>SXGS01292706.1_pt1 | contig 44825 bp, 29 predicted proteins | sample 3174681 | NCBI WGS metagenome assembly SXGS01 (sample SAMN11356861, study PRJNA531348) | freshwater metagenome | isolation source: freshwater sample F1-80 | place: China: Fuxian Lake, Yuxi | collected 2017-12-25 | reverse complement strand
TTTCTCGACGTGAAGCGACTGTTCTTCGGCTGGTTCTGACACTGTTGCGTTCTTGCCCTCTCCCCTTGCGGGAGCGGGTGGCGAGTCTTCGAGCCGGGTAAGGGGTGAGACCTCAGCGGCGTGTGGAGCATCCCCCTCACCCGTCGGCGAAGCGCCGACACCCTCTCCCGCAAGGGGAGAGGGCAAAGACAAGACGTTCGCGCTTCGCCCCACGCTTCTGCTCAACACCCCCGCCAATGCCGCGATCTGTCGCGAGGCATGTTTCGCACCCGTTGCCGCCGTGATCCCGTTCGACACGGTCGAAGACGCGCTCGCGCTCGCGAAGCAATCGCCATTCGGCCTGTCCGCGTCGATCTTCAGCGCGGACATCGCTGCGGCGGAAGCGTTCGCCGCGCGCGTGCCATCAGGAAGCGTAATCATCAACGACTTACTCGCGGCGACGGCGCATCCGGGAACGCCGTTCGGCGGGCGCGGCGCGAGCGGGTGGGGCGTGACGCAAGGCCCAGAGGGACTGCTCGCGATGACGTCGCCGCAGGTGGTGACGGTTCACAACGGAACGACCCGCCGGCACCTCGACGACGCAGTAAACCCCGACCCTGCAACCGGCGAACTTCTCGATGGGCTGATTCGATTGACACACGCGCGCGGCTTCCGCGCGCGGCTCGCCGGGCTGTGGCAGATGGTGAAAGGCGCGCGGAAGAAGCGGAAGTGATGTGGCGAGGCTTCCTCGTTTCGCGAACGCCCCGCCGGGGCGTTTATTCCCACGCCCCGGCGGGGCGTTCGCGAAACAAATTCTCTGTGGTGGTGCTGGTTGCCAATCGCAACGAAACGAGGGGAAGGCTTTTGCCTTCCCCTCGCGCGTTTACTCTTTCACTTCGCGCTTAGGCGAGAACCTTCTCGATCACCTTGCCTTCGCGGTAGAGCTGGATCGGGCGGCCGGTCGCGCTCTGGATCTCCGTGTTCGGCGCGATGCCGAGGTTGTGGAAGATCGTGCCCGCGACGTCGTCCGGCGTGACCGGCTCGGTGGCCGGTGCCATGCCGCTCGCGTCGGTGGTGCCGTGGGCGTAGCCGCGCTTGAAGCCGCCGCCGGCCAGCACGCACGCCATCGAACGCGCCCAGTGGTCGCGCCCGCTGTTCTTGTTCACCTTCGGCGTGCGGCCGAACTCGCCAGCGCACATCACGATGGTGCTGTCCAGCAGGCCGCGCTCGTCGAGATCGCGGATCAACGCCGCCAGCACCGTGTCCGTCGTCGGGGCCAGACGGGTCTTGTGTGCGTTGAACGTCTGGCTGTGGGTATCCCAGCCGCCGAAGCTCACGGTGGAGAACCGCACGCCGGCTTCCACGAGACGACGAGCCGCCAGCGCGCCTTGGCCGAATGGCGTGTTGCCGTACATGTCGCGGGTGGTCCCCTTCTCGGCGCTCAGGTCCAGCGCCTTACGGGTCTTGTCGCTCTTCAGAATCTCGAGCGCCTGTTGGTGGAAGGTGTCGAGACCATCCACGAGGTCGTTCGACTTGTCGAGACCGGCGAACCCGCCGTCGAACTTGCGGAGCAGCGCGTCCCGCTTCTCCAGTTCTTCGAGCGTGAACGAACCCTTCAGGGTCAGCCCGCGGACGCTGAACCCGCCGCCGCCGCCCTTGCCACCGTCGCGACCAGCCGCGTTGCCTTCGATGATGAACGGGTTGTACCCCGTGCCGAGGTAGCCGGCCTGCCCGGCGGCCCCGTTGCGGAGTTCGCCGAAGGTGACGTAAGGAGGCACACCGACTTCGGTCTTCAGGAGCTTCGACGCGACCGAACCCATCGACGGGTACTGCAGCGCGGCGGTCGGCTTGTTACCGGTGGTCATGAACACGGCTGCCGGGCCGTGGCTCGGGATCGTGTGATACAGCGAGCGGACGATGGTGGCCTTGTCCGCGACCGCGGCGAACTTCGGGAACGTCTCGGCGACCTGAACACCCTTCGCGGCGGTGTCGATGGACTTGAACTCGCCGCGGATGCCTTCGGGCGCGTCCGGCTTGTTGTCCCACATGTCGATGGTCGCCGGACCGCCGGCAAGCCACAGCAGGATGACGCTCTTGGCCTTCGCCTGACCGCTGCCGAGTTCCTTCTTGTTGGCGGCCTTCGCTTCGGAAGCGAGGATACCGGGGAGTGTGAGGCCGAGGATTCCGGCCGACCCGATGGTCAGCACGTCGCGGCGGCTAACGCCGTCACAAGTCACGTTCAACATGGCAGCGGTCTCCATTCGGAGGGTGGGAAAACAGGGCAGGGTTGAATCTCGGCGAACCACCCACAAGGGTGATGCGCCACCAAATCAAATCAGTGATTCAGGATGAACTCGCGGGTGTTCACAAGCGCCCACAGCAGGTCGGTGACGCCTTCCGTACGGTTCTTTGCATCCTTCAGGTGCTGCACCGCGTCGGCCTTCTCGGTCGGGCGTGGCAGACGTGAGAGTGTCGCGAGGAACGCTTCTTCAGCAAGTTCCTCATCGGTCAGTTTGGTCTTCGCGAGCTTCAGCGTGCGGCAGTCCGCAGCGGTGAACTTCGCGAGTACGGCGGCGTCGGTCATGCGGAACAGCGTCTGCGGCAGAGCCGGTTCCGTCGCGCGTTCGCAGTCGCACGCGGTGGTGCGGGGCGGGCGGCCAAAGATGCGGAGTGCGTAGGCCACGCTCCCGTTCAGGCGGCTCGAACCGAGTTCGACCATCTTCGTGCCGAGCGGGGCTTCTTCCTGCCCCGTGAACCGTTCCTCGACACCCAAAGCGGCGTTCAGCACGTCCACCACTTGTTCCGCCATCATCGCGCGGACGAAGGAGTGCGAGAAGTTGTTCTTGTCGAACTTGTTGCTCTCGTTGGGCACATAGCTCAGTTGATACGTCCGGCTCATCAGGATGGCACGTTCGAGTTTGCGGATGTCGTACTTGCTGTCGACGAAGCCCTTCGCGAGTGTGTCGAGCAACCGGGCGTTGATCGGCGGGTTGGCGAGCGAGAAGTCGTCCACGGGGTTGACGAGGCCAGCGCCGAAGTAGTGCGACCAGACGCGGTTCACGAAGCTCTTCGCGAAGAACGGGTTTTCCGGGGCGGTGAGCCAGTCCGCGAGTTTCACGCGAGGGTCTTCGCCCGCCTTCACGTTGATGACGTCGCCGCCGAGGGTCTTGGGCAGCGGCACCTTGTTGGTCGCGGGGTTCGGCCGAAGGCGGGCGTTGCCGCCGCCGAACATCTCGCGCACCAGCAGGAGATTGTTGTTGTTGGCACCCTTCGGCGCGGCCTCACGTCGAGCGGCGTTCTCCGCGTCGGCCGCCTTCTTCACGTCTGGGTTACTGAACTGGTTCTGTTGGAACGACACCGAGGCGAATACGTTCGCGAAAGCCCAATACTCGTCCTGCGTCCAGCGGTCGGTTGGGTGCTTGTGGCACTGTGCGCATTCAAGCCGTACACCGAGGAACGCAGCCGCAACCTTCTCGCCCCACACTTCTGTGGGAACCACTTGCTGACGGCGCCAGAACAGGTCAAGCGACTTCTTGTCGGGGTAGTCGGTCTTGAAGTTTTTCGCGGACTGCTCGTCCACCTTCTTGATGAACGCGATCCACTCCTCCGGTTTCCGCCCGTCGGTGCTGTTCGCAGTGAGGATGTTCCGAACAATTTCATCGTACGGCATGTTGTCTGCGACGCGCTTGCGGAGCCAGTCGTGCCACATCTGCGACCGCTTCGGTTGCGTCTGTTGCGGGTTCTCCAGCGCGGTCGTGTTGTTACCGGTGATGTCCGAGAGTTTGGTCGCCCACACCGCCGCGTGCAGCGGGTCGGTGAGCAACTTGTCGATCATCTTCTCACGCTTCTTCGGGTCTTTGTCCGCGAGGAACGCGCGAATCACATCCGGCGGCGGGAGCGTCGCGAGCGTGTCGATGTAAACGCGGCGGAGGAACATCGCGTCGTCGGAGAGGTCGGACGGGACCACGTTCATCATCTTGAGTTTGGCGAACACTTCCTTGTCGATTCCGTTCACCTCAGGCACCTTCGGGTAAGCACTCTTGCCGACCGGCGAGGGAACCAGAACGCGAATCGCCTTCACGCTGCCGCGATAAAGGACCGTCAAGCCCGCGTCGCCCGGTTGACGTGGCGTCAACAGGCCGAGAGGCGAAACGCTCGCGATGGCGTCATCGGTGATCTTGAAGTCGCAGAACGGCGTGATGTCTTCTTTGGTGCCGTCGGCAAAGGTCGCGGTCACGATGAGTTGTTTCGACTTGGCGTCGGACAGCAGCGCGAAGTCGCCTGGGTTGACGCTCAGATCCTTGATGTCGCCGCTGCCGCGTTCCCACGTCGCCCCGAGGCGGATCCACTCGCGGAACACGTTGTAGATCCAGCCGTCCTTGCCGAACCGCATGCCGCCGTCGTGGTACGTCTGACCGGTCGCCTTCAGCAACAGGAGGCTCTCGTCGGGCTTGACCACGTTGACGCGGCGGCCAAGAGCCTCTCGCGTCAGGTTGGCGAAATCCATCGCGGGCTCGTAGCCGAACAGAGAGAGGCGGAACCCGTTCTTGCCCTGGAACGAGCCATGGCAACTTCCCGCATTACAACCGACCTTCGAGACGAGGCCCATGATGTGCCGCTCGAAGTCCACGTTCTTCACCTTGCCGCCCGTGGGCAAATCGACATCGGCGCGTGAAACGCCGTTGACGAGGAGGCAGGCGGCGAGAGCGTAGAAGTAGCGACGTGAGAACATGGTGGCGTCTCGGCGGGTTCGTCCTGAGTTGGGGGTGTACCCCAAAAATCAAGCGGAGCGCAATTGGCGGAGTAGCGGTTTGGAGGCGGGTTCGTGCTGTATCGTGAGACCGTCACTTATTCAACCAGAATTCTTCACCAAAGTCTCGCGTGTCTTTCGCCTCGTGGCAAGAGAAATCTTCGTCCAGATTTCCCGCTTTCGTGAAGAATCTCCGCCCGCTACTCTTAATCAGGGAGGAAACCCGCCGGGAGGATTGCCAGACACCGAGCCGTGGCTTTCTCGATCTGCTTCCTGGCAAGCCGTTCTGGGTATAGCACTTGCAACGTTTCCCGCGCCGAAATTTCCCGCGGCGCACCAGAACGCGACAACTGCCCTTTTCGTCTCTGCCGATCGCTAACTTCATCTTCGCGTACCTGGTGGACTCGTGCCGGACATTTTCTACTGGAGCCATCCCATGCGTCACATTCTCTTCCCACTCGCGGGACTGTTTCTCGTTACCCCGATTGCCCGGGCCGACGACGCGGCCGACGCGAAGGCCATCGTCGAGAAGGCGATCAAGGCGCGTGGCGACAAGCCGGACGCGAAGTTCGGCGCGATGACGTGGCAGGACAAGGGCAAGTTTACCGGCGGCGGGTTCGAGTTGCCGTACACCGCGGAGTGGGCGTTCCAGTCACCCGACAAGTACCGGTTCGTGTTCACCGGCACGTTCGGCGATGCCAAGATCACCATGACTGTTGTCGTCAACGGGGAGAAGGCGTGGCAGGCTGATGGAATCAAAGTCGAGGAGATCACCGGCGAGAAACTGACGCAGACGGTGAACGAGGCGTATCAGTTCCGGGTTTCGGCGCTCACGCCGCTCTTAACCGACAAGGGTTTCACGCTCGCGACCGCGAACGGCAAGGACGTTGGCAAGAAGCCGACCGTCGCCGTGAAAGTGACGCACGAGAAAAAACCCGCGATCACGCTCTACTTTGACAAGGACAGCGGACTGTTGGTGAAGCGAGAGTTGATCGTGAAGGACGAGTTTCAGAAGTGGAAGGAGGTGCTCGACGAGGCTTACTTCTCCGACTACAAGGAGGCGAACGGGAAGAAACACTTCACGAAACTGAAGATCGTCCGCGACGGCAAGCCGATGATTGAAGCGACGTTGTTCGACGCGAAGGAGACCGAGAAGTTGGATGCGAAGTTGTTCGAGAAGCCGTGATTCTTGGTAGGTGCCGCTCGGCAAGCGGCACCTACCCCGGCAACAACCGCAGCGTGTCCACGGCGGCGCGGATCACCTCGGCCTGGTCCCACGGTATCGTGAACGATTCGCCGCGAAGCCACAGCGGGAGCTGGTCCGCGTGGTGCGCCGAGAGCGGGTTGCCGCTCTGCCCGCCGCACATCACGAACGTGCTCTTCGGCAGGTCCGCGAGGTCGAACGCGGTGCGCAGGTTTGCCATGTTGTGCGTGAACGCGGTCGGGTCGGCCGGGCGTGCGCCGGCCTGACTCACGGTGTTGCCGTCGCCGCCCCACGGCACCGGCCCGCGATTGAACACCGGACCGAGCCACCGGTGCTTACCCAACAGTGGATGTTCCAACAGCAATCGCCGCAAATGACCCCACGCCCAGAAGCCCGACCCCGGTCCCGCCTCGCACCGCAACTTCCGCACGACGAACGCCAACACCGCTTCCATTTCAAGCGACCACGATGCGAACCAGCCCGAAGGCCGCTCGCGCAGGAGTCGCGTGAGGTGCGAGACGCGGCGGTCGGAGAACAGGTTGTACGGCATGATGCCGAGCGCGCCTTCGCCGACAGCGGTTCCCCAACTCTTCGGCGCTTTGAGCCTCGCGACGCGAACGCACATCTCCGCGACGAATAACTCGAACACCGCCGCGGCCGGCGACTCGGTGTCCACGCGCCCGTCCCACTCGCGCAGAAGGTCCAGCGCAATGCGCGAGTCGGTGTTTGTGGGCGTGAGAGCCAATACGGTGTCGCGCACCTCGGCCCACGGAGTTGATTGTACGTCGAGCGCGATCGCGGCGCACTCCGCCAGCGTCCACCCGGTGTCGCGTGCGGCGAGCAACGCGCGAATGCGCCCCGCGCGATATGGGTCGATGAAGTCGGTGCCGAGCCAGGGATCGGTTCGACCACTCACGTCGTCGTTCGCGGTCGCGATGTACCCGCACTCCGGGTTCACCGCGAACGGCATCTGCGCGTACGGCACGGTGCCGGTCCACCCGGAATCGGGCGCGTCGGCGGGTCGCGGAAGCAGCCCGTGACCGCCGCGGCGCGTGGGCACTTCGCCCACGAGTTGCCAGCCGATGGTGCCGTTTGCATCCGCGTAGAGCACGTTCAGCGGCAGGGCGGGCCACGCGGCGAACGGCGCACGGAACTCGTCGAACGAGCGCGCGGCCGGGGCGTGAAGGAACCCGATGAGCGGTCGCGGTTCGAGCCAGATCGCCGCGAGTGACACCGCGAGCTTCACATCGGGAACCAGTGGCGTGAGTACCGGGCCGCGCGGCGTGATCAGCACGTCCTCGGTTACGTCGGAGGCGTCCTTCACGCGAATGACTTCCTTCCGCACTTCGCACGCGATGAACACGCCGTCGGGTTGGCGCACGGAACGGTTGTCGGGTCCGAGCGTTTCAAGGAATAGATCGCTGTTGTCGGTGAGTCCCGCGGTAACGCCCCACGCGGCGAACCCGTTGTGCCCGATGGGGAACCCCGGCGTTCCGGCCAGGGTCGCGCCGGTCACTTCCCAACGCGGCGTGCGGACGTGCGCCAGATACCACGGTGGCGGGCACGTCGGCGCGAGGTGAGGGTCGCTCGCCAGGAGCGGCTTCCCGGACGCGGTGCGCGACCCGGCGATGGTCCAGTTGTTCGACCCGCCGCCGCGCGGGAGGAACGCTTGCAGCGCGCCGAGGTCTGCCGAGAGTCGCTCGAGTTCGGAAGAAAATGGGAGAAGGGGTGAAGGGGCGAAAGACAGTTTCTCCGCGTCGGTGCGAACGTCGTCCGCAAGCGCCGTCCCCCTTTCTCCCTTCCTCCCCTTCTCCCCTTCACTGTTCTCGACTGGGTCGAGGTCGAGAACAGCCGAAGGGCCATCGGCCAGCAGAATTCGCAGGCGCGCGAGTTCCACATCCCAGTTGGATGGCAACAGGAACGACATCATCTTGAGCGTGCCGAGCACGTCGGCCGCGTCCCACGCCGACGGCACCCCGCCGACGATGGCGAATTCGTGCGGCTTCTGCGGTAGCCCGGTTGTGATGCCCGCGTTCACTCCCGCGGCGAACGCCTCGAACGCGGCGCGCGCCTCGGCGTCGAGGATTTTGTGCTGCGTCTCCGCGGCGCGACGGAACCCGATGTGCCGGCTCATGCGGTCCGCGGGCAGAGCGTCCGCGCCGACCCACTCGGCCAGCGTACCGCGACCGAGTCGGAGCATCACTTCGAGCGACCCGGCGCGGTCCTGCCCCTGACAGAACCCGAGCGCGAAGTGTGCGTCCGCGTCGTTCTCCGCATCGATGTGTGGGACGCCCCACTTGTCACGCCTGATGGTGACCGGTGCGGACACGCCGCGCACGCGCAGTTCGCCGGAGGTTGTGGGAAGCCGGCGCCCGAGCGCCAGCCGGAGCAGGAGACGTGAGAAGCTCATCGGGACAGGATACGAACAGTGCGGGGTGAAGAGTGAAGAGTGAAGAGTGAAGAGTGGGAAGTGTCGTTTAGCGTTCGCCCCAACGGGGCGAAGCGTTCTGGATTCAATCGACTCATTCGCCCCGCCGGGGCGAACGCTAAACGGCAGACGTTCCTGCGCCTGAACTCGTCACTTCGCCTCGAACAGTTGCGGCACGGCCTTCATCACGCCCTCGATCGCCTTGTCATCGAGTTCGCCGGTGCGGAACGCGAAGTTCGCGACCACCTTCTGCTTCATGAACAGCAGCACGGTCACGTCGGCGTCCTTGTGGAGCTTGTACGACGGCGGGCCGTCCGCGTCCTCGAACACGCCCACCGGCGCGCTTTTCAGCCCTTGCTTCTGGGCCCACTTCGCGAGCGAATTGAGATCGGCTTTGTCCGCGAGGAGCGTCATCCACACCTTCACGCCGGTGTCTTTCTTGGCGATCGCCTCGGCGTCGAGTTTCGCGACCAACTTGCCGAGAGGATCGGAGGGCGTGCGTGCGAACACGATCACCGCGGGCTTGTTCCCGTCGTGCTGTTCGCAGACGTAGCACGTCTGTTGCCCGCGCTGCGGTCCGGTCGCGACGAGGAAGCTGTACGGCCCCGGCCGCTTGCCGACCGGCGTCCCCGACACGCACGGGTCGGCTGCGCCGAGTATGAGTGTGAGTGAAAGACAAAGAAGAAGGCGCGTCATGGTGTTTGGTGTCGAGTATGGTGTTCCGCCGCTTCGCGGCTTCGCAGAGAGCGTCACTCGCCGGCCGCGGTGGTCGTCGGTTTCGTGATCTTCGCGGCGCGCTTCGCCATCTCGTTCTGGAGCGCGGCGAAGTCCTTCGTGTCAGCCTTCGCCCAGACGCGGTGCGCGAGTTTCAGGTAGCGTGCGGCCTCCTCGGTGCGCCCCAACCGGTCGCACAGCGCCCACAAGCCCATCGCACCGCGAACGCTCCCGGCGTCGTGCGCGAGCGCCTCCTGGAACGCTTCCTCCGCGTCAGTCGCGCGGCCGGCTTCGAGAGCGCCGATGCCCCACGATTCCATGTAGACCGCCCCGTTGCCCCAGGTGTGGTGCGAGAAGTCGTTCTTGGTCGCATCGACGATCTTCTTGAGCAGTTTCAAGCCGGCCTCGCCGTCGCCTTTCTGACACAGGTGCCGGCCCTGAACTTCCCACAAGCGGCGTTCGAGGATCTTGTCGGTCTTGCGTGCCTGTTGAAGTTGACGCAGCGTATCGACCTCGCGCCCGGCCTGTTCGGTGTCGCCCTTTTCGAGCGAGACAAGCGCCGCGTAGTATGCACCGGTCGCCTTGTCGGTGCGCCGGAACTGCTCGATCAAACTTTGCGCCTCGGACCAGTCGCGCTGACCGATCGTCATCCGCAACCAGTCGTTGCGGAAGTTGTACTTGTAGCCCTCCGCAAGTTTGCGTAGCTCCTTCGCATCGGCAAAGCGGCCGTCGTGAATGAGGCTGCGTGAGAGCACGTCCATGTGATGGTTGAACTGGTGATCCTCGCCCGGCGTCACGCCCTGAATCTTGTGGTACGCAACCTGGAGTTCGATCGCTTTCGCGGACCAGTCGGTTGTCTCCCCCCATTTCCCGATGCGCGTGCCGAGGTGGGCCTGCATGTGGTGCGCGTGCGGGATTCCGGGCGACGACTTGATGTAGTTCTCCGCGTACGGCCAGCCGAGCGCCGGGCGGCGCACGTTCTCGAAGAAGTGGACGAACTCGTGGTTCGCACCGGGGTGCAGCGGGTCCACACGAAGCAGCGCCTTGTAGTACACCGCGGTCGCGTTCGGGCCACCGTCCGAAGCGAGTTGCGCACGCCAGAACCAACCCTCGGTGTCGTCGTCGTACAACATCAGCAGTTCGTCGAGCGATTGCGCCGCCTTCTTCCGCCGCTCGTCGGGGCCGACAGCCGGCCACATACCCTTTTCTTGCAACCGCGACTGGATCAGGAGTTGTTCGCGCGGGTTGGCCTTCGGCATCAGCCGGCGCGCGGAGTCGAGCGAGAAATCGACCGCGTTCTTGCCGACGCGGTCCGGCAACTTGCCGTACACAAGGCCACCGAGCAGTGCGACGTAGGGTGTCGCGGGCGGAATCACTCCGGGTCGGCCCCATTTCTCAAGCGAACGCGACAGCATGAGCCACGCATACGCGCATTCGGGATCGTGTTGCAGTGCCGTCTCGAACGCGCGGACGGCTTCCATCCACACGTAGGAGTAGTACTGGCCGAGCCCCTGGTTCACGAACGCCTGACACATCGCGTTCGTGGTGCTAACCCCATACTTGTAGTTGCACGCGTCGAACATCGGCTTCGCGGGCGCGAGGCCGGACAGTGGCATCTTCGGACCGGTACTCGGCGCCGCAGGAGCGGGCGCGACTGGAGGTTGTTGGACCTTCGCGCGCGGAGCGGGGGCTTCTTCCGCGGAAGGAGCGGTTTGCGGAATGAGAAGCAGCGCAACGACGAGAAGCAAACAGCCGAACGTGCGCATCATGGCGGGTTAGCTCAGAAGGCGGAAGGACCGAGTAGAAGAAAGTTTACCGGCCCGGTGAACATCGCGAAAGGGTTGAGTCGAGGTTTTGTAGGGTGGGTCAAGGCTTTGCTCAGGCCCACCCTACAAAACCTCGACTCAATCAATGATCTTGGTGAGCGGGTACTCGACGATACCGCTGGCACCAGCGGCCTTCAGTTGCGGAATGATGTGCCGCACGGTGTCCTCGTCGATGATCGTGTTCACCGCGACGAAGTCTTGGTCGGCCAGCGGCGCGATGGTTGGGTTCTTCAGCGCCGGGAGTTGCGAGAGGACGCGTGCGAGGTCGGCGCGGCGCACGTTCATCATCAGCCCGACCTTTCCCTCGGCCGCCATTGCGCCCTTCAGCATGAGAATGAGGTCGTCCATCTTCTGACGCTTCCACGGGTCGGCCGCCGCGACGGGGTTGGCGACGAACCGCGTCGTGCTGCTAAGCAGATCGCACACGATGCGCAATCCGTTCGCGCGGAGCGAACTGCCGGTCTCGGTGACTTCGACGATCGCATCCGCGAACTTGGGCGGCTTCACCTCGGTCGCCCCCCAACTGAACTCGACGTTCGCGGTCACGCCGTGAGAGGCAAGCCACTTCCTGGTGATGTTCACCACTTCCGTGGCGATGCGTTTGCCTTCCAAGTCCTTCGGTCCCTGGATGGGTGAATCGTTAGGCACCGCGAGTACCCACCGCACCGGGCGGCGGCTCACCTTGCTGAAGACGAGTTCGGCCAGTTCGGTGATGTGTGCGTCGCTTTCAACAATCCAGTCGTGCCCGGTCAACCCGCAGTCGAGCGAGCCATCGGCGACGTAGCGGCCCATCTCTTGCGCGCGAATGAGCGTGCAGTGCAACTCTGGGTCGTCGATCACGGGGTAGTAACTGCGCGACGGAAAGGTGATCTTGTACCCGGCCTTGCGGAACAGTTCGGCGGTCGCCTCTTGCAGCGACCCGGCGGGTAGCCCCAACTTCAGCACGTTTTCCATCGCGGTCCTTGAACAATGCGGAGTGCGGAACACTTTGTGTTTTATATTCCGCGTTCCGCGTTCCGCCTTCCGCCTTTCCACGAACAGAGCCGCCCGCGGTTCGTCACCGCGAGCGGAGAGCGTGCGTTCATTAGGGGGATCAGTACCGGAGTTGGAGACCTAAGCTGATGCCACCCAACCAGCAGTCGCTCTGGTCGAACAGCATCCGCTCGGCGCGGATCCCGCCGGGAGCACCGAAGTTCGAACCGAACGGGATCGCGGCGCTGCTGACGGTCGGGTTCGCCTGGTTCCCCGGTCGGATCACGTCCGGCATGTACAGGAAGTTCATCCCGAGATAGCCGGTCAACCCCTTGGTGAGCGCGATTCCAACCGTGGCGCCAAATTCCGGGAGGAACGAGAACCGGTCACTGTCGAAAGTGCCGATGTTGGCGCCCGAGGCCAGAACGCCACCGTAGGAAGCCCCACGCCCGCCACCGACACCGGGGACGAGAGCGTTGATCACCTGCGCCCCGGAAACCCCCGTGGGGTCGTAGAACGCGCTACCACCGAAGATCTCCAGACGCTGGTGCATGTTACCGACCGAGATCTTGGCGTTCGCACTGGCGGTCACCATTCCGTAGCGAGCCTCGCTGCGGAGCCCAAAACCAAGCCCGTTGAACTGGTTGGTGGCCTTGAACCTGTCGCGGACATCGAGGAAACACGGCGTCTGCGCGATGACCCCGCCGAAGTTGGCCTGCGCCGGGTTGGACTGGCTCCCAACGAGGGTGATGACCCCGAACGGTCCGGTCTGGAAGATCGGGAGTACGGTGGTCCCGTTCAGGGCCGTGTAACTGCTAATCCAGAGTTCTTCCTTGAGCTGGAAGAACCGGTAGCCGGCCATGAAGTCGAGCGACCAGACCATACGCGAGCCGGGGCCGGACCGGTACAGATTCCACACCGCCGACGGTTCGATGCTGTACGTGGAAGTGTTGGTTCCGACCTGCACGCTAGCCGGGCCGAAGTCTGGTCCCGAGAGCACGATGGTGGACGTGGCCAGGTTCGCATCCACGATCGGTCGGGCCAGAATCGGGACGCCCGCCACGTTCCCCAACCCGCCAAAGTTCTGGATGTTGGACCGGCGCTCGGTGAAGAACCCGGTCATGTTGAACCCGAACCGGCGGTCGGCGTCACCGAAGAACCCCGCCGTCATCCGCAAACCGCTAATCACGTTGTAGCCCAGCGATCCGCGGTCCACGAGTGTGGTTGTACTCGCCGCGCCGAGGACGCCCATGTCCACTGGCGCGCTGGTGGTCAGCAGTGGGTGCAGGACCGGTTGGCCCTTGGTGAACCATAACAGGTACTCACTATCGACCCACCACTGTGGCGCGGCGCCGTACCCGAGATTTTCCCCCGGTCCGCCCCAACCACCCGCGTTGGGCATTGGTGGGGCCGGCTGGAACGACTGGACACCGGACGGGCCGGGCATCGGGTACATCGGTCCGGGCGGCGGGCCGAAGCCCCCAACAGGCCCAAGCCCCAGCGGGTCGCCTGGCGGCCCGAAGTTGCCCGGTGGCATGACCAGCGGCGCCGGCGCGAACCCGGCGTTACCTGGGATCGCGTTGCCTGGGAACCCGCCGAACGTCGGCGGGCCGCCCAGCGGCGGCGCGGGCGCGCCGGATCCGCCGGGGAACCCGACGGGCGGGCCTCCCGGCGCGACCGGAGGTTGCCCCCAGGCTGCCCCCGCACCGGCGACCAGGGCCGCGATCGATCCCAACAATCCCTTACGCATGGCACGCTCCTGCTCTGCCAGCCGTGGCGGGACGAGGCGGCCACAGGCCGAGCACTCTCCCTGATCCCGGCACTCCGAATCGTGGTCCGCGGGTATCCCCCGATACACCGCCCCCAACCCGGACAACGCACGTCGTCCTGCTAAGCGAAACAATCGGCACAGCCAGACCCGATCCTTGAAGCAGATTACGATTTGGAGCGGATGTGTCGAAAAGGGCGACTGTCCTGCCACGCTATTCTGGGAAAGACAGGCAGTTCGGAAGACGCGGGCGCACGATTCACGCCGGATCTCCTCCGCAACTCCCAAGACCAAACCGACCACCCCACTTCCCGCGTTGACACGGTTTGCCCGAACGGTTATCGGCGGGCTGCGAAGTTCGGGACGTTTGGGAGCGAAGCATGGCCGCGGACCCACTGACCCGCCGTGACTACCTCTTGCTCACCGCGTTCTCGTTCGCGCTGTTTCTGTTCTGCGCGATCTTCGCGAAGACGCTGACCGGGCACGAGTCGGTGCTGGCCCAGAACAGCCGTGAGATGCTGGCCAGCGGCGACTGGATCGTGCCCCGCGTGGGCGGCGAACCGTGGCTCGAACGCCCGCCTGCGCCGGACTGGTTCATCTGTGCCGTGTACGCGGTCGCGGGTACGTCTACCAACGACGCGGTCGCGCGCCTCGCCGCCGTGCTCATCGCGATACCCATCGTGCTACTCGTCGCGAGCACCGGGGCGATCTTCTACGGCCGCGCCGCGGGACTTGCGGCGGGCGCGATCTTCGCCACCATGCACGAGTTCTACGGCTACGCAAGCAACCCCGAAGCCGACATCTTCCTGTGCCTGATCGTGACCGCGACGGTCGCGGTGTTCGCGCGTCTGGAGTTCGGCGCGCGCGCGGAGCGAGAAGGCGAATCCAGTTCGTTCTTCGGATCGCGTCCGTGGCTGGTGCTCACGTTCTTCGCGTTCCTCGGCGCGACCAATCTGGCGAAGGGCGTGATCTTCGGCACCGTGATGGCCGGGTTGCCGATCGCGGGCTACCTGCTGTGGAACCGCTCGTGGGGCCAAACGAAGCGCTACATGTGGGTGTGGGGCTGGCTCGCGGCGGCGGTTGTCGCACTCGCGTGGCCGATCGCGGTGATCGCCCAACACCCGCAGATCCTGGATCTGTGGCAGGAACACTATTTCCGTCGGTTGAACAAGGGCTACCTGCAAGAACCGTGGTGGTACTACGCGGTCAACGTGCCGTTCGTGTTGCTGCCCTGGACGCTGCCCGCGCTGGTCGGTCTGTGGCAGACCCGCAAGGCCGCGTTGGCCGCGCCGGGACCGGAACGGTTCCTGTGGTGCTGGGCGATCCTTCCTCCTTTAGTGTTCTCGGTGTCCGACGGGAAGCATCACCATTACCTGCTCCAGTGCATGGCACCGTGGGCGATTCTCTCCGTGGGCGGCGCGGTCGCGGTGTGGAAGCTCGCCCGCGAGCGCGTGCCGACGTGGGCGCGGAACCCGTGGCTGTGGGCGGCGCTCGTCGCGGTCGCAACCAGCGCCGCGTTCCTGAAGTACCGCGCGCGGATCGATCTCCCCGAATGGTTCGCGCTAGGCGCAGCCGTCTCGCTGCCGGTACTCGCGTTCGCGTACGTGCGGTTCGTGTTTCACCCGAACCCGCGCGCGGCGTTCGTTGGTGTGGTGCTCGTGTGTGCGGTCGCGTACTCGGAGTGGACCTGCTTCCGCGCCGCGGCCCGCGACGCCTACGCGCACGACGCCGCGATGCTCCGACGCACGGCGGAGATCGTGCCGCATGGCGAGCCGGTCTACGTGTGCTACGACTGGATTCGCCCGCTTGAGACGTTCTGGGTGCTGTACCACACGCCGCACTCCGGCACGCTGATTCGCGACCCATGGGACTTGAAGGAGAAGGCGGGCGGGCGAGCGACGACGTTCGTCCTCGCGCGCCGGCAGGACGCGCCTGAGTTGGCTGTCATCGGCACGGTAGAACCCGTTCTGGAGAGCGTCTATACCCGTCTCGAACCGCACGCCGGCTACCGGCGCACGCTTTACCGCGTGACGTTCCACGCGACCACCCCGCCCGCGCCGCCGGAACTCCTCGCCGAGAGTCGGCGCACGCTGTGGTGACGCGAACGCTTGCACTGAGCGTGACCGGCGGTACTCTGAGTGGCGTACTGCTCGCGTCACGAGTGCCACGCCATGCTCTCGCTCTCCGGTCGGCCGTCGCGCAACTGTTCTGATTGGTCGCGGCGCGAGTTCCTTCGCGCCGGCGGTCTCGCCGTCGGCGGACTGAGCTTGTCTCAACTCCTGGCCAGCGCGAAACCCAAATCCAAAGCGAAGTCGTGCCTGCTCATCTTCATGGACGGCGGTCCGAGCCATCTTGAAATGTGGGACTTGAAGCCCGACGCGCCGGCCGAAGTGCGAGGAGAGTTTCGGCCAATCAAGTCGAGCGTGTCCGGCGTCACCGTGGGCGAACTGCTCCCACTCACGTCGCGAGAGATGCATCACTTCGCACAGGTGCGGTCGGTTCATCACGGCGTGAACGACCACAACGCCGGTGCGTTCTACATGCTCACCGGCAAGCACCCGGCCGACGGCTCGAAGCTTATTCAGGCCGACTCGCTGAGCACGTTCCCACCGTTTGGCGCGGTGATGGCGAAACTGCGACCCGTGGAGAAAGCGATCCCGCCTTACGTGTTGCTTCCGGAATATCAGTGGAACAACGGCGTGGACATCGGCGGGCAGAAGGGCGGGTTTCTCGGAGCGAAGTGCGACCCGTTCGTGACCGGCGACCCGAGCTTACCGGACTTCGGCGTGCCCGGTCTCGACCTTCTCCCCGACGTACCGCTCGACCGTCTCGCCGCGCGCGACGACCTTCGCAACGCACTGGACGCAGCGATTGCGAAACGCGCCGAGTCGCTTGCGGCGTCGCGGATGAGTGTCTTCCAGCGGCAAGCGGTGGAAGTGGTCACGTCCCCAGATGCGCGTCGTGCATTCGACCTGACGCGCGAACCCCAAAAGCTCCGCGAGCGCTACGGCACCGACCCCGGCAGCGACCGCGCGATCGAGGCGCGGAAGTTCGGCGGGTTGCCGCACATCGGCCAGACGTTCTTGATGGCGCGCCGGCTGGTCGAAGCCGGGGTGCGGCTGGTGACCGTGATGACCGGTCGGCGCATCGATCAAGCGTGGGACACGCACCGCGACCACTTCGGGCTGATGAAGAAGTCGCTGTGCCCGCCGTTCGACCAGGCGTTCTCGGCGCTGATCTCCGACATGCACACACGCGGCCTGCTCGACGAAACTCTCGTGGTTGTGATGGGCGAGTTCGGTCGCACGCCGAAGATCGGCTTCGTGACGAGCGGCGCGGGTGCGGCGAAGGGCAACGGGCGCGACCACTGGCCGTACTGCTACACGGTGTTGTTCGCCGGTGGCGGCATTCCCGGCGGCGCGGTGTACGGCTCCAGCGACCGCACGGCATCTTTCCCACGGGAGAACCCGGTTGGCCCGGAGGACATCGCCGCGACGATTTATGAAGCGCTCGGCATCGACCCCGCGACGGAGCTGCACGACACGCAGAACAAGCCGTACACGCTCTGCACCGGCCGCCCGATCCGCGCGCTGTTGGGTTAGAATGGAACCACGGAGGGAACACGATGCCGATACACGACTGGACGCGAGTGGAAGCCGGAATCTACCACCACTTCCACGGCCGCTGGATTTTCGCGGTGGCCGACGCGCTCAATATGGGTGGGTTGCCGAAGGGGTATTACGCCCTCGCGGAGCAGACGATGCACACCTTCGGCCCGGATGTGCTTGCAGTCCAACACCCCGGCGCAAACGGTGCGGGCACCAACGGCGCACCGCATAACGGCTTACCGGCAGCGGGGAGCGTCGCGGTCGCGGAGGCGAGGCCGAAGGCGCAGATCGAGGCGAAAGAGAAGCGTATGCCGTCTTCGCATGGGCAGCGACGGTTGACGATCCGGCACGTCAGCGACCACCAAATGATCGCGGTGATCGAACTGATTTCGCCGGGCAACAAGGCGAGTACGTCGAGTTTCGAGTCGTTCGTGAGCAAGGCGTGCGGGGTGTTGAACGAAGGGATTCACCTGATCGTGATCGACCCGTTCCCACCGGGGAAGCGCGACCCGAACGGCGTCCACGCGGCGATCTGGGAAGCAATGACCGGCAAGCCGTTCGCGCTGTCGCCGGAGAAGCCGCTAACGCTCGTGGCGTACTGCTCTGGTGAAGACCTGACGGCGTTTGTGAACCCAGTCGCGGTCGGCGACGCGCTGCCGGACAAGCCATTGTTCCTGAACACCGAGCGGTACGTCAACGTCCCGGTGGAGGCGACGTATCAGGCAGCGTGGCAGACGTTCCCGGCCGAATGGCGCAGTGTCATTACCGGCACCGCGGGGTGACCCAGACGGGGTGGTGGCGGTCGGTGCCTGTGTTGTGGTGGATCGGTACGCCCGGTTGACCGGCGCCCAGCCGGGTCGATTATTTCTCAGCGAGGGCGGTCTCGATCTTTACAATCGCTGTGATAGCGGCGCTACGCACTGCCTCGTTCATGGATGATTTCAGCTCCTTTATCGCAGGCAGCGCTGACTTTGCATGCGCGCCGTACTCCGCCAGCGTCTTCAGAACTGTGGGGAGTGTTCCTTTGTCCTTCATGGCAGTCTCCAGCACCTTCACTTTCTGCTGTGTCGTCGCGTCGATCACATTCAGTTGAGCAATTCCGGCGAGTCGTCGCTCTCGGATTGCCAGAGTAGAATCTGGGTTGGGTGCCTCAACCGAATTGAGGACAGCGGCGATGAATCGTTTGTCCTTCGGGGCAAGTTTCCCAAGTTCCGCGAAGACTTGGGATACCGTCCCATTGTCGCTCATCGCCAGCACTAGCGCACCAACCTTCTCTTCGAGAGTCGCATCGATCACATCGAATTGGGCGATTCCCGCAAGCCGCTTGACCCTGAGCACGCTCTCATAATTCGGATTCGGTACAGCGACAGTGGCGAGGACGGCAGCAGCGAACCGCTTATCCTTCGGAGCGATCTTGCGTAACGCTTCAAATACTACGGAACCGGCGGAGCCATTGCTTATCGCCACGTGCAACGCAACAACTTGCTCCTCGATTGTCGCATCAATCACATCCAAAGAAGCAATCCCGGCGCTGAGACGATCAGGATTTGGCTTTGGAGCTGTAATGCAACCCAACACAGCGGCGGTATATCGTTTATCCTTCGGAGCAACCTTCTCCCATGCCTTAAACACCTGAGGAAGGGTATGGTTGTCGCTCGTCGCCACCTGGAGCGCCGCGATTTTCTCCTCGATGGATGCTTCGATGACATCCAGTTGGGTGATTCCCGCAAGCCGTCGAGTTGTAAGAGCGGTTTCACCTCCTGGGTTTGGAGCAGCGATCACACCGAGAACGGCCGCCGCGAGTCGTTTGTTCCGCGGGGCAATCTTGACAATCGTTGGAAAGAGATCAAAGTGGGGTTCGTTTCCCCACAGTTTGGGTTTGTCGTTGCAGACCAGCAACAGTGGGATAGTGCAGGCTGCCTCCGACGCCAATTCCCCAAGCGAAGTGAGGGCTTTGCGTCGTTCGTCTGGAGAGCCGTGGAAGAGCGCGACGACGTGAGCGTGTAACGCCGGGTTCACCTGTCCGAGCGTTTTGAAAGCGGCGACCTGAACCCCTTCGCCTTTGTCAAACATCGCCCCGATCACCAATTCGCTGACGATCTTCCCTTTGGGACCGAGAGCCTCAATCTGTTCAAGGGTCTTGATTCGCGACTTTGCATCCCTCGCCTGCAATCCGATCGCGCACAGCGTAATTATCTCTGCGTTTGGATTCACTTTGTTAAGCGTTTCCACAGCGGCATCCTGCACCGCTTTCTCTTTGTCCCGCATCATTTCGATCACGGAATCGCTCACAATGATTCCATCAGCCCCGAATGCGGCGATCTTGTGAAGCGCTTTGACTCGGGCCTCGGGTTCCTTCGCCTTCAGGTCTTTTACCAGAGCTTCGAGTTGCTGAGCCTTACGACCAGCGACCATCCACTTGTCCAGCGATTGCTTCGCGAATTTTTGCACTTCGTCGTCGGGGTCTTGCACCGCATCACGCAATGCGGCCAAGGAAGGTTCTGCGTCGGCTCCCATTTCGGCCAACGTCTCGGCAGCCTTTCGACGGATAAGCGTGTCTTTCTTCCCGAGGAATACACCCAATGCTCTTGCACTTTGGCTACGAACAGCAGGGTCTGGGTCTCTGGCCGCCACAACCAGTGCCTCCAGTTCAGCCCCCAAATCTCTCGGAGCAGGAAGGATGTTGGGCAAGTCGGTTTTTGGAGGAATGACAACCCCAACAGGAGCGGATTTTGGAGGAATGACAACCCCAACAGGAGCGGATTTTCCCTCACGTTTAGACTTGGGAATTGGCGGAATTGACGGGGTTTTCTTTGCTTCGCCTTCAGGTGCAACTTTGGATGTTTCTTGCTGTCCCGCTTCCTGACTAATTTGGACGAAAAACCGAATGGTGAACACCAACGGCACAACGACAAACAGGATGTAGCCAAGGGGGATGGCGATCCGGATCAAGCGATCTTTGAATGAGACGCCTCTCGCATCTTTGACATTATAATTCGCGTTATCTTCGGGAGAGTCGTCAGGGAGCGAAATCGGAGTCGGAGGGACGGAATCGCTTGGGATGCGGATTAGTTCGTTGCACTTCGGACAATTGAGAGAATTCCCCGCTGAGCCAGTAACGAGGGTCAAGGAAAACTTGCAATTGAGGCAGTGGACATTTGCCATAGCAACGCTCCAACTAGCCCGAGGATGGGAGAGGCCGCCAACCACAAAGTACAAGTGTACCTCGGAAGCATCAGCGGTGGTAGTGGCTGATCACTGTCCCCCTTCCCAACAGCCTGTCCTGGAGCACGGCTGAAGTGGGTTGGGTCACGAACCTGAAGGCTTCTCCGCACTCGAAGCCGATGACCGCGTTCTTCAACTGCACTTCAGCTTCGATGATTGATTTCCGAACGAGCGAACCCCTTGCCTCACTTTTCCGGCTTGTAGCCCGGCGGCGGAACCACCACCTCGAAGTCGCTGCCCTTCACCTTGCGCAGTTCGTCGTGCAACACCGGGATGCGCGTGTCCGGGGCGCACGATAACGCCCAGTCGATGCCGTTGTCCGCCACCAGCATCCCGTACTTCTTCAAGCCCTCCAGAATTACCTTCACCTCACCCGTGAACTTCGACGTGTCGAAGTCCTTCCGCAAGCGGATGCGCTCACCCATGCGGGGCAGGTTCTCGTCGGTCAGCCGGCTCGCGAAGTGCGTCGCGGGGTGGACGTAGGCGCGACGCGTCTTCACCACCGTCACACGCATCGCGTGATCGATGGAACCGCGTTTCAGTTCGTCGTAACGGATGATCGAAGGGAAGATCGGCAGCCCGGCCGCGTCGGAACTCGTCCACCCGTCCGGGCGGAGTTTGTTGCTCTTCAGGTCGAACTTCGCGGCGCATGCGGCCTGCCAGCCCGCGTCCGTCTTCTTCAGTTGGTAGAACTCGTACAGCATCCGGTTCGTCGGATCGACCACGATCGCGTGCCGGTCGCCGCCTTCCTTCAACTTGTCGCGCTGCACGTCGTCGAGCGTGGTGTCCTTCAGCTTTGCGTTCCGCTTGTAGTTCGCGGGCCACCCTTCGAGGGGCACGCTGTCCGGCAGCATATACGGCCCCTTGTCGGACTCGTCCGGGTAGCTCACGAGCTTCACGTCGATCTTCTTCTGATCGGGCGGGACCAGCACGAAGCTCATGTCCGGGTTGTACCGCAGCGGCTTGGCAACGCCGATCGACGCGACAATCTCTTTCGACTTCGCGTGCAATGGCCAGTCGCTGACGACGAGGTTCCACGGGTTGTCTTCGGGGAACACTTCGAGGGCTGATAGGATCGCATCGGCTTCGGGCGTGTCGAAGGAGATGGGCTTGTCGATCTTGGGCATCGTCGCTTTGCGAATCCGCTCGACGCGAGCCGGGTCGCCGCTCACGACGGGTTTCTTCGGCTCTTGCGCGAGCGCGACGGCGCACGCGGCGACCAGCACAACGGGGAGAAGGAGTCGCATGGGCACCTCGGAATGAAGAGGAAGAGTTTTATCCGCAGATTACGCAGATGAACAGAGATTTGAAAACGGAGCGGAACAAAGGTTGCCAATTGGTTCCTCTGCTCTGCCGTCTTCAAATCTGTGTTCATCTGCGTAATCTGCGGATAAAACTCTTGGTCCGCCATCACAACTGCGTTTCGGCTACCTCAATAGCCCGAAGCAGGCTCGCGGCTTTGTCGACGGTTTCCTGGTACTCGCTCGCGGGGACGCTGTCCGCAACCAGCCCCGCACCGGCTTGCACGTAAGCGGTTTGGCCGAGCAGCACCATCGTGCGCAGCGCGATGCACGTGTCCATGTTGCCGCCGAAGTCCACATACCCGACGGCGCCGCCGTACGGCCCGCGACGGTGTGGTTCGAGTTCGTCAATGATCTCCATAGCACGCACCTTCGGCGCGCCCGAGAGCGTACCCGCGGGAAGGCTCGCGCGGAGCGCGTCGAACGCGGTTAAGCCCGCCTTCAGCTTCCCGGTCACGGTGCTCGAAAGGTGCATCACGTGACTGTACCGCTCCACCGTGAGCAGGTCACTGATCTTCACGCTACCCAACTCCGCGACGCGACCGACATCATTGCGCGCGAGGTCGACGAGCATGATGTGTTCGGCGCGTTCTTTCGGGTCGGCCACTAATTCGGCCGCAAGCGCCAGGTCTTCTTCGGGTGTGGCGCCACGGCGCCGCGTGCCCGCCAGTGGGCGGTTCGTGATGACGCCGTTCTCGACGCGGCACATGATTTCCGGCGACGCCCCGACGAGCGTAACTCCGCCGGCGCGTAGGTAGAACATGAACGGACTCGGGTTCACGACCCGGAGCGCCCGGTAGATATCAAAGGGCCGCGCCCGCGTTTCGGTGCGGAACCGCTGGCTCAGTACGATCTGGAACGCATCGCCCGCGTTGATGTACTCGCGTGCTTTCTCGACCGCCGCTTCGAACGCGGGTCGGGTGAAGTTCGACGCGAATGCGCCCGATCCAACCGGGGGCTTCCGCACCCCGCTCGCCCGGGGGTCGATGTCCGTGAGTTGAATGTCCGCGACGCCACGGTGAAGGCGCTCCGTCAGTTCGTCCACGCGGCGGCATGCAGTGGCGTAGGCGTCGCGTAGATCGGCGCCCTCGCCGACGCGTGCGTGCGCCACCGCCAGGACGGTCTTCGCGGCGTGGTCAAAGATCACCATGCGGTCGTAGAAGCCGAAACTCAGGTCGGGGAGGCCGCGGTCGTCGGTCGGTGCGTTCGGAAGGTGTTCGACGTAGCGGATCGTGTCGTAGCCCGCGTAGCCGACGGCCCCGCCGCAGAACCGCGGCAGGCCGGGCACGTTCGGCGCGCGGAACTCCGCGATCATCTCTTCGAGCACGCGGAGCGGGTCGGCCGCTTCGGATTCCACCCACGGCCCGAAGTTCTCGCGCCGGCGGGTGCGTGTGCCGAATGCCTCGAAAGTGCGGAAGGGACCAGCGCCGAGGAAGCTGTATCGCCCGACGCGCTCGCCGCCGACGACGCTCTCGAACAGGAATGACCAGTCGCCTTCCTGGAGCTTGCAGAACGCGGACACGGGCGTGAGCGTGTCACCGGTGAGCCGCCGATACACGGGCACCACGGTGTGACCGCGCGCGAGCGCGGCGAACTCATCGAACGTCGGGCGGTGCGGCATGACGGACCCGTCGGGTTAGGGGACGGGTTCATTGTCGCTGAGGAGTCGCGTAACGGCGAGCGGATGCCGAGCAGAAGGGTCAGGGAGTGATCGGGCCGCGAGCCGCGTCGAACTGCTTGATGATCTTCCGGACGGCCGATCCGGCACCCAATCGCGTAGTCACCAGCACCTCGTTCGACGCCGGAATGGCAACGGCTCGCACCGCCAATCCCTTCCTCTTACCATTCGCCCTTGGGTCACCATTTCCCGGTGGCGCGACGGGGAACCGCAGCGCCAGTTCCGCGACGACCGCTTCCGCCGATGCGTGCTTCAGCGCGTAGCGCAGTCCGTCCGCTCCGCAATCCCGCGGGTCGGCCGAAGGCGCGCCGGCCAACACCGCCGCGGTGAAGATCGCCTCGATTAGCACTGGTCGCTCCTCCAAGATGATCCGCGGTTCACTTCTTGGGCTTGGCGGGCTTGTCCAGTTCTTCGATCAACTTGCGAATCTCTTCCAGTGTGTCCTTGTCGGTCGCGATGACGAGCGCGTTCGTGCGAGCGTCCACGGTCACGGTCAGCCGTTGCCCGCCGAAGATTGTGGTGATGATGGGCCGGAGTTTCTCCGCGTCCGCGTTCTTGAGTTTGAAGATGTTGACCGTTTGCGGTTGTGCGCTGACGGGGTGAAGGGCCGCGCCCGCGAACAGCAAGGCCAGCGCCAGAAGTGTCGCACGCATCGGGTGCCTCCGGTTGTTCACATCAGCATACGCTCGCGGTGATTGAGAAGCGATGAGCGAATTCGGCACCCCGCAGGCTTGCTGTTTTCGGTCCCAACAATTTCACCGGGCGCACGGACTACGAGGTACTCGCGTACCTGCGGCGGACGCTCTCAAACAACCTCACCAACGCGATGTTGGTGGCCCACCGGAATATTGACAATGTGGACCGCCGCGCTAACGCGACGCGGCTGTGGCTGGGTCGTGCGTGAGCGGTCACTCGATCCGGTATGTCCACTCGGACTCGCTCGCGTCCGGCACTTGCGCCGGCTGTTGTTTACAGTGACGACCGTTGCCCGTCCGTTGTGGTGACCCCGGCAAGGAGTGAATGCGGCGGTGCAATCTTGCACCCGGCGCTGGTTCGGTCATGATGACGATCGAACCATGACGGGATACTTCCAGAACAGGAACCAAGAAATGAACAGAACCGTTCACCTGATCGCGCTTCCTTTGGTTGTCGTGCTGGGAAGTGTCGCGGCCGCGCGCGCCGAGGAACCCAAGCCGCCCACCGGGTTTCGCGCCCTCTTCAACGGCAAGGATCTGACCGGTTGGTACGGGCTGAACCCGCACGATGGCGCCAACCTCAAGGGTGAACCGAAAGAGGCGAATCTCAAGAAACAGCGCGCGGACTTTCCCAACAGCTGGAAGGTCGAGAACGGCGAACTGGTCAACGACGGCACCGGGCCTTACGCCACGACGGAAGCGGATTTCGGCGACATTGAATTCCTCATCGAGTACAAGACCGTCGCGAAAGCCGATAGTGGCATCTACCTGCGCGGAACGCCGCAGGTGCAAATCTGGGACTGGAACCAGAAGTACGACCTCAAGAACCCCAACCGCAAGCCGCACCTCGGCTCCGGCGGACTGTTCAACAACACGCCCGGCGCAAGCGGCCGCGACCCTCGCACCCTCGCAGACAAACCCTTTGGCGAGTGGAACCAGTTCCGCATCCGACAGATCGGGGTGCGGACCTGGGTTTGGTTGAACGCGAAACTCGTGGTAGACGGCGCGGTGATGGAGAACTACTGGGATCGGTCCAAGCCGCTCCCGGCCAAAGGCCCGATCATGCTCCAGACGCACGGCGGGGAGATCCGCTGGCGCAACCTCTTCGTGCGCGAAATCGGCGCCGAGGAAGCGAAGACGATTCTGAACGACGCGGACAAGGAAGCCAAAGCGAAGCTCTCGAAGGCGCTCACACTGCACGCCTCTTTCGATAAGGGACTCGACGCGGACTTCTCACGCGGCGACAAGAAGTGCTATGTCCCGCAAGGCAAAGAACTGGTTCAGGCCAAGCCGAACGAGGAGGTGAAGGTGGTGGCCGATCAGGGGCGTTTCGGCGGGGCATTACACTTCCCCAAGAAGGGGATCACACGCCCGTCGTTCAAGGACGGGGGCGTACTCGGCTACAACGCGAAGAACTGGGGGGCGAGTGTCTCCGCCTGGTTGCGGTTGGACCCGGATAAGGATCTGGAACCGGGCTACTGCGACCCGATTCAGATCATCGGCGACGACAACAAGAAGGGGTACATCTTCCTGGAGTGGTCCAAGGACGAGACACCGCGATACTTCCGCTACGCGATCCGCCCGCTGTTCCCCATCTGGAACCCTACCAACGTCCCGTGGGGCGACATCCCGTTCGAGAAGCGCCCGATGGTGCAGGTAGCCAAGGCGCCGTTCTCGCGGGAGAAGTGGACTCATGTCGTGTTCACGCTGGAGAACATCAACGACAAGAGCAAGCCGCCCGTCGGCCGGTTGTACCTGAACGGCAAGTTACAGGGCGCGATCGAGAAGTGGGACATGACGTTCGACTGGGATCCCGCGAAGGTGCTACTGGTGCTCGGAGCGTCCTACGTCGGGTATCAGGACGACCTCGCTGTTTTCGACCGCTCGCTCACCGATGTTGAAGTCGATCGGATTTATCAACTCAAGAACGGGGTTCGAGACCTGTATCCGTAGAAGCACAATCGAACATCCCGCTCCTGCGAAAGCAAAAGCCCAGGGCAAGCCCTGGGCTCTAGTAGTTCGTTGCAGTTCTAAGGTAGGTCACTCGCTCCGCGAGTGACACCTTCCCGACCGGCGACACGCACCACAACCGCCATCACGCAACTCGCGGAGCAAGTTGCCTACCTTGAGATGCAATGAGCCACTCGCTGTCCCGCCCTTTCTGGGCGAAGACTCCTGTCCTCATGGTCTTACGGTCGCATCGGTACGGGCATCGGCGGCAGACTGGGCGCGCCGCCGGCCTGGTTGACGATGTTCTCCACGCCCTCGCGGAACTCCGCTGTACTCGGCGGCCCCTTCAGGTACAGCACCGGTTTGGCCGCGGTCTTCAGTTCGTGGAAGAACTTCGGGATCTCCAGGTTCAGCCGGGCCTCGGACAGTTCTTTCGCCAGCGCCGTCTTCATCGCGACGTCGAACTGTACCTTCGTGTCCGGCGGGAGAATCGCCACGAGTTTCATGCACATGATGCCCGACGGGGTGTCGAACAACTGGCTGATCTCGCCGACCTTGAGCGTGAACAGCACCTTCTCGATGGTGGTGTCGGCGGTCTCGGAGTACCGGCCCACGGGCTTCACCAGCCCGCACGCGCCGGCCAGTCCCGGTTCGTTCTGCGTCCGCGCGACTGCGTCGAACTCGGCGTCGCCCTTGCGGGCCTCATCCCACTGTTTCTGGGCGATGCGCAGGGCCGGGGCCGCGTCTTCCTTGCTCCAGCAGATCACCTTCGCTTGCCGGCGCTCGCCATAGCGGTTCTCGAACGCCTTCTTCAAATCGTCCTCGCCGATCTTGATGCGGTCCTGGCACATCTTGGTGAGGTACAGACGCGGCTTCACCACGTCCTCGACCCACTCGTAAAACGTCTTGCCGTACTTCGGGAGGATGTGCTTCACGAAGTCGGCCCGGCTGATGCCCAGCCCGCGCATCTCGTCATTGAGTGCGGCCTGAACTTCGAGTTGTGTGACGGTGATTCCGCGGCGCGCGGCCTCGATCTCGATGATCCGTTTGTTCACGAGGAGTTCGAGTTTCTCGTGACCGCCGCGGGCGATGAGGAACTCGCCCAGTTCTTCGCGTGTGACCGGCACATTGCCGTAGATGTAGGCGGTGACTCGTCGGTCCGGTTCGGGCTGCGGCGTGGTCTTCGGCGGCTGCAAGCCCGTTACCACACTGGGCTGTGCCGGGCGCAGCGTCGGTTGTGCCGACACGCGGTCACTGTTGATGCCGAAGGCGTAACCCACGGCGGCAACGCCGGCGAACGCCAGTCCGCGTACCAACTGACGCCGTCCGCCCGATAAGAGCTTCATTCTGGGTTCCCTTTGTTTAAGTCGGCGTGATCGACGCGGCTTATAACACCGCGCGCCGCTGCCGCAAGGGAACTTGAGCGAAAATGTGGGAAAGAGAAGAACCTCTCCCCCCAACCCCCTCCCTTACTTAGGGGAGGGGGTTGGGGGGAGCCGGACTTTCTCCCCCTCCCTTCTTAGGGGAGGGGGTTGGGGGGAGCCGGACTTTCTCCCCCTCCCTTCTTAGGGGAGGGGGTTGGGGGGAGAGGTTCTTTCCACCTACTCCCTCTTGAACTTGTCCTTCGCGCCGGCCGCTTCGTAGATGGCCGCGGTGCGGTCGAACGCCTTGTCCTTCGCGCTCTTCCCCACCAGCGTGAGTTTCACGTCTGGGGCGAGCAACCCCAGCGCCTCCGGGATGTCGAGGATGCGCATGATGCCGAGGAAGTGCGGCCCGTCGCGGTGCGTGGTCGGCGGGTCCACGATCACGATTTCATCAATCGCACCAGGAACAAAGAGAACCGCATACGCAGCAAGAATGCCGGCCAGCCCAAATGCCGCCACCCGATTTTGACCCGCTCCATCTTTCCTGGCTTGCTTCCAGATCGCCAAGAACCCCGCAACATCGCGCACCCGGCCGCTGTCGGCTGTCTGACCCAGGAGTACGAGCGAGCGATCCACGGTGTTCGGCGGATTCTTTCGTGCCCAATCCCCGCGCGGGCTGATGGCGAAAAGATAAGAATCCTTCGGATAGCGTTCACCCCAGAACTTCTTGGCTTTGGTTGGCTCTTCTTCTCCGTCCTGATTCAGGACGACGAGCGTCGAGGTCTTATCGCCCGTTGACGAAAACCCGAGAGCCAAGCCCCGAAACAGAACGCCTTCCTCTGCGGACAAGTACATCGAGGTACCGTCGATCTGGCGGACTTCTTTCGCCGCCGGCACTTTCTCCGGCAGCGCGCGGAACACCTTCTCGCGGAGTTGCTTCACGAGCTTCGTCTTCCACTCGCCGAAGTTCTTCTCCGTCGGCAACTCCACCTTCGCGACCGGCACGAACGTCTCGTCGGCGGTCGCGTTGATCGCGTCCTTCGGGATGTCCTTGTCCTCTGGGAACACCCGCAGTTCTTTCCCCTCGATTGCGACGAAGTCCGCGTCTTTCACCGGTGTCTTGTCGCCTTTCAGGTGAGCGTGGAAGAACTGGAAGATCGCGATGCGTAGGTCCGCGCGGTACGCGTGCCCGCCCTTCGAGACGTGTTCGTCTACCTTGTCCTTTGCGCCAAAGAGGTCGTAGCACTTGCGCAGCCGCTCGATGATCCGCTTGTTGCCGGACATCGGGAAGATATTGTCGTTGTCGCTGTTCGCGAACAGCATCGGCTTCGGTGCGAAGAGAGCGAGCGCGGTGGTCCATTCCCACTGATAGAGGTTGTGGTAGAACATGCAGTCGCAGTGCCCGTTGATGACCTGATCGGTTACGTAGCTCTCCAGATCGCTGACGCCTGACACCGGCACCGCGACCTTTACGCGATCGTCCACCGCGATGATCCAGTTGGTGACCGCGCCGCCGCCGCTGATGCCGGTCACGCCGATCTTCTCTCCATCGACGTAAGGCAGTGAGCGAAGGTGGTCGATGCCGCGGACACCGTTCCAGCACTCGACGCCGGCCGGCGTGTAGCCGCGACTGTGCCACCACCAGCGGTTCAGGTTGTACGTGCCGTGGTGCTTCCCCGCGATCTCGCCGAGTTGGAGCGTGTCCACCACCAAGCAGACGTAACCATTCGATGCGAACCACATCCCGTGATCCTGGAACGCGGTCTTGTTGCCGTCGCGCCCTTTGTTCGAGTGACCGCACACGTAGAGGATCGCGGGGAGCTTCGCGTCCTTCGCCACCGTCTTTGGGCGGTAGAGGTTCGCGGTGACGTACAGCCCCGGTTTGCTCTGGTAGTGCAGGTTCTCGATGACCACATCACCGCGTTCGAGCGTGCCCGTGACGGTCGCCTTCAGCGGCGTGCGCGTCATCTTCATCATCAGCGGATCGATGCCGAGCATGTCAAGGAACTCGCGCTTGAGCCTCTCGCGCGCCTTCTCCCATTCGGCTTTCGTGGTGGCGCCGTCGAGGAACTTCGCGGAGAGACGCTTGGTTTCCGCGGCGAGGTATTTGCGAATCATCTCATCTGCCGAAGGAGGGTCGGCGGCAAAGGCGAGCGGGGGGCGTAAGCCCCCTGATGCGGCGAGGGTGGCGGAAGCAGCGAGAAAGTTGCGACGGTTCATGGTGTGGGAGTTGGGTGAGAGGATGGGATTGGTAAGCCGCTTGCGGCTTCGCGAGAGGATTACCTTCAACTACTTCCCCTTCACTCGCTTCGTCACCATCACCTTGTCCTCGATCTCGTCGTTGATGATGAACGTCGTTTTGTTCAGCAGACAGATGCGGCCTTTATCGTTCTTGTTGCCCTCGGGGCCGGTGAGCGTGAGCACGTCCTTGTCCACCTTATAGCCGCCCGCGTCCACGGTCACTTCCTTGCCGTCCACCTTCACCGTCAGTTTCATCTTGCCGTCTTTCGTGAACTCCAACTTCGTGCCAACGGGCACGTCCTTCGCGTCGCTGTACACGATCTCCCAGGTTCCGACGATGAGGACCTTGTTGTCGTCCGCGGCTCGCCCGGTGTTCACCGTACCGAGCAACCCGACCGCCACGAGTGTAATCACGACCGCGCGCATGACACCGTCTCCAGCATTTGGGAAATGCAACGCTTGCTCACGTTCCCACTCGCGAAGCGAAGTGTCAATAGCCTATCCTGAAGCGAGTCACGAGTTGCGAGTCGCGAGTTGAACGCAAGGGCCGCGGTTGGTCCGCAACTCGCGGGGAGATGCCGATGCTGTGGGCGATCCGGTGGATGGCGTGGGCGGCGCTTCGGGTGTTGCTCTCGCTGCGCTACAAGGTGAAGGTCGTGGGGAGCGAGGCTGTCTTCAAGCGGCCCGGCCCGTACCTCATCATGCCCAACCACCCCGCGTACACCGACCCGCCGAACCTCCTCGTGCGGATGTGGGCGATCTTCAAAACGCGTCCGTTACTGCTCGAAACGAACTTCCAGAACCCGCTGTTCGCGCCGCTCGCGTGGCTCTTGCGCGGCATCAAAATGCCGGACATCGTGAAGGCCAGCGCCGAGGACCGCCAGCGTGCCGAGGCTGCCGTGGGCGAAGTGATCGCCACGCTGCGCGCCGGCGAGAACGTGATCCTGTGGCCCAGTGGCCGGCTCACGCGAGACGGCACCGAGCACCTCGGCGGGGCGCGCACCGCGGCCGACGTGCTCGCTGCGGTGCCGAACGTGACCGTTGTGCTTGCTCGCACACGCGGGTTGTGGGGCAGCATGTACAGTTGGGCCGACGGCAAGCCCTCTGTCATCAACGGCTTCTTCCGCGGACTCGGGCTGTGGGCCGCGAACCTCTTCCTGTTCGCACCGCGACGGCGCGTCACGATCACGCTCGAAGCGTTCAGACCGGAGCAGCGGCCCGAGCCGAAACGCGAACTGGTCAACAAGTGGCTCGAAGCGTGGTTCAACGCGGACACGCCCGCCGAAGTGCCGACGTTCGTGCCGCGGCACTTCCTGTTCGGCCCGCGAACCCACGAGTTCCCGCCGCCGATCGTGACGGTGCAGGACTACGATCTCTCGAAGGTGAAGCTGGAAACGAAAGCCACTGTCGCTCAGATCATCGAAGAGAAACTGAAGCGCCCGCTTGCGGCTGACGAGAACACCAGTGAGGCCACGTTCAACCAGATCGGCATGGATAGCCTCGACGCGATGGACGTGTCGCTCGCGGTCGAACAGCGGTTCGGGTTCGGCAGCGACACCGTGCCGACCACCGTCGGCGGGCTGTGGGCGCTGGCCGAAGGGTTGAACCAGAACGCGCCCCCGAAGCCGCCGCCCGCGGGCTGGTTCGACCCGCCCTCGGACAACGCGACGCTCGCGATCCTTGGCGAAACGATCAGCGCCGCGTTCTTGAATCAGGCTGTCGCGCGGCCCAAGCAGGTGATCGCGGCCGACGACCTCGCGGGCGGCGTGACCTACGAGAAGTTCATCGTCGGTGCGTGGGCGATGTCCGCGAAGTTCCGCGACATCGCCGCGCCGAACGTGGGTCTGATGCTCCCCGCGGCGGTGGCGTGCGACCTCGCGTTCCTGGGGCTTCACCTCGCGGGCAAGTTGCCCGTGATGCTGAACTGGACGACCGGCCCCGGCAACCTCGCGCACGCCGCAAAGTTAATGAAACTCACGCACGTCGTCACCTCGAAGGCGTTCATTGACCGCACGCAGGTGCAAGTGCCCGGCACGCAGTTCATCTTCCTCGAAGACCTGCGCGCGAGCATGGGCAAACTCGGATTGCTTCGGCGCCTGCTCTCGGTGCGTGCCTTCAGCAGCGCGGTGAAATCGTCGCTCCTGAAACGCATCCCAAACGATCCGAACCTGCCCGCGGTGATCCTGTTCACGAGCGGCAGCGAGAAGGCGCCGAAGGCCGTTCCGCTCACGCACGCGAACATCATCTGCGACCAAAAAGGTTGTCTCGACGCGCTCTGCCTCAGCCGGAACAACTCGGTACTCGGCTTCCTCCCCATGTTCCACAGTTTCGGTCTCACCATCACCGGTCTGCTGCCGCTGTTCACGGGCGTCAGGGTCGTCCACCACCCCGACCCGACGGACTCCGGCGCGCTCGCTCGCAAGATCGCGACGTATAAGCCGACGCTCGCCGCCGGCACGCCGACGTTCATGAGTTACATCTTCGACCGCGCAAAACCGGGCGAACTCGATTCGCTCAAGATCATTGTTGTCGGCGCGGAGAAGGCGTCCTCGGCGCTCTTCGAGAAGGCAATACAGACCGCGCCGAACGCGGAGGTGATCGAGGGCTACGGCATCACCGAGTGCGCGCCGGTCGTGTCCGTCACGCGCCCGGGCAAGCCGCACCGCGGCACCATCGGCCCGCCGATCGCGGGCGTTTCATTGTGTGTCACCGATCTCGAAACGAAAGCCGTGCTTCCACAAGGGCAGATGGGGATGCTGCATGTCGCGGGGCCGAACGTGTTCGCGGGCTACATCGGGCACGACGGGCCACCGCCGTTCGAGGAGATCAACGGCACGAAGTGGTACATCACCGGCGACCTCGCCGCCATCGACGAGCAAGGCGAAGTCGTCTTCCACGGTCGCTTGAAGCGCTTCCTCAAAGCGGGCGGCGAGATGATCTCGCTGCCGGCACTGGAAGAACCGTTCGCGAAGAAGTACCCGCCGACGGACCAGGGGCCGCGGGTCGCGGTCGAGGGCATCGAAACGCCGGGCGGTCGGCGCATCGTGTTGTTCACCACGGAACCGCTGACTCTGCGCGACGCGAACGTGCTTTTGCAAGCTGAAGGCCACCGCGGCGTGATGCGACTCGACGATGTGAAGCAGGTCGAGAAGATCCCCACGCTGGGCACCGGGAAAACGGACTACAAGGTGCTCCGCGCGATGATCACCGACGGAAAGTGACTCCAGGAAATTCTGTCGTTCTCGCTGCGCAAGTTAGGCCCAGCGGCTCGTTATTTCGGATCATGTTCCACGGCACGACGCTCGCCTGATCGCGTGCCTTCGTCTCCCCACCAACGCGAACACCCGCACGGCGTTACACTCCGCGTCGGGGTCGTGTTCCCCTTACCACCAGGAAACCTCTCGTGCGTCCCTCTCACCTCTTGCCAGTCGTCGGGTTGACGTTCGGCCTCATGGTTCTCGCACCGCTCGCACGCGGCGACGGTCAACCGGAAGCGAAACAGCCGGCGAAGATCGTGGCACCAAAACTCCCGGTCGTCGCGGACGCGAAAGGCCCGCCCGCGGTAACGCTGCCCATCACGCGGGTCGTGTTGTTCAGCGCGGGCGTCGCGTACTTCCACCGCGAAGGCGACGTGACCGGCGAGGGCCGGCTCGACCTGCGGTTCGACGAAGGCGATGTCAACGACCTGCTGAAGAGCCTCATCCTCACCGACAAGGACGGCGGCAAGGTTCGCGCCGTCACCTACGACAACCGCATGCCGCTCGACTTCGCGCTCAAGGGCTTCGCGGTGGACGTGACCGAGAATCCCACGATGGGACAACTCATGCACCAGGTTCGCGGCGAGAAGGTCGAAGTCGCGGACAAGACCGGTGTGGTCACGATCGGGAAGATCGTGAGCGTCGAACGCCAGCCGCCGCCCGCGATGGGACCGGACCCAGGCGAACTTCTCAACCTCCTCACCGAGGACGGGCTGCAAACCGTCGAACTCAAGCAACTCAAGCGAATTAAGCTCGTGCGCCCGGAGTTGCAAGCCGAGTTCAACAAGGCGCTGGAGATGCTCGCGACCGCGCGCGGCGACAACAAGAAGGCCGTATCCGTGGTGTTCAGCGGCAACGGCAAGCGCAAGGTCGCGGTCGGTTACGTGGTGGAAGCGCCGCTCTGGAAGCCGAGTTACCGGCTGAGCGTGGATGAAAAGGGCGCGGCCCGCATTCAAGGCTGGGCAACCGTCGAGAACACCACCGACGAAGACTGGACCAATGTGAAGGTGGGCTTGGTCGCAGGTCGGCCGATGTCGTTCCAGATGGACCTGTACGACCCGCTGTTCGTGCCGCGGCCGATGGTCGAACCGGACCTGTTCGCGTCGCTACGCCCGCCGATGTACCAGGGTGGGCTGAACCCGACGAACCCCGCCATGGGCATGGCGATGGGCAACAACGGCGGCAACCCGGCGATGGGCAACAATTTCGGTAACGGGGCGAACCAACTCGGCAACCAGGGCTTCGGCAACGGTGCCAACCAACTCGGCGGCCAGTTCCAGGGCGGGTTCGGCGGTGGCGGGTTCCAGGGTGGCCAGTTCGGAAACCTCGGCGGTCAGTTCGGGCTTCAGGGCGGCGGCTTCCAGGGCAACTTCAACGGCTACCTGCCGCGTGTGCCGCGACCGAACCTTCGCGACCTCCAGGGCGACCGACTCAGTTACGCGGAATACGTCAACCGGCTCCGCGGCAACCCGACCGCACAGACTGGTGAGAAACCGCCGGCGCAGGTCGTGCGTGACCCGCTCGACAAGCAGGCCGGTGCGCTCGCCGCAGCCGACGGCACACTCGGCGACATGTTCGAGTACACCATCGAGGAACCGATCACGCTCGGCAAGCAGAAGTCCGCGTTGCTGCCGCTCGTGAACGAAGCGGTCGAAGGCACGCGCATGAGCATCTTCAACGCAAGCACGCTCGCCAAGCACCCGCTGCTCGGGCTGAAGCTCGTGAACAAGACGAAACTCCACCTCGCACAAGGACCGGTCGCGGTGTACGACGGTGGCACGTTCGCCGGTGACGCACGGCTGCCCGACATCAAGCCCGGCGAAACCAGGCTCGTCAGCTACGCCATCGACCTCGGCACCGAAGTCGTCGTGCAACCCGGCGTGACGAAGCGGACGCTGCTCTCGGCCATCGTCGAGGAGGGCAAGTTGGTGATGCGCACCGGGCAAAAGCGGACGACGACGTACCTGATCCGCAACCGCAATCCGCAGGACCGCACGGTGATCGTCGAACACCCGCAGAACGCTGCGTGGAAGCTGGTCAGCCCCGCCAAGCCCGACGATCAAACGCGTAGTTTCTACCGGTTCGAGTCAGCGGTGAAGTCCGGCGCGCTGGTCACGCTCGAAGTGACCGAGGAATCGCCCGGCACGGACGTGTACGCGCTTACTTCGGCCAGTCGCGAAGAGTTGCTCTACTACGCGGCGCTGAAGGAAGCGAAACCAGCCGTTCGTGAGGTGTTCAAGAAACTGCTCGACCTGCGCGCGAAGGTGGACGACGCGCAGCACGGGATCGCCGAGGAGCAGGCGGCACTCAAGGAGATCGCGGAGGACCAAGACCGCATCCGCAAGAACATCGAGCGCGCGCCGAAGGAGTCCGATGCCTTCAAGCGATACCTGAAGAAGTTCGACGATCAGGAAACCGAGATCGAAAAGCGCCAGGCTCGGGTTCGCGAACTGAAGGCCGATCTCGCGAAGCACGAGAAGGCGCTCAAGGAGTTCGCCGAGAACGCGAAGGCGGAGTAACGGCGCCCGCAACGCCGCAAGTCAGCCGCTTGCGGCGTCGCATCCACCAGCAGTTCAGGAGAAGACTTGGCCTTGTCACGCGATTCTGTTCGCGATTTCCCTCCAACACCCGGTCATCCCAACCAGCGGCCGGGCTTCCACGCCGCGTTTCCAGTCGTCACGCCTTGATGATGTCCTGCACGGTTCCACCGCTGGGGATCATCGGGAGCACGTGCTCCTGGTGCGGCACGTGGACGTTCAGCAGGAACGGCCCCGGCGACTCGATCATTTCCACCAGCGCCGCGTCCAGATCGGCCTTGTCGGTGATGCCACGCGACGCGACCCCGAACCCCTCCGCGATCTTGCAGAAGTCCGGGTACGGCGGCTTGTCGTCACCCGCGCCCAGGTAGGTGTGACCGCGATTACTACCGAAGAACCGGTCTTCCCACTGCATCACCATGCCGAGGTGCTGGTTGTTCAGCAGCAGGATCTTTGCCGGGATCTTCTCCGCGAACGCGGTCGCGAGTTCCTGCACGTTCATCAGGAAACTGCCGTCGCCGTCGATGTCGATGACGAGGTTGTTTGGGAACGCGACCTTCGCGCCCAGCGCGCTGGGCAGTCCGAAGCCCATCGTGCCGAGGCCGCCCGAAGTGATCCACTTCCGCGGGTGGTTGAAGTGGAAGAACTGCGCCGCCCACATCTGGTGCTGGCCGACGCCGGTCGTGATGATCGTGTCACCGAGCTGGTTGCGGTCGCGCAGAATCTCCCACAGCCGGTGAATGGCGAACTGCGGGATGATGAGGCTCTCCGGCTCCGTGAACTTGAGCGGTTCGGCATCGCGCCACGCGTCGATTTGCTTCCACCAATTCGGGTAGCGTCCGCCCGCGGTCAGGTCCGCGTTCTTTTCGGTCTTGAGCATCGCGTTGAGGTCGGTCAGCGCGCACTTCACGTCGCTGTGAACCGGCACGTGTGCGAACTTGTTCTTGTGAATCTCACTCTGGTCGATGTCGATGTGGACGATCTTGCCGTGCTTGGCGAACTCGGTGAGTTTCCCGGTCACGCGGTCGTCGAACCGCACTCCGAGCGCGATGAGAAGATCGGCTTCGTTGACCGCGTAGTTCGAGTACACGGTGCCGTGCATGCCAAGCATTTGCAGGCACAGGTAGTGTTCAGACGGGAAATTGCCGAGACCGTGAACGGTTAGGCCCACCGGCGCGCCGAGTAGCTCCGCGAACTCCTTCAGTTCGGCCGCGGCGTTCGCGTGCGTGACTCCGCCGCCGGCGTAGATGAACGGGCGCTTGCTCGACCGAATCGCCGCGATCACAGCTTCGAGTTCGGGACGCGATGCTTTACGCATCGGCCGGTACCCGGGCAGGTCCATGACCGGATCCCAGTCCGGCACGATGGCCTTGGTCTGCACGTCCTTGCACACGTCGATGAGCACCGGGCCGGGGCGCCCGCTGGTCGCGATGTAGAACGCTTCCTTCACCACCCTGGTGATGTCTTCGGTGCGAGTGAGCAGGTAGTGGTGCTTGGTGATGCCGCGGCAGATTTCGACCATCGGCGTTTCTTGAAACGCGTCGTTACCGAGGACGTTCGTACTGACCTGTCCGGTGATGAAGATAGCCGGGATGGAGTCCATCTTCGCGTCAGCGATACACGTGACGAAGTTGGTCGCGCCGGGACCGCTGGTGGAGACACACACGCTGGCCTTGCCAGTGGTGCGGCTGAGCCCGTGGGCCATGAACCCACCGCCCTGCTCGTGTCGCGGGAGGACGGTGCGGAGTTTGCCCTGGACGCGGGTGAGCGCCTGGTGAATGGGCATGCTCGCGCCGCCAGGGTACGCGAAGACGGTATCGACGCCCTGGCGAATGAGTGCATGAACGAGGATGTCGGCCCCGCTCATGGGTGCGTTGGTGGGGGTTGCGGTCGTGGTCGGTTCGGCCATCTCTCTAGTCGCCTGTGTGAAAAAGAGCGAAATTCTCTCGATATCGAGAGATTAGTATACCGACCGGCCGCGTCACCGGGAACCGACTGAGAAAAGAAGAAACGAAGAGCAGCGTCACGATGCGACCGGTTTCAGTTGAATCGCGTCGGCCGGGCAGACGAGTTCGCACACGGAACACGAGACGCAGTCGCGGGGCCGCGGCAACCACGGACGTGTACCGCCCATCGCGAGGCACGCGACCGGGCACGCGACCACGCAGTCGCCGCACCCAGTGCAGCGCGCCGCGTCCAGCACCGGTAATTCATTCAGCGGGTTCATTCGTATAACTCGTCGTCCGCGAGGTCGATCACGTCTTCCGCCGGCGCCGCGCGTTTCGACCGCGGTTTGGGCTTCGGCTTGTCCGGCGCACTCTTCGCAACCGGTGCGGTGATCCCTGCACGCCGCGTCGCAGAGGCCATCAAGCCGCTGACGACATCCTCAAGTACTGGGCGCGTGAGCGGCGGGAACACCGCGTACCGTGCCCCCAGGTCGAACAGCGCCGCGGTCCACGCGACGCGGTCCGCGTCGTTGAGCTTCACGTCGCTGACGGCCACCACCGGCACATCGGGGCAAAGTCGGAAAGCGTCTGAAATAAGAGTTAGCGCGGCGGGTTTATCGTCCGCGAGTTCCACCTGAACCACGAGCACCGACGGCCGGCGGTCGCGAACGAGTGACATCGCGTTGTCACTGGACCGCGACGCCCGCACGAGCCACTTGTTCTCGGCCGAGAGTTCGCTCAGGAGCCGGGCGATCCAGCCGTCGATTTCGACGATCACCAGTTGCGGCGCGCGCACGACTACTCCTTGTGAGGTTCCAAGTCCCAAGTTGAGAAAGAAAGCGAAGAACGGTCCGTCTTAAACTTGGAACTCGGGAACTCGGAACTATGAATCTTTGCGCGGCTTCGGTGGTTGCGGCGGCACCGGGATGCCGAGCGCGTCGAGCCGGCGCCACAGTTTGGAGCGAAACACACCGAGCAGTTCCGCGGCTTCCGTTTGGTTGTTGTTCGCTTTCTTGAGGGCGAGTTGAATGAGGTGTTTCTCGACCGCTTCGAGGATCGCGTCCAGGCTCAATGCCTTCGGCGACGGCGTGCGCACAAGTCCGGCCTTCACGCGGAGTTCGTGCGGTAGGTGTTCGCGCAGCACGGGGCCAGTCGCGGAAGCCGCCGCGGACTCGTACAGCACTTCCGACAACTCGCGAAAGTTCGATGGCCACGTGTGGGCGCGCAGCACCGCGAGCGCGGCGGGATCAATCGAGCGGCTCAGCAACCGAGTCGCGATTCGCGGGATGTCGTCCAATCGCTCGCGCAACGGCGGGACTCGCAACTCGAATACCGAAAGCGCCGCCTGAAACGCGGGCACCAATACACCGGCTGCGACCGCGTCCCCCGCCATGTGATCGGAACCGCAAACGAGCCGCGTTCCGGTCTGTTCGGTGAAGTGATCCGCAAGGCGCTGTTGTAAGTCGCGTGGCACTGCGCCGGGTTCCTTCAGGTACACAGTGCCGATGCGGTCCGACACGCCCAGTCCGCCGTGCCCGAACAATAGGCTTTCGATCAGGTATGGTTGCAACCCGGCGCAGTCGATCCCGACGAACGCGCGGTCGCGGAGTGCGCTGGTGTGGTGAATGACGCGCGCCACCGTCTCCTTACCACTTCCAGGCTCACCCACGATCCACACCGGCGCGGCCACACTCGCGGCGAACCGTACCTGCGCGACGAGTCGCCTCGAAGCGAGCGATTCGCCCGCGAGCAATTCGGGTCCGAAGTGCGTCGCTTGGCGATCGCGAAGGGCGGCCATGCTTGGCGGAATCTTCCGCGATGCCGCGGGCACTGGTTCACCCACCACTGTGATGAACCCGACGATGCCGAACAGTTCGGCTTTCGCTGGCCCCGTCAGCAGAACGTCTCGCGGGCCAGCGGCATCGCCCGCGAGTGGGGCGAACGTCACGTCCCACCACGGTGGGCCGTTACGCCCTGGCGGCGCGGGTCTTCGTGCGCGGTCGGGGCGCCCCGCGAGCGCCTCCGGCGTGGGTGCGAGCGCCAACGCGAGCGGCGTGCTGTGCCGACGCTGCGAACACACCATGCCCAGCGTTTCCGCGAGCTTCAAGTTGGTGAGTTTCTCCCACGCGGGGTTTGCGTACCGCAACCGCCGGCTCTTGCCCAACACGAAGACCGGGGTCTCGGAGCGATGGAAAAACGCTCGCCACGCGAACCCACCCGACCCGCGCGGGCGGCCCTTACCAGATGGCGGCGTTGGTGGAGTTGTCGACATGAGATTCAGGATAACGCAACGAGGGGATTTATACTGCACGCGTTCGGGAGTGAGGCGGTTGTCCCCCTCGCCCCGGCTTTGCTGAGGGATCCTCTGCGTAACCAGACTCAAACCAAGCACCCGGGCATCCCAGGATGATGACACCACCGTGGGCGGTGGTGTCGCCCAGGCGCACGGTTGGGGTGCCCTCGCAGTCAGGGGTTTCAACCCTGGCTGCGAGGGTAGCCGCGACCCTCCGCGACGGGTTGCATCGTTCTCCCTAAACTGAAGTGAACCCACCTAGCGGAGCACCTCCTATGTACGATCCCGACGAAGCCACGGCACCCGCGCTCGACGGCGCCGCGCTCGACCGCCTGAAGGCCACGCTCGCACAGCGCGGGCCTGCCGCTGCCGTGGACGAACTCATCGCGGAACTGCGCAAGGCCGATGACTTCCAGGGACTCTTCTACGCGTTCCTGATGAAGAAGCGGATCGAACTCGGCGTGTCTCCCTTTCCCACGGGATCCGCGAACGAACTCCCGCCGGAGACGCACGAACCCTACGAGGACGCGATCCGTGACGCGGGTCGTCACGTGGGGGCGTTGCTCCTTGATCGCAAGGAGTACGCGAAAGCGTGGGCGTTCTACCGGATGCTCGGCGAGCCGGAACCGGTGCGCGAAGCACTAGAAAAGTTCATCCCCGGTCCCGATGACGACGTGTACCCGATCATCGAGATCGCGTGGCAAGGCGGGTTGCTGCCGAAGAAGGGCTTCGACCTCGTCATCGACCGGCACGGCATCTGTTCGGCCATCACGATGGTCAGCGGTTCGGACCTCGCGTCCAACCCGGACCTGCGCGACTACTGCGTTGGCAAGCTCGCGACCGCGCTGCACGCGCAACTAACCGAGCGCCTCACAAGCGACCTCGCGGCCCGCGGCGTGATCCTTACCAAAACGGCGACGATCCCCGAACTCGTGGAAATGCACCCGGACCTGTTCGCGGATGACGCCTACCACATCGACACGTCGCACCTATCGAGCGTGGTGCAGATGAGCACGCAACTCCCGGCCGGACCGGAGCAGAACTGCGCCCGCGAACTCTGCGCCTATGGTCGCAAGCTCGCGCCCAACCTTCAGGGCACCAACGACGCGCCGTTCGATGAGAACTACGTCGATTACCTCGCGTTCCTGAACGTGCTCGCGTCGGAAAAGGTCGAAGAGGGTCTGGCACGGTTCGCGATGAAAGCCGAGCGCGAATCCGCCGAGGGCGCGACCTACGCGGCGCAGGTGTACGTGAACCTGTTGCTCCGCGCGAACCGGCCCGCGGACGCGCTCGTTGCGGCGAAGAAGTTCCTGCTCGCGGAAGACGACCGCAACCTGATCTGTCCCGGCGTGAACGAACTGGCGCGCCGCGCCGGCGACTTCACCGCGCTGGCGGAAGCGGCGAAGGCCCGCAACGACGCCGTCGGGTTCCTCGCCAGCCTCATCGCGGGCCTGTAGCACGACTCACTCGACCGGGCGCGGGGCCGGCGCGACCGGGAGCCGCGGGACGGGTTTCAGCGCCGGGCGCCCGTCGTCGATGCGGAGTACCACCCCGGACCGGAACACCACGAAGCGCCCGTCCGGGCTGACCGAACACGGACCGCCCACGCGCAAGTCTTCCGTCTCCTCGATCACCGCGAGTTCACCCAGTTGCGCCGGGTCGCGACCCGCGTCGAGGATCACCACGCGGTTCTTGGTGCGGTCGGCGCCCGCGCCGAACCGCGCCGCCTTCTGTTCCGTTTCGGACGCGATCAAGTACCGCCCGTCGGCCGAGACGCGTAGGAACGAAGTCGGGTGGAACGGCAGTTCGGTGTTCGGGAGCGGTGCCGGACGAACGCGCCGCGTACCGGCCGCGAGGTCGAACTCGAGAATGCCGAACGTCCCGTCGGACACGAACAGCCGCCCGTCCGGGTGCCACGCCGCCGACTGCGGCCCCTTCCAGTAGACGCCCGTTAGCGGCAACACCTTCGTCTTCCACGTCGTCGTATCGATCTCCAACACGCCGGCTTCGAGGGGCGCGTCGGTCTTCTTGTCGCGGCCGGATGTGATCGTGCGGAGCGTCTTGCCGTCGGCCGAAACCCAGAGCGGGCCTTTCCAGGTGTGGGTCCGCGGAACCGTCACCTTTTGTCGCTCGCCCTTCAGGTCGGCGCCCATTCCGGACACCACCTTGCCGCCCCGGTCCGGGTAGTTCGACGCCTGAAGCGGGCCGGCGTCGAGGTAGAAGACGCGCTCGCCGTCGGCCGAAACGATCAGGTCGAGCAGCTCGTCGATCTGTGGCGTTCGGGCCAACCCGAGTTCCAGTTGCGGAGCGATCGGGCCTTTCACCTCGGGCAGGTTGTTCAGGTCGAACGGGTACACGAACGCCTTCGCGGACCAGTGCTTTTGGAGCGAATCCCACGAGCGCGACTCGAAACTCAGCGGCAGATACAGGCGGTTGCGCTCGGCGTCGAGGGTCGGCGGTCCACCGATGCCGGGCTTATTTTGGGACGTCGGGAGCAAGTAACTCGCGCCCGGTTTGAAGTCGGGATACGAATACGCCTTCAGGTACGACTGCTTCGCGCCGTCCTTCGCCGGCGCGCCCCAGAGCCAGTACCCGCCGACGGCGGTGGTGGTCCACACCGTTCCGCGCTCCGGGTCGAACGCCACGCCGCTGTTCGCGTCGATGGTCGCTTCCGACACGAGGCGCACCGGCTTCGCGTTCTCACCGGGCTTCGGGCCGGCGCCCGCGAGGTAGCGCACCTCGGCGTCGGTCAGCGCGCGGCCGTAGGCGCACACGTCGTCAATCGCGGCCACCGGCAAGTCCTGGTCGGGCACGTCGTAGCCGTTGTCGCGGCCCCGCGGCCAGTTGAACGGCCCCGGCTTCCCGTTGAACGCTTTGAGGGGAACGGCCCGACCGAAGGTCACCGTGGACCCGGCGTTCGAGCGGAACACACCGTCGCCGAACGGGAACGTCGCGACCGGCGCGCCGTCGAGGTAAAGCGCCGCGACCGACCGACCGCCGACAACCCGGCGCACGCACGCGACATGGTGCCACTTTTCGTCCGGGGTCCACGGAGCGCTCAGCGCCGTGTCGCGCCGGTCGTGGGGCAGGTACGTGCTGTACACATTGGGGAGGAACTGGTCGGTCGCGCGCGCGCGGTCGTCGGTTACCCCGGCGGTGAACACGGGCGTGGGCGGGAACCGCGTGTCGTGGGTGGCGGGCGGAACGGAAATCAGATCGCACGTCGCGCCGCGCACCTTCACCCACCCGGCAACGGTGACCGACTTGCCCGCAACCAACTCGGGCGGAAGCGCGGCGATGGGAACGGTCGCGCCCTGCGGGTACGCGCCGAGGTAGAGCGCGTTCCCGCGAACCCCGGGACCGCTCAACGGGGTGTCGGGGGTGATTGCGGTCCCCGTCGGCAGGACCGGCGTGCGCCCGTCGGCGAGTTTGTCGAACGGCAGGTGCAGCACCAACCCGGGCAGGTCGTTGGGGTCGGGCGGCGCCTTGCCGGGTCGAGCGACGCGGAACTTTTCGGCCTCCACTTCGGCCTCGCGGCGCCGGCGTTCCTCTTCCGCGCGCCGGATCGCGGCGAGCCGCTCTTCTTCCGCCCGCCGCGCCGCTTCGACGATGCGAGCCGCTACGTCGCGCTTCGCCTGTTCGACCCGCTCGCCCTCCTCGCGCTCTTTCTGGATGCGAGCCAACTCCGCTGCCGCTTTCTCGGCGTCGGCCTTCGTCTGTCCCGCGGCCTTCAACTTCGGGTCGGTGATCTCGAACGAGTCCAAGAACCGCCGCGCGTTCTCGTTGCCGGGCTTGGCAAACCTGCCGCCCGCGATGATGACGTACACACGCGAGTCCGCGATGATGATGCGCGATGCGAACCACCCGCCGCCCTTGGCGCTGAACTCGACCTCGCGGGCCGGATACCCGCCCACGGTGATGTCTTTCTGGCGCAGCACCGACTGAACCTCGCCGCTTTCCTTCATCCCCTTCACCGCCTCGTCGAGCAAGTGCTTGTCGGTGGTGAACCGCAACTCGTGCGCGGGGATGTCGCGGTAGACGATGGCGTACTCCTCGAAGCGCCCGAACAGAATTGTGCCCTCCATGGGCGCGTTCGGGTCCGGCTTTTCGCCAGCGATCTTGTCCATGTCGTTGCGCGGTGCCGCCGGCAGATCCACCTTGAACCCGCCGCGCGCGGACTCGTGCTTCTGCCACTTGGGACCGGGGATCACCAGGTACAGCCCACCACAGCAGCCGACCGTGAGAAGGACGAAGACACCGCCGAGAATCAGCAGCCAGAAGAGGACGCCGCGTCCCCGCGGCGGGGGTGGCGGGCGTCGGCGTGGTCGGTCGTCACGGTCGCGTCGACGCGGTCGATCGTCGTCATCGCGGTCGCGACGCGGGCGGTCGTACGGGTTGTTCCAGTCTGGATCCCAGCTCCGCCCGCCCGATGCCGTGGTCGGTTCCGCATCTCGGGGGGCGTCGGGAGAAGCAGTCGGAGTGGGATCGCCGGGGGGCGCGTTCTCGGTCGGTTCCGCGGCGCGGGGTTCGTCCGCGATCGCGTGCAACGCCGCCGCCGCAGTCGCTTCCGTATCGGGGAGTTGGTCCGCGGGCGATTCTTCCGTGGCTAACGGCAGCAGCTCCGCGTCCAGCGGTTCGTTCGCGAGGACAACGTCGATGTCTGCTTCCGCGTCGGGCGTGCTCGGCGAATTCTGCTTCGTGCGGGGCGGCGCAACTGGCACTGCGGCCAGCGGTGGAGGCGGGGGTGGGAGCGCCACGCCTGGTACGCGGAGCATGGTTTGGCACGCGCCGCACCGGATTACGCGCCCCGCGGACTCGTCGCCCACACGAAGCGTGCCGTTGCATGTGGCGCAGAGGAAATCAATGGCCATTCCCAATCCTCAAAGGCGGTGCACGCGTGGTTGCTATGTTACCGGGTCGCGGGCGCAATGGGCTATCGAAATGAGAGTGCCGAGGGGCTTGCGCTGTGGACTTGTAACTCAGCCGCGTTCGGCCGAGTTCGCGTCTTCCCCGTCGATGAGTTTCTGTAACTTTTTGGCGATGGGTGAGAGCTTCATTGTTCCGAAGGAACCCTCCTGGCGTTGAGCCT
>SXGS01176827.1_pt1 | contig 44829 bp, 41 predicted proteins | sample 3174681 | NCBI WGS metagenome assembly SXGS01 (sample SAMN11356861, study PRJNA531348) | freshwater metagenome | isolation source: freshwater sample F1-80 | place: China: Fuxian Lake, Yuxi | collected 2017-12-25 | reverse complement strand
AGCCGACTGGGTTACGCCTCACGACGATTGGGTATTCGACAAAACGCTGTCGAACCGCCGGCGTCAGCCGACTGGGTTACGCCTCACGACGATTGGGTATTCGACAAAACGCTGTCGAACCGCCGGCGTCAGCCGACTGGGTTACGCCTCACGACGATTGGGTATTCGACAAAACGCTGTCGAACCGCCGGCGTCAGCCGGCTGGGTTACGCTTCACGACGATTGGATATTCGACAAAACGCTGTCGAACCGCCGGCGTCAGCCGACTGGGTTACGCCTCACGACGATTGGGTATCAGTCACGGACGCTGCCCAGCGAGGAGCGGAACCGATCCACGGACGACCGCACTTCCGCGGTTCCCTCTTCGCTGGACGCCCACCCCAGCGGTTCGACCGAGATACCTTCCAACTGCTTGTAAGTGGTGAAGAAGAACTCAACTTCGCGCACGAAGTGAACAGGCACGTCTTCGAGTTTCTTGATGTGCGCGAAGAGTGGGTCTTTATGCGGTACGGCCAGCACCTTGAAGTCGTTGACCCCCTTGTCTTTCATGCGAAAGATGCCGACGACGCGGGCCTCGATGAGGCACCCGGAGAACGTCGCCTCGTTCACCATCACGAGTGCGTCGAGCGGGTCGGCGTCCTCCGCGAGCGTCTGCGGAATGAACCCGTAGTCGCCGGGGTACACGGCGGAACTGTAAAGGTAGCGGTCGAGTTTGATCAGCCCCGTGACCTTGTCCACCTCGAACTTGTTGCGCTTTCCCTTGGGGATCTCGACGATCACGTTCACGACTGCGGCTTCGCCGGTGCCGGGCGGGATCATCATGTAGTCGCGGATGTAGTCGCGCCGAGCAAACATGCGTCTTGCCTCCGTTGGCCGGGGGGGTGGTCGTGATGGTAAAGTACACACGGTGCGTGCGAAAGGCAGATGTTCCGCAGGTGCGAGCGTGGTACACTCGCGGCCACCCACACGCCAAACACCGCGACGGTGAACTCGAAGCACAATTACACGTTCACGAACGAACCGCCGAAGAAGTAGTCAGGCGTCCCAGGTTCTTTTGAGTTGCCGCCCTTCGGGGCGAAGAACACCTCCGACATCCGGGTTCCCATGTCTTCGTCAGATCCACCCGCCGCACCGTCGCGAGTCGCGTCCGTGGACGCGTACCGCGGCTTCGTCATGCTCCTGATGATGGCCGAGGTTCTGAACTTGCGGCAGATGAAGAAGAATTTCCCTGGCGATGCGTTCTGGGACTTTCTCGCGTTCCATCAAGATCACGTCGCGTGGCGCGGGTGCTCGTTGCACGACCTGATTCAGCCGTCGTTCTCTTTCCTGGTCGGTGTAGCCCTGCCGTTCTCGCTCGCATCGCGTGCGGGCCGCGCGGAACCCTTGTGGCTCGGCTGGCTGCACGCGATCTGGCGCGCGTTCTTACTCGTCGCCCTCGGCGTGTTCCTGCGATCGATGGGCAAACCGCAAACGAACTTCACCTTTGAAGACACGCTCTCGCAGATCGGCCTCGGCTACGTCTTCCTCTACGGTCTGGGCCGGCTGCGCCTGCGGTGGCAGTGGGGCGCGTTTGGACTGCTCCTCATCGGCTACTGGCTCGCGTTCGCAATGTACCCGCTACCGGGACCGGAGTTCGACTACAAGGCGGTGAACGGGTTGGCGAGCGAACAGCGGCCAACCGGATTCGCGGCGCACTGGGACAAGAACACCAACGCGGCATGGTCGTTCGACGTGTGGCTCCTCAACCAGTTCCCGCGCGGATCGCACTACCCCTGCAACCGCGGCGGGTACGCGACCCTGAGCTTCATCCCGACCCTCGCGACGATGATCCTCGGCTTGCTCGCGGGCGGGTGGTTGCGCACCCTGACCACGCCACGTGCGCGGATCGCGCGGTTCGTCGCAGTGGGACTGGCGTTCCTCGCGTCCGGGTGGCTGCTCGACACAACCGGCCTTTGCCCGAACGTGAAGCGCATCTGGACACCCGCGTGGGTGCTCTTCAGCGGCGGGTGGTGCTTCCTGTTGCTGTCAGGGTTCACGGCTTTGCTCGACACCGGGTTGCCGGGTGGGTGGGCGTTCCTGCTAAAAGTGATCGGCGCAAACTCGATCGCGGCTTACGTCGGCGAACACCTGATCAAGGGGTTCGTGTTCGACTCGTTCAAGATTCACTTCGGTGCGAACGTGTTCGCCCAGTTCGGGCGGTACGAGCCGCTTGCGAGCGGGATCACGCTTCTGGTGGTGTTCTGGCTCATCCTGTGGTGGATGTACCGGCGTAAAGTGTTCGTGCGAATCTGATCGGGGACCGCGGGCGTCCCGCCCGCCACTTCGCACGTCAGGCCGCTGGCCGAGACGGTGTGAAGCAATTCGAGTTGGGAAGCACTGGCCGGGCCGCCCGCGTTGCTACTCGACAAGTCGCAAGGCTGCTGACTTACGACTTGTCGAGTAGCGAGATCAACCGAGTTTGTGCACCGTGATCCGGTTGTGGCCGACGCTGGTGATGAGATCGCCCGTGGCGGAGATGGCGAAGTCATGGACGTGCATCATCAACTTTTCCTGCCGCAGCGTCTTCTTATTGGTTGGGTCGTAGAAGCAGAGGAAACCTTCGCCCGCACCGCCGGCCGCGACGAGCCAGGAGCCGTCCGGCGCCCACGCGAGCCGGTTCACCAGGCCAGAGAACTTGTCGCCGGGGAACTCGGCCGTCTGCTTGCCCGTCTTCCAGTCAAACACCTCGACGCGAGCCTTGCCTTCGAGATGGTCGATGTTCCCAACCTTCCCCATGCCACCGACGGCCAGTGATTTGCCGTCGGGCGAGAACGCGAGTGAGCGAATGCCGCCGATGGAGTGGTTCCGCTGCTGCTTATCCCACGTGTACATTACCGGGGCTTCGCAGGTGCCGAGTTCCTTGCCGGTCTTCACATCCCACACGACGACGTGCCCAACCTTGTCACCGGTCGCGAGCAACGCGCCGTCTGCGGAAAACGTGACCGCGTAGAGCATCGAGGTGAAGTCGTTGGGCGTCTTCTCCTTGTGGCCCTTGAGCGTGTGAACGAGTTTCCCGGTCGCGGTGTTCCACACCTTGCACGTCATGTCGTCGGCGATGCTCGCAACGAGTTTGCCGTCCGGCGACGCGATCACCTTGCGAATCCACTTCGCGTGTGCCTCGTGCGTGCGGACCGGTTTGCCTTCCTCAATGTCGTACCACGTGAGTTTGCCGTCGTAACTGCCGGTGACGAGCGTCGTGCCAGCGAGCGCGACGCCGGTGACGTAGCTCTCGTGGGCGTACAGTTCCTTCGGCTCGAACTTCGCTGCGGCGAAATCGGCTGAGTACACTTTGAAGTCGGAGCAACCGATGTACGCGGTGTCCGAGCCTTCGGCGCGAGCGATCGCGAACGTGATCGTCTGGCGGGAGAAGTCCTTGAGCGACTTCAGCGTATCCGGGTTGGGAGCTTTCATGGTTGTGAAGTGGACGTTGAGGTAGGTGGGTATCGGAACCAAAAGTCGGTGGCGTCTCCGCCGTATTCACCGAGGCGCAACAAGGGAAGGCCGACAACGCCGACATAATTCGGGTGAGAACGGGCCGCGGTCGCGGCAACACGGTCGTTCCCATAACCCAGGACCGTTTCAACAACGCCGAGTCCGGGATTGTAAAGCCGAAGCCAACCGCCACTCATCGGACCGAAATTACTCGGCCGGTCCGCGAGCGGCAGGAACCGCATCGCGATGCGAAGATCTGGACGAAGAATAATTCCGGCCGCGCTGCCGGTGTCGGCGATTAAGTCGTAGTGATGCACCGCGCCGTCGGCAGTCCTGAAGCCGAGGCGGAGCCACGGGCGCTCGCCCCGATACGGGTTCCGTTGCTCGGCCACCGCAACGCCCTCGTTGTCTTAGAGAATGATCAGTTCGCTCAGCGTGTCCTCGCCCGCCTGATCGACGAGTGCGTCCAGTGGGTCGATGCCAAGCGCGGCGAGTTTTGCTAACAACCGATCAATGTCCGCGTCGTCGGCCACGATCTTCCCGCCCGCGATGGCAACGAATTGCTTCGGTGGGAAATTGCCGTCGATTGTCCCTTTCAACTGCTGAACCGCTACTTGGTTAGCGGCATTGTGTTCTTCGCGTGTCATGGGTTTCCTCCGGTATCAGGCAGTTCCTCCATGATACCGCGCCCGCGGGTCACTGCAGCACGGCCTTGATCGGCAGCACGCCGGGGTTCACCAGTGGAATCGGCCGGGCACCGACGTGGTAGTTCTTGTTCGGATCGAGGCCCAGCGCCGAGTAGATCGTCGCGAACAAGCTGCCCGCGTCCACTTCCTCGGACACGACCGTCTGGCCTTTCGGGTCGCTCTTGCCGTACACGGAGCCACGCTTGATGCCGCACCCGGTAATGGTGCTGCTCCAAGCGCTCGCGAAGTGGTCGCGACCAAGACTGGCGTTGATGCTCGGCGTGCGCCCAAACTCCGCCAGTGTCACAATCATCACGTCGTCCATCATGCCACGTTCGGTCAGGTCGTCGATCAGAGTTGCCATGACGTGATCGAGTTCGGGGACCATCTCCTGGTGCGTCTCGAAGTTCTGCCCGTGGCTGTCCCACCACGCGCGACCGACTCGCACGAATGGCACACCGGCTTCGACCAACCGGCGCGCGATCAGCACTTGCTCAGCGAACTGCGTCGGGCCGTAGCGGTCACGAACCTTCTGGGGTTCCTGCGTGATGTCGAACAACTTCTCGCTCGCCATGATCCCGCGAACGCGCTGGTACGCTTCGTTCTGACTGCTCATCGTCTCGGAATTGCGGCCCTGGCCGAACTGCTTGCCGAGCAGGTCGCGGAGTTCGCCGCGTTCGAGGTGATCGAGGTCGGTGATACCGTCGAGCTTCTTGATGAACTCGGGGTAGTTGTTCGTGGTCAGTTCCATCGGGGCGTAGCGGGCACCAAGGAATCCGCTGGTGCCGGGCGCCATGCTCCGGCCTTCGCTCTGCGTGTAGAAGGTGACGTAATCCGGCACCTTGCTGTCCGCGCGACCCATCTCGCGGGCAACGACGGCACCGAGGTCCGGGTAACGCAACGCGGCTTCGTCGCGCCGGCCCTTCATCATGGTCACGGCCGCGCTTCCATGATCTCCGTTCTTGGTGTTCAAGCCGCGAATCACGCACGTGGTCTTCATACGCGACGCCATCTTCGGCATCAGTTCCGAGATGCGAAGCCCCGGCACGTCGGTCTGAATCGAGCGGAACGGTCCACCAGTCGTCGCGCCGGGCTTCGGATCCCACGTTTCGAGTTGCGACGCTCCACCAGCGAGCCACAACAGAATGATGCGTTTCTGCGTCTTCTTGAGAGCGCCGTTTGCGCCTGGCGCGGCCAGCACGCTGAGCTGGGTCATGTCGGACGCGACGGTCGCGCCAACAGCGGCGGCCCCACCGAGGAAGGCACGCCGGTCCATCGCGTGAGCAGCGGAACGGCAGAAGGTATTACGAGGCATGGAAAGCTCCTGACTGATTGTGAGCGGCGTGGCGTAAGCCCGCCGGTTGTCTGACTCGCACCGGCGGGCTTACGCCACGCCGCTCGCCACTAGTAGCTGAACCGAAACTCCGGGGCCGTCACCAGTGCCCAGAGCACGTGTCGGTATGATTCGGCCTCGCGGCCCTTTCGCTTCTCAATAAAGCCAACGAGCGCCTTGGTTTCCTGCTCGGTCGCGGTGCGGCCGTACGCGGTCTTCACCAGGAACTCGACCACTTCCTTCGGTTCCTTCATCTGCTTCGCGCGGCCGAGCGTGGTGCCGGTGCCGTCGGTGAGAAACTCCTTCATCAACCGGTCGCCGTTGCTGAACAGGAGCGCTTCGCCAACGCCGATCTGGAAGTTGTCGGTCGGCTGCGCAATCAGCGCCGCGAACCCCTTCGCGGAACTTTCGATCTGCTCCATCTTGGTCTCGAACTCCGCGGGCTTCAACCCTTCGAAGCTCGCGGAGTCGGTGGACGCGATCTTGAGCGCGGTCGCGAGTTGCAGCGGCGTCATCGGCTTGAGCCGGACGACCGCGAACGTCTTGAACGACGGTACGTTCTCGGACGCCTCGTAGCGGCTGCTCCGCGAATACGTCTTGCTCATCACGATGCCACGCACCAGACGCTTGATGTCGTAGCCGTTGGTGGCAGTGTCCCGGGCGAGCCACGCGAGCAGTTCCGGGTGGCTTGAGCGATTCTCGCTGTGCATCTGGTCGAGCGGGCTAACGAGGCCGGTGCCGAGGAACCGGTGCCACAGGCGGTTGGCGAGTGATCGCGCGAAGAACTCCGCGTTCTCGCCCTTAAGCGCCACTTCCACGAGCTTCGCCCGCGCGCTGAACTTCGGAGCGGGCGGGGGCGTCTTCGCGGCCTTCGCCTTGTCGAGTGCGTCCTTCTCCGCCTTCATCGCCGCGGCGTCAGGGTCTTTCGCGTTCGCGTCCTCGATGGTTGCGCCCGTGAGGAACATCATCTTCGCGGTGCGCTCTGGGCCTTTCGTCGGCTTGTACTTGATCGTGCCGTAGCCGCGTTCACCGAGGAAGCCGCCGTTGTCGAACGTGCGCGCGAGGAACGCTTTCATGCCGTAGAAGTGATCCTGGGTCCAGTCCTCGACGTGCGGGTGGTTGTGGCACTGTGCACAACTCACGTTCACGCCGAAGAACGCGACGCTCACGTCGGCCGTGAGCTTGTCGGCGTCGCTGACGCGACCGCGAAGGAAATCCGCGGCGCCCTTGAGTTTCGCGTCGTTCTCATCCGGCAGCATCACTTCGCGGAAGATCTTGTCCCACGGCCGGTTCTCTTTGAGCGCGTCGGTGAGGTATGCGCGGAACGCCCCCGAACCGCGACGGTCGCCTTCGGGATTCAGCATGATGTCGAACAGCGTGGCCTGGTGCCTGACGAACGCCGGCGACGCGATCAGCCGGTCCACGAGTTTCGCGCGCCTGTCAGCCTCCGTGGACTTGACGTAAGCGTCCACTTCGCCCGTCGTCGGAATGCGGCCGACGAGGTCGAGCGTGAGGCGGCGGATAACGGTCGCGTCGTCGGCCTGACCCGCGGGAGTCACGTTCGCGTCGGTGATCGCGGCGTCAACGAGTTGGTCGATGACCTGTTCGATGGACTTCGACGCGGGCGGCAACGCAGGGTCGGCAGCCCGAACCGCGGTCGGTGCGAGAACGCAGATGACCGCGAGTAGCAGCGAACGAAACCGCATGAAGAATGCTCCAAGCAAAAGCAGGTGGGATCGATCGCGTGGCGGGAGAGTTCCGGCGGGTTTCTTACTCACGAAAGTATAACGCGCGTGAAATTGAACGCCAGCGGAAAAGCGGAAGGCGACCCTACCCCCCGGCCCTCTCCCTGAAGGGAAGGAGCCGGGGGGTAGGTCGCCTTCCGCATCAAGATGCAGCGGGCACGGCGCGCCCGGATTTTGCGCGGTCGGTGGGAACGGGAGTCGGCGCGCCGGACGGCGCCGGAAGCGTGACGCGGAACGTCGTCCCTTTCCCTGGTTCGCTCTCGACGGTGATGGTGCCGTTCAACCGGGCGACGTACTCCTTCACGATGGCAAGCCCCAACCCCGCGTGGACGCCGGTCGAGTGGCGCGACGAATCGGCCCGGTAGAACCGCTCGAAGATGCGATCCCGCACCTCGGGCGTCATCCCAATGCCGGTGTCGCGGACCTCGAACACGGCCGTTTCGCCCGCTCGCCGCACGGTCAGATCGATCGTGCCGGTGGGGTCGTTGTACTCCACCGCGTTGTGGAGCAGGTTCATCAACACTTCGCGCAACTTGCCAGGGTCGGTGTGGAGCATCAACTCGTCTTCGGCACGGACCGCGACCGTGATGTTGTTCGCGGCAGCCAGCGGGCGAATGACCGCGGCGCACCCGGACGCGAGTTCGCTCGCATCCGTGCGGGCCACGTGTGTGTGGTCGTTGCCCGCGTCGAGCGAGGCGAGCGTCATGATACGTTCGACGAGTTGGCCGAGTTGCTTGGAGATCAGCCGGCACTCTTCGAGCGTTGTTCGGTACTGTTCGGGGGTGCGCGGCTTACGCAAGGCGACGTCGATGGTGGCGAGCAGAGACGCGATGGGCGTGCGCAGCTCGTGCGAAATGTCAGCCACAGCCTGTTTCTCCCGTGCGAAGGCCCGCTGAAGGAGGGTAAGTGTTTGCGTGATGCGAGCGTGGATGGGGGCCAACTCGTGGCCCAGTTCGGTGGATACGACCGGTAGGCGGAAGTCCTTTTCCGAGACGCGGCTGACCGCGTCGGAGAGGATGTGGAGGGGGGCAAGGCCGCGGGCGACGAAGAACCAGCCGCCAAGAACCAACGCGGCAAACGTGACTGCGCCGATAACGACCAACCGCGCGCGGAGGTTGGCCAGTTCGAGTTGCGTCTCAGTGCGGACGCGGGCCAACTGGTCGTCGTGTTTCTCGCGGGCGACCGTCAGTCCGTCGTCGAGTACAATCGGGGCGCGAGCAACCTGAACCACCACGCGGAAGGACAGGTGCGGGCCGCGCGGAATCGGTCGGAACTGAACCGCGGGGGGGTTGGGGACCGGCACCGGGAGAGAGAGAGAGGGGGGGGAGGGGATCCAGACACTGAAGACCATCGGCCGGCCGTTCGGACTGGCTCCAGCCACGACGCGGCGCAAGGCGCCGTGTCCAGGTACGGCAACTTCATCGAACTTCGGCTCGGCCTCTTGGTCGGCGGTGTACCACTCTGTGCCGAGCGGGAGCTGGACGCGATCGGTTCCGACTCGCGCCGGATAGGGAACCGTCACGACTTGCACCGGGCGGTTGTACGGACCGGCAATGAGCGTGATCTGGAACCCGGCGGGATGATCGTCGTCCTCGAACGTCTTACCCAGTGTCTCGGCGACACGAGTAATCATGTGCGGACCGTCGTACTCGGCCCAGCCGGGGAACGGGTTGTAGCGTCGCGGGTCGTTGAACACACGCGGGTCGCTGAACGCACCTGCACCACCGGGGACGCGCGGTTGGAGGGCCGAGATGGTGATGCCGGTCGCCAACACCGCGGGTGGGGCGGCGAACTCCATGAGTCCGACGCGGAGGTGGAACAACCGGGCTTCTTCCTCGGTCGCCTTGACTGGGGGCGGCGGTTCAGGAAACCGACCCGGGCCGCCCGGCGACCGAAACACCGGGCCGGGACTGGGCCCGGGGTTCTGCCCGGCAATGAACGCGCCGGCCTGGAACACAAGCCACTCGGTCGGAGTCAACCGGCGCTCCGGGTTCTGTCCCAGGATCACCGCGAGCTTGTACTGCACTTCTTTGGCCAGCCGTTTCGCGTCCGCGAGTAGGTCCGCCTCGAACTTCCGCTTCGCTTCCTCGACGCGGGCCTTGGCCTCCTGTTCGTCCAACTGAAACGCCCGTTTGATGCGTTCCTCCTCCGCTGTCTCACGGGTGCGCATCGCCGCGTTCGCGAACCGATCGACGAGAACGCCCACCGCGCCCAGCGCGAGCGCGATCAGGACGAGCAGGTAACCCAACAGCGAACGCCGGATCGAGCGCATGTTCCACCAGGGATGAGGGGTGAGGGATGAGGGATGAGGAGGAAACCAAGCCCGACCACCGGCTCCGTTTTGGTTCATCCTTCCTCCCTCATCCCTCATCCTTTCTGCAAAGGCGGATCGTCGTCGCCACGGAGCATGTACCCCTCGCCCCAGCGGGTGAGGATCAGCGCCGGCTCGAAACCCTTATCAACCTTGTTCCGCAAGTACCGGATATACACGTCCACCACGTTCGACGTGTTCTCGTCGTACTCGTCGTAGAGATGTTCCCAGATCATGCTACGCGTCACCACCTTGCCGCGATGGTACGCCAGGAATTCCAAGAGTGCGTATTCGCGCGGCGTGAGATGAACGACCTGCCCCGCCCGGCGGACCGTGCGCGCCGCAGTGTCGATTTCCAGGTTGTAGCACCGGAGTACCGGGTCTTTCTGCTGGTGCCCGCGACGGATCAACGCGCGGATGCGGGCGAACAATTCGTCCATGTCCGCGCCCTTGACCAGGTAGTCGTCGGCCCCGATGTCGAGGCCGCCCACCTTGTCGGCCGTGGTCGCTTTCGCAGTGAGCATCAGGACGTGCGTGTTGATCCCGGACCCGCGCCACCGCTTGAGCAAGGTCAACCCGTCCACCTTCGGGAGCATGATGTCGAGGACGATCACGTCGTAGGACGTGCTGCGACACTTGACGTCGGCTTCCTCGCCGTCGGTCGCGACATCGACGGCAAATCCTTCCTCTTCCAGTCCCTGCCGGTACGCTTTTACCAGTTGCGGGTTATCTTCGACGAGCAGTACGCGCACGGGTTCACCCTCTTGGCAGGAGGATCCCACCACAACATCTGAGTTTACCCGCTCTGAATGAAGCAGGCATGAGAAATGAAACGGGAAACACACGCGGACGGGACCCGCGTCGCCCCTACGGGTCGAACGCTCCACGGCGTTTCTGTCTTCTGTCCTCTGGTTCGCGCCTACCAGTCAGTGCCGAGAACCGTTCCGTCGTTGGGAATGACAGCGCGGCGCCAGGTGAGCGGCGAGACCGATGTATTCACGGACCGCGCGCTACCGTCGGCGAGACCCACCAGAATGCCCGACGAATAGAATGTTTGGGGCAAATCCGGGTCGCACGCGCTCGCGACAGGCGACACTTGGAAAGCCGTGCCGGCTCCGCTCGCGTCCGGGATCTTCATGCCAAAGAACGCGCCGTACGTGACCGGGTAATTGTTGTAGCCCTTGATGTCGAGAGCCGCGTACAGCGAGCCGCCGGAGCCGCACTTGCCGGCCTTCGCCGCGAACATGATCGTGTTCGCCGTGCCGTCGGGGAACGACTTGTCCAGACTCGCGCCCCCGTCCAGTACGCCGCTAGCACCGGCGGTCGGCAGCCCGAAGATATAACCATTCGCGGCGTAGTTTCCGACGGGCAACCCGTCGGCCCCAATGCCGTCGAGCGTGGTCGGGTCATTCCGCGACGTGTACGTCTTGATCGGCACCTTCGCCCAGGCGTCGGTCGCGGTGCTCACGCCGTTGAACACGCCGCTCTGTTCGAGGTATGGCGTGAGCAGCACCCAGTAGGAGACAAGGAGCCACGCGGTCGCGTTCCCGGAACCCGCGGTGTAGCGGGTGCCGATGAGCGCGAGCAGTCGGCCGTTCACATCGTTGGAGTGGTGCGTCGCTATGCCGCACTGTTTGATGTTGTTCATGTCGGAAGCACGTGCCGCTGCCTGTCGCACGCGCTGGATCGCTGGAAGTAATAGCCCAATCAGTACCGCGATGATCGCAATCACGACCAATAACTCGATCAGCGTGAAGCCGCGCACGCACAGCCCGACGCGGGGCGCGGTGCCTTCGTGGTGATCGCGACGAGCGAAACGCATGGGATGCTCGTGTCGGGACAGAACGGGAGCGGTCCGGGAACCGTTGCGCCGAACGATGGCGATGCCCGTGATACTCAACCGCGCCGGGCGTGAGCGGTTCATTAACCCATTCGGGGGTGAGGCTCTTCGGCCACATCGAACCGAACGTGTCGGGCGGCACCGGCGTGTCAGACGACCGGCAGTTTGCGCCGGCCCAGACCGGTCGCGTCGGTGGTCTTCGGGATCCGGTGTTGATTTTCGCGCTCCCAGCGCGCGAGTTCCTCCATCAATGCATCCACGATTTCGGCTTCCGCAACACGACGAACCATCTCGCCGTTGCGGTAGATCATCCCCTGGCCGTTGCCGGCCGCGATGCCAATGTCGGCCTCGCGTGCCTCACCGGGGCCATTTACAACGCACCCTAACACGCTGATCTTCACCGGCAGGCGCTTCCCCTGAAGTCGGCCTTCGAGTTCCGCGATGATCTTCTCCAGGTCGATCGCGAGTCGTCCACACGTCGGACACGCGATCAGTTCCGGTCGGCGCACGCGGCGTTGGGTTGCTTGCAGGATGTCAAACGCGGCGGCGATTTCTGGGACCGGGTCGCCCAGCAGCGAAATGCGGATGGTGTCGCCGATGCCATCGAGGAGGATCGGCGCGAGGCCCGCGGCGCTCTTTGTCACCGCGTATGGCGGCTTGCCCGCCTCTGTGATGCCGATATGCGTGGGGTAGTCACACATCTGCGCGAACAGCCGATAGGCTTCCACCGCGACCAGCACGTCGGAGGACTTCAGCGACACGATGATATTGCGGTAACCCTCGCTCTCGGCGACCTCGATGTAGCGGAGCGCGCTTTCGACCATCGCGGGGGGGCACGGGAACCCGTACTTCAGGTTGAACTCGGTTTCGAGGCTGCCCGCGTTCACGCCGATTCGCATCGGGATGCCCCGGTCCTTCGCCTTGCGGACAACCTGCCGGAACCGCTCCTGTGTGGTGTCGCCGGCCTTGTTGATGTTGCCCGGGTTGATGCGAATCTTGTCCACGGGGTGGTCAAGCGCCGCGAGCGCCATCTTGTAGTCGAAGTGGATGTCGCAGATGAGCGGGATGCCGATCTTCGCTTTGATCTGCGAGAGCGCGCCGGCGTCTTCGGGCTTCGGCACGGTCACGCGAACCAGTTCGCAGCCGGCTTCTTCCAGCGCGTGGATCTGCTTGATGGTGCCTTCGACATCGTAGGTGTCGGTGGTGGTCATCGACTGCACCGCGATGGCGTTGTCCCCACCGATGACAACAGAGCCGACCTTCACCTCGCGCGTCTTGTGTCGCGGTTTGCCGGGAACGCGTTGGGCCGATTCGAGCAATGCAATGTCGAAGCGTGAAGCGGTGGTCATTATGTGTTACCTCGAAGTGAAGAATGGCGGGGCGTGGAGAGACGTCACGCGCTGATCCGGGTCGAGGCGGGAGATATCAGTTCCATTCGGCCACGCCCCGCTGTTACTCATTCAACCGGAGTTGCGACTTCGCGGCAACGCCAACACTGCGCGGCACGCGAACCGGTGTGTAGAATGATGTGTCATTGCGACACCCTACACCCCGGGCCGCGCCACCCAGCATGACACTCGACCAATACACCTCGAACCACCGCTACATCCTCGACGCGGTGGCGAAGGCCACCGGGATCACCGACCCCGTGGCGTTCGTCGCCAGCGGGCTGTACTACCCGCTCATCCAGAACGCGACCCGCGGTCCACTGCTGCCCATCGACGGCGTACTCACACGCGACTGGATTGGAGTGAGCCGGAAATACTGGCCTGGCGTGCAATTCGGCATCCGCCAGTACAGCGTCGAGGGGATCACGTTCGCGCGCTGCGTCGCCCCGTTCGGGCAGGCCGGGAGTTACGACTTCTTCATCGTCTCGAAGGGCGACTACCTGAAGCTCTTCAAACAGGCGATCAGGTCGCACCGCACGAAGGAACCGGAGGGCGAGCCGCCGGTGCTGCTGACAGAGCAACTCGACACGCTCAAGCAGAACACGCTTGGTTTCCTCGATCGAAAGAATCTTCAACGGATCAAAGATTTGGGCGGGCGCGCGAAGCGCGGGATTCTTCTCACCGGGCCGCCGGGCAACGGCAAGACGAGCGCGTGCCGGTGGCTCTGGCGCGAGTGCCTGCGCCTCGGCTACGAGTACCGGCTTGTGACACCGGACACGTACCGCTCAGCACGCGGTTCCGCCGACCCGGTCGAAGCGGTGAAGGAACTGTTCTCGGTCGGCCGTCGCGGGGTGATCTTCTTCGACGACATGGACATCGCACTTCGCGACCGCAACACGGTGGGCGAAACCGAAGACCAGGCTGTGTTCCTCAGCGCCCTCGACGGCATCGAGGTGAACGAGGGCATCGCCTACGTTTTCACGACGAACTGTTCGATGACACTGATCGACCCGGCCTTCAAGCGCCCGGGCCGCATCGACGTGGTGCTACACCTCGAACCGCCAGACGCCGCCCTGCGGCGCGAACTGGTGAAGCGGTGGCACGCCGACGTGCAAGCCGGCATCGACGCCGAACACGCGGTTTCACAGACCGACGGGTACAGCTTCGCGGAGGTAGAAGAGGTGAAGAACCTCCTCATTCTTCTCTTCCTGCACGACGGGAAATGGGACTGGGACCGTGCGATGGACCAGTTCCGCGAGAACCGTCAGGAATTGGCCTCGCGGAAGTCGCGCGCTGTGGGTTTCGGGACCGTCGTGCCCGCGACGCCAATCGCCAACGGCAGCGGGCACTGACGCGGAATAGACACGCTCGCGGCTCCGGGTAGATTCCGCCGCGCCGTCGCGGCGGACTGGTGGGAACCGTCTGCACACGTCGCGTCTCACGCCGCGCGGCGTTCCTCTCGCTTCAACCACTTCTGCATTCCTTGCAGTTCCTTCTCCCACTCGCGGCCGAACCGCTTCTGACCGAACGCGTCGTAGAGGAGATCGAGCGTTTCGATCAGCGCACGAAGTTGGTTCGCGCGGTCGTCCAACTTCCCGCGTGCGTCCGCGGCTTCGTCGGGCGGCGGGAGTTTCGCGCCGGCCACGCCCAGCGTCTCGGCGTGCAGCGTCAGTTCGTACTGCTCGCTGTGGCGAACGAGCGTCAAGCCGGCTTTTCGCGGGAGCTTGCCGCTTTGAATCGCACGCCGCGCTTCCGGCAGGCGAGTCGGGCCTTCGTGCGTGATCGTCTCGTGCCCGGTCTGGCCGCGCGGGCACTCCAGGTTCAGCGTGCGCGCGATCATCAGCGTCACTTCGGAGTTGTCCGCGAGCTTGATCGTGTCGGATTCCACGTCGGTGTAGTACCAGAGCCACAGTAGGAACTCGTTGCCGATGAAGTCGCGACTGCTCTCGTCGGCGATCCACGCGACATCCGCCGCGGAACCGGTCACGAACGCGCTCGGCGCGGAGTCGTCCACCAACCGCGTGCGCGAGTTAATCTCGGCGAGGTGGTACGCGCGTCGGCCCGCTGTGACGCACTCCAGTTCGGCGCCGAACGTCTGCTCGAACAGGCTGCACAACCGGTCCACCTGCGTGAGCGATGTGGCACCGAACAGCACTTCGTTGGTCAAGCGATCCCACAGAACCGGGACGCACTTTCGCTTGCGGTAGCGCCCGTCCTTCGACTCCTGCTCCAGTCGGCCGCGCGCAATCTCCTTGGCTTCGCGCTTCTGGCGCGCGCTCGCGAACCCGCTCGGATTGTTCTTCGAGAGAGCCTTCAGTTCCACCGCGTAGTAGGCGCGCAGCAGATCCCCTGGCAGCTTGTCCGTATCGACACGGAGGTCGAACGTGAGCGTGTCGTTGATGATGTTCTTGGCGAAGTCGAACTCGGTGTCGAGGATGTGTTCACCGGCGGTCCAGCCGGTTTCGACGCCGTCGGCGGATGCAATTCGCGACCGCCCGGCCTGCCGGTCGGTGAGCCTGGCGAGGTGTTCGTCATCGAACTGCCGCGGCGCCGGGCCGTTCACCTTGAATCGCAAAAACGTCGCCCGTCCTGCGAAAAATCCCATCTCGCAACCTCCTTGTCGCCCGATCCCGGAACTTGTGGCGCAGGCGTCCTGCCTGCTCCCACGATGCAGGCCAGAGGCCCACACCAAAAAAAAGAAACCCACCCGATGCGTCGGGTGGGTCGGCGGAACGACCGGCGGGCTTACCCGACCAGCACGGACTCGCTCACTTCCCCGTCCTTGCGGCGCATCTCTTCCAGAATGATCGGATGCCAGGCGGTGTCGCGCTCATCGGTGGGCACATAATTTTCGCGCGCCCAGCGGCGGAGCCGCAGTTCCTCGATGAAATCCACTTCGAAAAGTAACGCGCTGCTCATGGCTCGACCCTTTCGACCGTTCTGCTAGCCCGCAAAACAGCGGGCCTCACCGCGCTCGCCCCACGCGGGCAAACGGCGACCGGCGAGGTTCTGCCGGACATCCGGCAGCGAGAGCAATTCGGAGCGCAGGCAGTATAGGAACCCCCAAAAGGTCGGCAACGCGACGCGCGGAATTTATCCAGAAACCAGGACGAACGTTTCAGGTACGCAACGTGGGTAACATTTGCGGGTTGGACGCCCGGCCGTGCGTGAGGACGACGTCAGCCGAAGATGGTAAGCTGGGAACACGTCGCAAGCGGGGCGATTTCCACCTTGCGCTCACGGCTTGCTTCGGTGACGACATGCGTGCCCGTCTCTGGTTGCTGCTGCCGGCGGTGTGCCTGTACCTGGGCGACCTTTCGCTCACGCTCGCGGGCCAACCGGAGGCGTACTGGGCTGGCGACTACGCAGCAGCGGCTGAGTACAACCCGATCGCGTATCCACTGCTTGCGCAGCACCCGGCGGTGTTCGGCGGCGGCGCACTCGGGTGGCTCGCGGTGTTCACCACGATCGTCCTGCGGTGGCGGGAGCAGTTGGTTCGCGCGCCACGGCACAACGGGTTGGCTGCTCGCGGTGGGGTTGAGCGCCGCGGCGTTCCTGTCGCACCTGTGCTGGCGCCGCGCGATCGCCGCGACGAGGTGACGGATCGCACGATCCGAAAGCACTTGCATCCCGGGGAACGTTGCCCCAGAGGAGTACGCGTGTACGCATTACCAAACCAACCACTACACGCTGCCCACTTTATCGTGGTGACTCCAAACCAACCCAACACACACTCTCACCTACTCGCCAGACGTGTCCTATTCTGAAAATGTCACTTCTTCAGCGCCTTCTCGATCGCTTCGGTCATGCGTTTCTCGCTGCCTGGGTTGACCCAACACCAGTCGCTCAGGTTGCCGTCGTTCTCCTTCCAGGCGCGCTCGATCGGGATGTACCCCGGTCCGCACTCGCCATACCCCGCGACTAGCACGAACGCGTCCGGCCGAGCCTTCTGCGCCGCGAGTTGGTACTCGACATAGCTTTCGGCCGGCAGAAGCGCGATCACGCTTCCGCCGAAGTCGAGTACGGGAAGGTCGATCGGCTTGCCCGCATCGCACCGCTTCTTCCAACTGAGACCGAGCGCCGCGAGACACTGCCCGAACGGCTTCGGGTCGTCCTTCAGCTTCTTCGTGAGCGCCTCTTCCGAGAAGCCTTCCGTCGTGCGCGCTTCGAGTGTGAGCGGCACCGAGCGAAAGCTCACGTCCTTCACTGGGGTCTTCTTGGTTGCTTTCCACGCGGCGCTCATCGCCGCGTGAATGCGGTCGGCGAGAATAGCGCGGTTGGCCGTGTCGCCGTCGTTGTACTTGCCCGCAGTCACGTTCCCGCTGCACCCGCTCGCGTACATCTGCATCGCGCCTTTCGTGTCGGACTGCCGCTTCTTGCGCGCCATCCCGACGAAGTCCGCGGTCACGCCGCCGCGCCCGTAGTAGCTCATCGGGTGCGTCGCGTATGCGGAAAGGCCGCATAGCGCGGTGTCGCCGTTCCAGAAACTCAGCGTCTTCAGCATCGCGTCGATGGTGCCTTCTTCGCCCGCGCGAATCTTCGGGTCGCGGCTCGCGGACATGCGGTTGTACCGGACTTTCCCTTCCTCATCGAGGTAGCGCCGATTCGACGCGACCTTGTCCACCTTCGCCTCTCCGGTCCCGATGTGCGTGACCGGCCTCGCACTCTTGAGCGACGTCTTCGCCGCGTCCGCGACGCGCGACACCGCTTTCTCCAGGAACGCGAGGTCGCAGATCGCGCCCTTCGCTTTGTGCTTCTCCAGAAGTTGTTGCGCCTCGACATCCATGATGGGCGCGTCGTGTTGGTGAAGGGAACACAGCATCACGCGAACCGGATCCGTCTCGACGGCCTTCGCGATCTTGTCGCGGAACAACTCATACGCGCCGTTGCGAACTTCGCACCAGTCGAGCGCGACGAACACCACCGGCTTGCCGGCTCCTTGAAGGACGAACCCGTGTGCGAGCAGCGGGTCCACGATCTCCTTCGCGGGCGCGATGCCGCCACCCATGCACGGGTGCCCGATGGGGATGGTTATCTCCGTGTCGAACGTCGCGAGCGTGAGTTTGCTTTCATCTGCCGCCGTGGCGAGCGGGGGGCATAAGCCCCCCGAGGCTGTGAGAGCGACCATCGTGGCGAGCGCGTCGCGTCGGGTTGGGTTCATTGGTCACCTCGGGTATGATCGGGTACGAACACGAGTGTACTCGGAGTTCCGCTCATGACCAACGATGGCGATGCGCTGTTTCGCGCGCTTTGTGAGCAGCCCGCGGACGATACCGCGCGGCTCGTGTACGCAGACTGGCTGGAAGAGAACGACCACTCCGAGCGAGCCAGTATATCCGGCTTCCGTGCGAAGCGTGGAACCAGTGCCCACGTATCCCACGGTCACGGAAGCGCGAACGCGGTCGTCCGTGTTGCTCGACGAGTAGGGACGATTGGTACGCGGAGCTACCGCAACTGCCGGGCACGTTGGGCCACGAGGAACCGTGTCTCCTGAGCGGAGCGCGCGAACGGTTCCCGAACATCGCGATTTACTGAGCCGGCTTCCCGTTCCCGCCGCTGCGGAACAGCCAGTACAGAATCGTCTTGATCTCGAACGGCTTCAGGTCCGGTTTCAGCGACAGGATGCGGGCCGCGATGCCCGCCAGGTGCGGTGTCGCCCAACTCGTTGCCGGTTCGCGCGCGAATGGCCCCAAGTAGCCGCGGCTGTGCGCCTGGAACTCCACCTGTTCCGTCAGCTTGTACGCGAAGCGCAGCGGGTCGTCGAACAGACCCTTATCCACCGAGATGAGCGGCGGAGCGAACGCGGCTGGGTAGCTCCGCGTCAGCGGGTGTTCGTTGTGCGCCGCCGCGAACACCAGCACGTCGCGAAAGTACGCTTCTTCGATCGCGCGCTGCAACTGCTGCCGCCGCGGGAGCTGTTGCAGCTTGTGTTCGGGCACGCCGAGCGACAGGTTCACGACCTTCACGTTCCACACGTCGATGCAGTGGCGCAGCGCCGCGATGACGGTTTCGACTTCGCACGAACCGGTCAGGCCGAACACGTCCGCGGAGTATAGTTTCACGCGTGGCGCCATCGTCAGGATGATGTCAGCGACCGTGGTGCCGTGCGACGACGACTGGTGCCCGGTGTATTCGAACGGCGCACCGCTTGGGCGGAAGATCGCGCCTTCGATCAACTGAATCGGAGTGCCCGCAGCGAGGAACTTCGCTTCGAGAACGGCACGATCCACACCGGAGTCGATCACCGCGACGGCGATACCTTCGCCCGTTGCTCGCGCATCCTGGAAGATGCTGTCAGGCGTCAGCCGTGCGAAGATGTCGTCGAACACGGTCGGCGCGTTCGGGGGTGATGGACTCGTCATGCCGTGCCCGTCATCTCGTCCAGCAACTCGCGCAGATCGTTCACCACCTTGACGCAGTGTTCCACGGCTGACGGCCCATGCCGCACCGCGAGCGCCCGCACCGCTTCGACCAACCGGAGGGTCGTGTCCGGTGGCGCGGTCGCGGTCGAGTCCGCACCCAAACCTTCCTTCAGACGCGCCATCACGGAAGGCGGCGGAGCCGTGTCTGGTGCCGTTGGCATGTCCACCAGGTGCGCCGTCGCGTGCAGCGCCGCTTCCACGGCGTCAAAGAGTAGTTGGTGCGTCTGCCGCTCCGCGACCGCCTGACGGAGCAGGTCCATTCCGACTTCGGCCGCGGACGCGATCAGCCGCCGGTCTTCCTCCGTGAAGCCGGGCGAAGCCTTGTCGAACAACTCCACCACAACAACGGTATCCGACGCGACCCGCAGCGGGGCCGCGAGGATGCACGACCGGTTCATCTCGAACGGCAACAGTTCCATCGGCCCGAGCGCTTTGGCATCGAAGTCGTTGAGCGCGATCGGTTCTTGGAAGCTGATGACGCTCGCGGCCAGCGAGTTCCCGAACGGCACGAGCGGCGTCGGAAGCGCCACACCGTCGGAACCGTAAGCGGCCGTGGATTCGGTGCCGTCGGCCGCGGTGTGACGCACGATCAGCGCGCCATCGGCGGCGCGCGTCCCGCGAATAACGAATCTGAGAAGGGATTTTACCGCGGCGGGCAACGGCACCGGGTCGTTGAACGCGGCCGACGTTTGCACGATCGGCAGCACCTTCTCGACCGCTTCGCGGAACGCCGCGAGCCGCCGGTTCAGTTCACGCTGCTGCTTCGCGGGGTGAATGCGCTCTAATTGACGGCGCACGGCCGCGACGAACGAGTCGCGGTTCAAGTCCTGGTTCTTGTCGATGTAGTCTCGCACGCCCATGCGGAGCGCGTCGAGCGGCGTGGCCTGGTGTGCGAACCCGGTCACGAGAATCGCGACCACGTCCGGCCTAAACTCAACGAGGTCTTCGAGGAGGCGCAGCCCGTCGCTACCGGACCCGAGGTTCCAGTCGAGTACGGCGAGATCGACGGCGTACTCGTTGGCGACCTTGAGCGCCGACTCGGCGTCGGGCACCGCGAACACGTTCGCGCCGGGCAGCGCGGCCGTGAGCCACTCCTGAAACGTCCGGCGAACGGATTCCTCGTCGTCCACGATGAGTACGGTGTCGGTCATATGAGGTCATCATAGCCAGGCAGGGCGCTATTGCGACGAGCCGGAAGCGTCAGCGACGGACACCGTTGCCCGTCGCTGACGCTTCCGGCTCGTCAGAATGCGTTGTCCACCCGACGTGTTACCGGCCGCGTTCGCTGACCTTACCGAAGGTAACCTGCGCGGCGGTGTCTGTCGAGCCGTCGAGCAAGCGGACGCTCGCCATCAGCCCTTCGGCCGGCTTCGCCTCGCCCGCACCGACGCCGAAGTACGCGACCTTCGTCTTCGCGTTCAGTTTGATCTCGGTGCGCTTCGGCTCCTCGCCGCGCACGGTGCTTGGTTGCTCTACGGTGATCGAACTGCCGTCCTTCGCGACCGCGACCACCTTGCCCGCCACAACAACCCAGCGTTCCGGCACGGTGCCGACGAACGCGACCTTCGCGGCGGTTTCCTTCTCGCCGTCCGCCAACCACACCTGCGCCTGCATTCCGGCCGCCGCCTTCGCCCCGTCCGTCGGCACGTTGTGGAACGCGGTCGTCGCCTTGTCGCCAATCTTCACCGTCATCTGCGTTGCTTCGCCACCGCGTTCCTTCGGAGGAACCTCGACGGTGATCGACTTGCCGTCGTCGGAAACTCGCGTCACCTTCCCGAGCATATCCGGGCGCTTCGCGTCGCGCCGCCCCTCTTCACCCATCGCCCCCACTAACTGCACCTTCGCCGCGGTCTTGCCGTCGTCAGCGTACCACACCGTGATGCGCTGCCCGGCGGCAAGTGTCGCTCCGTCCTTCGCGACGTTCGAGAAGCTGAGAATGGTCTTGAGGTCGAACGGAATGGTCACCTTCTTCGGCTCCGCACCGCGTTCGCCACGTTCGCCGCGGACGCCGACCAGACTAATCTCGACCGACTTCCCGTCCTTAGCGATCGAAGCCACGACACCGCTAACGTCACCCCCGCGGCCCGCCGGTTCCGGTCCGTTGAACGACACGCTGGTGGCGACATCCTTCGACCCGTCTTGCAGCCACACCTGCGCGATGTAGCCTTCGGTGAGCTTCGCGCCGTTGGTGCCGACGCCGTTGTACGTCGCGGTCGCCTTCTCACCCAACTTGACGACGGCTTTGCCCGGTTCTTCGCCGCGCGCGGCTGGTGGAGTTTCCACCGTGAACGACTTGCCGTCCTTCGCAACCGCGACCACTTTGCCCGTCATCGCGGCGGGAGCGGGGCGTTCACGATCGCGGTCGCCTTCCGTTGCGGCCGCGCGCGACTCCGGCGCGACCAGCGCGACCGGTTCGCCCGGTGCAGGAGAGTTAGCAGTGCCGAACGCGGCCCAAGTGATTCCGCTTCCGAGAACAACGAGCGACAGCAGCGCAACGGCCGCGGTCTTGAGGTACGTGAATGTCATGGCGCGTAATACTCCTTCGACAAGTGTGGCGACGTTTGCGGGAACCAGTTCGGTCGCCGCCTTCCCCGCCGCGAACGGGATGGCGGCATTGGTTGTGACTGGAACCAGTGCCGAGGGGAGCGCGGCCGAAGCCGCGTTGCGTGTGAGTGTGAATGCGAACACAACCGCGGTGAGCGTGACGCCGCGACGCGCGAGGCGATCGCGCAACCATTCGCGTCCGCGCGACAACCGAGATAACACCGTGCCTTTTGGGCAACCGAGTTGCACCGCAGCCTCTTCGTTGGTGCGGCCTTCCAGGTAACACAGCACGAACGGAGCGCGGTACTTTTCCGGCAGCTTCGCGATTTCATCGTCGAGCAACGGGCGCAGGTCGCGCCACTCGGCATCGTCGGGCATGTCCGGTGCCGGAAGCTCATCCGCCAGTTCGGTCGCGGTCGGCCGATTCGCGCTCGCGGTGCGGAGCCGAATCGCAATGCGATAGGCGACCTTGTACAGCCAGCACGCGACCGCTTCGCCCTGCGCGATGGAACCTGCCTTGCGGGCGAACACGAGGAACGTAGCCTGGAACGCGTCCTCAGCTTCGTGCGTGTCGCGCAGAACGCGCTTGCACAGCGCGAGGACCATCGCGCCATGCCGCCAGACGAGAACCTCGAACGACGCCTCATCGCGCCGCGCAACGAAGTTCTCCAACAACTGCGCGTCGGGAAGCGAACTGCCCGTCTGCCGGGTGATAAGCCGGCGGAGCGGGTCGAGTATCGCGGCCGACGGTTCGCGTGCCATGAAAAGCCTTCCGAAATCAGCGCCCACAAGAGTAGAGACACGGAGCCTCGCGAGGCTTCCATTATTTCTTCACGCGAGCTGGGCTTTACATCGCGTCGCCACTTCTGGGAGAATCGCACCACTCAGCATGGAGGCACCAGCGTGGCGATTCCCTTTTGGCTCACGAAGTTGCTCATCCGCACGCGGCTCGCTCGGTTCACGCCGCGGGCACGGCGCCTCACCGACGGCGGCACCGCGTACCTCAAATACTACTCCGATCGTGTGCTGACCGCACCGGTCGAAGAACTTCTCGACGCCGCGATTGTTCCCAATTCACCGAACCCCGACGTACTCGACCTGAACCAACCTGTTCCCGATGCGCCCGCGGCGCGCGGGGCCATCAGCGTGGGCCGCACAGGCTCTCACGCGGTGCCCGGACGTGTTCCAGCCACTCTGCCCGAACTCAGCCGGGCCATAGCGGACCGCTATCAAGAAACCGGGCGCACCGTGTCCCCGACGACAGATGTGATGGCGACCCACGGCGCCACAGGGGCATACGCCGCGGCACTTGATGCGTTCGTTAACCCGGGCGACCGCGTCGTGATGTTCGACCCGTGTTCGCCGCTGTTCACACTCGGCGCGAAGTCGCGTCACGCGAAGGTGCGGTGGGTGCCGACGTGGACGGAAGACGGCCGGTGCCGGTACATCCCGGCAGCGTTCGAGCGCGCGATGCGCGGCGCGAAAATGCTCGTGCTGAGCGACCCCGGCAACCCCGCGGGCGGGTGTCTGGCAAACGAAGACCTGGAACACATCGCCTGGATCGCGGGCGGTTACGACGTGCTCGTGTATCTCGATGAGTCGTTCGCCGCGTTCCGTTCCGACAAGCCGCGTGCACTGGCCGCGATGCCGGGCACGGACCGCGTCACGCTCACGGCCGGTTCGGTGTCGCAGGAGTTTGGGCAACCCGGAATGCGTGTCGGCTGGCTTAGCGGTCCGCGGCACCTCATCCGTGCGTGCCAACTCACAGCCAACCTCAGCGCACCATACGTACCGCCGGTGTGTCAGCAGGCGGCGGCGCGGTTGCTCTCGGAAACGCCTTCGCCAGATACCGCGAAGCAGTATCAGGCGAAGCGCCAGTACACGCTCGACCGATTGCGCGCGATGGGCCTCGAACCGGAACAGCCCGGCGGCGGGTACTTCGTGTGGGTGCCGGTTTCGGGGCTGAAGCTCGACGGGCGCACGTTCGCGGAGCAACTGTTAAGGGAATATCGCGTGTTGGTGGGTCCGGGGGTGGCGTTCGGGCCGAGTGGCGCGGGTCACGTTCGCGTGAGCTTCGCCGCCGACGACGGGCGATTGCGCGAGGGGCTAAGCCGCGTGGCCGCGTTCGTGGCGCGCCTGAAGAATCCAGATGTGCCACCGACACCGCCGACAATCACGGACCCGACAGCGGAGGCGATGAAGGAAGTGGAAGAGAGTCGGCCCGCGTTCAGCAGGGCGTGAGGCTTGCGTGCAAAGCAGATCAGGGATTGAAACCCCGGGTCTACTTTTTCGGTTCCTTCGCTGGCGCGGATCGCGCGAGGACGAAATCCACCAGTTCCTGACACTGGAAGAACCCTTCCCAGAGGTTGTGGCCCTGTCCCATCGCGACCTTCAGTTCCATCTTGCCGCCCAGCTTCTCGTACCGTTTCGCCACCTCCCCGGAGTTGTCTTTCAGCGGCACGGTAGCATCGATGTCGCCGTGGATGTGGAAGATCGGCACGCCGGCTTTCGCGAGTGGTGCGAGCCGCGAGACGGGGTTGTGCTTGTCGAGTTGGTCTTCGAGTTCGGCTCGTGTTAGCCCATACGCGCCACACGCTTTCTCCAAGCCAGGATAGCTCTTCAGGTCACACACTGGGTAGATGCCCGCGATGCCAGCCACGCGCTCCGGGTTCTCAACTGCCCAGTTGTAGAGCATCAACCCGCCACGACTCCGTGCCAGCAGCGTCGCCTTCGGCGCGAAATTCCGGTTGGTGACGAGTTCTTTGTAAAGCGCCGAGTAGACGGCGCGTCCTTTGGGGCTGCCGTACGATTCCCCGACATCGACGCCCGCGATTGCGATCCCGGACGCGAGGAACTTCTCGAACATCCAGTGTTCCCGCGCTTCGGGCAGGCTCGAGAACGTCGGTGCATACCAGACCCACGGTATTGGCTTCTTCTCATCGGCCACCTTCGGCATGATGACGAAGGCGGTGTGCCCGTCCACCTTGAACGTCTTCTTGGGCGGAACCGCGATCTTCTCCGCGCCCTTCGGAGGTTGCGCGGCGTGTACGGACGACTGCGCAACCAACGTGAGGATGGCAACCAAGACGAATTCCGTGAGCTTCGATTTCATGTGAAGGTGCTCCCGCGGAAGCCGGGCGTTCTGGAACGCGAGAAGGGTACGCGGCAGGTTGCTTTAGCCCCGATTGGGGCTAAAGCAGCCTACCGCGTACCCGACTGCGTAACTGTCAGGTCACTTGAAACTGCGGCCCAGCGTGTAGTGAACTTCGGCCGAGGCACGCACGATGATCGACATGCTCGGGTAGTGGAAGGTGACCGACCCCGGCCCACCGGTTTCGCCGTTCCACGAGAGCGGATCGATCGACTTCCGGATCATCGCCACCAACGTGTCCGCGTTCGCTTGCGCCTGCTGCGCGTTCGCAACCGGTCCCCACCGGAGGTCGCTGAACGGCCCGACCCCTCGCACCAGATCGCCGAGGTAGTACACGCGAGTTGTCAGAATGCTGCGTGCGCGCTCGACAGTGACAACCTGAATGGTTTCATCCTTCACCACGAACGTTAAGCCCTGCGCCGCGAGGACCGACCGCAGCACGGTGCGCCCGGAAAGGCCGTTCGCCTGGAGGCTCGAGCCTTTCTTGAGGTCGAGGCCGAGGTCTTCGATCGACTTCTTGTCGAGCAGCAGCGGTTGGTCGAGCATGTTCGAGAGGTCTTGCAGCGCCTCCTCGAAAGGCCGGTCGCGGAAGTTGATGTTGAGCGGCTTGTCCAGCGCCTCGATGATCTTCTTTTCCTTCGCGCTCAGTTGCTGGGTGTTGGCTTTCAGCCGCCGTTCCGACTTCTCGACCCAATCCTTCGGGAACTCCATGTCGCGAACGGCCGGGAGCGACGACTCCATGATGCCCTTCTGGACCGCGTTCCAGCGGTCGCGTTGAACCACCGTGAACGCGATCGCGTCATCGAGGCGAGTCTTAATGCCGTCCTTGCGGTTGAGCGCGTCCACCGATGGGTTGCTCGGGTACAGTTTCGTCAAGCGGGCGATTTCGGCGTTCGCCTCGGCGCTCTTGCCCGCGTTCTGAGCCGCCTGCACGGTCTTGAGTCCCGCGACCACGTCCTTGAATTCGGCGACGGCCTTCTCGTTCGCGAGCTTCTGAGCGGCGATCGCCTCCGGGCCTTTCGGGTCGAGTTTTACGCCGGGGTTCGGGTTCGCGACCGGCCGACCCTCGAACGCCGCGAGCTTCTGATCAATCGCGTTCGTGAGGCGTGTGCGGGCCGCTTCGCCGATCTGGGCGAACTGGAGATCCTGCTTCGCAGTCTTCAGGATTTCGACCGCCTTTGGGCGGTTGAATCGCGCCTGCTGGTCCGCGGCGGCCAAAACGGCGGCCAGGTCGCGTTCCGCTTTCTGCTCGGCAATCTGCTGTTTGGCCTTCGCGAGGTCGATCGCATCCGGTGGTGCGGCGTAAGCCGTGGCGAACAGGCCCATTGCTATGACAACCGCACCAAACCCGCGGTAACCCTTGAAGTGCGTCATGCCAACCCTCCTAACTCTGAGCACCAAGCAACTGTCACATCTCCTAACGTACCCGCACGGCTCGGCGTTTGCCAAGTCTCCATATTCCTTTACAACCCCCTATTTGCCCTTGGGAATGGCGCAATCGCGCCCGCCGGTCGGCGTTGACCAGATTCCGCCCGTGCGGTATTCCACCTCGAGCGGAGGGTTTTCATGCGTCGTCGGCGGCCGATGTTTCTTGCGCTGGCTCTGCTGGCCACGTTCGCGGGTCTCGCGACCGGCACACTCGTATTCGCCGCAAAGCGTGAGCCGGCGTTCTACGCGACTGCCGCGAGCCATCCCGCCGACCTCGACTCACACGAGCGGTCTGCGAAACTGCTCACCCGCGTCCTCGACCTACAAAACGACATCCGCGCAAAGGAAGAATGGGGCGACACGTTCACCGCGGACGACCTCAACTGCTTCTTCGCGGAGAACATTGGACCGAAGGACGGGCTGTGCGAACTACTACCCAAAGGCTTTCACTCGCCGCGAATCGCCATCGAGGGTGACCGCCTCAAGTTGGGTGTGCGCTACCGCGAAGGGTTCTGGAGCAGTGTGGTTTGGCTGGAACTGAAGATCTGGCTGGTCGCCGATCAGGTGAACGTAGCAGCGGTGGAGGTGTGCGACCTGAAGGCCGGGCGGGTGCCGTTCGGCTCACAGTCGATCCTCGACAAACTCGGTGATGTCGCCCGCGATTCGAGCATCGAAGTGACGTGGTATCGCAACAAGAGCAACCCGGTGGGGTTGTTCAAGTTCTTCGCGAAGCAACCGCGACCCACTTCGCAAGTGCTGACGCTGGAAGTGAAGGACGGAAAGCTCACGATCGCGGGTCGGTCGTTTCTGGAAACAGGCCCGGCCGCTCCCGCGGGCGTCAACCCGCTTCCGCCGACGCCGTGAACCTGAACACCCACGCACCGTCGACGCGGCGAAGTAGGGTGTGGCCCTTCAGTTTCGCCCCCTGCAACGCGAGCTCCACCCGATCCTTGTTGGAGATAAGCCAGTCGCAGGTGCCGGCGTCCCAACGGGAGACGCTGCCCCGTCCGCCGGACACGGGGCCTTCATAGTCAAGGTACAGGAGCCGGTGATCGACATTCGTCTCAACGGGAATGTCGACACCAACCACGGGTTCCGCGAGCAACCGCCAGGCGCGCAGCACGCCATCCGCTTCCGCCAGGAAATCCCAGTGGATCGCGGGCCAGTCGTGTGCAAGAACGACGAACCTCACGGTTTAGCCTGCGGGTCGCGGGATCGCTGGAGGAAATCGACCTACGACGCCGCACCACGCGGGTGTAGAATGCACGCATCATGGCAAAGGGTGACAAGAAAGACAAGAAAACGAACGCCGATGGCACGGTAAACGTGTGCCGGAACCGGCGTGCGCTCCACGATTACGAGATCACCGACCGCATCGAATGTGGCATCGTGCTGGTCGGCACCGAGGTGAAGAGCCTCCGCGACGGGCACGCAAATCTCGAAGACGCCTACGCCCGCATCGACTTAGGCGAAGTGTTCCTGATCGGCGCAGAGATCCCCGAATACTTGTTCGGAAACCGCGCGAACCACAAGCCGAAGCGCACTCGCAAGTTGCTCCTGCACCGCCGCGAGATCGCGAAGTTCGCGTGCAAGGCCGAGGAGAAGGGCTTAACGCTCGTGCCCCTGCGGTTGTACTTCAAGGATGGTAAAGCGAAGGTGGAACTCGCAGTGGCGAAGGGCAAACAGGCGCACGACAAACGTGAGTCACTAAAGACGGCGAACGCCAAACGCGACATCGATCGGGCGCTCGCGTCGCGAAGGAAGAGATAAGAGAAGAGGATTAACCACAAAGGCACGAAGGACACAAAGTAGACCAAAGAGAACACAGTGTTCTTTATGACAAGGCTCTCTGCCCGGTCTTCCTCTTCTTTGTGTACTTTGTGCCTTTGTGGTTAATCCTCTTCCTGCATTTCCAGACCATGGAGGGTCGCTGTGCGGTTGGTCGCGCTGGTCGAATCCGAATCGCACGTGTGCTGCCGCTACCGGCTCACCGCGTTCCGTGGTGCGCTCATCGCGGCCGGTCACACGCTCGACTTCCGCCCGCTACCGCAATCACTCGTCGGGCGATTCTCACTCGGGCGCGACCTCACATCCTACGACGCGGTCCTTCTCCAGCGCAAGTTGCTCCCGCAATGGGCCACGGCTCTGCTCCGCCGGCGCGTGCGGCGTCTCCTCTTCGACTTCGACGACGCCGTGTACCTGCGCGACTCGTACTCACCAAAAGGGTTTAGCGACCCGAAGCGTGCGGCTCGGTTCCGCGCGACCGTGAGTGCGTGCGACCTGGTGATTGCGGGGAACGCGACCCTCGCAGCGGAAGCGCGGAAGTTCGTACCCGCGGACCGCGTCATCGTGATCCCGACGTGCGTGGACGTAACGCAATACCCACTCGCCTCACATTCCGCGAACGATGGCGTCCGCCTCGTGTGGGTCGGTTCATCAAGCACGCTACAAGGACTGGAGCGATTCGGGCCAACCCTGAGCGCGATCGGGCGCGCGGTTCTCGGCACGCGACTGAAGCTCATCTGCGACCGGTTCGCGGAGTTCCCCGACATGCCGGTCGAGCGCTGCGTGTGGACCGAGGCAAGTGAAGCGACCGAGATTGCGGCGTGCGACATCGGCATCGGCTGGGTGCCTGACGACCCGTGGAGCCGCGGGAAGTGCGCGCTGAAGGTGCTTCAGTATCAGGCCGCGGGGCTACCGGTCGTCGCGAACCCTGTGGGTGTGCAGGGGGACTTCGTGCGCGACGACATCACCGGCTTCCACGCGAACACAACCGACGAATGGGTGAACGCGATTCGCGCACTCGCAGCAGGTGCCGCGCTGCGGAAACGTCTCGGCGACACGGCCCGCGCTGAAGTGGAATCGCGTTACAGCGTCGAAGCCGGTGCGCGGCTGTGGGTGGAATCGCTGTCCCGGCTCACGACGGCGCGAATGGCAGGGTAAAGGATGCTGATGTTCGGCGACATATTGCGCAAGTTCGGGTCGCTGATCGCGGATGCGACCGGCACGGTCGTGCGCGCAAATGGTCGCGTGTGGCACCTGTCGATCGACGGCGAGTTCCCGTTCCATTGCGCGGCTCCGGCGCTCGACGAGTGGCTCGCAGACGGTTCGGCTAAAGTGGTGAAGAGCGGCCCGCACCGCACGGTGTATCGCGTCGCGCTCCCGACCGGCACCGTGTACGTGAAGCACTGCCGCATCAACGGCGCACGCGCGTGGGCACGCGAGGCGATGCGCCCGCCGAAGGCGCGACTGGAATTCGAGAACGCGGCGCGACTGCGTTCGATCGGCATCGGCGCGGCGGTTCCGCTCGCGTGGGGCACGCCCGACACGCGCTGGCCGGGACAGAGTTTCCTGATCACGCGCGACCTCGCGCCCGCGGTTCCGTTCCCCGACTTCATCGAGGGTCGCGAACTCAGTCCGAACTCGCGACGCGAGTTCGCGCGCGCCCTCGGCGCGTTCCTCGCGCAGCTCCACGAGAACGGCATCAACCACCCGGACCCGCACCCCGGCAACCTGTTAGTGTCATGGGAAGAACCTACCCCCCCAGCCCCCCTCCCTGAAGGGAGGGGGAAGACGTTTTTCCCCTCTCCCGCAAGGGGAGAGGGGAAAAACAACTCCTCCCTGCAGGAAGGGGGGCCGAAGTTCAGCCTGCTCGACGTTCACGCGATCAGCTTCGGTGCGCCGCTGTCGTGGGCCGCGAGCCGGGCGAACCTGATCCGCTTCAACCGGTGGTTCCAGCTTCGCACAAGCCAGACGGAGCGCCTCCGGTTCTGGGAAGCGTACCGCGCGGCGCGCCCATCGGTGCCGGACGCGGCGTGCGAACTGGAACGCGAGACACTCGCCTCCAACCGTCGATTCTGGCGCGCGCGAACGGAACGCTACAAGGGCACACACCGCACGGTCCGCACGGTTCGCGTCGGGCACGTGCGCGGTCTGGCCGTTCAAGATCTACCCGACGACTTCCTTTTCGCGATCATGGCGAATCCGGATGAAGTGTTCACGCGACCCAGTACGCGGCTGCTCAAGCAGTGCGTGAGTTCCACGGTCGCGGAACTGGAGATGCCGACGCCGGACGGCACGCGAAGCTTCATCCTCAAACGCGTGAACGTGCGGAACTTGCTCGACCCGCTCAAAAACTTGGTTCGCTCGTCCGCGGTCCGGCGGTCGTGGCTGCTCGGTCACGGACTGCGCGAGCGGTGGCTACCCACCCCGCGACCACTCGCGATGTTTCACATCTACCACGCCGGATGTCTCCCCACGGCCGGCTATTTGCTTACCGAGAAGGTGCCGAACGCGGTCGGCCTGCCCGAAGCGGTCAAGGCGTGCCGCGATACACGTATCCTTCGCGCGTGGGCCGGGAAGCTGGCGCGCGTGGTGCGAACGATGCACGACCGCGGCGTTTCGCACCGCGACCTCAAAGCGCCCAACGTGATGCTGGAGAACGCCACGAGCGACCCCGCGAACGCGACACCGGTCCTCATCGACCTCGTTGGGGTGCGAGCAAGCGCGGACGCGGTTCCGTTCACGCGACGGGCAAAAGAGTTGGCTCGCCTGAACGCGAGTTTCCTCGCGATGCCGCACATCACGCGAACGGAGTTACTCCGCTTCCTGCTCGCGTACCTGAGCACTGGGGAAAGACAGTTAAGCTGGAAAACGTGGTGGAAAGCGGTATCAGAGGCGACCGCGGCGAAGGTGGAGAAGAACCGCCGCAACGGTCGCGCGATTGGATGACCGATACCACGCGTGAAGTGTGAAGAGACGCCCACTCAACGGCCGAAACTATTCCGGTCGCGTTGAAGGCACACGATCCTCTTCCGTGTCGTGGGGCGATATGTGTATGCCGTGTTCGCCACTGCGCCCCCCCCCGCTCGTTCGCCTCGCGGCGCTCACCGCGCTGTTCGGCGCGCTCGCGGGGTGCGAAGCCCTCCGTCTCGACGCACCCGCGCCGAACACACGTGTCGATGTCGCGCCGCCGCCATCGGCTGTGACGATCACGCCTGTCTCGACCGCACCGCCGGGCAAGAAACACACACGCGGCGCCTACTACGTCCTCTACCACGACTTTGAGATCGACAAGACCGACCCGCTGTTCGCGGAACTCGACGCGCTCCCGGATCAGGTCTTCGGCGAACTCCGCTTGCCGCCCTCCACAGCCATCGTGCAGGTATTCCTGTTCGACACGCAGGAGCGCTACGAACGCTACATGCGGGCGAAGTATCGAAACCTGCCGCCGCGCCGCGCGTACTTCATCGCGGAGCCGCGTGCCGGCGGAACCGACGAACTCAAAATCTTCACGTGGCTCGGCGATCACCTCAGCACAGACCTGCGGCACGAACTCACGCACGCGATCTTGCGCAGTGTACTGAAGGAAGTCCCGCTATGGCTCGACGAAGGTTTAGCAGGGTACTTCGAGTTACCCCCACATCAGGATGGCGTGAACCCGCAGCATTTGGATACACTGCGTCGCGGGCCATTTCAGCCGGACATGGCGCGGCTGGAGAAGTTGAAGGACGTGGCCGAGATGCAGAAACCGGAGTACCGCGAAGCGTGGGCGTGGGTCCACCTGATGCTCCGCACTGGGCCAGGCGCGAAGAAGGTTCTCCACGATTACTTGCAAGCGCTCCGAAGCGACCCGAACCCAGGCCCGCTGCTACCGAAGTTGCGCGAGGTCGTGCCCGAACCGGAGCAGGCACTCGCCGACTACCTCGCGACCGTCGAGATGCCCAAACCGCGCACGCGCAGCCGCGCGAGTGGACCGAAGTGAAACCGCTCCCTTGCGGTCGCGGCTCGTTGGGCTTCAGAAGATTGTCGTTACGAAACGAGCCGCAACCGCAAGGGAGCGGTTGCAATGCCCAGCACCACGGAAGGGACGCACCATGATCGCCATTACGGGCGCGGCTGGGTTCATTGGATCGAACCTCGCACACCGCCTCGCCACTGAAGGGCACTCGCTCCTCCTCGTTGACCACGAACTCACGCCCGCGAAGGCCGAGAACTTTATTGGCCTACCGCGGTTCGCGTTCAGCCGACACGACCACTTCCTCGAAGACCTTGCTGCCAGTCGCATCAAGCCGGACGCGATCTTCCACCTCGGCGCGTGCAGTTCCACCACCGAGACGAACTGGGACTACCTGTTCCGCAACAACGTGGAGTACACGCGGCACCTCTGGGAGTGGTGTACCGCGAAGCGGAAGCCGCTGCTCTACGCCTCCAGCGCCGCGACCTACGGCGATGGCTCGCGCGGCTTCGACGATCGCACGCCGCCGCGTGAACTCAAGCCGCTGAACCTCTACGGCAAGAGCAAGAACGCGTTCGACATCTGGGCGCTCGCGGAGGCGACGACCGGGGAGCCGACGCCGCCGAAGTGGGCCGGGCTGAAGTTCTTCAACGTGTACGGCCCGCGCGAGTCGCACAAGGGCCGCATGGCGAGCGTCGTCCACCACACGCACCGACAGGTGAAGGCGACCGGCGAGATGAAACTGTTCCGCTCCACCGACCTGCAGTACGACGACGGTGGGCAGCGCCGCGACTTCGTGTTCGTCGGCGATTGCGTGAACCACCTGCTCTGGTTGTGGAAGAACGATGCACCCAACGGCGTGTACAATTCTGGTAGTGGCGAGGCACGCACGTTTCACGACCTCGCACGCGGCGTGTTCACCGCGCTGGGGCTTCCGCCACGCATTGGCTTCATCGACATGCCGCGAGACTTGGCCGGGAAGTACCAGAACTTCACACGCGCGGAAATGACGAAACTGCGGGCGGCCGGTTGCGAGATTCCCGCTACCGTGCTGGAAGACGGTGTGCGCGAAACGGTACGGTGGTTAGAAGGCGGCACCGAGGTCACGCACCGCGCCGCGTGAGGTTTTTGGCTTTGCCCTCGCCCCAATTTTGCGGGGAGAGGGCGGCGAGGCTTTGCGAGCGGGTGAGGGGTCTTCTCTTCCTGGAGCCAAATGCCCCTCACCCCGCCGCGAAACGCGGCGACCCTCACCCCACAGAGCCGGGGCGAGGGTAAAACACAAACGCGATCGAATCCGCTAACCTAACCCCACCGCTTCGCCTCTTACCCGCTCCGCGACACCCACGATGAACTTCCTGATCACCGCCGGCGGCACGCAGACTCCCATCGACTGGGTGCGGTGTATCACCAACATGTTCGCCGGGCGCACTGGGCGTACATCGGTTTGGTTGGTGACAACTACGAGCGCGTGACGCGGCGCGAGTTACCAGACCGGTTGGTGCTGGTTCTCGAAGACCTGTATCAGAAGCGAGATAGCAATGGCTAACGTCCTCATCGGGGCGACCGGCAGCGTGGCCGCGGTGCGCGTGCCCGACCTCTTTGATTCCCTCACACGCGCCGGCCACGCCGTGAAGATCGTCGCGACCACCGCGGCGACGTACTTCTTTGACCCCACCGAAGTCGGGAAGAACCCCTCCCCACCCCCTCCCCTAAGAAGGGAGGGGCTTTCGGATGTTGGCGCACCGCAAGTGTTGACGGCGCGCGAGGGTTCAGCTCCCCCTCCCTTCTTAGGGGAGGGGGTTGGGGGGAGAGGTGATGTCTTCCTCGACGAAGACGAATGGCCTGGTCGCAGCGCGGGCGAGCGCTACCAACGCGGCGATTCCGTTTTGCACGTCGAACTCCGCAAGTGGGCTAACATCTTCGCCATCGCGCCGCTCGACGCGAACACGTTGGCAAAGCTCGCGGTCGGGCTGTGCGACAACTGCCTGACGTGCGTGTGGCGAGTGTGGGACGTGGCGCGCCCAGTCGTATTCGCCCCCGCGATGAACACGCTCATGTGGCAGCACCCGTTCACGCGGCGCCACCTGCGCACGATCGCGGCCGACGCGGGCGCGGGCCACATCCCGGCGCACCTCGCCGACGACACGCTCATTCAGCAGATCAATGACCGCAGCCCGACGCTGCGCGTGGTGCCGCCCGTATCGAAGCAACTCGCGTGCGGCGACGCCGGTGTCGGCGCGCTCGCGGACGTGGCCGACATTGTGAACGCAATCCAGTTTATGCTCGGCCGCGCGCAGGCGGCGTGACTCGCCGCTCGCGGCTTCGCAGGTCGCGCCGTACCATGACCCCGCCCCTCTCGGGCACACCACGATTAAGGTAACCGCATGAAGACGCTCTTGGCCGCCGTGTTCGGGCTAACGATGTTCGCACTCGCACAGTCCGCGAAGGCCGACGACACGCCCAAACTGCTCGGCAAGTGGGAAATCACGAAGTCCACCGGCGACACGCCGGTCGGCGCGATCGTCGAGTTCGCCAAGGACGGCAAACTCACGGCGATGGTCAACATCGACGGCAAGGACTTGAAGCTCGAAGGCACCTACAAGCTCGGCGGCAAGAAGCTCTCCGTGAAACTCACGCTCAACGAACAAAAGATCGAACACGACTTCACGGTGACCTTCAAGGGTGACGACGGGTTGGAGTTGGAGGACAACGACAAGAAGGTGGACACGCTCAAGAAGAAGAAGTGATTCTGGTCGTAGGGTGGGTCAAGGTTTTGCGCAGGCCCACCGTCTTCGCGAAGCAGCACGAAGATGGTGGGCCTGCGCAAAGCCTTGACCCACCCTACAAAGCCTACTTCTTCCGCGTCGGTGCAACGAAATCCTTCGTCCACTCCGGGCGGGCGGGCAACTTGCCATTCTGAATCATGTCCTGCCACTCTGGGTCCGTGAGCCGTTTCTCAACGTTCTGCCTGAACTCGTAGTACGAGTACAGCGGCCCGACATACACCATGCGATCCTTGTCGTTGTCGATCGCGATGACACCGAACATCGCATCACCGACCGCGACTTCGAGGCAACTCTGCGACGCCGGGTCGGTGTGAACGTCGGCCACGACCGGCGCCCACTCGGCACACTCGGTGCGGTTGAAAAACAACTCCGGGTACCACCCGTCGTACCGCGGCGGACCGCTCCCGCCGCCGCGCCGGTCCACGGTCTTCTTCACGAACAGTTTCTCCGCGTCCGTGAACGCTTCGCCCGCCAACTCCTTCTTTGCCAACGTTTCGAGCGTGGCCACGGTCGCGCTCATCTGCTTGAAGAACGCGATGTACCGCTTCACGGCGGCCGCGTTGTTCTCGCCCGGGAACTCGGCCGCCGCGAACAGCTTGCCGGCCTCGTCCGCGAAGAACTTCACCTTCGCGTAGAACTCCGGGTACGGCTCGACGTAGCCCGCCGGGTACTCGCAATCCGGGTACGCGGTGTACGACTGCTTCGCGTACAGAACGGTGTCGTGACGCAGTTCCGCCCACGAGCCGAGTTGTGTGTTTAACTGTTTCATTTGCCACGGTCGCGACTTCATCGCCTGCGGGAACTTCTTGTGGGCGCTCATGTCCGCGTTCAGCGTGCGGAGGCAGTCGAGCCACAGCACGTACAGGTTGCTGTTCCAGTACTCCTTCGGGTGCAGTCCGATAAAGTCGCGACACGCCATCATATTCGCGGAGTAGTTCCACTTCGTCAGTTCCGGCGCGAGTAACAGGAGAGCCTCGTCGTTGCCGAGCGCGGCCATCGCGTCGAGGCCCGACGGCATCATGCGGCGCTGCTTCTGATTCTTGAACAGGATGCTGTCGAAGACGACCTGCGCGAGCACGAACGAGTCCATAATGAACCGCTGCCCAAACACCTGGAATAGACTCGGCGGCGGCGTCTTGATCGAACTACTCACGCTCGACAACAACACCTGCGACCGGATCATCTGCGCACCGTGCTTCCCGCTCTTGACCTCGTCCTTCACCTTCTCCAGACTCTTCGCGTCAAGTGCGTCGGACAAACTCTTCACCTTCGCGCCAGCCATCACGTCGAGCAGCGTGAACACGGTGAGGTTGTCGCTCTTGCCGACCATGAACCCAATGATCTCGTCGAGCGATTTCAGCGGCTTCAGGCCGTTCGTGTCGCGAAGGAGTTCGCAGAACAGAATCGCGTTGCGGAGTTCGCGGTCACTGTCGGCCTTCACGCCGCGCGAGGCTTCGGTGGGCAGCACGTTCCAGCCGCAATCGGCGCGGCCCAGCCACATCATGCACCGAAAGTAGTTCTTGAGTTCCTGGTGTTTCGTGTAGTGGCCACGCGGTTTGAACTGCGAGAAGTCCGGGAAGCGCTCGCCGCCGTAGGTGCGAATCGGTTGGTCCTTGTACGGGTCTTTCAGCTTGAGCGATTGAATCTCCTTCAGCAGCGCGATCGTCTCGTTATCCTGCCCAAACTTGCTCGGTTCCAGCAACTGCGTCCCGTTCCACAACCGCTCGGTCGCCGGACCGCCGGCACCCGTGAGCAGGTTCCGCGCGACGGTCACATAGAGGTCAACGTCCTTCGCGTGGGTGTTCGACTTATCCATCTTCCCGACCGCGTCGTGAACACTGGCGAGGAGCGTGCGCATCGTCGGCACGAATACGGTCCGCTCCATGTCCATCAGGATGTCGTCGTAGGACTTGTGCAACGCGTGCATGATCGAGTCGGTGGTGACGAGTACCGGCATGTCGGACGCGTAGATCTGGTAGTAAGCGGACGCGAACGAGTGGCGCCGGTTCTGATCGACCGACACGAACCCGGTCTTCTTGAAGATCGCGAGTTCCACGTCGGTGAGCACGAGCTTCTTGTTCACGGTGTCGAAGTGAACAGCCTTCGTGGGGTCGAAGTCGAGGCCGGTGTAGTCGCGCGGCTTGACGGTCTTCGCCTTGAGTTGCTCGAATGTCATGTCCTGGTGCTTCTCAAGCAACTTGTCGAACACTTGCCCTTCGAGGTGTTTGAGTGGCGTTTTCTCGTCTGCGGCGGGGGCGGGAACCGCCCACACGCCCGCGAACGCGGCGACCGCGAGGGCCGACAGGAACCGGGTCATTGGCGTTACTCCTGAGGAACAGGAACCAGTCAGATAGGCTACACACAAGACGAATCTCACCGCAAACTGGATTTGTTTAGCGTTGGCCCCTGCGGGGCTGTCGCTAAACATGGAGAAACACGAACCACACGAACCACACGAACCACACGATCCGTCCGCGCCTCACTTGGATGTCAACGAGTTGCCTGGAGGCTTCATGGCCTCCGAGATCGAGTTCCCCGTCTCGCTGGTGCTGCACAAGGTCGGGCCGGGCGCGGTGCTGGCGGAACCGCTCCTCTTTCCGGAGTTGGCGCGGCTCGGAGCGAACCGCGCATTGTCGGGCCACGCGGCACGCCGGAACCTGCTCGAACTCATCCCAAAACGCAACCCAGCCGCGTTCCTTCAGCGACGGCGTGCGAACGCCGCACGCGGACTCATCTTCACGCTCGAACTGTTCCCGCCGCGCGGCAACGAAGCCTGGCGCGATCCGTTGACACTCACGTTCCACGCAGTCGTGTGGGACCAAGCGAACACGGACCCGCCGCCCAATGGGGACCGCGGTCCCATTCGGACCAAGCCGGGCGCAAACCGGGCAATACCTCCTCGCGCGTACTCGAACTCGGTATCGAGGTCATCGCCGATCCAGGTGACGACCTGGTGTCACTGCTTCAGAAGGATACGCTCGCGGCGCTCCGCCGGCTGAACCGAACGACGCGAAGGGCCGCGCGATTCTCGCGAGCTTCGCGCGCGACAACGCACGGCGCGTCACCGAGCCTGGCGCGCGCGGCAACCGATCGACTGCACCGCCGTTACGCGACCTACTCCGCGTACCCCGGACGCCCGCTGCGGTTCCTCGAAAACCTCATTCGCGACGGCGCGCGAGACGTGCCCATCGTCGAAGGCGAAGTGAACGACGGCTTCACGCGCGAAACCGGACTGCCGCGAGCGATCATCGACCCAGCCGTAACGCTCGATCTTGCGGAGACGCACCACTGGTTCGCGTCGCGGGTGATCGGCCAACCGGACGCGGTGAACCTCATCACAGACCTGCTCGCGACCGTGAAAGCCGGCCTCACACGCCCAAACCGGCCCATCGCGTCGCTACTATTCATCGGGCCGACCGGCGTGGGCAAAACGGAGATGGCGAAAGCCGTCGCAGAGTTCCTGTTTGGTTCGAAAGATCGGCTGACGCGATTCGACATGAGCGAGTACGCGGACCCCGTCGCGGTGCGCCGAATGGACGGCGGTGACACTGCACTCTTTTGGGGAAGGGGTTGGGGAGAAGTTCGTTGCCTATCGCTTGATGCGCAACCCTTCGCCCTGCATTGCGGCTTCGATCTCGTCTTTCGTCAGCCAGGGCAGGTCGCCTGGGATTGTGTGCTTCATCGCGCCCATCGCGGCGCCATAGTCGAGACCTTTCTTCAAGTCGCCGTCGAGCAACCCGTGAATCAACCCGGCCGCGAGCGCGTCGCCGGCGCCCAGTCGATCCACGATCTCGACCTCATACCACGCCGATTCGTGCGTTACGCCTGCAGAATAGCCGACCGCCGCGAACCGGTTCCGCCACACCAGTGGCGCCTCGCGCCGCGTCCCGGCCACGGTTGTCACCCCGAACCGCTCGACCAGTCCCTTCGCCACCTCGGTGAAGTCCGCGCCCGTGATGCCAAACAGGTATTCGGCATCGGCCTCACTCGCGATGAGGACATCCACCTGCGGGAGCATCAGGCTCAACACCTCCGCGGCGTGTTCCTTCGGCCACAGCTTCGACCGGTAGTTCAGGTCCATGCACACCTTCACACCGGCGTCGCGAGCCGCGTTCATCGCCTCGTCCACCACTTCGGCCGCACCGGGGCTGAGCGCCGCCGCAATGCCGGACACGTGGAACCACTTAGCACCTCTGAAGATGGTGGGCCAGTCGAACATCCCGCGCTGAGTGAGCGCGACGGACGAGTCCTTGCGGTCGTACAGAATGGAACTGGCACGCGGGGCCGCACCGAATTCGAGGAAGTACAGCCCGCACCGGCCCTCGTCCGTGAACTGCACGAACTCGTCGGACACCCCGATTTCGCGCACGCGGTTCGCGACCAGTTTGCCGAGCGAGTTGTTCGGGAGCCGCGACACCCACGCGGCGGAGCGCCCGAGCCGCACCAGCCCGGCCGCGGTGTTCAGTTCTGCACCGCCAATTTCCAGGTCGAGCGAGCGTGTCTGTTCCAGCCGCTGGAAGTTGGGGGGTGCCAGCCGCACCATGGCTTCCCCGAACGCGATGATGTCTGGCATTTGTGTCTTTCGTGGGGCTCACAAGGCGGAAGCCCTGGGTACTTACGTCGCGCGGTGTCGCTTTACAACCTCGACGTACTGCTTCGCCAGTTGCGTGATGCGGGCGAAGTCGCCGGCCGCGACCGCCTTCGGTTCCACCAACTGCGAACCAACCCCGAGACACACCGCCCCGGCTTCCAGAAACTCTGGCGCGGTGTCGAGATCGACGCCACCGGTCGGCATCAGCTTCACCTGTGGTAGCGGTCCTCGCAGCGCCTTGAAGAACGCCGGCCCGACCACGTCGGCCGGGAACACCTTCACGATGTCCGCGCCGGCTTCCCACGCGGTCAGGACTTCCGTGGGCGTGAACGCGCCGGGCATCACGAGTTTGTCGTAGCGCCGGCACATCTTGATGACTTCGAGGTTCACGGTCGGCGCGACGAGGAATTCCGCGCCCGCGAGGAGTGCGGCGCGGGCCGTCTCCGAATCGAGTACGGTGCCGGCCCCGAGCAGCACACGGTTGCCGAGTTCGCGCTTCGCGGCGCGGATCACGTCGAGCGCGTTTGGCACGGTAAACGTGACTTCAGCCACCGTCACGCCGCCTGCGGCGAGTGCTCGCACCACCTCGACAAGTGGGCCAGGATCGGAGAATCGGACGACGGCAACGATCCCACAGTCGGTCACGCGCTGTAAGTCTTGTTCACGGCTCATGAGCCGATTGTCCTGGAATCGCGGTCGGTCGGCAACGGCGAGCGAATCGTTTCTCGCGTACTAAACTAGTGGATTTACGCGCCGCCATTCACTAAAGTCGTCAGGAATCGTCGCCTCAAGAAGGGTTCGCCAATGTCGCGCCGCCCGTTTCCCGTGGTCGTCCTCTCCGTCGGTGTCGGTCTCGTGCTGTTCACCGTGCTGCGCCCGGTGTTCGCACACCCACACGCGGACGCGGTGCCCGCCGACGACCCGGAACAGTTCCCGCAAGTGAGCGTCCAACCGCTCACCGGGTCCGCGGCCAACGGCAAACTGAATCTGTCCGCGGTCACCCTCACGACGGACACCGGCAGCACCACGATCGTGATGAAGAAGGTCCGCCGGATCACGTTCGCGAACGACCCAGAGGGGAAACTACTCGACACGGTTCAGCTACAAGACAAGTCGGTCGTGCGCGGGCGCGTGACGGTCGAAGAGTTCAAGGTCGACCAGGACGGCGGGGCCGAAGCGACGTGGAGGCGGGCCAACGTGCGCGAGATCAAGACGCTCCACGACGAACACCTATCCTTGGTCGCGATACTCTTGGGACTCCTCACGCTCACCGCGATGGAGATCGTGCTGGGTATCGACAACGTCATCTTCCTGGCGATTGTCGCGGACAAATTGCCCGCCGAACAGCGAGCGAAGGCGCGGAAGATTGGGTTGGCCGCGGCGCTCGGCACACGCTTGCTCTTGCTGTTTTCGCTGTCGTTCCTACTGGGCCTGACAACGCCGCTGTTCACGCTCCCGGACTTCGGCATCCTACACGATCTGGAGACCCGCGAAGTGTCGTGGCGCGATGTCATCCTGCTGGCCGGCGGGCTGTTCCTGATCGGCAAAAGCACCTTCGAGATGCACGAGAAGATGGAGCACGCGAAGGCCGAGCAGAAGGGCACCGTCCCGACCGTCGCGAAAGCGGTCAGTTTCGCAAAGGTGATCCTGACCATCGCGGTCATCGACATCGTGTTCTCGCTCGACTCGGTCATCACGGCCGTCGGCATGGTCGAGCAAGTGTGGGTGATGGTCATTGCGATGGTGATCGCGATGCTGGTGATGCTCTACTTCGCCGGGCCGATCGCGCACTTCGTGGAGAAGCACCCGACGATCAAGGTGCTGGCGCTCAGCTTCCTCATCCTGATCGGCGTGATGCTCGTGGCGGAGGGTTTGGGTCAGCACATCGACAAGGGATACATCTACGTCGCGATGTCGTTCGCGCTGATTGTGGAAATGGTGAACATGAGGTTGCGCGGCCCGAAGAAGACGAAACCTGCGACGGTGTGATTTTTTGCCCACTTCCCTTGCGGGAGAGGGTGGGCAGGACGCGTAGCGTCGTGACCGGGTGCGGGGTGAAGCTCAACGGACAAGGTGAGGTCCTACCCCTCACCCGTCTCGAAGACTCGCCACCCTCTCCCGCACGGGGAGAGGGACAGAACCATTTTCACGCCCGCGTGGTGACGTAGCCGCGGAGCGACCCGCCGAGTTGCTTCACCCACGTCTTCAGCCCGCTGAACTCGGACCGGTCTGCGTCCTGTTCGCGGGTCACCAGATACACCGCGTCCGCCGCCGAACAGGTCGCGTCTCGCTCCGGCACCACGCCCCACACGCCCGCGTCAATCAGCACCCAATCGAACCACTGCCGCAACTGCGCGATCAATTTCGGCAGATCGCGTCCGACCGCGTACGCGGTGTCGTCATTCGCCACGCCCGTGGTGAGCGCCTGTAGGCTCGGCACCGGGGTCGGGTGGATCGCCCACGGGAGCGGAAGGTTCTGCCCCAACACCTCCGCGAGACCGGGCGCGGGACGCAGCGCGAGCTTGTTCGCGATGCCGGGGCGGGTGAAGTTCGCGTCGGCCACAAGTACTCGCTGCCCGTCGCGGGCCAGCGTGAGCGCGAGATTCAACAACACCGTGGTCGTGCCCGCTTCCGGGGACGCGGCCGTGAACGTGATCGCGCGTGACGTCGCGTCCGGCAATTGCTTGGTGATCTCGTCACGCAGCGTGCGGTACTCGCCGCTCACGGGGTGATCCGGGAAGTGCAGCGCGACGAGGCCGGCGTCTGGCCCACCGGTACGGCCCGCAATGCGCGGCGCGGCATCGTGAAAGCGCACCGAAAGGTACGCGGTCCCCGACGGATCAACAACGACCGTGGGTGGTGGAACAACGGGCGTCGCGATTCGCGGGAACGTCTTCTTCGCTTCTGGCCTTGGCGCCGCGTTAGAGAACACCGGGCCACCCGGCCCGCCGATCTCCACGAACGGCGGTTCCTCGGCTCCAACGACGAACTGTTCGTCGTCTGCGTTCGGCTTTTCGACCGTTACCGAGCGGGCCAGATTCGATCCGGTCAGCGCGCTAAACACCCGGCTCATTCCATGCCCCTGTCTGAGAAACCCTGGTCCCGCCGTCACACCGACCGCTTGCGGGCCGCCTTGTCCTTCGGTCCGCGAGTGGCTCCGCGCTCACTCGCTTCGCCCGCGGCAGCCGGCTTCCGCTTGCTGCGCCGCTCCGGTTCCGTCTCGCGGGCCGGGTGCGGGAGCAACACCGCATCGCCGGTGCCGTCCTCGTCCGGCGGCGTGATGCCAAGCCGGTCGAGCGCCTCAAACGCGGCTTCCACGTCCACCAACTCCGCACCTGCTTCCGCGCCCAACTCGAACGCGAGCACCGCGGCCCGGTTCAATACACGTGGCACCCCGCCGCACGCGGACACGAGCAGCGCCACTCCCTCACTGTCGAACACCTTCACAGGGTCGCCGCCGGCCGCGCGAACCTGGTGCTGAAGATACGCGGCCGACTCTTCGACTGAGAATGCGTCGATCGTTTGCCGCACCGCGACGCGGTCTGCGAACAGCGCGTACGCGGGACGGAGCAACTGGTCGCGCAACATCGGGTGCGCGATCAACACCGCGAACACGACCGCCCCGGTTCGCGATTCCAGGTTGCCGAGCAACCGCAACTCTTCGAGCGCGGACTGGCTCAGGTGCTGGGCCTCATCAACCACGATTACCGTGGGGAAGCCGCCGCCCGCGGCGTCGAGCAGGTGCCCCGTCACCGCGAGCCGAAGCTCCTGCTCGCTCAATCCCTGATAGGGCTTGCCGAGGTCAAAGAGAATCGCTTGAAGTAGGTCGGCGGGTTTGTCGGCGCGCCCAGTCGGGATCATCACGCGTGGCACGTCGGGCAACAGATCGTCGAGCCACTTGCGAGCGACGAGCGACTTGCCGACACCGCTCGGGCCGTCGATGAGAACAACCGGATCACGCCGCCCGAACGCAGCGACGAGGGCCGCGAGGGCCGCCGCGTGCGAAGGTGCGGGGAAGTACGCGGCAGCGTCCACGGCCGGGCGAAACGGCGGCCGGTCCATGCCGAAGTGCGACCAATCCACGACCGCGTCTCCAGGGGGTGTTTCGCCAGCGGACAGCGAACAAGCCGTTTCCGTCGAAGCGTCATCGGCGATTGGGAAGGCGCGACTTGACTCGATCACCCGAGGTAGTTGTCAAGTGAGTCTCTCCAGTTTTTCTCTTCAAATTTCCCAACGAAAACGGCACACGATTTCGTACTTGCATACCCGGGCGCGACCGGTATATCTTCCCAACTCGCGAACCACCACACTGTGAACACGCTACCAGGAGGCAGAGGCATGAGCAGGACGCTCACCCTGATCCAGACCGGTTGGGAGTCGGTCCGAGCGATCGCCGAAAGCGGTCGCAAAGCGGACGCACTCGCTCAACTGGACCGGCTCCTCGCACGCCCCGATGTCCCCGCGGACATCGCGGTGGAGGGACACAGACTGGCCGGAACGCTGGCCCTCGATGTGGGTCGCTTCGCCCTGGCGCGGCGGCACCTGAAGGCGGCGGCAGCGCTCGACGTGACGGACGCACGCACGCGATACCTCGCGGGCCGTGCGTGGGAAGAAGACCCGGACGGCTGTGATCGCCGGGCCGCGATCACGTTCCGCAAGGCGGCGAGACTCGACGCAACCAAGCCACTCTACCGCGCCGCGTTCGGGCGGGCTGCGGCGCGGTGTGGGAAACTGCGGTACGGGGTTCGTGAAATGCTCGCCGCGACCGAACAGGCGCCCGGCGATGTTAAGGTGGTTCGCATCGCGGTGAACGGTCTGTTAGAGATGGGTAAACCGGGACGTGCGCGGTGGGTTCTGGCAAAGGCGAAGTTCCTCTGCCCCAATCACCCTGAACTCGCGGCGCTCGCGGATCGCACCAAGTTCGAGACGGCGCGTCTCACACAGCGGCAAGCGGCGAAGACACGCGGAAACACACGGTATGCGCAGGACGCGCAATTCGCCACGGATGGCGACCGTGTGCTCCTCCCCTTCGTCCGCATCGCGGATGGCACCGCGGCCAAGAGCGTCACGCCGGGTGGGTCGGTACGAACGGACACCGTGTCCTTCCCACGCCCACACCTCGTCCGACGACGCATCGGGAAAGCGGACCGGTAAGGAAATTGATGCGTCGAGCGGCTGGCAAGGAAGCCACGACCGCGATCACGCCCGGCGCATGGATGCGTCCGGGCGTGGTCATTTCTGAGTCGTGTTTAGTGTTTCGTATTTCGTGTTTCGAGCGCGTTTGGGAACGGTGTAGCGTTGTTTAACGAGCCGCGACCGCAAGGGAGTGGTTGAGCTTTGCCGCTCCCTTGCGGTCGCGGTTCGTTGAGGTGCTACGCATTTCCGGAAAGCGCTCT
>SXGS01136890.1_pt1 | contig 44944 bp, 31 predicted proteins | sample 3174681 | NCBI WGS metagenome assembly SXGS01 (sample SAMN11356861, study PRJNA531348) | freshwater metagenome | isolation source: freshwater sample F1-80 | place: China: Fuxian Lake, Yuxi | collected 2017-12-25 | reverse complement strand
GGTTCGTCGAGAAGCAGCAAGTCGGGTTCCATGACCAACAACCGCGCGAGATGGGCGCGCATGACCCAGCCACCGCTCAATTCCTTTGCGGGCCGATGGAATTCGTGCTCGCGATACCCCAACCCCGCCAACATGCGTTTGGCCTTGGCGTCCACCTGGGAGTCCGTCAGGGCATCGTGCTTGGCATGAGCTTCCATGTACGCAGGGGAATCCACTGCCCCAGTCGCTTCTAGGTTCTTGAGACGCTGTTCCAGTTCTTGCACCAGACCGGCTCGACCCGTGGCGATTTCCAGGACGGTTTCGGCCCCGATCGCTTCACCCTCTTGGGGGAGATATCCTACCATGGTCCAGGCATCGCGTTCGACGCTGCCCTCATCCGGTTGTTCCTCTCCTAGAATGATGGAAAAGATCGTCGATTTGCCGGCGCCATTCGGTCCGACCAATGCCACGCGATCACCATAATTCACTTGCAAGGAGGCTCCTTCGAACAAGGTGCGTCCGCCGAAAGACATCTTCAGGTCTCGAATCGTTAACATTTCTACGGGGAGCCTGACCGAGGATGCGTCTCAGGGCCAGCGTTCCCTTTCATTCAGGAGAACGTCCGCCAGATGAGTGATCGATTAGAATCGGGACTGATGGTGTGCCGATAGGATCCCATATTCGAAGAGTACGTGGCTCATTACGACCAGATTCAACATCAATTCTAAAATTGCTGTCGTAAATCGGCTCGCTAATCCACTCGATCGCCGAATAAATGTTATCTCATGGGTTTTGATTCCCCAAGCAAGAAGACGCCGTTGAATCGGCTGATTGACCACACCCTATTGAAGGCGGATGCCACTGGGACGCAGATTGCTGCCCTCTGTGCAGAGGCTTTGACCTATCGCTTTGCCAGTGCGTGTGTGAATGCGTGCTGGGTGCGGGAAGCTTCCCGTCATTTAGCTGGGAGCGGAGTGCCTGTGGCGGCTGTGGTAGGCTTCCCTTTGGGAGCCATGACTACGGAAGCGAAAAGTTTTGAGGCAGCGATGGCACGGGATCAGGGGGCACAAGAAGTGGACGTTGTCATAAACATCGGTCGATTATTAGGTGGCGAGACTTCGAAAGTCGCCGCAGACATCACGGCGGTGGTGAAAGCCGCCGCTCCGGCATCGGTGAAGGTAATTATTGAATGTTGCCTGCTTTCGGAATCCTTGAAAGAACTGGCGATCGGTTTGGTTCGCGATTCTGGAGCTGCATTTGTCAAAACCAGCACTGGGTTTAGCACCGGTGGGGCGACAATTGACGATGTGCGATTGATGCGACGTTTGGTGGGGCCAAACTTTGGGGTCAAGGCTGCCGGAGGCATTCGAGATTTAGCAACTGCCCAAGCGATGGTAGATGCAGGAGCCAATCGCCTTGGGACGAGTGCCGGGGTGGCTATTGTCCGCGGGCTCGACGCGGGTGTCGCAGAGTACTGACGCCCTCTTGTGTGATGGTGGCTCTGGAGCGCGGTGGTCCTCCCTCATCGTTGTCTCTAAAAAGGGCTCTCTAGACAAATTGGGTGAACGCGAATTTGCTCAGCCTTCTGGCGATCTCCGCTCGACGAGCTGGAATGCCGAGGTGCTTCGACCTGATTCCATACCCCTCCAAACCTCAAAAAGCTCGTCCTGGCCGTCCACCGAGTTGTTTTGCACGGCACTTTGGGGGTAAAGATGAGGGTCCTCCACCGCATTTTGGCAACTGGCGCGGTGAAGCGATCTCCAAGTGTCCGACAACACGGAGATGCGCTCCGGCGCGGGCTTTGTTCTTGTCTGGTAGTGTCTGCAAGGCCATTGTAACCACTGCGTGAACCGACCCCATTCCATTGGTTTGCCCGCAGCAGTTGGCGTCTTAAATTTTTGGTGGCGTCGTGTCGCAGGTTGGTCGTTTCTTTTGAGTCTGATCGATGGCTCCTTGTGCGCTCAATCGGTTTCGGCATCGGTGAACGCCTCGGTGAAGTCCGTCCTCAACCAGTATTGCGTCGAGTGCCATGATTCCGAAATGAAAAAGGGAGGACTCGATTTGGAGCGACTGCTTCTTGAGGACATCTCACGGCATCCGGACCAGTGGGAGCAGGTCGTACACAAGATGCAGGCGCGTCAGATGCCACCTGTTGGAAAAGCCCGGCCGACTGACAAGTCTTACGACGAAGCCGTGGCAAAACTCATTGCGCCTCTCGACCGTATGGCGATGAAGTCGCCCAATCCTGGTCGCGCTGAGACATTTCACCGGCTGAATCGCACCGAATATCAGAATGCGATCCGTGATTTACTGGCTCTCGATGTGGATGCCTCGGCCCTCCTACCGAAGGATGATGCGAGTCATGGCTTTGACAATGTGACTGTGGGCGAACTTTCGCCCACCCTTTTGAACCGTTATATTTCCGCCGCGGAAAAAATTAGCCGGCTGGCGATCGGGGCTCCGCATCGTCAGCCGGGTGGAGATACTTATCGTCCGCGACCGGATCTCACACAGGAGGGACATGTCGAGGGGCTTCCTCATGGAACACGCGGGGGTATGCTGCTGGAGCATACATTTCCCCGGGACGGCGAGTACGAGGTTCAAATTCGTCTGACCCGTGACCGAAACGAGGAGGTGGAAGGCCTGCGTGAACCGCACGAGGTGGACGTATTGTTGGATAGCCGTCCCGTGAACACGCTCACGGTCGCGCCCCCGACAGCCGATCGCGACTTCGAAAAGGTAGACGCCCATCTCAAGGTGCGGGTTCGGGTCTCCGCAGGACCGCATCGGCTCGGGGTGACATTTGTGAAGCAGCCGTCATCTCTGCTGGAGACGAAGCGTCAACCCTACCAAGCTCGCTACAACATGCATCGGCATCCGCGCCTTACCCCGGCCGTTTACCAGATCTCGGTGAATGGTCCTTATGAGTCGACGGGCCCGGGTGACACGCCGAGTCGCCGTCGGATTTTCGTGAGTCGACCCGAGCATCCCGCCGATGAAGATGCGTGCGCGGAACGAATCTGCAGATCCCTTACCCGGCGTGCCTATCGTCGGCCTGTGACGAATACGGATTTGGAGAAGCCAATGGAATTCTATCGTCGAGGAAAGGCTGAGGCCGGGTTTGAAGCGGGCGTGGAAGCGGCGCTCAACTCGGTGTTGGTCAGTCCAGAGTTCCTTTTCCGAATTGAGCGGGCACCGAGGAATGTGGCACCAAACTCGGTATATGCGCTGGACAGCGTTTCGCTTGCGTCGCGGTTGTCGTTCTTTCTGTGGAGCAGCATTCCCGATGACGAGTTGTTAGCGCTCGCGGAGCGCGGCCAATTGCAGAAGCCCAAGGTGTTGGAACGTCAGGTTCGCCGGATGCTGGCCGATGCGCGGTCCGAAAATTTCGCCAGCAACTTTGCGGGTCAATGGCTTCATCTGCGCAATCTCGAAGCCTTTACGCCCGATCTGCGCCTGTATCCCGACTTCGATGACAACCTACGCCAGGCCTTCCGGCGTGAGACTGAGTTGCACTTTGAGACCATGCTCCGCGAGGATCGCAGTGTGCTCGACCTGCTCCATGCCAACGACACCTTTCTCAACGAGCGATTGGCGAAGCACTATGACATTCCGAATGTTTACGGTAGCCAGTTTCGGCGAATCCGTTTGGACCCAGCCAGCGAACGTGGCGGATTGCTCCGGCAGGGGAGCGTGCTGACCGTTACCTCCTATGCGACTCGCACCTCACCGGTGATGCGGGGGAATTGGATACTGGGGAATCTCCTCGGGACTCCACCGCCGCCGCCGCCGGCTAACGTACCGACGCTCCGGCAGAATACGATTGCGGAGTCTCTACCAATGCGACAACGGCTCGCTGAGCATCGCGCAAATGCCGCCTGTGCGGGTTGCCACAACTTAATGGATCCGATCGGATTTTCTTTGGAAAACTACGACGCGATCGGCCGTTGGCGCGTCCTGGAAGACGGCCAACCCATCGACTCTTCAGGTGGCTTGCCTGACGGCACTCGATTCACCGGTGTGGCCGGACTGGAAGCCGGCCTGCTGAAGCGTCCGGAGTTATTCGTGAGCGCTCTGGCCGAGAAGTTGCTCATCTTCGCGATGGGCCGAGGCGTGGAACCGATGGATGCACCGGCGGTTCGAAAGATTGTTCGCGAGGCACAAACCAGCGGCTACCGGTTTTCTTCCATCGTTTTAGGAGTGGTCCAGAGTGCCCCGTTTACCCTGCGAAAGGCTTTATGAGTTTTATTACGAAAAGATTCCTGCCACGCCGGACATTTTTGCGTGGTGTGGGGGCGACGTTGTCGCTGCCATTATTAGACGCCATGGTCCCTGCGGCGACACCTCTGGCGAAGACTGCAGCCAACCCCGTGCGGCGTCTTGGTTTTGTCTTCATGCCTATGGGATGTGACATCACGCGATGGACTCCAACTGGCGGGAGCCTTGAACAGCTTTCACCGATCCTGAGTTCTCTCGCGCCGGTGCGAGAACATGTTACGGCGATAACAAATCTAGAACTTCAGAATGCCTACCCGGGTAGCCACGCGACGTCGAACGCCGCTTTCCTGAGTGCTGCCAAGGCGAAGCTCACTGAAAGTACGGACTACTATCTCGGAACCACGGTGGATCAAATCGCCGCTCAACGTATTGGTCAGGCGACGCAATTACCTTCGCTGGAGCTGGCTATGGACCTGCTCAATGTGGTGGGTCAATGCGACAATGGTTACGCCTGTGTCTATCAGAATAACCTTTCCTGGTCATCGCCGACGACGCCGCTCCCGGCAGAAGCGCATCCGCGTATCGTCTTCGAGAATTTGTTCGGGGATGGAGGGAGCGTGGTGGAGCGTCGCTCGGCACTTCGGAAGCGAGCGAGCCTATTGGACTCGTTCAATCAGGACCTCGCTCGACTACAGCGGACGTTGGGTCCCGGTGATAGAGCTCGAGTGGGCCAGTATCTCGAAACAGTACGGGAAGTGGAACGGCGCATCCAGAAGGCCGAGATGGACACAAAAGAAAATCCGTTGCCGGACTTGGATCGACCTGTGGGGGTTCCCGCAGCCTACGCGGACCATGCGCGACTGATGTTCGATTTGCAGTGGCTGGCACTTCAGGGTGACGTGACTCGCGTCATCACTTTCCAACTCGCTCGTGAAACCAGCAATCGGACTTACCCTGAGATTGGCGTGTCCGATCCGCATCACCCACTTTCGCATCACGGCAATGATCCGGAGAAAATCGCCCGAATGGCGAAGATCAATCAGTTTCACGTGTCCTTGTTCGCGGAATTTCTGGTCAAACTAAAGAGTACACGGGAAGGGGATGGGACATTGCTGGACCACTCGTTATTCCTCTACGGCAGTGGAATCGGCAACCCGAATATTCATGACCACACCAACCTCCCAATCTTGGTTGCGGGCGGCGCTGCGGGTGGCATGAAGGGGGGGCGACACATCCGTTACGCCAAGCCCACGCCCCTGGCCAACCTGCACTTGACGCTTCTCGACAAGGTTGGAGTTCGGCTGGACTCGTTTGCCGACAGCCAGGGCAAGGTGGACGAACTGTTTGAGCCACTTTCGATCTGATGTCATTGCGTTTGTCACGGCGACTGAAGGCAAACCTGTTGGCGATCTGCCTTGGGTGGATCGTGCTTGCACAAGGCGGTGGCGAGTCGCGCGTGGCGGATGCGGTTGAGAGATCGGATCGTGTGGCCACTCGAGCCCTGATCAAACAGCATGCCGATGTCAATGCCGCACAAGCAGATGGCATGACGCCACTGCACTGGGCGGCTTACCGTGACGACGTAGACATTGCCAAAGCGTTGATCATCGCCAAAGCCACCGCGAACGCGACGAATCGATATGGGGTCACGCCGCTGGCCCTCGCCTGTCAGAACGGGAACACCGCTATGGTCGAACTCCTGCTGGATCATGGGGCGGATCCGAACACGACACTTCGAGGCGGAGAGACGCTGTTGATGACGGCGGCACGGACTGGGAAGCCGGGTCCTGTGAGGGCATTGTTGGCCCGCGGTGCCCGCGTCGAGGCCAGGGAACGCCGTGGCCAAACCGCCCTTATGTGGGCCGCTGTTGAAGGGCATTCCGAGGTGGTGGAGTTGCTTCTGAGAGCGGGTACGGACCTTCAGACCGTTTTGCCGGACTCCGGCTTCAACGCATTCTTTTTTGCGGCACGAGAGGGTCGGTCCGAAGTCATCCGAGTTCTCATGAAGGCGGGCGCGGATGTGAATCAGGCGATGGATCCGAAACGACCTGGCGGAAAGGGACCGGTGAAAGGGACTACGGCACTCACGTTGGCCATCGAGAACGGTCATTTTGAGTTGGCGGTGGCGTTGATGGAGGTCGGTGCAAATCCCAATGACCAGCGCTCGGGATTCACTCCGTTGCACATGATGAGTTGGGTGCGGAAGCCGCCCCGCGGCGAAGACCAAGGAGCGCCGCCACCGAGAGGCACCGGGACCGTTGGGGAACTCCAGTTTATTCGAAAGCTGGTGGAGCTGGGGGCTGATGTGAACGCCCGGTTGAAGTCGGGGAGAGGGGGACCTGGGTTGTTCCAAAAGCAGGGTGCGACACCGTTCCTGATGGCCTCATCGACAGCGGATGTTACTTTTATGCGCTTGCTGGTTGAATTAGGCGCGGATCCATCGATTGGCAATGTGGATAATTGCACTCCCTTAATGGTTGCTTGTGGCATTGGCGTTGGGGCCGATGCTGCGAATGAGGTCGCAGGGGAGGAGTCAGAAGTGCTTGAGGCGGCACGATTCCTGATTGAACTCGGTGCGGACGTGAACGCCGTGGATGCGAACCGAGAGACGGCGATGCACGGTGCGGCGCTGAAGAATTTGCCGAAGGTCGTCCAACTCCTGGCAAACCAGGGCGCCAAGGTTGAGATTTGGAATCGCAAGAACCGCTATGGATGGACCCCGATGTCCATCGCGCAGGGGCATCGCCCCGGAAACTTCAAGCCGTCCTTCGAGACCATTGCTGCACTGCAAAAGGTCCTGGTTTCGGCGGGCTTCCCTAAGGAAATCGCTCCCCCCGATGGAAATCCGGATGCCGGGGCTTATTCTCGGTCGGAGAAACAAAACAGCCCTAAGCCCTGATGCTGGGAAAAATCTGGTAAGTGGTTTGGGGGCTACTTTGGGAGAGCGAAGGCAACGTAATTGTCTCCGCTGCGCGTGCCGATCTTGCCTCCTCCGCACGCAATCACCACATATTGCCGGCCATTGACCGAATAGGTGGCTGGCGTTGCATAACCGGCGGCGGGCAATTTGGCTTTCCATAGTTCCTTGCCGGTCTTGCGGTCGAAGGCCCGCAGATGTTCATCGCGGCTGGCGCCAATAAATACCAGGCCACCGGCTGTCACCACCGGGCCTCCGTAATTTTCCGTGCCTGTTTTTGGGACACCTTGGGCTGTCAACTCGGGATACTCTCCCAGCGGTACACGCCAACGATAGTCGCCGGTATTTAGGTCGATGGCATTCAAGGTTCCCCAAGGTGGTTTGATCGCGGGATATCCATTGGTGTCGAGCCATCGATGGTAGCCGGTCATGCTATACGGGATGATGCCCAGGGCGTCAGCGCCCCCCAGGTCATCGCCGGATCTCGCTGCGGAGGTAGTACCCAATAGGTGGTCAATCACAGCATCCCGTTGGGTGGTGGTGAGGAAATCAAAAGACGGCATTACCCCTTTACCGGATTTTAGCAGCGAAAGAAGATCGGCTTTTTTGAGTCGCTGCTCGACGCCGACGAGCGACGGGACATTTTGAGCGGCGTTACCCGTTCGATCGAGTCCATGGCAGGCGGCGCAAATCTGATTGAAGATGGCGGCGCCGCTCGACGGAGCACCCGCCCCATCCACAGCCCGTTTGGTTTCGACCATGGTGAGTACCCAAGCCATTTCGTTGGCGTTCACATAAAGCACACCGTCAGGATCCGTTGCTGCCCCCCCCCATTCGGCGCCACCGTCAAAGCCGGGGAAGATGATGGTTCCCTCCTTGCTGGGAGGTTGGAACGGAGTGTGAGGGCGAAGCTTGGCGAAACGTTCGAGTGCTTGGCGGTGGGCGACAGGCGAAAGGTCGGTGAGCTCGTTGTAAGTGAGCAATTGTCTTGAAAAAGGTGCCGGTTTGGAAGGGATCGGTTGCGTGGGCCAAGCCGATTCGCCGGATAAGTCCGACATGGGGACAGGGATCTCTTGAATAGGGAACAAGGGATCACCAGTCTCCCGATGGAAAACAAATACATGGCCGGATTTTGTCACTTGGGCGACCGCATCCACGCGCTTGCCATTGTGTTGGAGTGTTATCAGGTTGGGAGGGGCTGGCAGGTCGCGGTCCCATAGGTCGTGATGCACCAATTGCTGGTGCCAGCGTCGTTGTCCCGTCTTGGCGTCGAGCGCGATTAAACAATTGGCGAATAGATTTTGACCGAGACGGTTGCCACCCCAGAAATCAAACGCGGCCGAACCGGTGGGGCAGAAGACGAGGCCACGACGTTCGTCGAGAGCAAAACCCGTCCAAACATTGGCGCCACCAACGTATTGATGTGCGTTGGGTGGCCAGGTCTCGTAACCGAGTTCGCCCGGTTGCGGGATGGTGTGAAATCGCCAGACAAGTTTTCCAGTGCGAATGTTGAAGGCTCTTATATGTCCCGGCGCCGCAGGGGCTGGACCTTCACCTAGGCGCATGCCCATGATAAGCAGATCTCCAAAGACCACTCCTGGGGTGCTGACTTGCAACGAGAGCCCGCCGATGTCGCGTCCCATGTCCTGCTTCAAATCGATGGAACCTTGTTGGCCGAATGAGCCAATCCGACTGCCGGTGACTGCATCGATGGCGTGGAGCCAATGGTCGTTGGCATAGAGTATTCGTCGGTCCGGTCCGTCTTCCCAATAAACCAACCCACGAGAAACCCCGGCTTTGCTCAAGCCGAGAATTGATGCCGGATTAAAGCGCCAGAGCTCGCGTCCGGTTGCTGCCTCCAGCGCGAAGAGTTGTAGGTCGGGAGAGGTTCCGTATAAGACACCGTTGACAATGAGTGGATTGCATTGGATCTGCGAACGATTGCTGGAATCGATGCCACCCGCTCGATACATCCACGCTAACTGTAACTTCTCAACGTTTCTGGGCGTGATCTGACGGAGGTCGGAGTAATGGCTGCTGGCTTTGTCGCCAAGATATACGGGCCAATTGGAGTCCGCAGCACGGGAGGTTCCCTCGAGCTGCAGCAGTAGTAGTAGCAGTGAAGGGCAGGGAATCCATCGGCAGAAGCGAGTGGGGTTTGAGCTGATCATTGGCTGGATTCAAGGATCGATTGAGCCAGGGGTTTGGCTTGTTCCTAGCCCCCTACCGACCAATCTGGGTTACTTGGGTATGGTTTGGATTCGAGTTCCAGGTTGTCGAATGGTGTGCGACTGGGCGATTCCAGGGCGAAGTTGGTGAAATCGCAAATCACCCAGTCGAGGAGGCGTGCGCGGGGGGGCGCACTCACGGCGATGTGGAACTCGTAGCGGTCACCCCGGTAACCTATTTCATCAACACGCGATTGTTATTGGCGAATCCGGTAGAAGCGCTGAGGGGCCGAGCTCATGTCAACTTCGTGTGGGCTCTTGGCGTTGCTCACCTCGATCCAAGGACCGGATGAGTCAATCGATGATTCCAGCTTTCCATTGTTCCAGGTCAATATGGCGTTATTGGCACGCCGTGCCGGTGTTTCCAAGATTGGGGGCTCGACGGGATCTAAGCGGACCCTGTAAAAGCGACTGTCATTGACCGAACTCAATTCTAGCGGACTAACAGCTCCTTGGACCTCATTCCAGACGTTGGAGAATCCTTCGGAGGATTCCAACTTGCCGCCCCTCCAAGTGAGGATGAGTTTGCCAGCGACGAGTTGGGGGACAGGAAGAATTGGCGATTCTGCCACGACTTTGGCGACGAAATCGGCGCGGGGTGAGCCGGGATTACCTCGAAAATTAGAGATGACCCACCCAGTAGGTGCTTTTTCCCAGAAATCATTATAACTGGACCCAGTTTTGGCTCGAGCGCTGGAAGTGTACAGAGCGAATCGATTGCCGGAACTCCCGGTGAGGCTGGAGGCATCCAAAGTGAACGTGAACGTGTCGGGTACGAGAATGTTTGGGACCATTATGGAGGCTTCAACGTTGCCATGCGCAATTTGAAAAGGGTCGCTTTGCCAGAGCAGCGTGCCCGGGGCCTTGAGCGTTTTGCCGGAAACGGGATCTACAAGGGTGTTGTCGTTGGCATAGAATCGAATGGTAGCTTGCGAGACTGAATTGGCGGCAACTTGGCCAAAGTAGTGGAAAACGAATTGATTCACGATGCGGCTTTTGCCAGCGAGTGTGATATCATCGCCAAACTCGTAAGGGCCTTTGATTTGGCCGCCCTGGTTCACGGTACCATCGTGAATGGAATTCGGGTTGCGCGTGAGCAGGTTATCATACACCACCTCGGCGTAGGTGGAGGTAGTGTGGGTGATGAGGGTCAAGAACCCACCGACAACGGTCGGTAAGTACCTTTGTGCGAGATTGGGAACACCAGCGAAAAGTTTTATCATGGGAACCGCCGTTTAATTGGCAGTCGATCTAGGACGCCTTAACAGGTCAGGGAGCGACTGCGCGTTCAACACCATCATTGGAACCAAGGAAGCGGCTTACAGTAAACAGTGAACTGCGTGACGATGCTGTTATATCTAACGGGTGTGTTCATTGTCGAACCCGGTAGAATCGGTTCGGCTCGTGTGTGTCGATGATCACCGGGCTGATGGCATTTATTACCTCGGCCCACGGGCCGGAAATGGCGTCCGAATACTCGAGTCGGCCACCGCTCCAGGTGAGGCTCAACTTTCTGGATTCAAGCTGGAGCGGATAAAGCAGGGGTGGATCAGGGATCGTCTGTCTGGACACAGTGACTTTCGCGGCGAAATCCGATCGAGTCGATGTCGGTGTTCGACCGAGGTTGTAGACCCTCCAACCGGTGGTGGTTTTCTCCCAGAAATCGTTATAACTGGTACCAATGTCGGCTTTTTCATTTGTCGTGAACAAACCGAACTGATCCCCGGGCTGGCCGGTGAGTTCTGGCACCTCGACCGAATATGTGAATGTTCTCGGGACGACGATATTGGGGACTGGCACCTCGACTCTCACCTGCCCCTGAATCAAGGTAAGTGGGTCGCTTTGCCAAAGCAGTGTTCCGGGTGCTAGCAACGACTTGCCAGTCACAGGATCCACAACGGGATGGTCATTGGCATAAAAACGGAGTGTGAGCAGCGGCGTGCTCAGTCGCAGGGCGTCTCCATAATAGTAAAAAGCGAATCCATTCACGACGCGGCTCTGGCCTTCGATGGTGAGTTCGTCACCAAACTCAAAGGGCCCTTGGAACGTCGCGTTGACATGGGTCATACCATTGTGAAATGTCCTCGAATCCAGAGCCCGGGTATTGTCGAAGGCCGCGATGCCTCGGTCGGTCGGCAATTCGATTGACTGATCGGCAGAGATGCGGACCGCAAAATCTGCCCGTGGTGCCCCCGGGTTGTTTCGCAAGTTGGAAATCGTCCAGCCGCCAGGTTCTTTGGTCCAAAAATCGTTATAGCTCGTGCCCACCGCCGCACGGGACGACGTGGTGTAAAGCCCGAACCGATTGCCACCGACTCCCGCAAGGCCTGGCACCTCTATGGTGAATGTGAATGTGTCAGGAACTTCGATGCTCGGTACCGGGATCCGAGCTTCTACTCGACCGCGCGCCAACGGAAAACGTTCGCTCTGCCAGAGTAGCGACCCGGGAGCCATCAACTGCTTACCCGTGATCGGATCCTGGAATGGTCGATCATTCGCATAAAATCGAAGCGTCGCCATCGCAATGGCATTACGCCCCATGTCCCCAAAGTAATGAAACACAAACTCATTGAGAACCCTTGCAGTGCCGTAGAGGCTCACTTCGTCTCCAAATTCAAAAGGGCCAGCGGCAACGCCATCCTGCACTAGGATTCCAGTCTGAAAAAAATCCGGGTTCAATTGCCTGGTACCGTCGTATACCACTTCGACTCCGGTGTCATCCGGATTGCCCGCGAAGCCGAGGAACGAACGATACGCGACATCCCAACCGATGAGGTCCAGGGCCAGCAAATCGTCGTTGGAAATGACATAGGCCTGCCCGAAGGAGAAGGTAGGGTCCAGCAGCCCGATAAGATCGCGGGTCAGGGCATCATCCTTCCAATGGCTCGCTTGTCGGCCGTCGGCGGCCGGATCCAACGATCCTGTTGAAAAGGCGCGTTCAGCGCCACGGGTGACTGGGCCCGGCACAATGACGTCCATGTTCGCGGGGACCACGGTCTGAAAGGAACGTGGAAATGTGGTGAATTCGGTTAATGATTCGGGATCGAACGTGGTGCCCTCCTCGAACCGGAACAAATCCAAGGTGGTGGGGACTGCTGTGAAATAGACTTCTTCGAATACGGCATGGACGTAATCGGCGATGTCCACGTCCGAGACAAAACCCAAGGCATGGCCGATTTCATGGGCGACGATCGACTCGAAATCGATGGATCCTGGTGGGATACCATTGGAACGGTCGAAGTCAAAAGGTTGGTTCGAGTTGAATTCCAAGTAGGCATCGCGGGCCTTTTCCTGCGGTGTATCTCCTGGAGTGACGGTGTCTAGGAATGCGACAGGATATCCCAAAGCCTTCAGATTGGCTTTGGTCGCGGATCCATTGGCACCATAGGGAGCCGGGCCTTTCATCAGTGAGTCGCCAGAATCCAGTCGGAACTGGAGATCTTCTTCGGTATTGGGTAACGCATCGGTCGTCGCCTGATAAAGACCGCCCAGGTTGTCGCGTTTCACTACTTGGGCGAGCCCAAGCTCGTTGGAACGGATGCCAAAAAACGGTGTGGAGAATCGTACCGCGTCCGCCCCACCTAGGTTCCTGGGATCCGTATTGGGGATGAGTTCTGCTGAGATGACTATCGTTACAGGATCGCGGATAAACTTCTTCCACTGATTGGCAGCGCGTTGGAACGCGGCAAGGGCGGGGGCATTTCTTGCCAAGTTGGGACCAGGATTAATGAGGATGTTGAATCCCGAGGAATTCGGTAGGTCCAATCTCAGACTGAGTGGTTGACGGACGGGTTGGATTGGAGGCACGGCACCGGTTAATGAATAGCTATGCCGCATGGTGGGTACCGTCTGTTGGGCACTCAAGACGAGTGGTAACGCGACGGCCGCCCAAGTGGCGAGCCATCGGAGGGGCCAAAAGTTCCAAGCCGCTGCGTGGCGGTTGTCCAATCTTGCTGGGGCGAAGGTGCCTTTCGGATAGGTTTCCGGTCGGTGCATGCTGGATTAGGAAATTTTCGGAAATGCCTTGCGGATTTGCTGAACGGGGCCCGGCCGCTGGCAATCCGGATAGGAGAAGGTGATATGGTGCCGTAGGTCGTATGCTGGGGAGTCTGCCTTCATCCACTTCGATTGAGCTCAGTTAATCGACGAAAGTCAAAAAAAGAGATTTTTCTGGGGCGAACTGCTGCGTACATTTGTTGAAATATTGCGGCGTGTAAAACCAATGGACTGCGGCGTGAAGAGCCAGTTGGAGGTTACAGTATCGGGGCTGGAAATCAATCCGGTCTACAACGGTAGCCAAAAAGGCATGGGATTTGGGGTAACCGCTGGCGAGGGGCGATGGCGCGGCATCTCCGAGTTGCGGCGCCGCATGGGATGCTGGGGGAAAAGCGGCAGCGGACTGCCGTACTCCAAAAAACACCGCGCCTTTTGGAGTGCGGTGGCCCTCCACCCCTTTTGGGGCATTGCAGGGACGACCGATCTCCAAAATTCCCACAACTCGGAGATGCGCCCGGCCGGAAGGAAATGCTTGCCAATGTCTATCCGTGGAGCAGGGTGGTCTTGATCACCACACGAATTTTCGTCGTTATTATGAAGACCAGTAACTCATCGGCGGGGTTCACATTGATTGAACTCCTGGTTGTGATTGCGATTATTGCCATCCTGGCTGGCATGTTGTTGCCCGCTCTCGGCAAGGCTAAGGTCAAAGCCAATGCGACTCGATGCATCAGCAATCAAAAGCAGCAATTCCTAGGCTACGCCATGTATGCCGATGACAATCGAGACATCATGCCAGCGCACGGGGATTGGGGGACGGTCGGCGGCCAAATCTGGTCGACGACATTTGGGGTGCCGCTTAAGGCATCAGCCTCAAATAAGAAGGTGTCGATCGTTCACGACCGTGCGAGTTGGGAGACTAATCGTCCCTTGAATGTTTACGTGCAGGCGCCCGAAGCATTTCGGTGCCCGTCCGACAAGGGCGATAGCTATTGGCCCGCCGAATCGAAAAAGGGATGTTACATGGGTTGGGGCAATAGCTACTTGGTCATGTGGCAAGTCGATTGGTTTGGTGTGAAACACATCACAGGCAATCTCAGCGGCCCCACGACGGCGGGGGACTCCAAACCGATCAAAAATTCCGAAATCTCCCTCCGAGCATCCACCAAGATCATGCAAGGGGATTGGCCTTGGCATGGCAGTCGTGACTCCGGCGATGGCGCGGTAAGTGCCGCATCCCGGGACCGGAGCTTGTGGCACAACAACAAGGGGCAGCGCGGCTGGAACATCATGTATGGCGACGGGCACGTTTCCCAGTTCCGATTCCCAAAGGATTATGACCAAAACGATTTAGCGATGAAAGTGGACATGAACGCCGCTTGGTGGTGATCAGACGGGCGGGGCTGATAGGGGGAATTGCCCCCTGGGGTGTGCGTGGGCGGTTGGCTGAAAGGCTTCGATTGATCGATTCTGGAATTCGACTTTTATCATTATGACACGCCGTGACTGGATGCGTTCGTTCAGCATGATATCCGGAGCGGGCATAGCTGCTGGCCTGCCCGAGATTTCGTCCGCTGAGCCCACTCCTGCCCCCCCCGCCGCATCGAAAGGGCTGAGCCCACTCAAGATCACGCGGGTGAGGGCGATCATGACCGCTCCACAAAAGACCCGCCTGGTGGTGGTAAAGGTGGAGACGAGCGAGCCAGGGTTGTATGGTCTGGGTTGTGCAACCTACAACCAGCGCCCGCTCCCCGTTGTCTCCGCGGTGACGGATTACCTCGAGCCGTTTTGTCGCGGGCGCGATGCCAACAATATCGAGGATCTTTGGCAGAACGCCTACACCAGTTCCTATTGGCGGAATGGTCCGGTGCTGAATTGTGCGTTGTGCGGGGTGGAAATGGCTCTTTGGGACATCAAAGGCAAACGAGCTGGAATGCCGGTTTACGAGTTGCTCGGTGGAAAATGCCGATTTGCAGTGGACACATACGGTCATGCGGATGGGCGCGATCTCAAGGAACTCGAGGATTCTGTGAAACGGCTTCAAGCCGAGGGTCGACGCCATATCCGGATTCAAATGGGTGGTTATGGCTCCTCGCACCTTTCCAAGACAGCGGATTTTCGGGAAGCAGGATTTGGCATGCCGAAGGATCAGCACATGGATCCGTTGCCGTATCTCAAGGCGACTCCAAAAATGTTTGAACACATTCGGGCGACTTGCGGAGACGACATTGAACTGTTGCACGATGTCCACGAGCGCATTTCGCCTATCGATGCGATACGACTCTGCAAAGAGCTTGAGCGCTATAGACCCTTTTTTATCGAGGATCCTTTGGCGCCAGAGGACAATGGGTACTTCCGAAACCTCCGGCAGCAAACGCTAGTTCCGCTGGCGATGGGGGAGCTTTTCAACAGTCCTCATGAGTGGGTCGATCTCATCAAAGACCGTTTGATCGATTACATTCGTGTGCACTCGTCCCAGACCGGCGGGTTTGGCGTGATGCGCAAGATCGCGACGTTGGCCGAGTGGTTTCGGGTGCGGACCGCGTGGCACGGCCCCCCGGATTTGTCGCCGGTCGGTCATGCGGCCAATGCGCATCTCGATTTAGCCATTCACAATTTTGGCATCCAGGAGGGTCTGAAGCCGAGCGATGCACTGCTGGAGGTTTTCCCTGGGTGCCCAACCATTCGGAATGGTTATTTGTATGTCAACGAAGCGCCGGGTTTTGGCGTCGACCTCAACGAGGAGGCCGCCAAAAAATTCCCGTTTCCCGAACATCCGGGTTATTGGGAACCGTTGCGTCGTCGTGATGGAACGGCGGTGCGTCCGTGAGGGTGACGGGGAAGAGCGGAGCCGTGTTCTGGCGTTGGCTATTGGGTGGAGTTTTGGCTGGATTGGTGAGCGTCACAGGTGTCGGTGATCGGTTGATGGCAGCCACCCGGGTTGATGCCGCTGCGGTATACCCGGTAAGGACGATTCAACTCATTGTTCCCTGGGCTGCGGGAGGCGGGAGTGATCGTGTGGCGCGGATTCTCGCCGACGGGTTGCAGCGGCGTTTGGGCAAGCCGGTGATTGTGGTGAATCGGACAGGGGGGGCGGGAGCTGTGGGACATACGGCAGGAGCTCTGGCGCCCCCGGATGGCTACAGCTTAACACTCGTGACCTTCGAGCTGGGAACCATGAAGACCCTGGGTATTTCGGGTGTGACTTGGCGAGATTACGAACCGGTAGCGCAGGTGAACAGCGATGCCGCGGCGATCCATGTGCGCCAAGATGCTCCGTGGAAGACTTTGAGTGAATTCTTGGCCGAGGTTCGGCGGCGGCCGGGTCAATTGAAGATGTCGGGCACGGCGACTGGCGGCGCCTGGGATTTGGCGCGCGCGGGGTTAATGCTCCAGGCCGGCCTTGCGGTCTCCAACGTGCTCTGGACGCCAGCTCAAGGTTCCGCTCCGGCACTGGTGGAACTTTTGGGAGGACACATCGACGCGGTGGCTTGCAGTGTGCCGGAGGCGGCATCCCAGATCGCCGGGGGACAGGTTCGGGTGCTGGGTGTGATGCGTCCGGAGAGACTTGCGGATTATCCAGAGTTGCCGACTTGCCGAGAGCAAGGAATTGACTATGAGGCGGCCGCGTGGCGAGGCGTTATGGTACCCAAGGGCACACCACCGGCAATCATTAACCGGGTGAGAACCGCGATCGCCGAAGTGGTGGAGTCGAAGGAGTTCAAGGATTTCATGCGCAAGAATGGGTTCCAGATTCAGTTCAGTGATTCAGCTGCGTTTGGCACCTATGTCCAGGCTCAGGAGGCTCAGTGGAGGACGGTCATCAAGGGCGCAGGTTTTGATGGGGTTGGTCGAAATCGGGATCCGGGTGTTTTCCTGCTGCCGACGGCCGTTGTGGTCTTGCTGGTGCTGGGCGGTTTGGTGGAACTGATTCGGACGCGGAAACGTCCTGCCGGAACTGTCGACACTGTGGAAGCGCTGGGGAAAACTGGTTCTGTGAATTCCTGGCGGTTATTGTTGGGGCTTGGGCTCTATTTGACATTGATGAATTGGTTGGGATTTGTGGTGTCGACGATCGGATTCTCCACCGCCTTGGGGCGGTTTCTGGGCGCAGCGATTTGGAAGGCCTTCGCGTTAGGCGTCTTGCTGTCGCTGGGCGTGTACATGTTGTTTGAGCGATTGTTTCATGTGCCCCTGCCATGAATGGACTTGAGCTGCCCATGCTAGCCGCAGGGACTTTGGAAACCTTGGTAGGGTTGTTTCAGCCTGAGGTGTTGATTCCTTGGCTGTTGGGAATGGTCTTTGGAATCTTTGTGGGAGCAACGCCGGGGTTGACTGCGACCATGGCGGTGGCATTGGTGGTTCCATTCACATTTTACCTTCCCAATCCCAATGCCGGGTTGGCCTTGATACTGGGAATTAGTTTCACCGCGATTTTCGCCGGGGATATTCCCGCGGTGTTATTGAGGATCCCGGGTACTCCGGCATCCGCGGCCGCCGTGATCGATGGATATGCGTTGGCCAAACAGGGGCGCGGGAGTTTCGCGTTGTCCCTCGATCTATGGTGCTCGGCTCTTGGAGGGTTGATCGGCACGGTATTGCTGATCGTCGCGGCGCCTCAGTTGGCACAGTTTGCCCTGGGATTCAGCAATTACGAGTACTTCTGGTTGGGAGTTCTAGGTTTAGGCTTGGGAGCGATGGTGAGTCGCGCGCCACTCCTGCGAGCGCTGATCACCACGGGGTTCGGGTTGTTGCTGTCCACGATTGGGATCGATCGCGTGGAAGGTATTCCGCGCTTCACCTTCGGCCGGCCTGAATTGGCCAGCGGCTTGGATTTTATCGCGGTGATGGTCGGTGTGTTCGGCCTAGCCGAAGTCCTCCGCAATGTGGGCGAATACAACTCGATCCGCATGGCGGGATTGGTGGACAAATCCGAGCAGGGTGTTTTGAACGTGTGGACGGAGATGTGGCGACATCGGTGGGTGGTATTTCGATCGGCGATCTTGGGCACGACAATTGGAGCATTGCCTGGAGCGGGTGCGGACATCGCCGCATGGGCCGCCTATGGAGCGGCGCAGAGGACATCCAAAAAACCCGAGGCGTTTGGCACTGGCTCCATCGAGGGAATCGTGGCGCCGACCACAGCGAACAATGCGGCCATTTCCGGTGCGTGGATCCCGGCACTGGTTTTTGGAATTCCCGGGGATTCGATCACGGCCATCGCTCTGGGCGCTTTGCTCATGTACAACATCAAGCCGGGCCCCTTGGTTTTCCAACAGAGCGGTCCCGAAATGCAGTCCATTTTTCTGATTGCGCTATTGACCCAGTTCTTTTTGCTGCCGGCGGGTTGGCTCGGAATCAAGGGATTTTCCTGGATCGTTCGGTTGCCGCGAAGTTTTGTACTGACAGCTGTAACGGTGTTCTGCGTCGTGGGCTCCTACGCTCTTCGAAATTCACTGTTTGATGTCTGGGTCATGGTCGGAGCTGGTTTGCTGGGCTGGTTATTGGAGGCTCGACGGTTTCCAGTGGCGCCGTTGATCCTGGGCTTGATCCTGGGGCCGATGGTCGAGGAAAACTTGCGAACGGGGTTGATCAAGAGCAGTGGCAATCTCCTTCCATTTATCGTAAGACCGCTATGTCTCTTTTTTTTGGGTTTGTTTGCGTTGGGAATTGCAGGTCCAAAACTCTTTCGACGATTTCGACCACAAAAACCTTCCACTCCATGAATCGATGAAAACGCCCCGCAATAACAATCGACGAAGTTTCCTGCGTACGGCCGCGACCGCGGCGACCGCTGGTTTGGCGAGTTTGTCGGCCTCCAAGGCACGAGCGGCCGAGGCGCCTGAATCTGCCCAAAGTCGGACCAATGTTTACGGCTCGACTGCGCAACCGCGGCAAGGGCGTCCTCCCCAATTCAAAACCCGGCTGCGAATAACCAAGCTGGAAACCTTCCTGGTGAAGCCAAGATGGTTGTTTCTCAAGATCCATACGGACGCTGGTATTGTGGGTTTGGGAGAGCCGGTTCTAGAAGGCCGCGCCAAGACCTGCGCCATGGCCATTGAGGAAATTGCCCGAGACCTTATTGGCAAGGATCCCCGCAATGTCATTCATCATTGGCAGGCGATTTATCGCCACGCATTTTATCGGGGTGGACCGATCCTCACGAGTGCGCTCAGCGGAATCGAGCAGGCACTCTGGGACATTAAGGGCAAGTTCCTGGGCGTTCCCATTTATGAGTTGCTGGGTGGACCCACGCGAGATCGTGTTCGTGTTTACGCTCACGTTTCCAACAGCACGGAACGACTTAAACAACAGGTCGCGGAAGGGTTCACGGCATTCAAGACGAGTCCCAAGAACTTGACACGCTCCGGAGCGGTTGCGACTCCCGCATTTATCGAGGAGGCGGCGGCGGCATTTGCCGAGTTGCGTCAAGCGGCTGGTAAAGAGGCTGCCATTGGAATCGATTTTCATGGCGCGATCTCGGCGCAGACCGCGAAATCCCTAATTCGCGCATTGGAACCGTTTTCTCCGATGTTCATTGAGGAGCCTGTGCCCTGTCAGAATGTGGATGCCATGGCGGAGATTGCGCGAGCTACCCACTTGCCGATTGCGACCGGTGAACGGATCTTCACGAAGTGGGGTTTCCGGGAAATCCTGGAGAAACGAGCGGCGACCATCCTTCAGCCCGACCTCTGTCATTGTGGCGGCATTTTCGAAGCTCGTTTGATTGCGGGCATGGCTGAGGCTCACTATGCGACCATGGCACCTCACAACCCGCTCGGCCCTATTTCACTTGCGGCAGGCCTGCAACTTGCCGCCTCCATTCCGAATTTCTTGTGTCAGGAACAAGTGTCGCTTGGCGCTGGTTACCTGCGCACACCGTTCAAGGTGGAAAAAGGGTATATCGCCATTCCAGAAGGCCCGGGCCTTGGGATCGAATTGGATGAGAATCAACTGGCTGACAAGATCGGTCACGATTGGCGGAATGCCGAAACCTACGATGAGAACGATGGCTCGGTGGTGGATTGGTAGTTGTTGGGTTTACGATGGCGGGGCGCAATCCCCGAATGTTTTGCGAGGGTTCGGTTCAGCACCAACTGGGTGGACACTCCATCTAACAATCCACCTGCTCGCCGGGACCCGGCTGTAAGACCTTGATCCGTGGGTGTTCCTTCTGAATGGCGTTCGCGAACCACGCGCGGGCTTCAGGTTCCCCGTGTCCCAACACCACCACCTTTGGGTTGACCTGCCCCACGAAATTGACGAGGTCCCCGCGATTGGCATGCGCCGTCAGGTCAAATTGTTGGATGTCACATAGTCGCTTGGCATCTGGCGCTTGGGCGCTGAATTCGAAGGTTGAGCCATCTTGGGCCGCTCGCAGTCGTCCTGCGGGCGTGGCAGGATCAGAATAGCCGACAAAGAAGATGCCGTGTTTGGGATCCTGCATCATTCTCAAGGCGAGATCGTGTGCGCCCGTGTTTTCTACCATCATCCCAGATGTCAGTACGAAAATCTTTCCGCCGGTAAATGGGATGCTGAGCGCCTGTTTGCCAGAGAGGACCTCCAGGTGCAGTTCCTCGGTCAATTTGAGGCTCGGGTGATTTCGATTGGCCCGATTGGATTCAATGTCGTAGAGCTCAGTAAATACCCGACCCAGCCCCCCAATATATATGGGTTGCCGCTTCAACCGACGTTTCCTCATGAGGAGGGAGAGGATTGCAAGAACTTCCTGCGTTCGACCTAAAGCGAAGGCGGGAACCAGCACGCTGCCCCGCCGTTTGAGGACGGCTTCGATGGCTGTGGCAAATCGTTCGACTTCGGATTCCCGGCTGAAGTTTTCCGGAACTTCATTCGATCCTCGCGTCGTTTCCATCACTAGAATGTCCGCCCGAACATCGTCGAATTCGGCCCGGCGGAGCAGGGTTTGGTCATGGAAACAAACATCACCGGTATAGAAAAGTGTTCGGCGGCGCGCACGAATCAGAATTCCCGCTGAGCCGAATGCGTGTCCCGCATCGAAGAATTCAAGGCTGGGTGTCTTGTGGCCCGGCTTCGATTTGTGAAAAGCTCCCCACTCAATCTCGCGACGGTACCGAAAGCCCTGGCACACCGCCGCAAAGTCATCGACTTCTTCGTGCGAATAAAATGGATAGTCCTTGATGCCCAATTCGGTTCGTTGTCGCATCATGACATTGACGGAATTGTGGAGCACCCGTTCGATGAGCAAATAACTGAGGTCCGTCATCAGGACATTGGCATGAGGGAAATGCCGCAGAGCGACTGGAAGCGACCCGACATGATCGAGGTGACAATGACTGACAGCGATGGCGTCGAGTTCGCGGCCCAAGACGCGATCGAACAAGGGTAACGCCTCGCGCCCGTCGTGTTTGGGATGCGTGCCGGAATCCAGAAGGAGGTGGTGTCCTTCGAATTCGACCCACCAAGCGCTGGCGCCGATGTCGTTCCCTGGGTTGAGGTTGGTGACCTTCATCCGGCGAGCATAAACGATCGGAGGTGAGAACAGGAATGTAAAAGACCGCCAAATTCTGGATGCGTATGTGGCCTGGAGTCCCCCCCGAAGTCTTGGAGAGGAGATGTTGCAGGTGCCGCAGTTATGGAAGTGATGACCCGTCAGTTGAGGACAAAGCTTCCTTCCGATGCTTCGAGACGAATGAAAGCCGGGATCTGTCTGGGATCCAATCGTACCACAATTCGGTGGTTACCGGCCGTCAGGGCAGTAGAAGACGCACCGGTGGCGCCGATCACTTTGCCGTCGATCAACAGTTCGGTTCCTGGGCCTGCCAGTTTAAACTGAACAGTGGCCGGTGTTGCCAACTGGAGTTCCGTTGCTGCGGAAATGGCCATGGTACCGACCCAAACGTTACGTCGAGCCGCTTCTTGAATCAGCGATTGCGTGAGACTACCGCTGACCAACGAATAGATGGGCATCCACATCTTGTCGGACCAGGGTTTGACCCAGATGTCGTTGTCTTTGCCGTGTTGTTTGTCGGTGTGAGTGAACACATTCAGATGCCATCGGCGGGCGACGCCGCCGCGGCTGGCATCGAAGTCGCCGGGTTTGCCCAGGCGCGACATGAAGGCAAACAGGTCCAATTGCTCCTGCTCATTGAGTGGTTCGAGAAGGCCAGCGGGCATCAACGAAAGCGTGCCATTGACTCGCGACGCGACATCGGATTTTGCCACGGCTTGTTCCAGACCAGCGGCATTTCGCAGGACAACCTCCTGAGTGTCTTCCCGGGCGAGGGTGCCGGTGTATTCATCACCACTTCGGCTAGTGAGGACGATGGAGTGGAAGCCTTCCTTGATTTTAACATTGGGAAGCACGACGGATTCGACCAAGTAATCCAACGGGGCGCTGGCTCCGATGCTGGTCATGTCGGGTCCCACTTTTCCGCCGGCACCGCCTATGGCGTGGCAGGTGACGCAGGCGAGATCCTGGCGGCGATAAACGAACTCTCCACGACTGGGATCGCCCTTTTGGTTGGCCTTCGTGGTCAGATCGTTGACCAGTTCTGCGTTGAAGCGTTGGGAATCAGACGCTTGACCGGAAGCCAGGGCGAGTGCGGTGACTAATTCGAGATCACTGCGGCCGCCTTCGCGTGCGACGCGCATACCGGCACGACCGGCTGCTGCAGACACTTTGGCTTTAGGGTCTCCATTCAAGGCGCTGGCAATGGCTTTTCCGGCTCCTTTGATGGGGAGCAGGCTTCGCCAGAAATTCACGGCTTCCGACTCGTCAATGAGCGATTTGGTGAGGGCGATCGCTGGATCGATGGCGCGGTTCAGATCCAACGCCGCCAGGGCTGCGGTGGCCTGACTTCGAGCCAGGGAACTGGCACTTTCGGTGGCCAGTTTCGACAAGGTTTCCATGGCACCGGCTCCACCAATGGCCCTCAGGGTTTGAAACGCAGCAGATCGGACGGCAGGACTGGTCCCCGGGGCGCTGGCGATTTGTCCCAGCTTGGGAAAATGTGGTCCGAGGTCTTTCCAAACAGCGGCGAGCTGAAGTGCGCCAATCGTGATCGAATCCGAAGTTCCCTCTAGCAGTCGGCCGAGGTCGATCGTGGAGCCGGACGGTTTGGCTTTTCGAAGGCGCTGGGCATCTGCCAATGCCTTGAGGGCTCGAGCGGCAGCAGCGTCATCGAAACCTTTCTGCAGGATCTGCTCGAACAACACCCGAAGTTCACGTTCGGTACCAGCAGTCCCAATCAGTTCAATCCAGGGGCCGCGGCCGTCTTGCGTCAGTGGATTTGAGGCGAGCGCTTGGGAAAGCACGCGGCTGGCCTGTTCCGGTTTGATGGATCGAAGAGCGAATTCCAATTGTTTTTCGCGTCCCTCGGCTTTCCAGGCCCCCGATTTCAACGCGTCAATCCAGACTTCAGACAAGTCATTGATGGTTAGCCATAGGGCGTAGTCCAGCGTCGAATCCATGGGGAGATTCAGCGAGCCGAGGGCTAATTCTGCGGAGCGGGCGGTAGGGATCTTAGAGAGCGTCCGGAGAGCTTCCAGGCGAACTTTTGGCGACGGGTCTTGGATGAGTTTTTCAAGGATGGGCAGTCGAGATTCATCCGCACCTTGAACCGGCGGTTTGACTGCGGCCATGGCAAGCAAGACGGCGGCATACACTGGAAGTCGATTCAGTAAGCGTGGAAGCATGGGGCGAGAATAAGCAGGCCTCTCCGGAGTGGACAAGTAAAGGAACACGCGAGCTTTGACTCTGGGCGAAGCGCCGAACCAGAGAAACTTGAGCCCAATCGCCTGTGGGTGTATAGCTCACCAATGCCTCGATCCGAAAGCGGGGAGACTTTTGATTCTGTGTCCAGCCGCCGCGCCTTTTTGGAGCGCTGCGGTATGGGGCTCGGGATGCTTGGACTTCAATCATTGATGGGACCAGTTCAAGGATCGAACCTAGCGGCGGTTTCTCGAAGTCCGTTGGCTGCCAAGAGCTCACCATTTCAGCCCAGGGCGCGGCGTGTGATCCACTTCTTTCTCAATGGCGGCCCCTCACACGTGGATAGTTTTGACCCCAAGCCAGCCTTGGAGCGTTGGGCTGGCAAATCCGTGCCAACACACTTGCCTACCGAACGAAAGACGGGCGCGGCAATGCCCTCCCCCTGGAAGTTTCGACCACGAGGCCGGAGCGGCTTGGAGATCAGTGATTTGTTTCCCCAGATAGCCGAGCACGCAGATGAACTTTGCGTGATTCGTTCGATGCAAGCCAAGCTCCCGAATCACGAACCTTCGTTGATGCTAATGAATTGTGGCGATGCCGTGCAGAGCCGTCCATCAGTGGGCTCCTGGATCACCTATGGCCTTGGGAGTGAAAACGAAAACCTTCCGGGGTTTATTGCCATGTGTCCCAATGGGCTTCCGGTGAAGGAACAGGAGAATTGGCAGGCGGGATTCCTACCGGGAACACATTCTGGAACGTGGATTGATACCCAGCACACGCGTATCGAGAAACTTATCGAAAACATTCGGAACGATTCGCTCACGCTGGCCTCTCAGCGACGGCAACTGAATTATCTCAAGCGGCTCAACGCGGCACATCAAGCCTCACGGAGCGTGGATCCCCGACTGGAAGCGCGGATTCAAAGTTTTGAACTCGCGTTTCGAATGCAACTGGAAGCGGCCGAAGCCTTTGATGTCGAACGCGAGCCCGAGTCGGTGAGGGCCATGTACGGCGACGGTGTTCATGGGCGTCAGACCTTGATCGCCCGACGGTTATTGGAACGAGGCGTTCGGTATATCCAATTGTGGCATGGCGCCGGACAACCCTGGGATAGTCACGACAAGATTGAAGAAAATCATGGCCGATTAGCTCGGGAAATTGATCAACCCGTGGCCGCCCTGTTAACCGATCTTCGACAGCGAGGCATGCTGGAGGACACGCTCGTCGTTTGGGGCGGCGAATTCGGCCGAACGCCAAGCGTTGAATTGAATACAAGCGGCAAATCGCAGTTGGGACGCGACCATAATCCCTATGGCTTCAGCCTTTGGCTCGCGGGCGGGGGTGTTCGCGGCGGAACCAGCTATGGGGCGACGGATGAGTTCGGATTCAAGGCGGTCGAAAACATTGCGAACATCCATGATTTGCACGCCACGATTCTCCATTTGCTCGGGGTTGATCACGAAACATTCACCTTCCGCCACGCAGGCCGAGATTTCCGCCTGACGGATGTTTACGGCGAGGTAATTCGGCCTGTGCTGGCTTGAGAGGGGGGTTGAAGCAAGCGCCAGATGGCAGAGGCCGCACGCGTCACGGCCCCGGGTGAGCCGAGAGTCGACACCACCGCTTTCAGTTCAACCTTCATGCGTCGTTGGCGCTCGGGATCGATTAGGATGGCGATGGCTTCTGCCGCAAGATTTGCGGGGGTGGCTTGGTCTTGGATAAATTCCGGGGCGACGGTTTTACCGGCAAGCAGATTCGGCATTGCCAAGTGCTTCACCGCGATGATGCGCTTCCCGATCTGGTAGGTCATCCAGGAAGTCTTGTAGAGGGCGATAAATGGTACCCCAAACCAGGCACACTCCAAAGTAACGGTTCCGGTCGACGCCAAGGCGAGAGCAGCCGATGGCAAGGCCTCGTTGAGTCCTCCCAGTTGCAGGGTGATCTGGGGAAGCTGGGGAAGCATTGGCTCTACCAGTGAAGCCAAGTCTTGATTCGGAACAATCACTCGAAACCGCGCTTCGGGTATTCGGGCGGCGATGAGTGTTGCGGCTTCCAACAGTACCGGGGCGTGACGTGCGATTTCGCCTCGTCGACTCCCAGGCAATAACAGCACCACCTGGGATTCGGGAGACATGGGTTGAGGCGTGGTGTTGTTTGCGGAACCGGCGCCGAGATCGAGGTTATGGCGATCCACCATGGGGTGTCCGACAAATTCCACAGCCAAACCAGGTGCTTGTTGCTGGTACCAAGTCTGTTCGAATGGCAGAATGCTCAGGAGTAGGTCATGTGTGCTCTCCATCCGATGGGCGCGTCGAGGACGGGATGCCCAGACCTGGGGCGAAACAAACTGAACGATTCGAGGTGGATTTGAGGGAGAGCCGTTCTTGAGGATCGCTTCCGCCAACCGACTGTTGAACCCGAAGTAATCCACTCCAATGAATACATCCGGCTTCCGTTCCTCGGCTAGGTGTATCAGTTGATCACGGAATCCGCGGAATTTGAAATATTCACCCAAGGTAGGTAGGCCGATGAGTGCATGCTGAGTGAGGTCAAGTAGGCACTCGACACCCACGCCGGCAAGGCGCGGTCCGCCGGCTCCAAAGAATTTTGGAGTCCCATGTGGGCATGTGGCCCTAAGGGCGTGGACTAATTCCGATGCGAGCTGATCGCCACTCGGTTCGCCGGCAACCAACATGATCGAAGGATCGTTCAAGCAGGGACAGGTTAAGATTTTCGTTGGCTGATGGGAAGCTGGAGAACTGGCAACCGTTCTCATGATAAACACGAGCCGCCTAAAGAAACGGTTTAGAGTCCGTTGCAGGAGTCAACGAATTCTGGGACAGTGGGTTCATGCTTCCACTGGACACGGCGACGACTCACCAATCCTCCTTAGACCGTCGCTCATTTTTGCAACATGGAATTGTGGGTGGGCTCATGGCGGTGTCGTCCAGTTGTGTGGGAACATCTTCCTCGAAGCGCCAACTGCCGCCAAACCAGATCTTCTTTGTTTCTTCGGGAAAAACCTGTGTCATTCGTTCCGATGGCACGGGGTTTCGGGTACTGGAGTTTTCTGTGCCAAATCAAGCGACATGGCAGCCAGTTGAGTTCTTTTCAGATGGTCGTCGGGTATTGTTCTTGAGCATGGAGCCGCGGCGCGATGGGCCTGGGCGGCCCTTCGATGAGTATTACACACAAACTCCGACTCATATCTGGTCCTATGACCTGACTTCGGACTCTCTGGTCGAGCTATGTACACGCGATCGAATGGCTCCGTTTCAAACTCCCGCACTACTCGTTGAGGATACAAGGATATTGGTTCAAGTGGTTCGCAAACAGGTAGGTCAGATTTGGAGTATGAACCTGGATGGTTCGGACGCGCGCGAATTCACGCGGGAAGGCGAAGGGTTTCCGTACGGGTTGAGTTTGAGCCCAGATGGACGACGGGTGGCCTTTCACACCGCGGGTCCGGCCCCGCACTCGTATCGGATCTGGACCAGCGACGTGGATGGTGGCAATCGGACCTTGATCGCGGGTCATCCGGAGCATCTTCACTTCGGGCCGGTTTGGTCGAACGATGGCGCTTGGTTGTCTTGGGTGGATTGTCTTCAGGGTAGGGATCCGGCTCATGATTGGGCGGATGTCTGCGTGGGGCGTCCTGACGGGACTGATGTGCGGACGTTGACCGAAGGGCAGAGTCATTGGTTTGGTGCGACGTACGGCAATCCGACACAGCGAGGCAGCGGCTCCAACATGCTGGCGTGGACTTCAACCGGCGAGGTGTTGTTCACCCGGAAACTTCCCGGATCCAAGTTGGCTTGGGAGTTCCAGGCGCATCGGCCCGATACCGATCATTTCAACCGGGATTGGAAGCCGGAACTCGCCCGAGGTGGCACCGAGCTATGTCGGATCCATCCTCAAACGAAGGCGGTGACGCGTCTGACAGCATCCAATCCGGCTGTGTGGGACTTTCGGGTGAGTGAATCGACCGACGGGCGTGACGTGGTGTTTTGCCGCTGTGCCACCGGAGAGCCGCCCAACTTGTGGGTGATGAAACCCGATGGCTCGGGTCAACGGCAGATTTCGACGGGCATCGATGGCAAGGGGGCCGATCACCCGCGCTGGGTGCCGAGCCGGCGAGGGTAAGGTGAATTTCGGGCCGAACGAAAAGCGGCACGAATTTCGGGAATTCGTTGCCCTCGGAAACTCAACCTTTGGTTTTTCGGGCGACGCGTTTGGCGAACGATTCGACCCGGATGACGGCGCGTTTATGAATGCCGCGAGCGAGCAATTCCTGTTCATCGCGCGCCTCGATATGAAATGTGACATAAGGGCCGTCGGATTGGATGACGCGCGTACTGAGAGTGACGACCGACCCGGGAGGGGCGGGGGCGAGATGTTTGATTTCGAGTTCGACACCGACGGATCGCTCGTTTTCGTCGAGAAAGGCTACGAGGCTTTCACGTGAGGTCCGTTCGAGCAATCCGATCATTTGTGGAGTGCTAAAGACCGTTGGCATACCGCCGCTGGCGAAATCAATGCAATGCTTGGGCTCCACTGTGAAGCGAAGCTCACCCATCGTGCCGATCCTGGGCCGTGATTTCATGGTGCAGGGACGGTGCGGGTTTTGCGCGCCGCAGTGTGGAGGACCTCGCCCCTGGGGCAGTCACTCCGGCTCATGTGGGAGACTGCTGCTGACGGCGCAACTGGCGCAGATACCCAAACCCGACCAATTGGCGCCGTTGTTCGTCCCAAAGACGAAATGTCAGCGATTTCAAGCTGCCGAGCAGTGTGACCGGTTTGACGCTCTGGAACACTGGATCGGATTTGTGACAGCGCTCGAGATTGTAGTTCGGGATGCGCGGGCTGAGATGGTGGAGGTGATGGTAACCAATATTTCCGGAGAACCATTGCAGGACGCGAGGAAGCTTGTAGAAGGAGCTGCCTTGCAAGGCCGCAGCGGTATAGTCCCAGTTTTCAGACCGTTCCCAATAGACTCCCTCGAATTGATGTTGGACGTAAAACAGCCAGACACCGCTGGTACCGGCGACGATGAGGACGACCAGTTGGAGGAGGAGGTAGGTTCCGATGCCGAAAAAAGAGCTGAGAACCGCTGCCATAAAGAAGATGGCGGCGTTCATCCAATACACGGAATAGCGCTCGCGATCATTGGCTTTGGCGTTTGTAAAACGCTGCTTGACCAGGAACAGTCCCAGAGGAGCCAAAACAAATAGCACGAATGGATTGCGGACCAGCCGATAGTTGAAGCGCTGCCAGCGAGGCGCCTGCAGATACTCCTCGACGGTCATGGTCCGGACATCACCGACACCCCGCTTGTCCAGATGACCCGAGGTCGCGTGGTGAACCGAGTGCTCCCAGCGCCAATGAAAATAGGGGGTGAACGTCAGCATGCCGGTGATAAATCCCCAGATATCGTTGGCTTTGCTGGATTTAAAAAAGGAGCCGTGACCGCAGTCATGGAAGATAATGAATACACGGACCAAAAAAGCGCCGGCTAGGGCCGCCAATGGAATGGCCAACCACCACGACTTCTGGACGGCGAAATACATCAATACCCAGAGTAGAGCCAAAGGGCCGAGAGTATTGACCAGCTGCCAGACGGCTCGTCCGAGGCTCGGCTGCTGATATTTGAGGACGATCGCTTTCCAGTCCCAATCGGCCGGAAGGGACCCATTTTCCGAATTTACTGATTCTTCCATGATATTTTCTTAACACTAGCAGCCCAGTTTGAGTCAGCACTCGAAGGCGGCAATCGAACTTCCACCTATCCAACCTGTTCGCAACAGACGCTAGTCAGAACACCGACAATGCCTGAGGATCGAGCGGATAACAACTTGGAATCTTAAGTCGCGATTCTTCCCGTGAGACGCCCCAATCGCCACCAGACTTGAGCAGTTGAGCCGGCGGAAACCTTCGTTCTGTTCCGTTAATTGGCGGGGCTTCAGGAATCCATGGTTTAATCGTTTTTGATCACGTAACGCTTTACCATCGAGGTGTGAGCGACTTTAATTTCGGCCATGAACACACCTCGCTTGATCCACTCTCGACGTCGTTTCTTGACCGGTTTAGTCAGTGGTTCCGCTGCATCCATCAGCTTGGGCTTCCCAGCGATCGTTCGCTCGCAATCGCCAAACAGCCGATTGAACCTCGCGATTATCGGGTGTGGTGGCCGCGGCGGGTCCAATCTGGCCGACGTTTCCAGCGAAAACATTGTGGCGCTGTGTGATGTCAACGAGCGGGCCTTGGCAGCGGCGGCACTCAAACACCCGCATGCGCGGCGGTTTGTAGACTACCGCAAGCTATACGATGCAGTGAAAGAGTTCGATGCGGTGGTGGTGAGTTGCGCTGAGCACACTCATGCCTTTGCCACGTTGCCGGCATTGCGCCTGAAGAAGGGTGTGTATTGCGAGAAACCGTTGACCCACAACGTGTGGGAAGCCCGAGTCATTACCGAAGCAGCTCGCAACGCCAAGGTTGCCACTCAAATGGGAACCCAAATCCATGCGGGGTCCAACTACCGGCGCGTGGTGGAATTGGTTCAGGGCGGAGCCATCGGACCGGTCACCGAGGTGCATGTGTGGGTAGGGCGTGCCTGGGGCCTTCAGAGTGAGGAGGCTGCCAAACGGCATGGGGACATTGTTTATGTCAATAACCGTCCCAAGGAATCCATGCCGGTGCCTCCAGGGGTGGATTGGGATCTCTGGCTGGGACCCGCACCGGAACGCCCGTTTCATGAAGTCTATTTCCCGGGTCCCAAGTGGTATCGGTGGTGGGATTTTGGGGGTGGCACCATGAGCGACCTGGGCAGTCATTGGAACGATTTGCCCTTTTGGGCGCTTCAGCTCAAATACCCCCTCACCATTGAGGCATCCGGTCCTCCGCCACATCCGGAGCTGGCCCCAGCCTCCATGACGGCCACCTACGAATATGGGCCTCGAGGCCAAATGCCCGCCGTTCGGTTGACCTGGTACCAGGGTGAGGAAAAGCCAGCGATGTTGCGCGAGGGCCGAATCCCCAATTGGGATAGCGGGGTACTCTTCATCGGCGCCAAAGGCATGCTGTTGTCAGATTATGGCCGCCATCTGTTGCTACCCGAGGCTCAATACAAAGATTACGTGCGCCCTCAGCCGTCCATACCGGAAAGCATCGGACATCACCAAGAGTGGATAAAGGCCTGCAAAACCGGAAGCCCGACGACCTGTCCCTTTGAATACAGCGGACCTCTCACGGAGGCGAATCATCTAGGAAATGTCGCCTATCGATTGGGCAAGAAGCTGATTTGGGACGCCAAAAATCTCCGCGCAACCAACGCTCCGGAGGCCGCCCCTCTCATTCGCCGGGAATATCGTAAGGGATGGTCCCTCGAGGGCTGAGACACTCGGGAACGGGTGCATCTCCGAGTTGCCGACATTTGGAGAGGAAAATTCATCTTTGGTTCCGATCAACGAGCCACCCGCGCATGGCCTGGCTTGGGTTGATCAACGAGGGCCAGCACCGGTTGTATTCGTTCCACTGGAAGGGAAAACCGCACCGTTCCGAATCCAGTCCAGCAAGGTCATGATTTCCTCGGTGGTCAGGGGCTGTTTGCCATCGGGCGGCATGACGTCGTCGTGTTGCGGTGGCAGGAGAATCAGCTGCGCCAGATAGCTGCCGATGGGATCACCAGGTTTGATGGCGGGTTTGCCGCTATCTCCAGCCTTGAGCGCCAGTTCCGGTTGATCAATGCGGTAACCGCCTTTTTGCTTTTCGGAGCTGTGGCACTTGTAGCACTTGGCTTCGAGAAGGGGTTGCACCTTCTCCACGTAATTGCGCTGATGAAGATCGAGGGCTTCAGAATTGAGCGCAGGCTCAGTGGCCGGCGCATCCTCCAAGAGTTCACGCACAAACTCTGGCGCATTCGCGACCAGATACTTCGAACCGTGCGTCAGATTGCCACCGTAGTGCCCCGCAAGAACCACCAGCGCCAGCGTGCCTGTGAGCACGCCGCGATAAGTAAATGTCCAGCCCCGCAACGCTTCATTGCGATAGGCAAGCCTTTGTAACACGAGAGCCAGCACGGTGACGAACGGCACGGCCATGCCGTAGAGGCGGTGCAATTCCAGCGCTTTGACTTCATAATCTCCCCCGCTCGCGCGCAGCCAACCAAAGCATGCGGAAACGACTCCCGTGAGCAGTCCCAGCCACAGCACCAGCACAGTCACGTGGCGCAACTCCGCGCTGGGTCGGAATGTACGGTAGACCTCCAGCAACCCCGCCATTGTCAAGAATCCGATGGGAAAATGCAGCACGACTGCATGGAACGGCGCGAGAAACGGCTGCCATTGGAAAAGCTTGTGCACGGCCCCGGGTGCGCTGTCCGCGGCCGCGGCATGGGCGGCAGAAGTCAAAAACAGAAACGCGAGACCGCCCAAAGATTTAGACATGATGTTTGGTAGAGTCACTCAAAGCCTCCAGTACGCCGGCAACTCCTTTTTCGTCTGCACCAGAATCTCGCGAATGGTGGTGCGAGTTTCCGCCGACAGCGATTTAAACTCCCCGGTTTCGTCCACACCCGCAAGCACATCCCACAACCGGCGATAGAGATGCCGCCTCGCTCGCAGCGGTAAGGCTTCGAAACTCGGCGAATACACCATGAAGCTGCACGGGTGCTTGAAAAGCCGAGTTCGTAAATCCAACTGGCGGAGCGAACGGCCTTTCGCGTCCATCGGACCCTGCGCCTCGAATTCTCGGGCAAAATCCGATGTCCCCCGAATAGGAGCCAGGAGCGGCGCCTCGTCGATGAAGAGGAGATACTTCAACACCGCTTCGCTCGTGGGGTACGTCCGTTCGAGGGTTTCCTTTTCGTCGAGTGCCTCGGTGTCAAGTCTGAGCCGCGTCAGCAGATTCATCATGTGGACCTGATGTTCAAACACAAGCAGGGCAGCCACGTCGCTGGAAGGTTCCGGAAATTTGGCGATGTCGAGCAAGGACTTCAATGCGGCCGCGCTTAAGGAGGGGACCGTGTTACCGCGCTTGGCGAGGGATTCTGCTCCGAAGAGATTGCCACGATGCGGCTGCCCACCGGTGTCGCCGGTGACGTAGTATCCACCCCAACGCTCCGCGATGGGCGTGTGGTGGGTCACCATCAAACCACTCAGTACATCGACTTCACCGTCGTCGTGGGTACGAAAGGAGCGAACCAGCCAGCCCGGTGCGTCGAGTGTTTTGGACGAAGCGTGGCATTCCAGACAACGGTCGTCGCGGGTGAGTTGCGGACGGGAAAACGCTTTTTGCTCCAGCGTATAAAACACCGCGCCCAGCTTCGGATCGGTGGCGGCGACCTCAATCATCTCCGCCCCTGGCACAAAAGCCAGCGCGACGGAATCGCTGAAGTAGAGCGCGCGAGGATTCTTGGGTGAAATGTAATTCTTGTTAGCCGACGTCTTGGAGGCGACGAGCAATTGGGAAGTCGCTGGCACCTTCAACTCTCGGAGCAACGCTGGGAGGTAGCCCTGTGTGGGCGAGAACTCGAGTTTTACCTCCTGACGCTCGATCCGGCTGCGCAACGCCTCTACGGCACCGGTGGCGGCGGTAGCCTTGTAGCCGGCCTGTTCGGCGTCGGGGCCGGGCTGCTTGCTTTGAGGAGGCGCTGCGGACACGACCCTTGCGGCAAATAATCCTCCGATCACCAACGCCATTCCTGCTGCCAAGGGTGGGGCGATGGATCGTCTCGTCGCGCTCCACCGCAATGGAAAGACGATTCGAGGCATTCGGATTCGCGTGGCCATGCTCATGGATGAGTGGACAACCAAGTGCGCCTCTGAGCCTCGGCAATTCTTGCCCAAGGCTGGCCAAATTTTGCTTGATGGACTGTTGAAGACAACCATGCAGAGCACCGCAAGCTCTTCGTGGGGCAACTTCGGTTTCGAGGAAAGGGTTTGGTCGCGGATTTGTTTTGGCTTAGCCAAGGATGCCAACTCGGACTCAACTCATCGTGAGGAGACCGCCTTGGGCTCATACCAATCGCCGCGCAACCAGTCGGCAATGAGACCGATGGTCTTCACATCGAGCACTTGATCCTTACCGAAGGCCGGCATGCGATCGTTGCGCTTTCCATAAAACATTTCGTGTTTCGGGTTCGTAATAATGCCGACGAGCCATTCGCGCGAGCCATAGCCTGTGAGGTCAGGTGCGGTTGCATCGTCGGCCGGTTTGCGGAATTGGTGGCACTCGGTGCAGCGCATGGAGTCGTTTTCGATCAGCTTTCGGCCTTCTTCGATGGCCGCAATATCGCGTTGGTCGGCGTCCCGCTGGGTTTTCAAACCAGCTTCAGCGGACAACGCCAGGATCACTTTCTTCAACTGTTCCTTTTCCACAGCGGAATAGGCGGCGATATCTTTCTTTACGAACTTGACCATTTTGGTGTCCTTGAACTTGGTGCCACCGAAATAATTTGTGCTGTCCACTTTGGCTGGATCGAGCAGGCCGGTCAGCCAGTCGCGGCTGGCAAACCCCTTGAGGTCACTGCCGCTTTGGGGATCTTTCACGACCAGGCCAGTACCGTCGTGGCCATCATAGCGATGGCAACTGGAACAATTGCGGGAGAAAAGCTTGGGACCCTGAATGAAGGGATCATTCCTCAATAATTCGACCGCGCCGGTCGGAGGAATGCCAGTTGGAGATTTGGCGAGGATCCGGATGCGCTCTGCTTCCAGGGCGGCGGAGGCGACGCCGCGTTGATATTCGGGATTGCTCTGATCTTCGGCGATGGCCAGCAAGGTGAGCAATCCAGCGCCCGCGAGCATCGCAGCGAGATATCCAAGATTGAACCAATGGCCAAGGCGCCATCTGCCGAGGAAGGGCATCAGGCAAACGATACCCATCAAAAGCGAGGGGAGGATCATGGCGCCAATGATTTCGGATTTGCCCGGGAAATATTTCAACAACTGGAACAGGAAGAGAAAATACCACTCAGGTCGTGCCGCTGAGTAGGCTTCAGAAGGATCTGCTGGAGCGCTCAGTTCGGCGCCGTGATGTCGAATGATCAAAAACAAAACTGCGGCAAGCACGGCGAGGCAGGCGACTGCATCTTTCAAAACTTGGTCCGGAAAGAAGGCCTCGTCCGGTTTAAGTTTAGGTTCTGCCGCGGTCAGTCCGTGTCGGCGGAAGAGGTAAATATGACCGACAAGGAGCGCGACGATCATACCGGGCAGTACGCCGGCGTGCAGGGCGAAAAAGCGAGTCAGAGTGTGGTGGCCATAGTCGGATCCGCCGATAATAAGGCGCTGTAGATCGGCGCCAATCACCGGCGTGATGGCGGCGATATTGGTGGCGACCTTTGTTGCCCAATACCCTTTTTGGTCCCAGGGCAGCAGATAGCCAGTGAGGCCAAGGGCCATTGTCAGGGCCATCAGGCCAACCCCGAACCAGAAGTTGATTTCGCGCGGCGCTTTGTAGGCGCCATCGATGATCACTTGCATGAGGTGGAGCACGAGCAGGATGATCATGGCCTGCGCGGTATAATGGTGAAGACCGCGCAAAAACCAGCCACCGACCATTTCATTCTGGATGTAATTCACGCTTTCCCAGGCGGTTTGCGAACTGGGGCTGTAGGCCATCCACAGAAAAATCCCTGTGATAAACTGAATCGTGAGTGTGAAGGTGAGGGTGCTGCCCCACACATAACGCCAGCGGGAGCCGCCGGGCACGTTCTCAAACAGGGCTTCGTGTGTCAGCTTGCGGTAGCCGGTGCGGTGATCCAGCCAGTCGAGAAATTGTTTCATGACTGGGAAATCTGTTCCGAATGGCCGGAGATAAAGTTTTTGAATTCAACCCAAACTTCGGAATCGTTGCGGATTTCCACCCGTAGGTGGTCGAGCGCTCGGGGGCTGGGGCTATTCGGATCGATGATCTTTCCGTCGAGCGCAAAAAGGCTATTGTGGCAGGGGCAAAGATAGGACCCTTTGGACGGGAGATAGTCGACAAAGCAGCCGGCATGCGGGCAGACGACGTTGAGGGCTTCGACAGTTTTGTCGCCTGTCCGGAGCAAATACACGGCGCCGATCGGTGTTTCCGGGGTGGTGGTCCAGGCGTCAGTACGACGGGCGATGACAGAAAATTTACGAGGCACCCCGTCTTTTGGTAGGGCCGAAAGGTTGGCGACCTTGACTGCGGTGGACTCGCTACCGCTGCCTTTTTTATCCAGTGGATCGAGCCAGACAGAGATACCTGCTCCTATAGGGATCAGGGTGACGCCGCCACCGATGCAGGCGGCGAGGGCGCCCTTGCAAAAGGTACGCCGATCATTTGATTCAGGTGAAAGCGAGTTGCTCATGGGTTTCAATGCCCGCGGTTTCGTTCGAGGCGGAGTGGCAGAAGCAAACAGGAAACGCCATTAAAAGGCAAACGGGAACCGGTTTGTTGATTCGTTGGGGGCGCATCTCCGAGTTGTGGGAATTTTGGAGATCGGTCGTCCCTGCAATGCCCCAAAAGCGGTGGAGGGCCACCGCACTATGTGGAGCAGATGACGCTGGGCTTCAATAACTTTTAGCGTCCAACGCCGGCTAGAGACGTTGGTCCAGCGTACGACGCTCGGAGGCAACCCCTATGAGAGTTCGGTCTTTCGGGAAGCTCTCGATGGTTTGGGGCATCCTTGATGCAGGTGATGTTTTACGAGCTCTCTGGCGAGTTCAATCATCCCGCGATCATTGATCAAATCTCCGAAACGGAAGGGGGGTAGGCCGCTTTGTTGTCGACCGGTGAGTTCACCTGGGCCGCGCATCCGTAGATCCGCTTCGGCAATCTCGAATCCGTCCCGAGTTTCCGCCAGAATTTTGAGCCTCTGTTGAGCCTCTTCATTGTTTGCGCTGGAAACCAGGATGCAATGCCCATCGTGTCCCCCGCGGCCAATACGTCCTCGAAGTTGATGGAGTTGGGCCAGCCCGAACTGTTCCGCGTTTTCGATCACCATGAGAGTCGCGTTTGGGACGTCGACACCGACCTCTATAACACTCGTAGCTACAAGTACATGGATGTCTCCAGATCGAAATTCCTTCATGACAGATTCCTTCTGATCGCTGGGTAGTTGGCCGTGAAGAAGGCCGACATGGTAGGGCACCAACACGCCTTGGAGCCGCTCGAATTCACGTGTGACCGCTTTGACATCATCGTTGTCGGATTCAAGGACCCGTGGACAAACCACATAAGCTTGTCGACCTTTCGCCAACTCCCTCTTCACGAAATCCCAGACTTTAGGCAACACCTCCGGACTGCGGACATGAGTACGAACGGTGCCTCGACCCGTTGGGAATTGGTTAAGTGTGCTGACATCCAGGTCCCCATACAACGTCAACCCAAGAGTTCGCGGAATGGGTGTCGCCGTCATGACCAGTAGGTGCGGATAATGACCCTTGCGGACTAGCGTCTCACGTTGGGCGATGCCGAACTTGTGTTGTTCGTCGATAATCACCAACCCGAGTCGCTCGAACTCGGCGCTTACTTGGAGCAGCGCGTGGGTGCCAATGGTGAGGACGGGCTCAGTTGTTGGAGATTTTTGCTCGCTGCCGGTGCGTAGAGCCACACTCAAATTCAGAGGTCTGAACCAATGCTCGAACGACGCGTAATGCTGTCCCGCCAGAATCTCAGTTGGAACCATCAACGCCACGCGCCAGCCACTTTCGATGGCCATGATTGCAGCGCAAGCCGCCACGACGGTCTTTCCGGAACCGACGTCCCCCTGCAATAATCGGCGCATGGGAGTGTCCCCGGAGAGATCCGTGCGGATCACTCGCAATACCTGTGTTTGAGATTCGGTCAATCGAAATGGGAGGCTCGCCAGGAAGGGGCGAATCATCCGGTTGTCACCGCCACATGGAATCGGATGCGCCCGCGATTCAAGTATCTGGCGTCGCGATTGAATATTGAGTTGGAAGGCGATGAACTCGTCCAGGGCGAGTCGTTTCCGTGCCAGATCCGCATCGGCCGGCGTGCGAGGGAAATGAAGATCATGGATGGCTTGAGCCCGTGAGGGCCACTGAATGGTGGACGCCGCCAAAGCCACGGTGAGATCCATCACCGGAGCTATTGAGGCGTCGGGTGCGTCGGTCGGTCGTACTGGAACGATGTTCAGAGACGGTTCGACCAATTCGTGGGTAACCCGTTCCAGTGTCTCCCATACCAAACTCCTGAGGATCCGTTGCCCCAAGCCTTCGGTGAGGGGATATACGGGCACAATACGTGCCAAGTGCACCGTTGGGTCTTCCCCATGTTCCAAGGTCTCGGTCTCAGGGTGATCCATGGTGCGCGGCTTCAGGGAATGGCATTTGCCAAAGGCCATGACGCGGTCGCCTACAGCGAACAGCCGCTCCATGAAGGGTAGGTTCCACCAACGGCAATGCAGCCGAGCGGTGCCGTCGTCGAGCACGATTTCAAACACTCGTTTCGTCCGTTGACGAAAAAAGACGGTTCCCGCCGCAACCACCGTTCCTGAAACTGCCGCGCTACCCCCGAGTTGGAGTTGCACGATCGGCACAAAATGGCGTCGATCTTCGTAACGTCGTGGACTGGTCAAAAGCAGCTCCTCGAGAGTCCGAATACCCAGCCGCGCGAGAAGTACCGCCCGTTCGGGTCCCACACCGGGCAGGCGGTCCACGGAGTCGTGGAGATGCACAACGGTTCTAGGGTTGGCAGGGGAGTCAGCAGTGGTCATTTTGCTGCGGGTTTCGCATGGGTCGCCTGAAGGCGTCACACCAAACACAGTGCCCGGGTCGCCTGAGGGCGGAACTTTAAGTTGATGGATTTCGGACACAGGCGCGGGCTGAGGTGTTGGCAAAAAAGCCAAGCATCAACTGGTCCGATGGAGCAAGCGTTGATGCTCTTGGATGCAATATCGATCGGTCATACCAGAGATATAATCGCACAGAGCTCTATGCCAGCCGTCAGCTTGAGCTCGGCGTCGGGCCTGCCCGCCGACCTCTTCCGGGTGTTCCAGCAAAAATTGAAACAATTCCCGTAACATTCGCACCGCCCGTTGGTTTGGTTCGTGAACTACCGGATTGTAGTAGAGGTTCTGGTAAAGATATCGGCGCAGCTCTAAGTTGAGTTTCTTTCGGACGGGACTGTACCGTACGAGCGCAGTGCGGCAGTTGCGGACATCATCCGCACAGGCCACTTTGGAGGCCGTCAGGCCCTTCTCCGTGGTGGACACGACATCGGTGACTTGGTCATCGATGATTTGGCGTATGGTGTAGTAGCGACGGCTTTCGTCGGGCAGGGCGCCAAACTGTCGTTTCACAGCGCGTGCGGCCGTGGCCCACACTTCGACCTCATTGAGAAGTTTTCGTTCTTCGAGCAGTCCACAATCCAATCCGTCGTCCAGATCGTGACTGTAGTACGCGATCTCGTCGGCAAGGTTGGCGATTTGGGCCTCGGCGCTGGTTTGGCGAAATTGCTGTGGTGAGAGAGTTCCGGGCGCTGGCGGTGGGGCGGCGTGCTTGGCAAGCCCCTCCCGGACTTCCCAAGTGAGGTTGAGCCCGGAAAACCGCGGGTACTTCTGTTCCAGATGCTCGACGATTCGAAGGCTTTGACGGTTGTGCTCGAAGCCGCCGTGATCCTTCATCAGCCGATCCAAGGCATGCTCGCCATTGTGCCCGAATGGCGAATGTCCCAAATCGTGGGCGAGGGCGATGGTTTCTGAAAGGTCCTCGTTCAATCGCAGCGCTCGCGCAATGTTTCGGGAAATGGCGGCGACTTCCATGGTGTGTGTGAGTCGCGTTCGAAGGTGATCTCCGGTGCCATTGAGAAATACCTGGGTTTTGTACTCCAGCCTCCGAAACGCCCGCGAATGAATGACCCGATCGCGGTCTCGTTGGAACTGAGTGCGCCAGGTTGGTGGCTCTTCGTCACAGATCCGCCCCCGCGTGGACTCGCTATTCTGGGCATAGGGAGCGAGAATCGCGCGTTCTCTGGCTTCAAGTTCGGTTCGTTGGACGGGCATGCGGACGTTACGGCCGGGACGATCGCGGGGATGCCCGGTAGGGTCAAGCAGTCGCGCGTGTGTGTCGGGTGTGCGTTGGCAACGGATCGGTTCCGGTTTAGATTGCCGGTGTGAACATTTACGCCTCTCCAACGTTCGACATGGCCTGCCAGCAGTTCGATTCGGTGGCAACCATTCTGGAAATCCCCGTTAACGACCGCGACCGGATGAAGTTTCCCAAAAGGGCTCTCACGGTGGCGGTCCCCGTACCAATGGACAACGGTACGACGCACGTGTTCAGCGGGTATCGGGTGCAGCACCATCTGGCACTTGGCCCTACCAAGGGCGGTATCCGATACCATCCCGATGTCACTCTGGGTGAGGTGGCTGCGTTGGCGATGTGGATGAGTTGGAAGTGCGCATTAACCGGATTGCCGTACGGCGGCGCGAAGGGCGGAGTGACGGTGGATCCCGGAGCGCTTTCGTTGGGCGAGAAGGAGCGATTGACCCGCCGGTTTACTCAGGAACTGATTCCATTCATTGGACCGCAGGTCGATATCCCGGCACCGGATGTCGGAACCAATGAGCAAACTATGGCCTGGATGATGGATACCTATTCGACGCATGCCGGGCATTCCGTTCCAGGGGTTGTTACGGGCAAACCCGTGGTGATCGGTGGGTCGCTCGGTCGACGTGAAGCAACGGGGCGGGGGGTAGCCTATTTGATTTATCGGGCGATGGATTCCATCGGCATGAAGGAAGGTTCTGCCACCGCGGTCATCCAAGGATTTGGCAATGTCGGTTCCATCGCGGCGTGGTCGCTGGCTAAGTATGGGGTCAAGGTGGTCGGCGTAAGCGATGCCATGGGTGGGGTATACAACCCGGCAGGGCTCGACTTGGCGGCGTTGGAGGCTTGGGTTGCGTCGAATCGAACGGTGGTAGGTTTCCCGGGGGGCGATGCGGTCTCCAATGCTGAACTTCTCCTGCTGCCGTGCGATATTCTGGTGCCGGCGGCGCTGGAGCGTCAGATAACGGCTGAAAACGCTGGCAAGATTCAATGTCGCATCCTGGCCGAAGGCGCCAACGGGCCCACGACGCCGGAAGCCGATGACATTCTGGCCCAGCGCCCGGAGATTTTTGTGATCCCGGACGTTCTTTGCAACTCAGGCGGCGTGGTGGTCAGCTACTTTGAGTGGGTGCAGGATTTGCAGAGTTTTTTCTGGAGCGAAAGCGAAGTCGTGGACAAACTATTTCGCATACTGGAGGGTGCCTTCACACAAACGCTGCAGCTTTCACGAAAGCAAAAAATCACCATGCGAATGGCGGCTTTGAGTTTGGGGGTTCGCCGGGTTTACGACGCTCGCAAAGCGCGCGGCGTTTTTCCGTGAGACCTCGCTCGCCCATGTTGAGATGAACGACGTCACTCAAATCCTCGACCGCCTGCAACAAGGCGAGTCCCATGCTGCCGAAGCATTGCTTCCTCTCGTTTACGAAGAACTTCGCAGCCTCGCTGCGTCGAAAATGTCCGAGCAACCTCCAGGACAAACCCTCCAAGCCACTGCTCTGGTCCACGAGGCTTATTTGAAACTCGTCGGGCCCAACGAAGCCCGATGGCAGGATCGCCGGCATTTCTTTTTCGCCGCCGCTGAAGCGATGCGTCACATCCTGGTGGACCGCGCCCGCCGCCGTCTGCGATCGCGTCATGGTGCGAACGCTGAACACGTCGATTTGGAGGGAATCGAAATTGCCATGCCGGCCAAGGAGGAGGTTTTGCTCCAGCTCAACGAGGCGCTCGACGAACTGCGCGCCGCCTCGCCTGAGCGCGCGGAGATCGTCAACTTGCGATTCTTCGCGGGCCTGAGCGAGTCGGAGACTGCTTCCGTCCTCGGCATTTCGGAACGTTCGGTCCAACGCCAGTGGAGTTTCGCCCGAGCTTGGCTTTTTGCCCGGATCGAACAGCTGAAAATTTCCTGAAATTAGTTGGCGGGTTTGGCGGCAAATCCTCGTTGTCCGAAGTGAAGGCAATGATTGAAACTGTCCGCCATGACACCCATCGACCCGGTTGAGGAGGCGATTTTCCACGCGGCCAGCGAGCTGTCGGATCCCGCCAACCGCGCGGCGTTCTTGGATCGAGCTTGCGGCGGTGATCTCGATTTGCGGGCGCGCATGGCGCAGTTGCTCCAAGCTGACGTGCAAGCCAGGCAATTCTTCACAGCGGATCCGCTGGACCTTGCTTCCCAACCATCGGCTGCACTTGTTCGCCCCGATCCGCACCCGGACGATCTGCCCGGCACCGTGATCGGCCGCTACAAACTATTGCAAAAGATCGGTGAGGGCGGCATGGGCGTCGTTTACATGGCGGAACAACGGGAACCGGTCTCGCGCCGCGTGGCGCTGAAGATCATCAAACTTGGCATGGACACTCACCAGGTCGTCGCCCGATTCGAAGCCGAGCGCCAAGCGCTCGCGATGATGGACCATCCGCACATCGCCAAGGTGCTGGATGGTGGGATGACCCGGTCCACCGACCCCGAAATCTCCAATTCGCAATCACATATCCCTGGAGACCGGCCCTATTTTGTGATGGAACTGGTCCAGGGCGTTCCCATTACCGAATTCTGCGAGAAGAACCGTCTCTCGACCCTGGAACGCGTCAAACTGTTCATTCCCGTTTGCCAGGCCATCCAGCACGCGCATCAGAAAGGTGTCATTCATCGCGACCTCAAGCCATCGAATGTCCTGGTTACCCTGAGCGACGGCGTGCCACACCCGATGGTCATCGATTTCGGCGTGGCCAAGGCGCTGAACCAACGGCTCACGGAGAAGACTCTCTTCACCCAGTTCGCCACCATGATTGGCACTCCGGCGTACATGAGCCCCGAGCAGGCCGAGATGTGTAAGCTGGATGTCGATACTCGCAGCGACATCTACAGCCTGGGCGCGTTGCTCTATGAATTACTGACCGGCAGCACTCCCTTCCCGGAGGCGCGCCTTCGCAGCGTGGGTTACGGCGAAATGCAGCGAATCATCGCCCAGGAAGAACCCGAACGGCCGAGCACTCGCCTGACGAAAGAGCGCCGCGCCAAACCCAGGGCAGGGGTGGCCGTTCCGGCTGCCCGGCTCAATCCGAACTCCGAAATCGACGTGGACCTTGATTGGATCGTGCTCAAGTGCCTCGAAAAAGACCGGGCTCGCCGCTACGAAACGGCGAATGGATTGGCGGCGGACATCCAGCGCTTCCTCCAAGGGGAACCGATTTCAGCCCGCCCGCCAAGCCTCGGCTATCGGCTGCAAAAGACCATTCGCCGGAACCGGTTGGCCGTCACGGCCGCCGCTGCTGTGACCGTCGCGATGGTGGTTGGACTGAGCCTCGCCACCGTTTCTTTCTTCCGAGAGCGGACCGCGCGCACGGAAGCGGTCACGCGCCGCGCCGAAGCAGAAGGTGCCCGGGTGGCCGAAACGGTGGCCCGCACCCATGCGGAACGGCACCTCTACGCCGCCAACATGGGCCTCGCCTTTCAAGCGCTCAACGACGGCAACTTTGGTCGCATCCGCGAACTGCTCCAAAAATACGGACCCGCGGTGGGACCCCAAAACGCGATCGCTCAGGGACAAGTTTCACCGGAGGGGCAGCCCAAGCCCGGCACTCCAGGCGTTGCGCCAGACCCGCGTGGCTGGGAGTGGCACTTTCTGCGAGGGCAAACCCGCAATGACGACCTGTTCACCCTTTCCACCAACCTCGAAACCATCAATCGCCTAGGCATCTCCAGCGACGGCCAATTCCTAGCGTCGTCAAGCCACGATAACTGGGTGCGAGTTTGGGATTGGCCGAGCCGTCGCCCGCTCACGAACTTCGCTTACCGCATCGACGCTCGCGCGGTGGCCTTCACGCCGGACAACCGTTGGATGCTTTCCGGCGGCGAGGATCGAACGGTGCATGTTCACGATACCAAGTTTTGGCGCGAACAGTACTCCTTCCCAGTCGAAGGGGCTCTCCTGGGTTTGTCCGCTTCGCCTGATTCGCGCTTAGTGGCGGCGATGTCTGGCAAGGGAGATCTGACCCTTTGGGATATGGAGTCCCGCCGCGTTCGATCCCGCCTTCCAGCTGGTCCGCAACTCGGCATCAACTCGCCTATTTCCTGGGCACCCGATGGTAAGACACTCTGTTACGGCACGTGGGGCCCGAGACCCCTAGTGGTGGTTCGTGATGTGACGTTGGAACGGGAGTTGGCCCAATTTCACGGCCACATGGACTATATTAACAGCGTGGCCTATTCACCCGATGGCCATTTCATCGCTTCGGGAGGTACAGATAGTACGATCCACATTTGGGATCTTCGGGAACGGCGCGAAAAAGCGGTCATGCGCCGCCATCACAACAGCATTTTCGAGGTTTCGTTCTCGCCGGATGGACGCCGTCTGGCCTCTGCTGGCATGGACCAAACCGTGGTGGTCTGGGACACCCAAGAATGGCGGGAACTGCGGGTCCTCCGCGGTCATAGCGACGAGGTGTGGACAGTGCGATTCACCCCGGACAGCCGGCAACTCGTCACCGGCAGCAAGGACGGTACGATTCGAGTCTGGGACCCGGAGCCGCCACCCGGACAGACGCCGATTTTCCTGCCCACCACGATTCAATCCTCCACCAATCGAAACTGGTGGTGGCACATCGGCACAGGGGATCGTTTCATCCATGTTTACCGAGAGGATGGACGATTGTTCTCCAAGGTGGACATGTGGAATCGCGATCCCTTCCGGCAAGTCGAGACATTCCAGCATCCGCCAGGTTGCTTCTTTTCCCATATTAGCACTACAGCGACGTTTTGAGGGATTTCCATTTTTTGAGTTCTTTGAGGCGGCGTTTACGATGGGAGCGGTAGGCCTGATCGTTGCGCCGTGTGTGATATTTCACCAAAATCACCAGGTAGGCAGGTTCGCGTTTG
>SXGS01341374.1_pt1 | contig 44951 bp, 31 predicted proteins | sample 3174681 | NCBI WGS metagenome assembly SXGS01 (sample SAMN11356861, study PRJNA531348) | freshwater metagenome | isolation source: freshwater sample F1-80 | place: China: Fuxian Lake, Yuxi | collected 2017-12-25 | reverse complement strand
GAGATGATCGGTCTCATGCTGGATGGCCCGCGCCAGCAACTCCTCGCCCGTGGTTTCGAAGAACTCGCCGTCGGGATTCTGCGCGCGAACCGTGGCGCGCATGGCCCGCTTCACGTTTTCGCGGAACCCGGGAATCGACAGACACCCTTCCTCGCCCACCTGCGAGCCTTCCAGCAGCGTGATGGTGGGATTGATCAGCACCACCCGCTGCGCGTCGTCCTCACCGGCGGAGCAGTCGATCACGGTGACGCGCTTGGACACTCCCACCTGCGGCGCGGCCAGTCCGACGCCCTTGTGCGCGTACATGGTTTCGAACATGTCGTCCACGAACCGCCGCAGTTCCGCCGATCCGAAATCGGTTACTGGACCGGCGGGCTTTTCCAGGACCGGCTCTCCGTATTTGAGGATGCGGTATACCATCAATAGTTCCTGACCTGTTCGAGATAGCCTTCGTAGTTGCGGCGGGTTTCGCGCAGGGAATCGCCGCCGAACTTGTCGAGGAACGCCTGCGCCAACACGATCGCCGTCATCGCCTCGCCGATGACGCCCGCGGCCGGCAGCACGCACACATCGCTGCGCTCATAGGCGGCAAGCGCGGACTCGCGCGTCTTCAGATCCACTGACTCGAGCGGCCGCCGCAGCGTCGATATCGGCTTGAGTAGCCCACGGACCAGCAAATTCTGGCCATTGGTCATGCCTCCCTCGAGTCCGCCCGCGCGATTGGCTCCGCGGGTGAAGCGGCGCTCCTCCTTGTCGTAGCCAATGGTGTCCTGCACCTTGGAACCGTAGTTGGCCGCTCCATCGGAGGCGAAGCCGATCTCGACGCCCTTCACTGCTTGCATCGAAACGATCGCTTGCGCCAGCCGCCCGTCGAGCCGCGAATCCCAGGTCGCGTGCGAGCCCAGCCCGATGGGCAGCCCATGCGCCACCACTTCGAAGACGCCGCCGACGGTGTCGCCGGTGCGGTAGGCGTGGTCGACCACCGCTTTCATGCGGAGTTCGGCGTCGGAGTCCACGCAGCCGAGCAGTACCTCTTTCCTGGCCGCGAGCGCGGTCAGTTCTTCCCAAGCCACGACGCGGTCCGACTTTTCGGGTCCGCACTGAATCACGTGGCTGAGCACACCGATTCCGAACTCGGCGAGAAACTGCTTGGCCACCGCGCCCACGGCGACGCGCGCGGTTGTTTCCCTGGCGCTGGCGCGTTCCAGCACGTAGCGGGCGTCGGCGAAGTCGTGCTTGATCGCGCCGGCCAGATCGGCGTGGCCGGGCCGCGGCCGGTCGACGGGTTTCCGCTTCTCTCCGCTGCCTTCGAAGTCCTCGACGGGCAGCGTTTCGGTCCAGTTCTTCCAGTCGCGGTTCTCCACGATCATCGCGATCGGCGCCCCGATCGTCTTCGAATGCCGGACGCCGGCGACCACGCGCACGGTGTCGGTTTCGATCTTCATGCGTCCGCCGCGGCCGAAGCCCTGTTGGCGGCGCCAAAGTTCGTGATTGATGGTTTCCAGACGAATAGGCACGCCGGCGGGCATTCCGGTCAACGTAGCGACCAGACACTCGCCGTGTGATTCGCCCGCGGTTTCAAAGCGGAGCATTGGGAGGGGGTGATCCCATGGTAGCGGACCCTCGAAAGCCCGGGCAACCGGCGGCCGCCATTCGACACAGCGTTCGCCGCCCCGAATGTTGTATCTTGTTCAGCGATGAACAGACTGCTTCTTCTCGCGGCGGCCTCCGCTTTTCTGCACGCCGCGCCCGCGTTTCGCGTCCAAGAGATCCAGAACGGTTGGGGCGTCGTCTACGCGGTACTGATCGAGGACGTCAACAAGGACGGCAAGCCCGACGTCGTCGCCATCAACCCCACGCAACTCGTCTGGTGGGAGAATCCCACGTGGACCCGCCACGTCGTCATGGACGGCCTCACCAAAAAGGACAACGTCAGTGTCGCGGCCGAGGATCTCGACGGCGATGGCACACTCGACTTCGCGGTTGGCGCCGACTGGCAGCCCACCAACACCAAAGGAGCAGGCAGCATCCAATGGGTCAACGGCAAGGGCGGCCCGCTCCATCCTGTCGGCGAGGAGCCCACCACGCATCGCATGCGGTGGGGTGACGTCGATGGCGACGGCAAGCGCGAACTGATTGTGGTTCCCTTGCAGGGCCGCGATACGAAGGGTCCGGAGTGGGAAGGCAAAGGCGCGCGAATCCTCGTCTACTGGCCGCGTCCGAACGGCGAATGGAAGATGGAGGTGGCGAGCGATTCGCTCCACATCGTCCACAACTTCATCGTCGTGAACGGCGAGATCTGGACCGCGTCGAAGGAGGGCGTCCACGCGATCCGCCGCGGTTCCGGCGGCGCATGGTCCATGCGCAAGTTGGGTCAAGGCGCGCCCGGTGAGATCAAGCTGGGGCAGGTGAATCGCGTGCGTCATCTCGCCACCGTCGAGCCATGGCACGGCAACAAGATCGTGGTGTACGAAGAGCCAGTCGAGCCGCTCACTCCGCAGGCGGGAACGGTGACGGTGCGCAAGGCGGTCGCGGGCGCGGAGTGGAAGCGCACGGTGATCGAGGACAAGCTCCAGCAGGCGCACGCGCTCGGCTGGGCGGATTTCGATGGCGACGGCTCCGATGAACTCGCGGTGGGCTGGCGCAACAAGCCGCACGGCGTCGCGGTGTACAAGCGAACGCCCGCCGGAGAGTGGACCAAGACGATGGTCGACGAAGGCATGGCGGCCGAAGACTTGGCCGTGGGCGACCTGAACGGCGATGGGCGTCCGGAGATCGTCGCCGTGGGCCGCTCGACGCAAAACGTGCGTATCTACTGGAACGAGACCAAACCCGCGTGGGTCAAGCACACGGTGGCCATGGGATTCCAGAATTCGACCGCTGTCGCCGCCGACTTCGCGGGTGACAAGCGAGCCGACGTCATCACTAACGCGAACGGCAAGACGGTCCTCTACGTCGCGCCCGATTGGAAGCCGGTGGTGCTGCACGAAGGCGCCAACGCGATCCACAGCGAAGCGTTCGACATCGACGGCGATGGCGACATCGACTACATCGGCGCGCGCTACTCGCCGGGGCTGATCTTCTGGCTCGAACGGCCGGCGAATCCGCTCACCGCCAAGTGGACCTATCGCGTGATCGACGATGTGGAACTGGGCGGGGTCGACGGCATCCACGGACTGATTCTCGGCGACGTGGACCGCGACGGAAAGCTCGACGTGATCGGCAACAGCGCGCAACCGGGAGTCAGCGGAGCTGGCGCGAAGTTCCCGCGCAATTATCCGGACTCGCTCGCGTGGTTCCGCGCGCCGAAAAATCTGAAGTCCGCCAAGACGTGGGAACGCTACATCTTCGCCGGCAAGGATGCGCCCGGGCTCAGTCACTACCTGGGCTTCGGCGACGTGAACGGAGACGGCCGGCCCGACATCGCATCCGCCGCGAAAGTGGCCGATCGAGGCAACTGGTACGCGTGGTGGGAGCAGCCTCGCAATCCGCGACAACCGTGGAAGAAGCATGTCGTCGCCACTGGCCAGGAGGGCGCCACCAACATCCACATCGCCGATCTCAATGGCGACCGCAAGGCGGACTTCTTCGCCTCGCGCGGACACGGCAAAGGGATCGTCTGGTACGAAGCGCCGGATTGGAAGGCTCATGAGGTCAACCCCGAGATCACCGGGCCGCATTCGCTCGCGCTCGGCGACATCGACGGAGACGGGGACATCGACGCGGTGACGTGCGCCAAGGATTCGGGCGTCGCGGCGTGGTTCGAAAACGACGGCAAGGGCGGCTTCACCACGCACCACATTCACGAGGATCAGTCGGCCTATGACATCCGCTTGTTCGACATGGACGGCGACGGCGATCTCGACGTGCTGGTGGCCGGCCAGGCGAGCCAGAACGTGGTCTGGTTCGAGAACCGGATGAAGAACAGGTAAGCGGCGATGGTACTGACGTTCGAGGAACTGCTCGCCTACGTTGACGAAGAACGGGCCAAGTGGGACGCCTGGTTTCGCGGACATCCGCGCGAGGCGGCAACCGCCGCTTGGCCGCTGCTCGACCATCTGTTCGTCACCGAACTCCGCCACACGCAGCGCATTCGCGTCGAATATCCGCTGCCGGAGTCCACCGGAGTCGCGCCCGGAGATTGGGACGCGCTTTGGCAGTGGAGCGTCGTCACCCGCCGGAAGATGCTCGGCGTGTATCGAGGACTGGATGAGGCTCGCGCGGCCGGCGCGATTCTCGTTCCGCTGATGGGCGAAATGTGTTCCGTGACGCCGAGAAAGCTCCTGTTCCACGTCTTGATTCACGAGACGCGGCACTGGGCGCAAGTCGCGTCCGTGCTCCGCGCGGCGGGATTCGAACCGCCCGGACGGCACGACTTCGTGTTCAGTTCGGCGATACAGTAGAGTCTTCGATGACTCGATGGATCGCCGCCCTGGCACTAGTTCTCGCCGCCTCGTGCGGCCGCTCGAAGGTCGAGCCGCCTCTCGCGCCCGCCGACTCGATGAAGCTGATGAAGCTCGAATCCGGATATCGGATCGCCGTGTTCGCCGCCGAGCCGGCCGTAGTCGCGCCGGTGGCGATGGAATGGGACGAAGACGGACGCGTGTACGTGGTGGAGGATCCCGGCTATCCGCTGAACGTGGAGGGCAAGGTGGGCAAGGTCAAACTGCTCACCGACACCAATGGCGACGGGCTTCCCGACAAATCGACGGTGTTCTCGGAAGGGCTCACGCTTCCCACCGGCGTGATGCGATGGAAGAAAGGCATCCTCGTCACCGACGCTCCCGATCTGCTGTATTTCGAGGACACCGACGGCGACGGCAAAGCCGACGTGCGGCGCGCCATGCTCACCGGATTCGCGCTGACCAATCCGCAGCACACGGTGAACTCGCCCGTCTTCGGGCTCGTCAATTGGATTCACATCGCGCACGAGAATCCGGCCACCGCCATCGTGTTCGCGGACAAGTTCGCAGATCGCGGATCCGACATTCGCTGGGCGGATCGCGAAGGCGCCGCTCTGAAGGAGCGAGGCCGCTCGATCCGGTTTCGTCCCGATACTGGCGAGATGGAGGCGCGTTCCGGCACGTCGCAGTTCGGGCACGCGTTCGACGAGTGGGGCCACTACTTCACGCTCAACAACACGATCCACGCGCGGCACGAGGCCATCGCGGCGCGCTACCTCCGGCGCAATCCGGATCTGGCGATCGCTTCTTCTCAGGAAGACATCTCCTCGTACGGACGCCCGGCGAAGGTATTGCCCATTGCGCAGAACCTGCGCTTCGAGATGCTTACCAACGTGGGCGAGTTCACCTCGGCGTGTGGATTCACGTGGTTCCGCGGCGGCGCGTTCATCGCCGAACCGGCGCATAACCTGGTGCATCGCGCGCTGGTGAAACCCGCCGGCGCGACGTTCTCGGCATCGCGCGAAAACCAGACGGCGGAGTTTCTCGCGTCCGCGGATCCGTGGTTCCGGCCGGTCAACTTTTCGGTTGGTCCCGACGGCGCGATCTACTTGCTCGACTACTACCGGCTGGTGATCGAGCATCCCGAGTGGATGTCCGCCGCCGCTTCCACGCCCAAGGATTTGAACGCCGGCAACGATCGCGGCCGCATCTACCGGATCACGCCGCCGGGTGGCAAGGCTCCGTCGAAATGGCCGCGCCCCGGCGATTCCTCGCCGGCCGCGCTGGTGGCCGCGCTCGGATCGGACAACGCATGGGAGCGGCGCACGGCGCAACGTTTGCTGATGGACCGCAGGCCCGCCGGCACCGGCGCGATGCTCGAGAAGTTGGCGCAGACCGGACCGCCGCCGGGCCGCGTCCACGCGCTGTGGACGCTGGAAGGGCTCGGCGCGTTGACCGTCCCCGTGATCGAGCGTGCGTTGCTGGATGAGACCGCCGGCGTGCGGGAGAACGCGATCATCCTCGCCGAGCCGCGACTGGCGAAGGAGCCGGCGCTGGCGGCGAAGCTCGCGAGCCTCGCGGACGATGCCGATGCGCACGTGCGGTTCCAACTCCTGTGCACGCTCGGATCGATCGATACGCCGGCCGCCCGCGCGGCTCGCGACGTCCTTCTGGATCGAGATATCGAGGACCGGTGGGTGCGCACCGCCGCATTGAGCGCGTCGCCGGAGGAAGCGTCGCGGATCTTCGCGCGATCCGCCGCGTGGACGAGCGTGGAGTCCAAGGGGCGGGCCGCGTTGTTGGGATCCATCGCGACCATTACCGGCGCGCGCCGCAAGCCCGCCGAAGTCGAGGCGATGTTGGCGCGCGTGCGGACGCCGGGGCCGCTCTGGATTCGCGCGGCGCTGGTCGACGGATTGGCTTCCGGCCTGAAGCAGCCGCTTCCGTCCGAGGCGGCGCGGCGGTCCGCGCTGGCGCTATTCGCCGCGCCGGAACCGGAACTTCGCGCGCCCGCGTTGCGATTGCTGGAAACGCTGGGCCTCGGCTCCGGATCGGAAGCGGCGGTGGCGCAAGCCGCGGCGGCCGCGGCGGACAACGCGGGGGATCCCGCCCGCCGCGCGGACTCGATCTCGCTGCTCGGCGTGGCCAACGCGGCGCGGCATCGCGACCTCTTCGCCAAACTGCTCGATCCCAAGCAACCGGAAGCCGTGCAAGCGGCGGCCGTTCGCGCGCTGGGACGGATCCCTGGAGAAGAGACCGGTAAGCTGCTGCTCGGCCATTGGCGCGAGTTCCCATCCGCCGTGCGAGGCGCGGCAGCCGACGCGCTGTATCGCGATCCGGCGCGCATCCCGATGGTGCTCGACGCGGTGGAGAAGGGCCGGATCCAGGCGTGGACGCTCGGATTCCGCCACCGGCGCCAAGTCATGATGCATCGCGATCCGGCCCTACGCGCCACCGCGAGAAAGCTCTTCGAGCCGGGCAGCACCGATCGCGCCAAGACGATCGAGACCTACAAAGCGTCGCTGAGCGAGACGGCGGATCTGGCGCGCGGCCGCGCGGTGTTCGAGGAGGTCTGCGCCAAGTGCCACCGGTTCAATGGCAAGGGCGCCGAGGTCGGCCCGGACTTGGCCACCGTCCGGCATCAACCGAAACAGGTGCTGCTAGAGGACATCCTGGATCCGAACCGCGCGATCTCGCAGGGCTTCGAAGCGTGGGTGGTCGAGACAGCGACGGGCAGCGTGGATGGCGTCATCGCCGCGCAGACCGAGACGTCGATCACGTTGCGCCGCGAGGAAGGCAAGCAGGACATCATCGCGCGCAAGGACATCGCGCGGCTGCACGCCACCGAACTTTCCGCGATGCCGGGCGATCTGGACAAACAGATCGACCCGCGCCGGATGAACGACGTGATCGAATACATCAAGCGAGGACAATAACGACTCATGCGCTTTCTCTGTCCGCTGCTCGGCTTCGCGCTTTGCGCGGCGGCCGAGTTCCGCGCGTCGGTGGCCAAGATCGACATCACGCCGAAGACCCCGAAGTGGCTGATGGGTTACGGCGCCCGGCAATCCACCGGCGTTCACGATCCCATCTTCCATCGCATCGTGCTGATGGACGACGGCGCCACGCGATTCGCGCTGATCTCGACGGACGTGTGCGTCTTCTCGCCCACTCTCTACGACCAACTCGCGGCACGCGTCGAACGGGAAGAGGGCATCGCGAAGGTCAACTTTTGGTGGACGGTCACCCACACGCATTCGGCGCCAGAGATCGGACCGCTGGGCCTGTACGACGTTCTGTTGAAGGGCCGCTCCGACCATCCGATCGACAGCGAGTACACCGCCTACGCGCTCGACGAGATCGTGCGCGGCATCAAGGAGGCCAAGGCTAAGCTCGCGCCGGCGCGGCTGGCGATGGGAACAGGAATGGCGATGGCCAACATCAACCGCCGCGCCCGCGACGTGAACGGAACCATTTCGCTCGGGTTGAATCCAGACGGTCCGGTGGACCGCCAGATCGGGCTGATCCGGCTGGATCGCGCCGACGGTTCGCCGATCGCGTTGATCGCCAACTACGCGATGCACGGCACCGCGCTCGGCGGGCGCTGGAACGAAATCAGCGGCGACGCGCAGGGGATCGTGGCCGGCTATGTCGAGAAGGCGGTGGGCGCGCCCATGCTGTACATCAACGGCGCGGCGGGCAACATCGCGCCCATCTACACGACACAACTCGATCCGCGGGCAGCGCACATCACCGAATTCAACGTGCTGCTGGGCGACAAGATCCTGGCCGCCAATCGCGCGCTGGGGCCTTCCACGGCGGGCGTGAAGCTGCGCGCGATGGAGAAGGTGGTGGAGACGCCGCGCAAGGAGGGGCTCGGCTGGAACGAGGAACTGAAGCCGTACGCCCGCGTGGACGGCGCCGGAACGCCGATGGTGCGCCTGCCGCTGCGATTCCTGAGGATCAACGACACGATGATCTGGGGCGGCCCCATCGAGATGTTCTGCGAGATCGCGATGAACGTGCGGAATCGTTCGCCGTTCGCCAACACGTTCTTCTTCGGCTACACCAACGGCTGGCTCGGCTACTTACCGACCAAGGCCGGATTCGCCGAAGGAGGTTACGAGCCCCGCACGTCGCCGTTCTCCGACCGGGTGGAGAACGACGTGACCGAAGCGGTCGCGATTCATCTCGAGAGCATGCGCTGAGCCGTCGAGGCGGCCATTGCCGCCATGCCGGCCAGGAAGAAGACAGACCACGCGGCCACGGCGCGGCGCGTCCGGAGGCGCACCGCGTAGTCGTCCTCGACGAGCGGCACGGCGGCCAGAACCGGCAGCTTCAAGCCGCTCAGAGCCGTGAGCGAGCCGATGGCGCCGTCGATGCTCTCCCTCGCGATGGCGCACGCCGCGCCGGCAATCAGGCCGAGCACCAAGCCTCCGAGCACGATCAACGGCCGCTGGGGCGCGACGGGCGTTTCCGGCAGCGATGCCGTCTCCACCACCTCGAGCGACTCGCCCAACCGGTCGTCGTTCACCGACATCGCCATCCGCGCCTCGTCGAGTTTGGCCTTCAACTCCGCCTCCCGCCGCGCCGCCGCATCGGCGCTACGCCGGGCTTCGTCGACTCCGGTGGTTTGAGCGGGCCGCGGTCCGAGGCCGGACAGTCGACGCTCCAGCGCGTCGATTTCCCGATCCTTGGCGGCGATGGCCGTGGCGTTGCCGGGTGCGGCCGGCCGCGGCGCCGGAGGCTCGGGCGCGAGTTGAACCTCCGGCGCGGACCGCGGGTCTGGAGGCAGCAGCGCGATCCGCGCTTCGATCGCCTTCACGTCAGGGTGCGCGGCGGTGTAGCGCGACAGCAGCGCCGCCCGTTCCCGAATCAGCGCCGCCCGTTCGGGGTTCGGCGCGGGCGCGGGTGGATGCTCGCGGCGAACGGCGGCGGGCCGCGGCGCGGAATCGCGTGCGACCGCCTCGCGAAGCATCGCCTCCCTTTCGCGGCGCATCGCGGCGATCTCCGTGGCGAGTTCGCGCCGCTCCTCGCGCCATCGATCGGCCGACTCATCCCGCTTGTCGCGAGCGCGCACCGCATCCTCGAGATTCGCCGCGGCCGAGCGCGCCGCCGCCGCCGCTTCGTCGTACTGCCGGGTCAAGAAGCGCTCGGTGAAGCGTGTGTCGTCGGAACCGCGGCGCAGCCCTTGATCCATCAGCCGCGATACCAGATCGGCCGCGACCCGCTGCGCCACGAAGCGGTCGTCGTGCGACACCGACACACGGAACGCCGGGGGATTGCCGACCGGATCGAACACGACCGCCTGCCGGAGCCGCTCGACCAGATCCTCCATCGGAACGCGGCCGCGTTGCGTGTCGTAGAGCCGGTGGTTTTGGATCACGGCGGCGAGCGTGGGGCGGCTCAATATGGTGTTCCGGAAGCCGCCGAGAAGGTCGGTCCATCTCGACTGGGACAGGCTGGCGACCAGCTTGGGCGAGACCCGCGCGGCCTCGAGTTGGATCACGGCGGTCGACACGAAAGTATCGGGGAGCAGGTTCGCGGTGACGACCGCCGCGGCGAGGGAGAGGAAGGCAGGGGCCGCAGCCCAGCGCCAGCGGCTGCGAAGAACGGAAAGGGAAAAGTTGGGACTCTGTGCCACTACTGTAATTTGCAATACAAAGTACTTCTTGTCAAGTAAAAAGTTTCGCGATACAGTGGAAGAAGCCATGCCAATGTACGAATATCGCTGCCAGACCTGCGGCAAGCAGTTCGAGCAGTTGCGCCGGATGTCGGAGGCCGATAGCGGTCTGGTGTGTCCCACCTGCGCGTCGGTCGAGATCGAGCGGCTACTCTCGGGGTTCGCGGCGCATGGCTGCGGCTCCGGCGGCGGCGGCCGGTTTCGTTGAGGGTAGGGAAGAGCGGCCCGGTCGGGGCCGCCCAATGAGCTTACCGGCGAGCCAAGTGGAACTGCTGGTAATGCGCCATCAATAGATCGGCGCCGAAATCGCCGTTGAAGTCGCGCCACACCGAGTGGACGTGGTTGGCGTTGTTCTGCGTGTTGTCGTACTCGATCAGGAAGCTCGGCCCCTGGACGCGATAGTAGTGGGGCTGGCCGCGATCGGGGCCGCCCATCCAGGCGAAGTGGATCTTGTCGAGCCCGCCTTTGCGGACGCCTTCCATGCGCGCCGCTTCCAGGTCTTCCGGCATGTTGCCCGCATACTCGCCGACGAGCGTCATGAGCATGTCCATCTGCTTCTTGGACAGCTTGGAGGCCGCGATGCCCTTCGGGTCGAGCGGTTGGACTTTGACGTTGGCGGCGGTGACGATGTCCTTGGGCGCTTCGGCGCTCAGCAGCGCCATCGGCTTCTGTTTGGCGTCCAGCGACATGAGCAGTTCGCGCGCCAGATCCTCTTCACGGGCGAGGACGCGGAACCCCTTGCGCGGCCCATCCTTGATCTCGGCGGGATTGGAGCCCATGAATGTCGGCGAAGTGGCGACGGCGCGGCCTTTGATCACGTTGTAGTTCAGCGCGAGGTGATGGCCTTCGAACCGCCAGCCCCAGTTCTCCGAGGACGACGGCTTGCCGAAGACGGTGACGAAATATCCGAGCGCGTCACGCCGTCCGCGCGTATCCTTCTCCTGGTCGCGCAAAACGGGCTCGAGGCTGCGGATCGAGTTCGCCTTGCCTTGGCCGGCCGCGCTGAGGCCCGAACTCAGCAAGGCCTGCGCCAGCGCTTGCTGGCCGGCGTCCATTTCCTTCAATGGGAGGCCCTTCCGTTCCTTCGGGATGAAGTGCCAGTTGAGGCGCTCCTTGTCGTCGAACGGGAAGGTTGCCTTGGCTTGTTGATCGGCGGGCAGGATGGAGAGGAAGTTCCCCGCCGCTTGCGCCATGGCCTCGTTCGAGTGTGTTTTCCGGTAGGCGCCGGCTAGCGCGATCGCGCAAGCGAGAGCCGAGATCGAGCGGATGACGTTTTGTCTCATGCTTCCATCCTTTTCGCGCAATTCTACCATGGCCGCGCCGATTGAAACGGGACGGGCGCGGGGCGCGTCCACTGCGGCATGAACCAGAAGGCCATGCGGGGATTGGCGGCGGCGGCCGCGATCGCGGCGGTATTGGCTGTCCATTCCCGGCGGGCCGAGGCCCGTTCGGCTGTAGGCGCCGGACGGCCGATGCAGGCGCGCATCACGGCTCCCGCCAACGCCCGGGGGTTGAACGCGCCGCTGTACACGGTGCCTGCCGGGTTCCGGCTTCAGATCGAGGATGCCAGCGCGGCGGCGGCGTCCTGCGGAGTGGCGCCATTCTCGTTGGCGCTGGATACTACCGTCGAGCGGCAGCAGGTGCGCCACTTCGTCGTCTCCGGCGCCACGGGCGCGAGCGGCTGCGCATCGGAGGGATTCGCCGGCCGCCCGGTTTCCGTCCACGCCGACCCTGGCACCACGGTGTTCGTCTACCTGGCGTTCGGCGATTTCGCTTCCGGAGCTCTATCGGCGTCGATCTCGGGCAGGCTGATTCCGCTGGAGGAATAGTCATCGTCCGCAGCAGCGCTTGTACTTCAAGCCGGAAGCGCAGGGGCAGGGCTCGTTGCGGCCGGTCTTAGGCTGGTCGCGGCGGTACGTGGCCGCGGAGGGCGCGGGGGTGGTGGGTTCGTTCGGTTCGTCCGTGTTTCCGGCCGGCTCGGGGGCGGCGGCTTCTCTCCCGGCGCGCGCCTGGCCGATGATGTTGATCTGTTGGCGGTCGATCGCGCGGAATTCGGATCGGATCGCCTTTTCGATCGAGGGCGGTTGGGTTTGTTTGGTCACTTCCGGTAGCGACGCCATCGGAGCGACCAGTTCGACCGTTTCCGAGGGGACCGGGTAGTTCTGCGCGGCGGAGATGCCACGGACGGTCCGCTCCTGTTGGAGAATGCGGAGTTCCCGCGTGCAGCGGAAGAGAGTCCGCTCGGCGCGCGTACGGTAAAGGTCGATGTCGATGGCGCGTTGAAAGATGGCGGGCTCGGAGGCTTCGAGCGGATCGCCATTACCGGATGCCTCGACGAGGTCGCAGCGGCGGAGGTTCCAGGAGGCGTGGACCAAGCGGGAGAAGTACACCTGCTCGAGAGTCCCCTCGGGTTGGATGGAGAGGGTGAGGCCTTCGCGTAGGGCGTCGAACTCGGTTTCCTCGCCGGCGAGGACGAGGGGGTAGGCGGCGGTGAGTCCGTGGGAGGTGGCGTTTTGGGCGGAGTGGGCCTTACCCTGTTCGGTGCGGGGTCCCGTGGAGTGGGCGGCGTTGGCGCGGTTGGCTTCGATTTTCGCGGGAGACATGGTTGCTTACCTCGAGTGGATGTGGCCGGACGCGAGGTCTCGACCCGGTTCGAGGATAGAGTGGGGTTCGGGGAGAGTCCGCTTGCCGACGGCGCCTTCCGGGATAGGGTTGGCTGTAGGTTGTAGATTCGGCGGGAGATTGAGTTTGTTAAATCTGGGGGTAGTTGCGGAACGCTGAAGTTCTCGTCCGACGGGGACGGCTGCGGCCGGAAGGCTGGCCGATGGGGCGGTTAGTTAGCGGTAGCTGCCAGGGTCACGGCGGCAACTCCCGCCCCGCCCGCTCCCCTCAGCCAAGGCTGCCGGCCGTTGACTGCGTCCGGCCTTCTCCTAGGGACGCGGATGAGGCCGACACAGAAGAACGGCTTGAGGTAGCACCGATGGTAGCGTAAGACCCCTCATCGGAGTGGATCCAGCCGTCTGGGTGAGTATGCAAAACGGCAACTCGCTGTGAGGTAGCGCGAACGAATCCTGGCCAGAGTTCTTTGATCAAAGATATCGGTTGGCGGATCGCACGACACGTGACTCCCGATTAAACAAGCCTGCCAACACAAAGGGAAGAAGATCAACGCATTCTCGTGGTTGACGCAGCTCTTCGCGTCGTGAACTGGCCCCGAGACGATTATCGGATTGTCACATGTAACAACCGGACTGAGGAGCGCATCGCTATATCGGAGGAACCACCTAAAATTACCAAACCAGCTCGGGCCATTCGCAATCTGTTCTCGCACTTTAGTAATTGCCATGTTGCGATACAGTTCTTGCCGGTGCTCGGCCGGTACAGGTTCATATTCGAATGTGCTCTGTTCGCCCGCCGCAGGCCCCTTAAGTCGAAGCAGTTCAAGACCCTTGAAACTTTTCAACTCCTGTTCTCGGAACATCTGTGTCCTGGCTCGGAGCATCTGAGCATACCCCAACAGGAAGTCCAAGTGCTGCTCCCACCCCGTGAATCCCGCTGCGACCATTTGTCTCCGCACGTTCGGGAAGTCCTCCTCGAAGCGTCTAAACGATTCGTCGGCCGTCTGGTCTGGTCGGCTTTCAAGGGAGTAGTCAAAATAGTCAAAATAGTCAAAATATCCCCTGGATGCTCCGACGGCGGGCGGACCACTCTCGAACCAACGGCGTTTCTTGATGTCGAAAACGGAAAGCGTGCCCGGGGCATCGGGGTCGGTAAAACCTTCCAGATATCCTTGTGGCAGAAGATGATCGATACGGTTGCGCTGGTTGCGCTGCTTCATGACCGGAAACCACATGAGACACTATCGTGAATCTCAGCTTATCACCGTTACCGCGCGCATCACGGCCCATCGCGGAAGCTGATGTCGAGGATCGGGTCACAGGAGTCCGTTTTTGGCGTATGGGACGAGCAGCGCTTCCTGTTTGGCCCGCTGAGCGCTAGCTCAGCTAGAACGGGCCAAAGGGGCGCGGGCACGGCAATGCCCAAGGCATGAGCCTCGGCGCTCACGAGAAATGAACCACCTCTGCTCAGATAGAGTAGATAGAGTGGCCCACCCGATGAAAGTTCGTCGCGCGTGTGATGGGAGGCGGCGGCAATATCATCGACGCTGGAGGCGTGCTTCCCTCAGCGTTGAAGGCGCACGGGTGCACAAATAGAGGTCCCTCATTCGAAGGAGTATCCACGGCGCCAAGCCGACTCTTGTATCGAGAGTCGTGAGCACCTTGCTCGTTTGCGGCTCGCTCACAATCGCCCAAACCTTGGTGCTGGTACTTGGCGGTGAGCTGGGTCACTTTTCGTGAGCGGAGGTGGGTCATTTCTCGCGAGTGCCGAAGGAGGAGGCGCCCGAATCCCGATTGCCCGAGGGGCTGAACTCCGGCGAGCCGATCGAGATCACCCCCGAATATTGGGAACACAAGCGGACGCAACTCGTCGAACGCCACGCCAAGATGACGGGCTTGCGGTGAGATGTGGACTTGTTGTCGTCCGCCCACGGGCGGATCGGGATATCGACGAAATCGCCGACTACCTCGTCGGGAATCCGGACCAGACTTCCACTGTGCTTGGCACCCGCAGATCGGCTCGCATTGCAAGGCCGCCGATGCTTACCGATCCGATCCGGGAGCCACTATCGAATCGGATACCAGAGATCGGTCCCGGGCCGCCCGATTCGCCGGAGGAACAGGCGGCCCGGACCGGCATCACCCCCTCGCCGCGGCCAATTGGCCGGCTGGCGCCGGGGGAGGAGGCGTGCTGAAGGTAGCCCAGATGTTAACATCAGACCCCTTATAGGGGGGCCAACACAGCCTGACGGTGAGTCGGGCGCGCGCTACGGAAGCGTTCGCTCACGGCCCGAATTGTCGTGACATCTGTCTCCCGAAGAGCCGATCGTTGCCACCAGTCCGAGCATGGCACCAGTCCTCACGCCCTTTCGAACGGCGTGTTCCCCTCTATACGGTTCCTGATCGCGCCAGTCGGACAAACTTGCGATAAGATCCAAGAGGGGAACGATGTCAATTTGCATGCGCCGTCGCCGACTGTACAAGCCCAACTGCGTGCACGTTTCGCCCCCAAACCGCGAGATGGAGCACGTTGTCGCAGGTGCAGAGAACGATGTCCAGAATGTCCAGAATCCAGTCGGGCTCAAGAACAATTCGAACGCCGTATCCTCATGCGATTCAGCGATGCGTTTCCCTCCTGTCTACAGTAACAAACATGCCGAGAACAGTTTGCGGTGCGGATACCACGGATAGTCAATACTCCCATGCCGACGAGAACGGTGGACAGACTCGGTACGCTCATCACCCATGAAACCGTATTCGGGGAAAGGCCCAACATGCGGCAAGTCGAAGGCATCCTTGGTCGCTTCTCGCGGACTGACGTTGTTCTCAGAATTGCGTGGCTACTTGCCGCGCTCGAGGCATGGCGCCGATCGGGTGACGGCGCCCCACGTAGCCGAGGCGGCACCGTATGACTGCGATGGTATCAGAGGGCCGGGCGCGCTGGACCGGGCGGTTGGTGGCGCAAGAGGCAGTCAAGCGCAAGCTGGTTCCCCGAGTCGGCCGCGACACGATCCCGGTGCTGTTCGAAAGCCACGACCTGAAGCCGTGGCGGGAAAAAATGTGGTGTGTGGCCGAACTGGACGGCGAGTACATCGAAAAGATGGAAGGCGTCTCAAGGGTGGAGAAACCGTACGATCCAGCCGAGCCGGTCGTCTGCCCTGGACGACAAATCATTGAGCCTGCACGCGGAAGTGCGCGACCGGTTCCGGCCAAGCCCGGGGCAATAGCCAAGCTGGACAACGAGTACAAGCGGCGCGGCACGGCCAATGTGTTTGGCGCGGTGGAGCCGAAAGCCGGGCGGCACACTTCGCCACGGCAACGCCCGCCTTCGTGAAGCGCTTGCACGATTCGATGCCGGTCTCCTGGATCAGTGTCGTGGATCTAGCGCCCGGTCGAGCGCCATCTCGTGAACCTGACGCCGTGAACGGTTGGCCCGATCCGCAACGTCTAGTAGACAGCACCTTCAACCCGAGCTGAATCTGACGCGGCGCGTTGGCTTGCGCCCGTCACCGCGCGCTATTCACGAATCGAGATGAGCAGCCGCTTGTACTGAGAATTCGCCTCGCCCTTCTTGATCTGAGCGTGTTTGGCGAACTCCGCCTTCGCCGCATCGGACTTCCCCGCCTTCTGATACAAGCGCGCCAGCACGTAGTGCGCCCTCTCGTGATTCGGATTGAGACGCAGCACCCTCTCGAGTTCGGCGACCGCTTCCGCATCCGCGCCACTCTCCTGCAGCGCACGGGCCAGTAGGAATCGCGCTCGCGGCTCGTCCGGCTGAATCCCGATCGCGGTCCGGAGCGCCTGGATCGACGCCGCGAGCGAATCCGCGCCTGTCCGGCCTTCCCGCAACAGACCCGCGCCTTCGAGATACCATCCAAGCGCATTCCGCGGATTCACCGCCTGCAGCGATTTTCCGAGTTCCACCATGCGATCCACGTTGCCCGCGTCTTCATAGCACTCGCCAAGCGCCTTGTACGCCGGCTCGAACTTCGGCAACGCGGCAACCAAACCCTCGAGCAGACGCTGGGCCTCGTCACGCCGGTTCTGCAGGATGAATGCCACCGCGAGTCCGAAAGTCACGCGCGGCGATCGCGGCATGCGTTTCGCCGCCACTTCAAAAAACTTCACCGCCTCGCCATGCGCGCCGTGGCTTCCGAGAAACTCACCGATGTCGAGCACGTAGTCTTCGTTGCCGGGATCGAGTTGCACCGCGCGCTGCAGGTAGTAAAGCGCTGACTTCGGATTGTTCGTCTTGAACTCGGCGTACCCGCGCAGATTGTTCCACGAGGGGGCGCCGCTCAACGCGCGTTCGGTGGTCCGCAACAGCGTGACCGCTTCCGCGAACCGCTTCTGTTCAATCCGTTCGGCGGCGAGCGTCGCAAGCCGCGCGGCTTCGTCGAGCCACGCTTTGGTGGCGGCGCCATCACGCGGATTCGCACGCTGCGCCTGGTCGAGTTTGTGGAAGGCGGCAAGCCCAGGAGAATCCTGAGCCGCCGCCACCGACAACGCGAGGAAGAGGAAGATCAAAACACGAACTTACCAGCAATCTGCATCACGCGTGCGGGAGACGAGCCAAAGATCCGCCCGAAGTTGGGATCGTTCACCGTCGCGTTCGGGATCGTGAACGCGTGCAGGTTGAACGCGTTGAAGCCTTCGAACCGGAGCTGGAACTTGCGCTGCTCGCTGAACAGGAACTCCTTGTAGAGCGAGAGGTCCGCGTTCTGGAATCCATCGCCACGCAGGATGTTGCGGCCGGCGTTGCCGCGCCGGTAGACCGGAGCACCCGGCGGCGCCGTGAAGCACGCCGTGTTGAACCAGCGCGAGGGAGTCCCTCCGCCTTGCCTGTAGTCGCAGCCGGCGACGACATCGGCGCGGCTGCCGGTTCCCGTATTCGATGGATCACCCGCGAATCCCGGAGTGAACGGGAACCCATCCTGCGCGGTGATCAGCGCGCCGAGCGTCCAGCCGCCGAGCAGCAGACGTTGCGCCTTCCCGGTGCTCGCGCGCAGCCAAGGCAGTTCCCAAACGAGCCCGGTGGTGAAGACACGCGGCACGTCGAACAGGGACGGTCCGCGCATCAAACGGCCGTTGTAGGGATCGTACAAACCTTCCCCGTTGGTGGAATCCTGATCGATGCTCTTCGACTTGGTGAACGACGTCAACAGCGAAAGCCCTTTGTGGAAGCGGCGTTCGACCTTGAACTGGAACGAATGATAAGTCGACGACGCCGACTGATCGTTCCAGGTGATGACGCCGAAATCGGGAAACGGCCGCCGGGGCTGAACCACACCCGGACCTTCCCGCGGAACATTGATTCCCCGGCTGCTCTGCAGCCGCGTCCCCTTCGTTCCGACATAAGCCAGGTCCACCGAGAACTGCCCGGGCAATTGGCGCTGCACGGCGAAGTTCCACTGCTGCGAATAGCCGAAGTCGCGCGCTTCCGGATCATGCGCGAGCAGCGTCGCGAATTGACTGAACGACGATCCGGCCGGAAGGAAGTTGCGCGTGTTGCGGCCGGGGATGAACGGATCGTTCAGAATCCCCGACTCGCGAATCAGGAACGGCACCGACTCGAATTCGCTTTCGCGATTGCCGTCGAGTTGCACCCAAAAGATGCCGTATCCGGTGCGGATCACCGTCTTGTTGTCGAGCTTGTAGGCGATTCCGAGGCGTGGCGCCCAACTGTGATATCCGATCGCCCGCAGGTACTTGTCACTGATGCCAACATCCGTCGCGAAGACCGAGAACTGGCTGTAGAAGGGCCATGCCCGCTCGACGGAACTCTGCAGGAACGGCGGGGAGACCGATTTCTGATTCGGCACCATGATCGCTCCGCGCCCACCTCGCGCGCTCGGCAGGAAACTCGCAAACTGCTGCCGCTTTTCGGTGGTGGGCAGGTTCAGTTCCCAGCGCAGTCCGAGATTCACCGTCAGCTTTGGCGAGACCTTCCAATCATCGGTGAAATAAGCCCAGTTGTTGCGCAGGCGCTGGTAGTACCAGCCCGGCGGAACGTAGCGGCTCGCCGAGAACGGAATGCCGAGGAGAAAATCCCCGAGCCCGGCGCCTGTGTTCGAGAGGTTCGCGGGATTGTTGGTGTAGGTTCCCGTGTAGCCGAACGTGCCGCTGCCTTGCCCGCTCGTTGTGAGATTCTGGTGCCATGACCGGAAGGTCTCGCCCATCTTGAACGTGTGCTTTCCACGAACCATGGTGTAGTTGGCCGTGTACTCGAAATTGTTCGACGTGTAGTTGAGGAGAAAACCCTGCGGCAGCCCCGTGAAGCCCGTGATGTTCATCACCGGGTAGCTCGGATAGACATCCGACACGCCGGGCCCGAAGCCTTGAATCCCGAGTTGCGTCGTGAAATCGGTGGTTCCGAAGTTAGGCGTGTCGAACAGCACCTTCGCCCGGCTAAACGAAGCGCGAGCGTCGAGCATCTTGGTGGGACTGAAAATATGCGTCCAGTTCAGCACGGCGTTGTAGCCGTGCGGGCGTTTCGGATTGGCGCCCGGGTCGAATGGATTCAACCCGTGGTAGTTGCCATAGCTGCCTTCGACCGCACGCTTGCCCGAGAACCGTCCGCTAATGTTGTCGCTATCGGAGAAGCGGTGGTCGACCTTGACGGTCTGCTGATTGTAGTGGCTCGGCACGCTGAACTCGCGCCGCAGGTTCGCGGCGATGCCGGGCTGAATGGGCAGGGGAATCCATTCGGGCGCAAGGAAGAATCGCGCGATCGGATCGATGCGGCTACCCGGAATGACGTTGTTCGGGAACGGCTGGCGGATGAATGCATTCGCCTGATTCGGATTCGGCGCCGTGGTCGCCGGGTCCCACATCGTGTTGGTCAATTCGCCGAGATCACCCGTGCGCATCCGCGCCGTTGGCACCGAAGGCGCGAAGGTTTGTCCTTGCCGCAGCCGCAGCCCTTCGTAGTTGAAGAACCAGAATGTCTTGTCGCGCCCGTCATAGAGCTTGGGAATGATCACCGGTCCACCCGCGTTGGCCCCGAACTGATTCCGGCGCAACGGCGGCTTCCGCGCCGCGAAGAACGGGCGCGCATCCATCTTGTCGTTGCGTAGAAATTCCCAGGCGGCGCCGTGCAATTTGTTCGTTCCCGACTTGACCGAGACGTTGACGGTCATGCTGCCGTAGCCGAACTCAGCCGACATGTTCGACGTCTCTGTCTTGAACTCCTGGATCTCGTCAATCGAAGGAGTCAGCACGATGCCGCGGCCGTTCTGGTTCGACGCGTTCGAGCCGTCGATCGTGAACAGCACCTGCCCGGGCCGTCCGCCGTTTGAAACATTCATCGTGCCGGTTGTGGTGAGCGAACTCGCGCCGCCGCTCAAGCCCTGTCCTGTTTGGAAATTCGTGCCCGAGACGGTTCCGGGGCTCAGGAGCTGCAGTTGCTGGAAGTCGCGGCCATTGAGCGGAAGCTCGGTCACGCGCTTGGCCTCGATGATCTGGCCCGTGCTCGCGCTCTCCGTGTTGAGCAGAGGGGCCTGCGCCGCCACCTCGACCGTCTCCGATACCTGGCCCACGCGCATCGAGATGTCCTGTCGAAGCGTGGCGCCGACATCGAGCTTGATGTCCTTGACTTCCGAGGTCTGGAATCCGGGCGCGGTGGCCTTGATCTCGTAGCTGCCCACCGGAAGGCTGTTCGCCGAATAGATGCCGGAAGAGTTGGTGGCCGTCTGGCGCGTCTGGTTGGTGGCGGTGTTGCGAATCGCGAGCGAAGCCTGTGGAATCGCGGAACCGCTCTGATCGCTGATGAGCCCGGTGATGTTGCCTACCGTTCCTCCCTGGCACCAGAGGAGCGCGGGGAGAACGAGCGCCGGCAGATATCGCAAAAGCAAGGAACACCTCTCCGGCCTCAGGTTGAGACCTTGAACGATGATATATCATATGAGCAATGCCCATTGCAAAGAGCAGGGTACAAACCATCACGCTGCGCCATCAGATCGCCGCCGAGGTGCGGCGCGCGATTCTCGACGGATCGTTGCAACCCGGCGAGCGTGTGGTGGAGAGAACCCTGGCATCGCAGCTCGGGACGAGCGTGACTGCGGTGCGCGAGGCTGTGATTCAACTCGAGTCGGAAGGGTTGATCAGCAAACGTTCCAACACGGCCACCAACATCACCGCGCTGACCCATGACGAAATCGCCCAAACCTTCTTCGTCCGGATTCCACTCGAACGGATGGCCGTGGCGGAAGCAGCACGGCGCGCGCGGAAGGGCGATATCCGGCGGCTGAAAGAACTGCACGATCTGGTGCGCGAGGCGGCACGCGACAAGAATCCGCGCCTCTACGTTCAGCGGGACTACGCCTGGCACGAGGCCGTTTGGCAAGCGTCGGGCAACGAAGTCCTCGAAAACACCCTGCGGCGCCTGGTTCTGCCGCTGTTCGGATTCAGTGTGATTCAGATCGTTTCCGAACCGAGCTTCGATCTTGCCGAGGACGCGCGCTCCCATGAGCCGATTCTGAAGGCGATCTCCAAGGGAGACGCGGACGCGGCCATGGCGGCGTTCGAAAAAGGAGTCTTCGGCTGGACCACGCACGTCCGCGAGTACCGCGCCAATCGCAAGGAGCGCGAATGTCTCGCGGTTGGCTGATCGCGCTGGTTTCCGTCGCTGCCGCGGCGCAACAGCCCGGCGACCCGGTGGAGTTCTACCGTTCCCGAGTCCAGCCGTTGCTCGCCGCGAAATGCCTTGCGTGCCATGCCCAAGCCAAGCAGGGCGGCTTGCGGCTCGATTCGAGGGAAGCGGTATTGAAGGGCGGAGTATCGGGTCCGGCCGTGGTTCCGGGCGCCCCCGCGGAAAGCCTGCTGCTCCGCGTGGTGACTCACACCCACGAGCGAATCCAGATGCCACCCGGCGGCAAGTTGAATGGCGCGGAGATCGCCGCGCTCGAAGGCTGGGTGAAGTCGGGAGTTCATTTCGGTTCCGGACCGGAGCTTCCGGAACCCGCGGCGGCACTCGGAGACCGCCGCAAGTTCTGGTCGTTCCAGATTCCGGTGAAGGCCGCGCTTCCGCGCGTGAAGAACGTTGCCTGGGCCCGGACTCCGGCCGACCATTTCGTCCTCGCGGCGCTCGAGGCCAAGGATCTGGAGCCCGCGCCGCCGGCCAGCCCCGCGGTTTGGTTGCGGCGTGTCACGATCGATCTCACCGGACTTCCGCCAACGCTCGATGAGTATCGCGCCTTCGCCATCGATCACTCGGCCGAAGCGCGCGCGACCGCGGTCGACCGGTTGCTGGCATCGGAACGCTACGGCGAACGCTGGGGCCGTCACTGGCTCGACGTAGCGCGATACGCCGATGCCGACGGAATCAGCGTGGCGCCGATTCCCTTCCCCAACGGTTGGCGCTATCGAGATTGGGTCGTGAACGCCTTCAATCAGGACATGCCATACGACACGTTCGTGAAGGCGCAGATCGCGGGTGACTTGATGGACAAACCCGGCGAGCGGAAGCTGACCCCAGCGGTGGGCTACCTCGCGCTGGGCCCGTGGTTCCACACCGTGGTCGAGCCGGTGAAGGCGCGCGCGGACGAGTTGCAGGATCGCATCGATGCCGTGTCACGCGGATTCCTCGGGCTCACGGTCGCTTGCGCGCGCTGTCACGATCACAAGTACGACCCGATCCCGAACTCGGACTACTATGCCATCGGCGGCGTGCTGGCCTCCACCGAATCGCGCGAAGAGCCGCTCGCGCCGGCCGGGACGGTAGCTGCCTATGATGCAGCGGACAAGCGCGTCAAAGCAGCCGAGGGACAGATCAAGGACTTCTTCGAAGCACAGCGCAAGCAGTTCCGTGAGCGGGAAGCGAAATCCTCCGGACGTTATCTGCTCGCGGCGTGGGCGGCGCTTCACCGGGTGGAGGCTCCGCACGCCGGGCTCGATCGAAAGATTCTCGCCCGGTGGGCGGCCTACCTTGCCCAGCCGCACGATCACTCGCTTCTCGGATTCTGGGACACACTGAAGACCAAAGCTGATCGCACAAACGCCGAGAAGGCGGCACGCGAGTTTCAAGTGATGGTGGACGCGTTAGTCGCCGAGCAGGAAGCGCTGACCGCCTACAACGAGAAGGTGATCGAGGAATCGAAGAAGTCCACCGACCCGTACGATATCTACTGCAAGGGCTGCCGCGCGGAGACCAAGGCGCTGCCTCGCGACAAGTACGTCTTCCTCGGCAACCTGTTCGATGCCAAGCGCAAGACCGACGGCGAAGAGCGCGGCGCTGGCGTACTGTACCTCGAAGACAAGGAGATCGAGCCGTACCTCGATGCCGCCGCCCAGGCAAAGCTCGCGGCCACGCGACGCGAACTCGCGGACGCGAAGAAGGCGCTGCCCGAGCGGTATCCGTTCCTGCACATCCTCTCCGACACCAGGACGCCGAGCGACATGCCGCTGCACCGCCGCGGTGACCCGTACAACATGGGCGAGATCATCCCGCGCCATTTCCTGTCGGTGCTCGGCAAACCGGGCCCCGCCCCGTTGCGAAACGGAAGCGGCCGGCTCGACTTGGCCGCGCAGATCGCGGCCGAGTCGAATCCGTTGACCGCGCGAGTACTGGTGAATCGGGTTTGGCATCACCATTTTGGCGCCGGTCTGGTTCGCACGCCGAGCAATTTCGGAGCCGCTGGAGACCGGCCAAGCCATCCGGAGCTCCTGGATTATCTGGCCGTCGAGTTCATGGAGTCCGGCTGGTCGATCAAGAAACTCCACCGCCGCATCGTGCTTTCTTCCGCCTACGCGATGAGCAGCCAGCCATCGAAAGAAGCGCTCGCGAAAGACGCGGACAACCGGTTGTTGTCACGCTTTCCACGCCGCCGCATGGACGTTGAAGCAATGCGCGATTCGATGCTCGCCGCTTCAGGAAAACTCGACCTGAAGATGGGCGGCCCAGCGATGAAGTGGGACCAAGACTTCCGCCGCCGCACGCTTTATGGCGAAGTGAGCCGATTCCGCACCGAGCGCAGGCTGACGCTCTTCGATTTTCCCGACCCCTCGATCCACGCCGAAAAGCGCGTTGCCACCAATACCTCCGTGCAGCGGCTGTTTTTCCTGAACAGCGCCTTCGTCAAGGAGCAATCGGAAGCGCTGGCGCAACGGATCGCGGCGAGCGCGACGGGCTGGGACGATCGAGTGCGCTTCGCGTATGCGTTGCTGTTCGGGCGCGACCCCGAACCGCGCGAATCGGAGGCCGCGAAACGCTTCCTGGCGGATACCGCCGGCGGCGAGCCGCTGGCCGCCTACGCGCAAGTGCTGTTGAGTTCGAGCGAATTCAGTTTCGTGGATTGATGATCATGCCCTTCCTCTCTCGCCGTGAAACGCTTCATACGATCGGCGCCGGTTTCGGTATCGCCGCACTGCGCTCGGTGTGCGCGGCGGCGGAGAACCCGTTCGCGCCGAAGCAGCCGCACTTTGCGCCCAAGGCCAAGCGGGTCATCTTCCTCGTGATGAACGGCGGCATGTCTCAAGTGGACACGTTCGACCCGAAGCCGATGCTCGAGCGCTATCACGGCCAGCCGATGCCGGGAGGAACTCCGAAAACCGAGCGCAAGACGGGCGCCCTGATGAAGTCGCCGTTCCAGTTCCGGCGTTGCGGCAAGAGCGGAATCGAGATCAGCGAGATCTTTCCGCAAATCGGCGATCGCGCCGACGATCTTTGCGTGATCCGGTCAATGTACACCGACATTCCGAATCATGAGCCGTCGCTGCAGATGATGAACTGCGGCGAGAACCTGCAGAGCCGCCCGTCGATGGGCTCATGGCTGATCTACGGGCTGGGAACCGAGAACCAGAATCTGCCGGGTTACGTGGTGATGTGTCCGGGCATGCCCGTGGTGGGATCGCCACTGTGGAACTCGAGTTTCCTGCCCGCGATCTACCAAGGCGTCTACATCCCGAACAATATCAAGAACCCGCGCGAGATGATCCAATACTTGCGCGACGGCGATCGCGCGCCTGAGTCGAAGCGCCGTCAAGTGGATCTCCTCCGCGAACTGAATCGCTGGCATGCCGAGAAACGCGCGGACGATTCGCAACTCGAAGCAGCGGTGCAGTCGATGGAGGTCGCTTTCCGGATGCAGACGGAGGCGCCCGAGGCGTTCGACATCGCGAGCGAGCCAGAGAAGGTGCGGGCGCGTTACGGCGACAGCGATTTCGGGCGCGGCTGCCTGCACGCGCTGCGGCTGGTGGAGCGCGGCGTCCGAATGGTGCAGCTCTACTACGGCAACCTGCAGCCGTGGGACAACCACGATGACATCATGATCCACAAGAAGCTGGCGGCCAATGTGGATGGTCCCATGGCGGCGCTGATCGATGATTTGAAGTCGCGCGGCCTGTTCGAGGAGACACTGATCGTGTGCACGGGCGAGTTCGGGCGCACGCCGTCGGTCGAAACCAGCTCTCGCGTCAAGGTGCAGAACGGGCGCGACCACAACCCGTTCGGGTTTTCGCTGTGGATGGCGGGTGGCGGAGTGAAGGGCGGCATGACCCATGGCGCGACTGACGATTTCGGATTCAAGGCGGAGCAAAACCGGGTCCACGTTCACGATCTGCACGCGACGATCCTGCACTTGATGGGGATCGACCACACGCGGCTCACCTATTCCTACAGCGGCCGCGATTTCCGCCTCACCGATGTGCACGGCAAGGTGGTGCGCGAGATTCTGACATAGAATGACAAGTTCCATGAGCGTCAATCCAATCCACACCGGTCTCGACTACGGGCGGCCCGGAAAACAAAGCGGCCACCTCGCGATTCCGTACTCGCACAATCTCGGCGGCTGGGCGAACTTGCGGGTTCCGGTGAGCGTGATCCGCAACGGCGATGGTCCGGTGGTGCTGCTCATGGCGGGCAACCACGGCGACGAATATCCGGGCCAAGTGGCGATCCTGCGGCTGTGGCGTGAACTGACGCCCGAAGATGTCACGGGCACATTGATCCTGATTCCGTGCCTGAATCCGCCCGCATCGAAAGCATCGACGCGGCTGTCGCCGCTCGACGGACGCAACTTCAACCGCTGCTTTCCGGGCAATCCGAACGGCACGCCCAGCGAGATCCTCGCGCACTACCTGACAACGGTGCTGTTCCCCATGTCTGAGTACGTGATCGACCTGCATACGGGAGGGCGCAGCATGGGCTTCCTGCCATGCGCGCATATGCACCTGGTTCCGGATCTCCAACAGCGCACCCGAATGTTGCGCGCGGCCGAGGCGTTCCTCACCGAGGTGACGTTCCTCTACGCCGATGTCGCGGGAACCGGATTGCTTCCCACCGAAGCCGAAGGTCAAGGCAAGATCGTCATCACGACCGAGATGGGCGGCGCCGAGATGGTCCCCGCCTCGATCCACCGCCAGTGCCAGGCCGGACTGCGCAACGTGCTGATCCACTGCGGCGTGCTGCGAGGCAAGGAGAAGTCGAGGGCCGAAGCCGGACTCGGACCGGCGCGCTGGGTCCAGTCACTCGACCGGGAAGACTATCGCTTCGCGCCGGAGTCCGGAATGTATGAGAACTGCGTCGACCTCGGCGAGGCGGTGAAGAAAGGCGATCTGCTCGGCCAGGTCTTCTCGATCGAGAATCCGGATCGGGAACCGGCGAAAGTTTGGGCGCATGCCGATGGAATCCTGGTCGCCAATCGCGGGCCTTCGATGGTGGGTCAAGGCGATTGCGTGGCGTGCGTCGGGCACGATGTCGACCTTCGGACGCTGTAGAGGCGGCCCGAAGCGTCTTACCTGGATCCCGCGCGCAATCCCGGAATGCCCGCAGACCGCCTGCCGGCCGTACCGCTCAGCTTCCTCGTGCCGCGAGGACAGCATCCGCTCTGCTGAAGTGTCATAGGGATTTCGCGATCCTGGCGACTACTGAAGCGATAGTGCCCCGTGCTTCTTGCCGGGAGCCGGCCCTGCGCAAACTGGCCGCGCAATCCTCCCGGGCTTGACGACTTTGACGCTTGCTCTTCCCATTTCGGGGAATTCGACCGGAGGCTCCGCCAAGCGACGACGCAGGCGCGGGTTGGCGTCGTTGGCGCCGCTGGACAGGCCCCGCACGCGCCGAGTGCGGACCAGTTCTTCCAAGTCATGAGCAATCCGCGGCGCGTTGCAGGTAACGCTGCACGGTGCTGCGGCTGACCTGGCAGGCGCGGGCGATCTGGCGCTCGCTCAAATGGGCTTCATGGTGGAGTCGGAGGACTTCCTTGATCTGACGCATCGGTAATCTTCTTTCCGGCACGTGATCTCCTTTCTTGTTCAGGAAACCACGTGCCATCGGGATTACCCCGGCGCGCCAACCCTCCTGTGCCCTTCCATTCCGGTGATGTGAGCCACCGTTCCGGTCAGCCCGGAAAAGTGGACCCACTTCCCACCGGAACGGTGGATTCACTTCCCACCGGAATGGTGGCCCACATCGCACTGGAATGGGTGGCCCACTTCGAACGGAATACGCATCTTGCCGCAAAAAAAGGAATCTCGCTCAACCTCCACTCCTGCGTCGCGCACCCCGTCGTTTGGCATCAATTGACAGTTTATGAAGGTCATGCTAAAAGTTGTGACTATGAGCAGTCTGACGTCTCTGAATATCTCCATGCCGCAAACGATGAAAGACTTCGTGGAGGACCAGGTCGAATCCGCGGGTTTCGCCACGCCGAGTGAGTACATTGGGGCGCTCATTCGCGACGATCAAAAGCGCCGGGCTGAGGAGACTCTCGAAGCCCGATTGCTCGAGGGGCTGGACTCCGGCGAGCCGATCGAGATAACCCCCGAATATTGGGAACGCAAGCGGACGCAACTCCTCGAACGCCACGCCAAGATGACGGGCATGCGGTGAGATGTGGATTTGTCGTCCGCCCACGGGCTGATCGGGATATCGACGAAATCGCCGACTACCTCGCCGGGCAGGCCGGACCAGACATCGGCCTTCGCTTCCTCAGAGAAGTATTCGAGACTTTCACGGTGCTTGGCACCCGTCCAGAGATCGGATGGCATTGCAAAGTCCGGCATCCGCGGTTGATCACCGCCCGTACGATCCGGGTGAGCGAGCGCTTTGACAAGTTCCTGATTTTCTATCAGCCTTACGATGACCGAATCGAAATCCTTCGCCTTCTCCATGGAGCGCAGGATCTTGCGACGCTCTTCGAGCGCGAGGGCATCGACTAGCCCGCTTCGACCGCCGATGCTCACCGATCCGATCCGGGAGTCACTATCGAATCGGATACCAGAAATCGGTCCCGGGCCGCCCGATTCCCCGGGAGGAACAGGCGGCCCGGACCGGCATCACGCCCTCGCCGCGGCCAATTGGCCGGCTGGCGCCGGGGGAGGAGGCGTGCTGAATCGCACCGATACCAACTTGGAGACGCCCGGCTCTTGCATCGTCACTCCGTACAACGCCTGAGCCGCTTCCATCGTCCGCTTGGCATGGGTGATGATCACGAACTGCGTACCCGCCGACATCTCCTTCAACAGCCCCATCAGCCGCTGGATGTTCGGTTCGTCGAGCGGGGCGTCCACTTCGTCGAGCATGCAGAAGGGGCTCGGGGTGTACTTGAACACCGCCATCAGAAGCGATAGAGCCGTTAGGGCTTTCTCGCCGCCCGACAGCAGCAGGACGTTCTGCAGACGCTTGCCCGGAGGCGACGCGACGATGTCGATGCCGGAGTCGTTCACGTTGGCCTCGTCGGTCAGCCGCATCTCGGCCATGCCGCCGCCGAACAGCTTGGTGAACGTCTCCTTGAACGACGCGTTGATTGCCTCGAACGCCTCGGTGAAGCGCTTGCGCGATTCGACGTCGATCTCGTGGATCGCCTTCTCGGTGTCGCGGATGGAGTCGAGCAGGTCCTGCCGTTGCGCGTTGAGGAAGTCGTAGCGCTGCTGCGCCTCCTCGAACTCCTGCAACGCATCGGGGTTGACCGGTCCGAGGTTTTCGATCTTCGTTTTCAACGACTGAACCTTCTCCTCGGCCTCGAGCAATCCGACCTCGTCGAGAGGCTGCTCATCGCCGCCGGTCAGCTCCTCGAGGGAAACCTTCAGTTCCTTCTGCGAGGTCTCCTCGAGGAACTTCAGTTCGGCGCGCCGCTCCACCAAATGCAGTTCGATTTGCGTCCGTTTGGTCTGCGCCGACTGGGCCTCGGCGCGGAGCACCTTGACGTACTCGTCCGTCGCGGTAAGCGCCTCACGCAGTTCCTGTTCCTGGCGGGCGAACTCGGCCACGATCTTCGCGGTCGACTCGATCTCCGCTCCTACCTTGGCGGCGGTCTCGTCGAGCGTCATGTTGTCGTTGAGCATCCGCTGCCGCGCGACGCCCAACCGTTCCATCTCCTGGCTCAGCGACTCGCGCCGCCGGGCCAGATCCTGCTGATGATGCCGCAGCCGCTCCATCGCGTTGCCTTCGGCCCGGCGGCGCTCCTCGCGCTCGGCGAGCTGAATCCGCAGAGCGGAATGCTCTTCGGTGAGGTGGGCCATGCGGCGCTGCCGTTCGTCCAGCACCTGGCGGAACTCGGCGATCTCGGCCTCGCGAGTGGCGCGGATTGCATCCTTTTCCGAGACCAGCTTTTGGGCGTTGTCGCGCCGCTCCACCGCCTGCGCGCCTTCCTTTTCCAGCCGCTGGAGTTCCAGGCGCGATACCGACAATTTGGAATTGGTGCGCGAGAACTCTTCCGCCAGCCGACGGTTCTCATGATCGAGCGCGACAGCCTCGCGCTCCTGGCCCTGTTGCATTCCGCGCAACGCCTCGAGCTCTTCGGCCAGCCTGGCGATCTCTTCCTCGAGAGTGTGGAGTCTGCCGGTGGTCTGCGCCAACGCTTTCTGCTTCTGGCCTTCCTGCGTCGTGATTTCGCGCAGTTCGCGCTTCAACGCGAGCGGACCGGAGCCCGTCTTGCGTCCGCCGCTGACGGCGTGTCCGTGGTAGCAGACGCCGTCGCCGAGCAGGAAGTAGAAGTCCGGATACTGGCTCGAGAGCCGTTGCGCCGCCTGCCGGTTCTCGGCGATGAAGCAACGAGCCAGCCGGGGGATCAAGGAAGCGGGCGCCTGGGTCAGACCGTTCGTCATCCGAAGCACGTCGCTGAGGCCCGCCACGATGCCGGTCTCGGGTCCGAGGGCGGGCTGCATGGCGGGCAGGGAAGCCATCGGATCGCCCGGTTCCGGGTGGATCAGGAACGTGGCGCGGCCGTCGAGATCGGTGCGCATCAGATCGATGCCGCGCTCCGCCTGATCGCGCGTGTGGACCACCACGTACTCGAGCTCCTCGTGCAGGAACTCTTCCGCCGCCTTTTCCCACTGCGAGTCGACCTCGATGAAGTCGGCGAGCACGCCGGTCGGCTTCAGATCCTGCGCCTTGCCCTTTTCGAGAGCCGTAAAGAGACGCTTGACAGAATCGGTGGTATATGAGCGATGCGAAAGGACTTCTCCGAGCGAATCCATGCGCGCCTTGAGGCGGGAGGCCTCCGCGCGGAGGGTCTCCTGATCGCGGCGAGCCTGAGTGGCGGCGCCCCTGCCCGAAGCCAGCTCTTCGTCGAGCCGGCGGCGGCGATCCGCCAGCGACTCGAGTTCCATCTGCCGCTTCGACAGCGCCTCGCCGACTTCCTTCTTCCGCCCTTCCAGCCGCTCGAGATCGGCGGCTGCCATCTGCTCCTCGCGCGTCAGGCGCGAGCGGTCGCGTTCGATCGACTGGAAGAAGCCTTCCATCTGAGCGAGCTGGTTCTTGAGGTTCGAGACCTCTCCCAGCAGCCGCAGAATCGACTGCCGGCCGTGCTCGATCTGTTGTTCGTGCTCGCGCAGCTCCGCCTGAGCGGAATCCCGGTGGCGGGTCTTCTCGTTCAGTTGGTCGCGGGTGACGGCCGATTCTTCCTCGAGTTTGGCCAGCCGCTGCGAGTGCTCCTCGATCTCGCGGCCGATCTGCTCGAACCGCTGCTCCAGTTGGAGCCCATCGGATTCGCCCTGCCCGAGGCGCGCCTCCATGTTGCCGATCTCGCGCGCCTGCGATTCGATGCGGCCGCGCGTGCGCTCGCCTTCCAGCCGGAGTTGCGACAGCTTTTCCCGCGTGCGAGTGAGTTCGCCTTCGACGGCGTAGTTCCGTTCGAGCAGGCCGGTCTGTTCGGCTTCCTTTATACCGACCTGTTCGGAGAGGTTCTGGAAGTGCGAATTCGCCTGATTGAGATCGATGGCGATTTTGGTGGCTTCGCGCTCGAGCATCCGGTACTTGCCGCTCAACGACACGCGCAACTGGACCACCAGTTCCTGGTGCAGTTCCTGGTAGCGTTTGGCCTTGGCGGCCTGCCGCTTCAGCGAGTTCGCCTGCCGGCCGACTTCCTCGAGGATGTCGAACACACGCGACAGGTTCTGCTTCGCGCTTTCCAGCTTCGCTTCGGCGAGGCGGCGCTTGGTTTTGAACTTGCCGATTCCGGCGGCTTCCTCGATGACGGCGCGCCGGTCGTGCGGCTTGGAACTGAGGAGCTGGCCGATGCGGCCCTGCTCGATGATCGCGTAGCTTTCCGGTCCAAGGCCGGTTCCGATGAACAGGTCCTGGATGTCGCGGAGGCGGGCGAGCTTCCCGTCGATCAGGTACTCGCTCTCGCCGCTGCGGTAGAGCCGGCGGGTAATGGTGATCTCACGCGGCCCTTTGGGGGCGGCGTGGCCGTTGGTTCCATTCGCGTGACCGTTTGCATGCCCGTTGGCATGGCCATTCGCATGCCCGTTGGCGTGGCCGTTGGATTCCCCGAGAACGACCGGTTGGACGGTCTCTTCGCGAGGGTCCACCATGGTCATCGTGACCTGGGCCATCGACAGCGGTTTTCGGTCTCGAGTGCCAGCGAAGATTACATCTTCCATCCTGCTGCCACGCAATGACTTGGCGGATTGCTCGCCGAGAACCCAGCTAATTGCATCGCTGAGGTTCGACTTGCCGCATCCGTTCGGTCCCACGACGGCGGCGATGCCGGTGCCGTGGAATCTCATTTCGGTTCGGTCGCAGAACGACTTGAAACCGTGGATCTCGACGCGCTTCAGTCTTAACAAGGGGTTTGGGCCCTCCAGGAAAAGTCTTGGGCCAACGGCCGCGTCTCGGGGGAGTAACGACCTCCCAATAGTATCGGAACGCGAGCGAAAAGTAAAGCGGTCTACAGGGTTCAGTGTCTAGTTCAGGTCTAGCACTACATGTTGTGGTGGCTGGGACGGTTCGGTGCCGAAACGGGCCTCATTCGACTCCGAGGTAGGGATTAAAAGTATAGTCGGCGGAGGGCTCTTCGCCGGCCGGAAAGCGGACTCCCCGGCTCACCGCGTAGGCCGGATCGAGCGCCCACTGCCCGTTGTTGAGTAGATTTCGCTTTTTGGTGGCGTTGTCGAACCATCCCCAGAAGGGCCGCGCCTTGTTGGAGGCTTCTTTCCGGCCGAGGAAGGCCGCGCTGATCTTGCCTGCCGCCGCGGGAATGCCGGGACGGTTGCCGAATGGCTGGTATTGGTAGAAGTCGTCGAAACTGCGTTCCCGCCAGTTCGCTCCCTCGGTACCGCGAAGCCACCAGTGGTTGTAGATCGGCAGCAATTCGTAGCCGACCAGCTTGTCGTCGGCGTGCTTGGGCCGCTCCGCAACCCCCTTATATACGTATGTGATGCCAGTCCCAATGGAGAATTTGCCTTGGGAGAAGCGGGAGTGCTTCCGCGATGCGCCCGGATAGATCCCATGGCCGCCGGACTCGATGAACGCGATGGGGTGGCTCCCGTCGTGCAACTCGATCCGCCCTTCGACGCCGTGAACCCCGTTCTTGATGCGATCGTCGAGCACGGCGGCGTAGACATTATTATGAGCGAGCGATTCCAGCACCTGGAGTTGGCCGAATTCCGAGCCGTCCTTCTTCACCGTCAGGATCAGCCCCTCGTTGTCGTTCTCATGGCAGCTTCCGGCGACACACTTGTCGGAGTAGTCCCGCGGGTGGAACACGTTGTAGATCAGGAACCAGTGCGTGGCCGTCTCCATGGCGGCGTAGTAGACGAAGGCCTGGGAGCTGCCGGTCTCCAGATTGTCCCAGTTGTTGTCGCCCTGCCAGTCGCCATCGAAGTCGAACCGGGCCGCCATGTCGGACTTGGGCTGGAACCAGGTCTCCGCGGCGAAGAGCGGCGCCCAGTGTTCGGCAAGGTAGCGGTAGGGGTCAGATATCCTTTCTTCGGGGTCGAAAGTCTTGTTTTCCTGTTTCCTACGCGCCGAAACTTCATTCGTCACTTGAATTGTCAACTTGACGCTCTTGCCCTCGAGTTCCGCCTCCACTTCGCAATTGGCGGGCTGCTCGGGCGCCGTAAACAGGACGGCGTCCTGCAGGACGTAGTCCTTGGTGACGGAACTGATGATGCCGGCGAGCCGCGACGCCGGATTGGCGTAGAAGGCTTCGTCGTCGCGGCCTTGGAACTTGAACGGCTTCGAAAGCCAGCCGCAGTTCGGCGTCACCAGGCGGACCTTGGCTCCGCCCTTGTTGAGACGTACCCGGTCCGTGCCCTCGGCGCCGGTCTTGGGAATGTCCGAGTAGGCCTTTACCTGAAGCTGGAGTTCTTCAAGAGGCCGGATCCGGGCGGGTTCCGCGTCGGTCCGAATCTTGATCTCGGAGACGACTTGGGCGGCGGCCGAGCCCGCGAGCATGAGAAAGGGGAGTAGCGACTTCATCATCTCCGATTGTGGCCGATTCTAGCGGTCCGGGCAACACCGGTCTTCCCGAGGGGTCATTACGGTCCGGTACCGGCGAGGGCTTCCCATTCCGCGCGATCCGCGAGATGCTGGATTCACTGAGGCCACTCGCGAGAGTGGCCGAAACAGTTCCCGGCGCCTGAGCCTCCAAGCGGGCGCCGGGTTCTTTTGTTCATGGCTGCGGGCGTTGTACCCTAGAGTGCGATGAACCGAAGACAACTCCTGGCCGGCGCTGCCTCTCAGCTTCCCGCGCGGAAAACCTCCAAGGCGCGAAATGTCGTCTTCGTGCTCACCGACGACCACCGGTACGACGCGCTTGGGTTCCTGAAGGCCCAGCCCTTCCTCGAAACCCCGCACCTGGACTCGCTGGCGCGCGAGGGCGTCCACTGCAAGCACGCGTTCGTCACCACCGCGTTGTGCTCGCCCAGCCGGGCGTCGATTCTGACAGGCCGCTACGCGCACTCGCACCGCATCGTCGACAACAACACCGCCATCCCACCCGGGACGCGCTACTTCACCCAGGACCTCCAGAAGGCGGGCTACGCCACCGCGTTCATCGGAAAGTGGCACATGGGCAACGCCTCCGACGATCCGCAGCCGGGTTTCGATCACTGGGTCAGCTTTCGCGGCCAGGGCTCGTACGTCCCGTCGGCCAACGGACTCAACGTCAACGGCAAGCGCGTTCCCCAAAAGGGCTACATCACCGACGAATTGACCGATTACGCGCTCGACTGGTTGGGCGGCCGCCCCAAGGACAAGCCATACTTCCTGTACCTGTCGCACAAGGCGGTTCACGGGACCTTCATTCCGGCCGATCGCCACAAGGGGCGCTACAAGAACGCCCAGTACAAATACCCCGAGTCGATGGCCACGGAGTTCCCGCACCGGCCGATGTGGGTGCGCAATCAGCGCAACAGTTGGCACGGCGCCGATTTCCCCTACCATGTCGAGCGGGACGTCGCGTCGGTCTACAAAGACTACGCCGAGACGTTGCTCGGCGTCGATGAGAGCATGGGCCGCCTTTTGGAAGCGCTACGGAAGCGGGGGGAACTCGATTCGACGCTGATCGTTTACATGGGCGACAACGGCCACGCGTTCGGCGAGCACGGGTTGATCGACAAGCGGACGGCGTACGAGGAGTCGATGCGGGTGCCGTTTCTCGCCCGTTGCCCGGAGCTGTTCTCCGGCGGGCGGACGGTGAACGAGATGGTGGCCAACATCGACATCATGCCCACCGTATTCGCCGCCGCGGGGATGCCGGCTCCGCGAGGCATCGACGGCCGGAGTCTGCTTCCGGTGCTGGGGGGCAACGCCTCCGGGTGGCGGCAATCGCTGCTGTACGAATACTACTGGGAGAGGAACTATCCTCAGACGCCCACCATATTCGCGCTGCGGGAAGATCGCTACAAATTCATCCGCGCCCACGGGGTGTGGGACCTGGACGAATTGTACGACCTCGCCGAAGATCCGTTCGAAACCCGCAATCTGATCCTGAGCCCGGCGCACAAGGCGATCGCGCAGGCGATGAGCAAGCGGATGTTCGAGACGCTGAAGTCGACGGGAGGCGATTCGATCCCGCTGTATCCCGACGCCGGGAATGTTTCGACGCTGCGGAGCCGCAACCGGTCAGGCGCGGCGGAGTTCCCGGGGGAGTGGCTGAAGTAGGGCGGGTCCGTCCGGCGAACCCGCCCGTCGCGCTTATTTCTCCGTGACGCGCATGGCGATGCGGCGGTTCTTCTGGCGTCCCTCCTCGGTGGTGTTGTCGGCCGCTGGGTGCTGGTCGCCGTAGCCTTCGGCGCTCAGCCGGCCGGACTCGACGCCCAGCTTGACCAGTTCGGCCATGACGTTGTTGGCGCGATCGGCGGACAGTTTCATGTTCGCCGCCGCGTCGCCCACGTTATCGGTGTAGCCGCCGAGTTTGATCTTCACCTTCGGAAACGCCTTCAGGATCGCGGCGATGTTGCCGAGTTGCTCCTGGGAAGCGGACTGCAAGGTGGCGCTGCCGGTGTCGAACAGCAGGCGGTCGAAGTCGAACCAGGTAGTCTTGTCCACCATCTTGCCGCCGTCTTCGATGAAGTCGACGAGTTTGTTCTCCACGCCCAGCCGGGGGATGTTCAGTTCGATGCCGTTGGGGAGTTTCCGCTTGAAGAACTCGCCCAGGGCAGCCCAGGCGGATTTGGCGGCACCGGTGACGGACGAAGTCGCCTGAGTCGCCGTTTGGGCCGCTTTGCTCGCCGCGTCCTGAGCAACGTCCTTGACTGGCGGCGCGCCGCCGGAGAAGAACCAGTAGAGCCCGGCCAGCAGAGCCAGTCCGGCGAGAACGGACCAGAGCCAGCCGCCGCTCTTTTCCTCGGAGGCGTGGGCCGCGGAGGCGGAGGAAACGGACAGGCTGGACAAGATGCCGCCAAATCCGGAGGGAAGCGAACTCTGCAACGACGGGACCTCGGCGCTCAGCAGTTTGCCGAGAGATCCGGCGCTGAGCGATCCTTCGCTGACGCGCTTGCCGAGAAAGCCCAGCACCAGCGGGGCGGCCATCGACAGCAGGCCGGAGGCCGACGAACCCTTGACGCCCGCCGCCCGCGCGATGAGATCGGTGGCGGCCGATTGTTGCGATCCGAGCGCCATGGACAGGAGCTTGGAACCGAGTTCGGAAGCGCCGCCGCCGGATGCCATTCCGGCGAGACTACCGAGAAGGCCGGAGGCCCCGGGTCCGTTCAACAGACCGAGAATCTGGCTGAGGAAGCCCGTGTCGCCGGAGCGATTGGCGAGCGCGCTCAGCAGCGATGCCGAACTTGCCGTCAGGCCGTTCTTCACGGCGCCTTCGGACTCTCCTAACCGGGAGGCGAGCGATCCGGCGATCTGAGGCGTTACCAGGGACATGAGCGAATCGAGCATGGAAGTTGCCACGAGATTCTCCTTTTTCTTGCCTGTTCACCCGGATGGGGGTGTTTGCCAAGCAGTCTAAAGTATAGTAGACTGCCGGGACCGCAAGGAATACCCCGCGTCAAAAGGAGACCGATCATCATGCGTTTGACCCGCCGTTCGGCACTGTTCGCGCTTCCAGCGGCCGCCTTGGCCGCCCCGGAGCCAGCCGGCCTTGCGCGGCGGATCGGGCTCACCACGGGCTCGTTCATGCCGCATCTGTCGGAGTCGGCCGCGGCGGGAAAGCTGGTGATGCTCGACCTGCCGGCAATCATGCGCGACGATCTCGGGCTGACCGTGCTCGACCTGATGACCGCGTGTCTGCCGTCGCTCGACCGGGCCTATTGCGACAAGCTGCGCAACAACGCCGTGAAAGCCGGAATCACGATCACGAACCTGAAGATGAACCAGCCGAAGCTCGACATGGCGAGCCCGGATCCGGAAACGCGCCGCCACGCGCTTTCCGTCTACGAGTCCACGATCGACTCCGCCGCGGTCCTGGGCTGCCGCTGGGTGCGGCCGATCCCGGGACCGAATCGGCCGGACCTGAAGCTCCTCGCCGGCTCCTATCACCGGCTGATGGACTACGGCGCCCGCCGCGGGATCGCCCTGTTGGTGGAGAACTACGGATGGATGACGGGCGATCCGGACGCTATCCCGGCGGTTGTGAAGGCCGTGGGACGGGGTCTGCGGTGCCAGCCGGACACGGGCAATTGGGAGGACGCGGTCCGCTACCAGGGTCTGGAGAAGGCGTTTCCTCTGGCCGTTTCATGCGATTTCAAGGCGTTCGATATGGGCGCGGACGGGTCGCACGCGCGGTACGATCTGAAGCGGTGCTTCGACGCCGGCTGGAAGGCGGGGTTCCGGGGGCCCTGGTGTTTCGAGCACTTCCACAAGGAACTGAAGCCGCTGCTTCGCGAGATGGTGGTGTTGCGCGATCTGTTGCGCAAGTGGATGTCCGCGTAGCGGTCAGAGTTCGGCGGCCATTGCATCGGCCTCATGGCGGGAAGGCGCCGACGACTGCGCGCCCGCGCGCGTCACCGAAACCGCCGCCGCCGCGTTGGCAAAGCGCAACGCGTGTGCCATGGGCGCGCCCTCGCTCAGCGCCACGGCGAGCGCGCCGTTGAACGTGTCGCCGGCCGCGGTGGTGTCCACGGCGCCGACGGCGAATCCCGGCGAGTGGATGGCCTCGATGCCGTCGTAGTAGTAGCAGCCCGCCTCGCCGAGCTTGAGGATCACCGCGCGCGGTCCCATGGCGATCAGGGCGGCGGCCATGTCTCGCGCGTCGTCCGGTGAAGACGGCCCGGTCCGCGCGCCGAGCAACGCGGCCGCCTCGGTTTCGTTCGGCGTGAGGATCGCCGCGGCTTGCAGTATGTCCTGGCTCAACGGAACGGCGGGCGCTGGATCGAGGATGCATTGGGCTCCGCACTCGGCGGCCAGGCGCATGGCCTTGGCGACCGTGTCGAGCGGCGTCTCCAATTGAAACAGCACGTAGCGGGAATCGGAGAAGGCGGGCCGCATCGGCCCGACGTGGACCGGAGTGAGGGCGTGATTGGCTCCCGGCGCCACGACGATCGAATTGCGGCCTTCCCGGTCGACCCAGATCATGGCGATCCCTGTCGGCTCCGCCTTCGCCGTGCGAATTCCGCCGATATCGGCGCCCGACGCGGCCAGACTCGCGCGCAGCAAGTCTCCGTTGGCATCCTGCCCCACGCAGCCGGCCATGCGCACGGTGAGCGGGGGCCGCGCGAGCCGCGCCGCCGCGTTCGCCTGGTTGGCTCCCTTGCCGCCCGGGATCGTCTGGAAGCGGGAGCCCGTCACCGTCTCGCCGCTTGCGGGCAGCTTGTCCACGCGCACGACGAAGTCCATGTTCAGACTCCCGACCACGGTGAGCGACGGCATGCGGCGCTAAACGTCGATACCGAGCTTCTTCATCTCCTCGGCGTAGTACCGCTTGTGTAAAGCGTTCCACTCGTCGCCGCCCTCGATGATTTCCTTTTTGTGGGAGCGCACCTTCAGCCGGGCGGCGCGGTCCGCCTTGTCGTCGAGCGTCAGAATGTCGGTGATCGTGCGGACGATCTCGAGTCTGACCTCATTCTGATCCTTCTTGAGACGGAAGTCGCGGCCCTTGCGCATCACCGCCACCAGCTTGTGGGAGATGTCGGTGATCTTGTCGCGGGACAGTTTCATCGAATCGCCGGTGTCGCGGCCCGAAGCGCGGACGATTTTGCGCTCGCGGATCAGTTGGGTCTTGATCTTCTTGAACATCTCCTGATAGGAGATGTCCTCTCGCCGCATGTACTCGGCGTATTGGCTCAACAGTTCGCGAACATCCTCATTGAGTTTGTCCTCGACGGCGAGTTCCTCGAGGATGATGCCGCCGGCGACTTCGGTCCCAACGGCCGGATCCGCGACTTCCATGTACTGCGGGCTCAGACGTTTGACGATCTGGCGGGCAAGATAGGAAACGAACTCCTTGGGGAGTAGCATTCTTGGGTTTGATTCGGCTCCGGAATTTAGATCTCTACCACTGTACTAAACCGCGGATCAATCCGGCAAATCGCCGCGGTGGTGGTCGAGGAAGTCGCGGTCCACGGGTTTGCGTCCGCGGAACCACTCGTGGACCCCGTGCCAGTACTCGATCCGGCCCTCGCCCAGCTTCCAACACAGGTAGACTTCCTGCCCACGATAGAGGGTGGGGAAGTCGCACAGTCCGGTGTCCAGGTCCTTGACGATGCAGCCCCACTGCTGGATTTCGCCGATCAGTTCGGAGAGGCCGGAAACGGCGGCGTCGCGGCGGGTGCGCATTCCCGACACCTTCTGGCGGTCGATCAGCATGCCCCCCATGGTGCGCACCAATCGATCCACCTCGGCCAGTTCCTCCTCGGCCTGTTGATGCCGCAGCCGCAAGGCCAACACCTGGCGAAAGTTCCGCTCCACCAGCGGCAACAGTGCGTGGGCCTGATCCAACGTGAAAAATCGCGCCATCGGTGCGACTACACGCCGCAAATCTGAACGGCGAGCGACCGGCTGCGCGGTCCGTCGAATTCGGCGAAGACGATGCTCTGCCAAGTGCCGAGCAGAACCTTGGCGTTGCGAACCTGCAGGCTGAGAGTCTGTCCCATCACCATGCCGCGCAGGTGGGAATCGGCGTTCTGTCGTTCGCAATCGGAATGGAGCGGATCGTTGTGGCGGTAGTAGCGTTCGCGCTGGATCACGTCGTCGAGAAACGCCTTCACGTCGTCAATGAGCGCATCCTGCCATTCGCTGAGAAAAACGCCGGTAGTGGTGTGAAGCGACTGGAGATGGACAATGCCGTCGCGGATGCCGCTCTTGCGAACCACGTCGTTGACGCGGTCGGTGATGTTGAGCAGTTGCATCCGGTCGCCGGTGATCCAGTCGACGATTTTGCTAGCGACCTTGTATCCGCCTTGCGGCGCGGGCTCGCCATTCCCCTCGGCGGCGATCCCAGAGTCGAGCTGTGAGAGAGTCATTCGGGCTCCTGTGTCTTCGATTCTAGCGCACGATGAAGGCGCCCACCTCCGGTTTTTCTGGGGGTATCGCGGGTGGTCCGCTCACCGGCGGATCGGGCCCGCTCACGACATCCTCCGTCCCGCCTGCCGGTCGCGGCTTCCGAATGGGGCGTCAGCGTCCCATACTGATTGAAATATGATTCGCCTTGAATTCCTCGCCCTTTTTGCCCTGCTCCCTTTCACCGCCGCCGCTCAGACCGGAACGGTGCGTGGGCGGGTGACGCTAAAGGGCTCGAACGTTCCCGTTCATCATGCCGACGTGCTGATCCCCCGGACCGGACACAAGGCGGAGTCCGGCGACGACGGGAGCTTTTCGATCACCGGCGTTCCGGCGGGCAAGTGGGAGGTGGTCGCTCACATGCATAGCCTGAGCGATCAGCGGAGGTCCGTGCAAGTGACGGAGGGCGGGATCTCGGAGGTCTCCTTTTTCCTGGACTTGTCGCCGGTTCGCGAACAGATCACCGTCAGCGCGTCCGGGAAAGAGGAGACCGCGCTCGAGAGCTTCGTTTCCGTGCTGTCGGTCAGTTCGCTCGATCTGGCGGGTAAATCGGGCTCCACCTCGCTCGGCGATCTGCTGGACAATCAGTTGGGCATCGCCAAGCGCAGCTTCGGGCCGGGCACAACGCGCCCGGTTGTCCGCGGGTTCGACGGCGACCGCGTTCTGGTGCTCGAGGATGGCGTACGGACCGGCAGCTTGTCGGCGCAGTCGGGCGACCACGGCGAGCCGGTGGATCCGGCGCAGGTGGAGCGGATCGAAGTGGTGCGCGGACCGGCGACGCTGCTCTACGGCTCCAACGCGATCGGCGGCGTGGTCAACGCGATCAGTCCGCAGCACGACCTGCACGAGAAGCCCCACGCCGGCCTCAGCGGCAGCGTGAGCGCCACTGGGGGCTCGGCCAACGGCCAAGGCGGCGGTTCCGGCTCTCTGCGCTACGGACTCGGGGCGTGGCAGCTTTGGGGCGGCTACGGTGGAATGCGAACCGGCGATTACGCCACGCCGCTCGGCACGGTCCACAATTCGGAAACCAAGCTCAACAACGGGAGGTTCGGCGTGGGCCGGTTTTCGGAGAAGATGTCTTGGAACCTCGGCTATTCGCTGCAAGACGGGCGCTACGGCATTCCGTCGGCCGAGGAGGGCGCCGGGCACGATCACGGCGAGGACGTCGATCTCGCCTACCGCCGCCATCAGACCCGATTCACGGGTTCTCTGCGCGATCTCGGCATGTTCGAGCAGGCGACTTTGAAGCTCAACTACACCGACTGGAATCATCGCGAACTCGAGGGCGCGGAGATCGGGACCGAGTTCTTCAACAAACAGTTCATCTACCGGGGCGAGTTCCAGCAGAAGCGCCGCGGCGTGAGGTCGGGCACGCTGGGATTCTGGGGCATGACGCGGAACTTCAAATCGGAAGGCGCGGAGGCGCTCTCTCCGCCGGTGGATCAGACCGCCTTCGCGGCATTCGGGCTCCAGCAGTTCGACTTCGAGAAGATGCGTTTTCAGTTCGGCGGGCGCGTCGAGAACAACCGGTTCTCGGCCACCGGACTTCGAAACCGCGCGTTCACCGGATTCAGCGGAAGCGCGGGGATCAACGTTCCCGTGTGGTCCGGCGGCGTGATCGCGGCCAACGCGACGCATTCCTACCGCGCGCCCTCGCTCGAGGAGCTCTACTTCAACGGACCGCACGCCGGCACCGGCCTGTTCGAGGTAGGCAATCAGAATCTGGTCCGCGAGCGCAGCCTGGGGCTGGACTTCTCGGTCCGGCACCAGGGACGGAGGCTGCGCGGAGAGATGAACTTCTTCAACTACTCCATCGCCGATTTCATCTACTACGCGCCGACCGGTGACTTCGAGGACGGGCTGCCGGAAGCGAAGGTGCTGCAGGCGGGTGCGCGTTACACCGGCTCCGAGATGCGGGTGTCGGCCGCGCTGAACGGCAAGGTTTGGCTGAACCTGGGGATGGATACGGTGATCGCGCAACTGACGGCCAATTCCACTTCGCTGCCCCGGATTCCGCCCGTTCGCGGACGCGTGGGCTTCGACTTCAACCACAAGGGCTGGAGCGCGCGGCCGGAGCTCATTCTGGCGCGGTCGCAACGGCGGATCTATTCCACCGAGACCGAAACCGCCGGCTACGTGGCCCCCAATCTCACCGCAAGTTACAGCATCGCGCGCCGGCACGCCCTCCACGTGCTGGGCGTCAATTTCTTCAATATGAGTAACCGGCTGTACCGGAACCACCTATCGCTGATCAAGGACTTCGCCCCGGAAATCGGCCGGGGCGCGCGGGTCCACTACACCGTCCACTTCTACTGATCGATTCGGCGGGGCGGCCTAGCAGCCCGTGGTGCAAGTAGCATGGCCGCACGCAACCATGACATGGCTGCGGCGGCGGCCATGGGCGGCAAACGCCAAGCGCGGAGGGTGCGTTGCAAGTCCAATGCGCCCAGTGGGTTGCGGCGGCGCCGGGCCGCTTCCTTCGTTGCGGCTCCTGGGAGATGTCCCGCATCGACTACGACGCCGCGCCTCGGATTCGGCCCGGCGGCGCTCGCAACGCGACTCATGCTACTGGCACCACGGGCTGCTAGGCTTTCGGAAAGCCGCAGGCTTGCAGCAGGGACTGGTGCGCCATCAGGTCGAACGCGGCGGAGTAGGACGGCTTGCGCTCGCCCCGGACCACCGCCGCCAGTTCGAGCAGATCCGGCGAGTACGCCGGTTTGGCCTCGGGCGGCGTGGCTACGTCCTGGAATCCCGCTCGATACGGCCCGGCCGCCGCGGCCAGTTCGACGGTCAGTTTCGAGCCCGAGAAGGGCCGCACGACGGCGGTGCCATTGGTTCCCTGGATCTCGAACGTGCGGTGATTGGCCCCGTTCGGCTGATGCGCGGCGATGTAGATCTCGGCCAGCGCCTTATCGTAATGGAAAACGGCGAGGCAGTTGGAGGCCAAGTCATCGGAGCCGTCCTTGTCAAGCATCGCCGTTACCGACCGGGGCTTGCCGAGCACCTCCACCACGCGGTCCACCATGTGGCAGCCCAGTTCGAACATCATCCCCCCGCGGAAAAGCGCCAGTCGTTTGCGCTCGGCGGGCGGGATCACCTTGTTGATGGTCGCGCGGACGAACCGGACATCGCCGAGCCATCCCTGTTTGGCGGCGTCGATCGCCGCGCGCATGGTGGGAAGGTAGCGCCACATGTAGCCGGCCTGGACGGTGAGGCCCTTGGAGGCGGCGCTGTCCAGCAGGCGGCGGAATCGCGGCAGATCCTCGCCCGGAGCCTTGTCGAGATGGACGAACTTCCCGGCGGCGACGCACTTTTCCGCCAACTCGAGGTTGTATTGCACGCGAGATTCGACGGCTACCATGCGAATGCTCCGGTCGTTCAGCAGTTCGTCGAGTTGCAGCCAGCGAACGCCTTGGAACACCTCGTTCGACCGCGGCTCGCCGTGTGGCTCGCACACGCCGGCGAAGTCGAACTCGGGCAGGGATCGAAGAGCCCGGATCTTGGCGTAGGCGTGAGCGTGTCCGGTGCCGAGGACGGCGGTCCGAACTGGAGCGGAGGCCGCCATCGCGGCGGCCGGTAGGGCGGAGAACTGGCGTCGAGTCATCGTTTGGTGTCGAGTGTATCACTTAGCCCGCGCGGCCGTCCCGGGGCGGGGAGGCGGCTGCCGCCGTAGCATGCGTTCAACCACCGGTACGGCGATAAGGCAAATTCCCCATGGGCCGATCGCCTGTTTCTGTCGCACTATGCTTGTGCCCCCGGATTCCTCCATCGACGCGACCGCGACGCTTACGCGCGCGCCGCGCGGAGCTTCCGTGGCGCAAAAGTACTCCCGGTTCAGTACGTTCGTTCTAGCCGGGGTCGCGCTGGTCTTTCTCGTATGGGACGTCTGCCAAGGCGACGGGGGCTGGGAGCGCGCGGGATTGTTGGCGGCCGCCGTCACCGGAGGCGCCATCGCGTACTCGCACTACGCGCATCGCGCGATGGCCCGGCCGCTGGCGGTGCTTCGCCGCGGAATCCGCGGCGTTCGAGAAGGGCGTCTGGAGCCGATTCAGGTGAGCGAGACCGGAGACGAGATCGAAGATGTCGGCCACGGCATCAACGAGATGATCGACGTGTTGAATGCATCGAGGAGCGAAGTGCGGCGGCAGGGCGAAGCGCTCGAGGCGCGTATCAGTCAACGCACGGGCGCTCTAGAGGAGGCGACGCAACGCGCGCTGGCCGCCAATCGCGCCAAGAGCGACTTTCTCGCCAACATTTCGCACGAATTGCGGACGCCGATGAACGGCATCCTCGGCATGATCGATCTGGTGCTCGACGAAGATCTGCGGCCCGAGCAGCGGGAGCATCTGGAAACCGCAAAAGTGTGCGCCAACACGCTGCTGGCGCTGGTCAACGACATACTCGATCTATCGAAAATCGAGGCCGGCAAGATGCTGCTCGAGAAGATCCCGTTCGATCTTCGCGATCTGGCGGGGCAATGCACCAAGTCGTTCGCCGCCAAGAGCGTCGAGAAGGGCATCGACATCCACTGCCACGTATTGGCGGAAGTTCCCCGGGCGGTGGTCGGCGACCCGTTGCGCGTCCGGCAGATTCTGACGAATCTGCTCAGCAATGCCGTCAAGTTCACCAGCCACGGTTCGGTGGCGTTGACGGTGGGAGTGGATCCGGGGACGGCACCGGAGCCCGCGCACAAGGTGGTCTTCAAGGTCCGCGACACCGGGACGGGTATCCCCAAGGAGAAGTTAGGCGCGATTTTCGAGGAATTCACTCAGGCCGACGGCAGTGTCAGCAGGAAGTTCGGTGGAACCGGGCTCGGTCTGGCGATCACACGCCGGCTGGTGGAACTGCACAAGGGCTCGCTCGAGGTGGAAAGCGAACCTGGCCAAGGCAGCACCTTCACCGTGGTTCTCCAACTGGGCTCGGCCGCCAGGCAAAGCGTTCCCACCGAATCGCGGGTTCTTCGCGCGCTCGCGTCCGCCACCACCGGTCCGGCGCGAATTCTGGTGGTGGAGGACAACCCGGTCAATCAGAAGGTCCTCACGACGATCCTCCAAAAGCAGGGGTACCAAATCACCACCGCCAACGATGGAGTGGAAGCGCTTCAGGCGCTTGGCCGCGAATCGTTCGGGCTGGTG
>SXGS01532973.1_pt1 | contig 44966 bp, 38 predicted proteins | sample 3174681 | NCBI WGS metagenome assembly SXGS01 (sample SAMN11356861, study PRJNA531348) | freshwater metagenome | isolation source: freshwater sample F1-80 | place: China: Fuxian Lake, Yuxi | collected 2017-12-25 | reverse complement strand
GCTGTATGTCGCCAACGAAGGTAAGCTGATCGCCGTCGTACCCGCTGCCGATGCCGCGCGGTTGCTGGAAGTGATGCGCGAGCATCCGCTTGGCCGCAACGCGGCGATCGTCGGCGACGTGGTTGCGGAGCATCCCGGTCTGGTCACCATGAAATTGCCGCTCGGAGGCGAGCGGATCATCAATCTGCTTGCTGGAGAACAGTTGCCGCGGATTTGCTAAGGCTCTGTCCCGGAAATCATTACCTGCAATCCCCCCGGGATGAACGCAGGACGAACCGCGAAACCGCCAAGGTGGACGATACTGGACTCGAACCAGTGACCTCCACGATGTCAACGTGGCGCTCTAACCAACTGAGCTAATCGTCCCAAGTGAGGAGGAGAAGGGTAAAAGTCGTTCGGCGCTTCGTCAAGCAGTCTCAGAACATGTTTCAGTCGATCGACTATGGCCGCCGAGTGATTGAGATCTCTTCCTCGAAAAGATAACCGCCACAGTGAATTCGTGGTCGAAGAAACGGTGGTTGCTGTCACGGAGTGGTGTGATATGTCCGACGCGGATTATGGTCGAGTGGGCGGTGTTGGTGTGTAGTGCGAAGGTCATATTGATGGCGTCGAGGCTGCCGGAATTCGCGACAAACGTCACGATCTGATCGTTGTCAGAGGCGGCGGCAGCGCGGTTGAGCGTGGTCGTGTAATGCATTTCGAGCAGACCAGCGAATCCGGTTGAGAATTCCGCTTTGGGGTGGCAAACAGCCAGTAGCCGAACGAAGAGTCGAGGTACAGCAGCGATTGAACGGTCAGCTTTCGATGGTCGACGGTGTTTGGTCCGAGATTGCGAACTTGAACCGAGTTGTCGTTGGCCGGCGCGTCGAATTGCCGAAAACTGTTGAAGAAGAAGTCATCGGTCGGAGCGGCCTGATACGCCAGGAATGGAATGAGTTGGACGACATTGTTGCTGACCGCCAACTCGGCACCGCCGTCACCAGAGTTCGGGAGTGAGACACACAAATTGTTGCCCGTGGGTGTGTTGATCGCCAAGCCAATCGCGACGGCTTGAGACTCGTCGGAATATAACTGGCCCTTCAACGTCACCACCAAGTCGCCGACGGCGTTTGTGCTAGACGTCGCAACTTGTGTTGCCAGCAAAACAGGGGCGCTCAACGGCAAACGGAATTCGATCGAGATGTTGCCATCGGCGGGTGTTCTTTCAAGGCCGAGAGGGAATCGATCAACATTGGCGTTCGTTAAGCGGAAACCAGGGGTCAGGCTCGTGGCTTCGAGGGCATTTTGAAAATGATGTTAGGTACCGAAGACTGCTTCCGAGGTCGCGTTTGCGCATGATGGAGAACAACCCTGTGTCGAAAAATGCCAGCTCGCCGAATGTCGGGATTGCAACGATCCGGTCACCGGAGACGGGCATTCCGAAGGTTGATCACACTCTTGAAAAGGATTCCCATAAGCATTGCCGGAAATGCTGCCGTCTATTGGCGACTGCGGTGTCCTGAGCAAGAATGCCTGCCGGGATAGGGTTATCGACCGGCGAAGGTCTAACGATCACCACCGGCAGGGCTGCTAAAACTCGGAGCGAAAACGAGTTTCGTACAGCCCAGGCGCTTGTCGGTGGCTTTCTGCGTGGGATATTTTGTGTCCCTCGTAGCCCGAGAGAGAGGAAAGTTGGATGGCGGAACTCGTCGTTTGCGGTCCTGAGCCGATGCAACGGTGGCGTCGTCCGATCCCACTTGGCGAGGTCATTCGTGTCGGGCGAGCCCCTCGTTGCGGATGGGCCGTGCCGTGGGACGCTCTAATTTCTCGCGAGCATGCCGAAGTGCAATTGGTGAATTCGCTGCTGCGAGTTCGTCGGCTCGATGCCGCACGCAATCCGATTTACTACCAGGACGCGGACAAATCTGACTTTCTGGTGAAAGCCGGGGAGCAGTTCCGCATCGGCCGCACCGTGTTTCAGTTGGTCGCGGCGGAAATGGAGGAGGACGCACCGTCGCCATCATCCGAGCGTTCATTCCATCCCGATGAACTGCGCAAGGTGGCTTTCCAAAATGCAGACCAGCGTTTGGAAGTGCTCGCCAAGTTGCCGAAGGCGATCATGCAAACGACGTCCGACGAGGACTTGGCCAGCCGAGTGGTCAGCCTCGTTCTGGAAGCCATCCCTACAGCCGAAGCCGCGTCGGTTGTCGTATTCGATGACTTCTCTCCGAATGCGAACCCCAAGATGATCCGTTGGGATAATCGTGGAGATTCGCTGGGACGATTCTCTCCGAGTCGCCGTCTAATGCTCAAAGCTCTGCAGTTAGGGCAGGGCCTGTTGCACATCTGGGCCGACCGGGACGAATCAAACCCGGCATTCACGGTCAGTGGGTCACTGGACTGGGCGTTCTGCATGCCGTTCCGGGGCGAGGCGTGTCACGGTTGGTGCTTGTACGTGTCTGGGCAAAAGGATGGCTTGCCCGGTAGTTCGATTGGCGAGGAACAGCTCAAAGGAGACTTGCGATTCGCGGAGCTTCTCAGCGAGTTCATCGGCTCAATTCGACAAGTCCGCATGCTCTCGAAACAACAAGCCAATCTCAGTCAGTTCTTTTCGCCGCAGGTGCTCGAGACGTTGCGGAATAGTGATTCAGAACAGCAGCTGGTTCCCAGAGAGAGCGACATCACGGTGCTGTTTTGCGACGTGCGTGGTTTCTCAAAAAAGGCCGAGCAGTCGCAAGAAGACTTGCGTGAGTTGCTGAACCGCGTCAGCGATGCGTTGGGAGTCATGACTTGTGGGATCATCAAATACGATGGCGTGATCGCGGACTTCCAAGGTGATGCGGCGCTCGGTTTCTGGGGCTGGCCGGCTCCTCGCGAGGACGATCGACTGTCGGCGTGCAGGGCCGCGCTGCAAATCCAACAGGAATTTCAAAAAGCGCGAAATACTCCGGGGCACACTCTGTCGGGGTTTCAAGTGGGGATCGGCATTGCGCACGGCCGAGCGATCGCTGGCAAGATCGGCACAACCGAACAAATCAAAGTCGGCGCATTCGGCCCGACCGTCAACCTCGGCGCGCGGCTGGAAGGTCTGACAAAAACCCTGAATGCGTCGATCTTGATGGACGAGGCGACCGCCGAATATGCGCGAGAGGCTTTGCCACCTTCCGAGGGGAGGTTGCGTCGAATGGGCCGTTTCCGCCCCGCCGGCATGGACCAAGAACTGACGCTCACCCAGTTGTTACCGCCTGTAGAATTGGAACCCAACGTCACAGATGAAGCGATCGACCTCTACCAGACTGCCTCAGAGTTGTTTGAGGCGGGAAACTGGCGAGACGCGCTGAACCAACTCAAACGCCTGCCAGAACAAGACAAGGGGAAGGATTTCCTGTCGGAGTACATCACCCAAAATCGTGTTGAGCCGCCACCCAGTTGGAATGGCGTTATCGTCATGCAATCGAAATGACGCTTTGCGGCGTCCGTGAGTTCGTCACTATGAAAGTCTACATCGTCCCCTCATCTGTCGGTGGCTCGAATCGCAATCAGATTCTGGCAACGTGCATCGTCAATGACACGGTGGCCATCGACGCGGGCGTGCTGGGCATGCTTTCTCCGCTGGAGGCCCAGCGCCGCGTGAAGCACGTTTTTCTGTCGCACTCGCATCTGGATCATTTGGCGACGCTGCCACTGTTTGTCGACAACGTCTACGTGCATGGCCCGGAGTGCCCGTCCGTCTGGGGACATCCTCACGCTCTGGAAACTCTGCAACGCGACATCTTCAACGACCGCATTTGGCCCGACATGATCCGCCTCGGTGGCGAGGAATCCCCTTTCTTGCATCTGCACCCTTTGGCGGCTGAGCAAAAGGTCGAAGTCGAAGGCCTGCGAATTACGCCTATCGAACTGAAGCACGTCGTCCCGGTCTACGGACATTTGGTTGAGGAGATGGCGACAGGGACGTCGGTACTGTTCGTTTCCGACACTAGTCCGTCGGACCGAGTCTGGGAAATCGCCAATCAAACTCCCGGATTGAAATGCCTATTTTTGGAAGCCAGTTTCCCCAACAATATGACTTGGCTGGCAGAGAAAGCCGCACATCTCACGCCGGAGTTGTTCCGCAGCGAACTAGCCAAGCTCAAGCGACCGGTCCCCGTGCAGGTCATTCACATCAAGAGCGCCTTTGAGGCGAAAATCCACGAAGAGATCAAGGCACTGAATCTCCCCAACCTGACTATCGCACAACCCGGCACGACACTGGAATTCAACTGAGCCACTCAATGGCAATCCAGAGTTTTCTGTGATCGCTGCCGCTTGCGACCGTGGCTCAGTTCAGTCGCACGTCGCATCGCAAAATGGCTTCAATGCGAGCCGCTTCTTTCAATCGCTGTCGCACTTGATCGAGCGGTCCCTGAGCATCCGCTTGCTCAAATCGTTTTGCGGCTTCCTGAAGTGATCGGGTCATGCGCGGGTACTTACCTTGCAGCCGATGAAGTTCCGCAAGGTTCATTAAATCGGTCCCGATACCGAGGTCATCCATCATGAGCCGATGCAGTCGCAACGACTCGCGCAGCCACCGCGTTCCCGATTCCAAGTCGCCACGTGCCGCTGCCAGTAGGCCCAAGTTGCCGGAATCGGTCGCACGGCCCTCCCACGAGCCACGCCATTCTTCGATCGCCAGCGCACGCCGCCACAGCGACTCGGCGATGTCCCAATCTCGCTTCAAGAACGCATCACAACCGCGGCCGGTCAGGTCGCTCGCCAATCGAGCCAGCTCGTCATCCGATTGCCAAGAGGAATGCACAACCTTTCGCGATTGCCAAGCGAGTGACTGTTGCTGCCAAACTTCGGCGGCGAGCCAGTGACCAGACTGTCGCAAGGCAGTCGCGAGATTATGGCATGAGACCTCGGCCAGGACGAAATCGCTGTCTGTCAGCGCGATTTGAAGTAGCTTGCGGAACTGATTCCCGGCGAGATCGAAGTCTCCGCGAGCCAGAGAAAAACACGCCGCTTCCACTTGCTCTTTAAGATGATTTCTCGTGGCAAGGAGCTTGGCCCAGCCAGAGACGTGAGACAGGACTACAACGTGTCCAGAGGTGGTCGGCAGGTTTGAAACCTGCTCCAACGGGATTTCAATGTTGTGGCTCACAGGCGTAACGCTCCGCTACGAGGAAGGAGAGAGCGAGCGTGCGTGGCGTTACGAGGTAGGCGGCAGGATATCGAATTTGCGGGTTGTGTCAAGCTTGATGGTTGTAGCGATTGTGGCGAATCGTATTTCAACAAGGTGGCCTGCTTGCAGGCCGACTTCCAGCGGTCGTAACATCCGCTCCCCAAGCGAGATCGTGGCAGCCTGCTTTTGGTCGATCGAAAGGCGAGCTCATGTTTGACTTAAAAGATGACATCGACCCTGCGGAAAGCTTCCAAATCAAATGGCAGGACAGTTGTGTCGTCGTCATCCCGGCGGCGAATGTCGAGGGCATGCGCTGGGATCTGATCGAACCGGCCGCCGCGATCATCTTTGGGCCGTTGAAGTCTCAAAACGTGCCGATGGTCATCTTTGATTTGAGCCATGTGAATTACTTCGGCTCGGTTTTTCTGGCTCTACTGCTGCGCTGCCACAAGCTGGTCAAGAGCCGCGGCGGCGAGTTGGTTTTGTGCGGTCCCAGCGACATGGCTCGCGAACTTCTGCGAGTCACGTCGCTCGACACGCTCTGGGCAATTTACGATTCGCGCGAGGAAGCGCTGTCGGCATTGGCGACCTGATAAGACGAGCTCGGATCGGCATCGCCGCTCCGGCGACATGGAAGTAACGGAAGCACTCATGACGGATCGACCGAATCCCCCTCACGAATTCGACCCTTCGCAGTCCCATCAAGAGATCCTGTCGACCCCGCACGAAGAACTGTTGCGAGCAGCCGCGCCGCAGGACTTGGCCGGACGCATGTCTGACGAGATTCCCGACGACATCTTCGATCCTGATCCGATCGAACCCAATCGCCAACAGCGAGCTCCTGTCACGTTGGAATCGTTGATCGCGGAGATCAAGCAAAACGCTGACAAACTCAGCCGTGATAATGCGGCATTGGGGGACGTCAAGATTCTGGCGCGTGCGTTCAAAGAGTTGCGTTATGCCTTCAAGATCTTCACTCCGTATCGCCATGTTCGCAAAGTGACGGTGTTTGGCTCGGCGCGAACTCGGCCCGATCATCCCAGCTATCAGCAGTCGGTGGAATTCGGCCGCCGCATGGCTGCGCTCGGATGGATGGTCGTCACCGGAGCAGGTGGCGGCATCATGGAGGGAGCTCACGTTGGAGCCGGTCGCGATATGGCTATGGGGGTCAACATCATGCTCCCCTTCGAACAAGCAGCGAACCCGATCATCGCCAAGGATCACAAGCTCATCAATTTGAAATACTTCTTCACTCGAAAGCTGCTGTTCGTGAAAGAGGTCGGCGCGATCGTGTTGTTTCCCGGCGGCTTCGGCACGCAGGACGAATGCTTTGAAACGCTAACTCTGATTCAAACCGGCAAGCACGAGTTGATGCCGATTGTCTGTGTCGACGAACCGAACAACGACTACTGGGGCAAGTGGCGTCGGTATCTGCAAGACGAATTGCTTTCGGAGGGCTGGATCTCGCCGGAGGACTTGTCGCTGTTCAAAGTCACCAACAGCGTCGATGCCGCAGTCGAGGAAATCCTGCACTTTTTCCGAGCCTACCACGGCATGAGATTCGTCCGCGGCCGGTTAGTGCTACGCCTAAACCTCACAGTCTCGGACGACTTGCTGACGCGGTTAAACGACGAATTCTCCGACCTGCTGGAAGCCGGCCGCATCGAACGAGCGACCGCGCACCGCCTGGAATCCGACGAACCCGATGCAATTGAACTGCCGCGACTCACGATGCAATTCGACCGCAAGAAGGTCGGCCGCTTGCGGCAGATGGTGGATGTGATCAACAACGAAGCGTGAGCGTCATCCGCATTCGGAATCAGCGGCCACTTTTGCGAATCTGAGTCCACACATCGCCCGCGAAGAGATCGATCAATTCGGCGAGACCTTCAGCGACAAACTCGGGGCCGGACACGAATCGCCCCGGTCGAGTCCACGTTTGCAGCTTCTCTGGATCGATGCCCAACATTCGGACTAGCAGGCTGTCGATGTCGGTCTCCAAGAGCTTGAAGTGCCGGGTCCACTCGGCGGCTTCTTCCAGACGAACTTCTTCCTCGCTTTGCCAGCGAATCGGATGAAACAACAACGTGGAATGCGGCGTGACGAATCTCCGCTCGCACGCTGCAAAGGGGAGGATCGACGCCGAGGAACATTCTCCCGCGACGACTCCAATCGCTCGCAATCCGCGCAGCTTGATCATCGTCGCCAATGCCAGTCCACAATAGATGCTGCCGCCGCCGCTGTCGAAGAAGATCGTCCCGCGACTGTTGCGCGGCACCTCCATCAATTGCTGAAACAATTCGGTCTGCTTGTCGGTTAAGTCACCGAAGATGCCGGCTTCCCACTCGGACTCTTTCATGTTGGCCGTTCGTGCCCACGCACCCGGAGGAGGGTACGGCAGCAATTTTGAAGATTCGGGTTCGGAAGCGGTGCGAGCGTTCTTGCGAGTCATAGATTTGCCGGCTGCGAGAATCAAAAGTCGAAGTCGATTTTCTAAAGCGTTCGGCTTTTAGTCGGCGTTCCGGCGGATCGCAACGTCCTAAGGTCTCTCCGAAGGCGTTTCGACGTGACCTTTGGCGACCTTGGCGAAGCCTCTCAGTGGTCTTGCGGTCTTAACGATTTTTTCAATTTTGCTGATCTCATTAAGTCCCGGAAATCGGAGCAGGTTACGGCGGGGCGACCATCAATTCGCACAGTTCGCAGAGAAATCATCCTCTTGACAATCCGACTTGCCGATTTATATTTGAGACCCGTCCAATCACTAGATGTGGGGCCTGGCCTGTCTAACTCCCACAACTAATTGTGGGTCAGTTCGTCCCTTACCGCTTCCGATTTCGCCGACCAAAGTCGCTGTTTTTCCGGCAACTCTGTGGCATGAGGCCAGTCAGAGCGGGTCATGACGCCCCGTGGTTTTTCCTTTTTTCTTCTGGCAAAAGGAGTGCATGATGCACGACGCCAACGCTCTTTTGGATGCTGATTATCTCTCCGCTTCGGCCACTCGTTCTCACAACGCTGGCGGGCCGAATGGCAACGGCCAATCTCGCGAGACGACTCGCGGCAACGTCCCGTCTGGACCGCATTTCACGCCCCAAACAACTCCCATGAAGATCGCTCCGCATTTTTGCCCCGCGAACGTCGATCCGTTCTCGACAACGGAATGGGATTACCGCACGGCCGCGATTAAGGACGAGAACGGCAAAGTGCTGTTCGAGCAAACCAACTGCGAAGTCCCGAAGGACTGGTCGCCGCTCGCGACGAACGTGGTGGTCAGCAAGTATTTCTACGGCGAGCCGGGGACTCCGGAACGCGAGACGAGCGTGCGGCAAGTGATTCATCGTGTCTCGCGCACGATGGCCGATTGGGGCATCAAGGACGGCTACTTTGCCACGCCGGCCGACGGCGAGACGTTTTATCGTGAGCTGACTTGGCTGCTGCTGCATCAGCACGGCTGCTTCAATTCGCCGGTATGGTTCAACGTTGGGCTGTATCACCAATACGGCGTTAAAGGCTCGCAAGGGAACTATCGTTGGGACGTCGAGACGCAGTCGATCCGCCGCCCCGATACGCCGTATGAGTTCCCACAAGGTTCGGCCTGCTTCATTCAGTCGGTCGAAGACAACATGGAAGACATCATGCGTCTCGCTCGCAGCGAGGCGATGTTGTTTAAGTTCGGGTCCGGCACAGGCACCGACTTGTCCACGATCCGAAGCTCGAAGGAAAAGCTCTCCGGCGGCGGAGTCCCGTCAGGGCCGCTGTCATTCATGCGGGTCTACGACCAGATCGCAGCCGTTGTGAAGTCGGGCGGGAAGACTCGCCGAGCGGCCAAGATGCAGAGTCTCAAAGACTGGCATCCGGACATCATGGAGTTCATCCAGTGCAAGACGAAGGAAGAGAAGAAGGCACGGCTGCTGATCGACTCGGGTGAGTACGAATCGAACTTCAACGGCGAAGCGTACAGTTCGATCATGTTCCAGAACGCGAACTTGTCAGTGCGTCTCAGTGATGAGTTCATGCAAGCCGCCCTCGAAGGCAAGAAGTGGCGGACTCACTGGGTCACCGACTCCAACAAGGCCGGCCCGGAATTCGACGCGAAGTACATGATGCGGGAGATGGCCGCTGGCACTTGGTACTGTGGTGATCCCGGCGTGCAGTACGACACGACGATCAATCGCTGGCACACCTGCTCGAACACGGGCCGCATTAACGCCAGCAATCCGTGCTCCGAGTACATGTTTCTCGACGACACGGCCTGCAATCTCGCGAGCATCAACTTGCGAAAGTTCTCCCGTGAGGGAAACAAGTTCGACATCGACAGCTTCCGCCGAGCGTGCGCGATCTTCATCACCGCTCAGGAGATTCTCGTTGATCACGCCAGCTATCCGACTCCGGCCATCGCCGAGAACAGCCATCTGTTCCGGCCGCTGGGTCTCGGTTACGCGAACCTTGGCAGCTTGCTGATGTCGTGGGGAATTCCCTACGACAGCGACGCTGGCCGCGGCGTGTGCGGTTCGATCACGGCGTTGCTCAACGGTCAGGCGTATCTCACGTCCAGCCGCATCGCCAGCAGCATTGGCCCGTTCGCCGGGTATGCCGAGAACGAGCAACCGATGCTCCGCGTGATGTCGATGCACCGCGAAGCCGCGTATCGCATCGACCCCTGCTGCCCGGATTATCTGCGGCAGGCGGCTCAGCAAGTCTGGGACGAGTGCCTCGAATCGGGTCGCAAGTACGGATACCGGAACGCTCAGGCGACGGTGCTCGCGCCGACTGGCACGATCGCCTTCATGATGGATTGCGATACGACCGGCATCGAGCCGGATATCGCGCTCATCAAGTACAAGCAACTCGCCGGCGGCGGCATGTTGAAGATCATCAACCGCACGGTCCCGATCGGGCTGAAGTCGCTGGGCTACGATCAGCCACAGATCGAGGGAATTCTCGACTACCTGGAGAACAACGACACGATCGAAGGTGCTCCTGGATTGCGGAACGAGGACTTGCCAGTCTTTGATTGCGCGTTCAAGGCACCCAAGGGATCGCGGACGATTAGCTGGCGTGGGCACATCAAGATGATGGCGGCCGCTCAGCCGTTCTTGAGCGGTGCGATCTCGAAGACCGTCAACATGCCGGCCGATTCGACTGTCGAGGACATCGAGAGCGCCTACATCGACGGCTGGAAACTGGGCCTCAAGGCACTGGCGATCTACCGCGATGGCTCGAAACAGTCGCAGCCGCTGAATACCTCGAAAGAGGGTGACAAAAAGAAGGCGGATGGTGCCGTCGAAGTGGTTCCCGGTCGTCCGGTGCGTCGTCGCTTGCCCGCCACTCGGCAGTCGATCACGCACAAGTTCAGCGTCGGCAATCACGACGGCTACATCACGGTCGGCTTGTTCGAGGACAACACGCCCGGCGAGTTGTTCATCACGATGGCCAAAGAAGGGAGCACGATCGGCGGTCTGATGGACGTCATCGGCACGCTCACTTCAATGGGCTTGCAGTACGGAGTGCCGGTGCAGGTCTTTGTCGAGAAATTCTCGCACAGCCGGTTTGAGCCGAGCGGCTGGACGAAGAACCAAGACATTCCACACGCCAAGTCGGTGGTCGATTACATCTACCGCTGGCTGGGCATGGAGTTCGTCCCTGACTACCGCGAAGCGAACAGCCCGCGGTTCAACGGCAATAACGGACATGGCAACGGCCACGCTGCTCCGGCAGCCACGACCGACTCCGTCACAAAAGAGCTGACTTCGTTGATCGAGACGCACGTCAACGGAGCCGGCTCGACTTCCACGGGTGCCCAATTCGCCAACGCGAGTTCGGCATTGGATGTGTTGCCGGAATCGGGTGACAGTCCCGCGATTCGCAGCAAGCAGTTTGCTCGATTCCAAAGCGACGCACCCGCCTGCGACAGTTGCGGAGCAATCACCGTCCGCAACGGCAACTGCTACCTCTGCCACAACTGCGGAGCCAGCATGGGCTGTTCGTAGTGCGGGCGGCCCGCCTGCGACTCACGCGAGCCGCGTGAGCCACAAAACGCACGGGATGCTGCTGACGGAGCGGCTCGTCCTGGCATCGAGCACCCCGGTCCAAGTTGGAGGGACCGGGGTGCTTTCGTTTTGAGACCGCCATTCGTTGGTGTTGGTTTCCATTCACGAAGCCGGATTGCATACTGCTCGCCCGTCGTTGCTAGGTGGCGTGGCCGCGTGGCCGCAGGCACCCAGCGAGAAATCCACAGCAGGAGTGAATCATGCGAGCGATTCGATTGGTGCCCTGTGTCATCGCTGGCCTGTTGGTCTCGATGAGCGCCGCGTTCGGTGCCGAGTGGGGTCTGAAGGAAGGCAACCCGGACATCAAATCTGCCGGGCCGCTGGCGTTTGGTCCGGATGGGATTCTGTTTGTCGGCGATGCCAAGGGGGCGACCGTCTTCGCCATCGGCACCGGCGACACGAAAGGCGATCCGAGCAAGGTTGCGATCAACGTCTCCGGCGTGAACGCGAAGGTCGCCGAGCTGCTCGGTGTGAACGCCGACAAGATCGCGATCGTTGATCTTGCCGTGAATCCTCTGACGGGAAGTGCCTACTTGTCGGTTTCGAAGGCCGGCAGCGCGGCGCTCGTGAAGATCGCGGCCGATGGAAAACTCAGCCAGGTTGGACTGCAAAAAGTGCTGATGCAAAAGATCGAACTGCCGAACGCTCCGGAGGACAAAGACGTCGAAACGAAGCGTGGTAAGGCGAACCTGCGCAACCAGTCGATCACCGACCTGGCCTATGCCGAAGGGAAAGTTTACGTCTCGGGTGTGGCTGGCGGGTCGCCGTCCAACGTGCGCGAGATTCCGTTCCCGTTCACGGACGCCAACGCCGGCACCAGCGTAGAGATCTATCACGCCGCTCACGGCAAAGTTGAAGACTACGCCGTCGTCCGTACGTTCTTGCCGATCAACATCGACGGCGAAGCGAGCTTACTGGCCGGCTTCACCTGCACGCCGCTCGTGAAGTTCCCCGTCAATACCTTGAAGCCCGGCGAGAAGACTCGCGGTACGACCGTCGCCGAACTCGGCAATCAAAACCAGCCGCTCGACATGATTGTCTATCAGAAAGATGGTAAGTCATTCCTGCTGATGGCCAATAACCGTCGCGGCGTGATGAAGATCACGACCGAAGGGATTACCAAGAATCCGGGGCTCACCGAACCCGTCAAAGGTGGCGGCGTTGCCGGCCAAACCTACGAGACGATCGAGGAGCTCAAAGGGGTCGTGCAACTCGACAAGCTAAACAGCACGCATGCAGTAATCGTCACGCAGTCTCCCAGCGGCTCGCAGGATCTCCACACCATCGCGCTGCCGTAATCGGTTGCTCATTGCACCTGTCCGGCCGTTGGCCGTTGGCTGTGAGCTGAACGCTGATGGCTGTTATCTCAACTTGAGTTTGGGATAACAGCCATCAGCCCTCAGCCAGCAGTTTTCGGCCGGACAGATTTTTGGCACCCATCCATTGGGAGGTTCCAAGATGCTGCCGTCGGCATTTCGAGTTTGTGTGATCGTCGCCTGCTCAATGTCCGCCGCATTCGGGCAAGAATTATCGCCCGATGAGGCCGTCAAGCGGATGAAGGTGGCGGACGGCTTCGAGGTCAGCGTTGTCGCCAGCGAGCCGCTTGTGCGGCAGCCTGTGGCGATCGAATTCGATGATCGTGGCCGATTGTGGGTGATTCAGTATTTGCAGTACCCGAACCCGGCGGGGCTGAAGCGGGTGCAGGTCGATCGCTTCTCGCGGACGAAGTACGACCGAGTGCCGGAGCCGCCGCCGAAGGGGCCGCGCGGCGCCGATCGGATCACGATCCTCGAAGACATCGACGGCGACGGCCGCATGGATCGTGGTCGCGATTTCATCGACGGCTTGAATCTCACGACGGGGATCGCGTTCGGACATGGCGGCGTGTTCGTGCTCAACGTGCCATACTTGCTCTTCTATCCGGACAAGAATCGCGATGACGTGCCGGATGCCGAACCGGAAGTGTTGCTCAGCGGCTTTGGCATGGAGGACGCTCACAGCGTCGCGAACTCACTGACGTTCGGGCCGGACGGTTGGCTCTACGGCTGCCAGGGGAGCACCGTGACCGCCAACGTGCGCGGCATCGAGTTTCAACAAGGGGTGTGGCGGTATCACCCGCTGACCCGCGCGTTTGAACTCTTCTGTGAAGGGGGGGGCAACTCGTGGGGGCTGGACTTCGATCGCTCCGGGCAACTGCTCTACAGCACGAATTGGGGCGGGCATGTGCTGCTGCACGGCGTCCAAGGTGCGTATCTCGTGAAGGCGTTTGCCAAGCATGGAGCGTTGCATAATCCGCACGCTTACGGCTTCTTCGATCACGTGCCTCACAAGAACTTTCGAGGCGGACATGTGACGGTCGGCGGCATCGTCTATCAAGGGGACTCGTTCCCGGAATCGTTCCGAGGCAAATACATCGCCGGGGATCTGCTCGGCCACGGTGTGTATTGGCACGACATCGAACCGCGTGGCTCGACGTTTCAGACGGCTCACGGCGGCGAGTTGCTGATTGCGAACGACACCTGGTTCGCGCCGACCGACGTGACGATGGGGCCGGACTCAGCAATCTACGTTTCCGATTGGCACGACTCGCGAATGGCGCATCCTGATCCCGATGCCGAATGGGACCGCTCGAACGGCCGAATCTATCGCATCGCCCCGAAGGGGACGAAGCCCGCCGCGCCGATCGACTTCGCCAAGCTGTCGAACGACGAGTTGCTGAAGCTGCACTCGCATCGCAGTCAGTGGTATGTCCGACACGCTCGACAAGAGTTGGCGAGGCGTTCGCCTCCCCAGCACGACGCGCGCGCGAGTGGTCAACCGGCGAAAGACCACTCGCTCGCGCGTCGTGCTAATGTCGAGAAGCTGCAACAGGCCGCGCTCACCAACACCGACGAAACCGCCGCGCTGGAAGCGTTGTGGACGCTCCATGTCTGTGGCGGCTTCAACGAGGCGCTGGCTTTCAAGTTGCTCGACAGCCCATATGCCGCCGTGCGGATTTGGACGGTGCGATTGCTGGGCGATCCGAAGCAGGCGGTCTCGACGGAGATGGCTCATCACTTGGACGACTTCGCCGAGACCGACCCGTCGGTTCATGTTCGTCAGCAACTGGCCTGCACCGCCGCTCGGCTGCCGGCGAATCAGGCGATGCCGATCATCAACGCGAACATCAATCGGGATATCGACAACGCCGATCCGTATCTGCCGCTGCTCTGGTGGTGGGCGGTCGAGCGGCACAGCGTCAGCGGGCGGGACGAAGTGATGAAACGCTTCGTTCGTCCGTCTTTGTGGAAGTCGAAACTGGGGCGCGAGACGTTGCTGCCGCGGCTTGTGCGGCGTTACACGGCCGAGGGAACAGCCGCCGACCACGCTTCGTGCTTGCAGCTGCTGCGAGCAGCTCCAAACGACGACGAACGAGATCGGCTGTTGGTGCCGCTGCTGGCGGGATGGCGTGACGCTCCGCGCGGAATGCCGGCCACGAAGTCGGTGGATCTGGAAGAGTTCGTGGTGTCGCGCTGGCGGGCGAAGCCAGAGGACAGCACGTTGCTCTCGTTTGCTCTCGTGCTGAAACACCGGCCGGCCTACGACCGCACGTTGAAGGAATGTCTGAATTCGCAAGCGGACACAAATCGGCGCGTGGCGTTGTTGACGTTGCTCTCCGACGTGGTCGAGCCGGAGTCGGCGGAGTCATTGTTGCTCTTGGCCTTGTCCCCCACCGAGCCGGAAGCTGTCCGAGAAGTGGCGCTCGTCGCCGTGTCACGAATTGGGGACGAGTCGGTCACGTCACGAATCCTGGCCGAGCTTCCGAAGTTCTCAGCGAAGCTGAATGCTCGTGCGATTGACCTGTTGCTGGGACGCAAGCCGTCGGCGGCGGCGTTGCTGAAATCCGTCGATCGGGGATTGCTTAAAGCGAGCAACATCCCGGTCGATCAAGTGCGCCGAGTTGCTCTGTTCGAGGACCGTGATCTCGACGCACTGGTGACGAAGCATTGGGGCAAGCTGGGCGCGGCGACTCGTGAAGAAAAGCTGGCCGAGGTGCGGCGGCTCAACAACGATTTGCACGCGGCTGGCGGCAACACTGTCGCTGGCCAAGCGGCCTTCAAAAAGCTGTGTGCCACCTGCCACCAGTTTCGTGGCGAGGGAACGAAACTCGGCCCGAACCTGACCACGGCGAATCGCAAGGACCGCGATTATCTGCTGATCAGCTTGATCGATCCCAGCGTTGTCATTCGCAAAGAGTTCCTCAGTCACATCGTGCAGATGCGCGATGGCCGGGTGCTCAACGGGCTGATCGTCGAGCGCAGCGACGCGGGGCTGACGCTGGCGAACGCGAAGAACGAACGAGTCACGCTCGCCGTGGCCGACATCGAGGAATTGCGCGAATCGCCGGTCTCGCTGATGCCCGACGACCAATACAAGCAGCTCAAGCCGCAGGAGCTTCGCGATCTGTTCGCGTACCTCGCGCAGGATTGAATAGAATCGGACTCGCTCTTACCGCGACGGTAGAACATAGGACGATTTCGTGAGCGGAATGGCGCTAGCCACCGGTACTTTGAATTAACAATGCCCTGGTTGACCGAGGGCTAGCGCCCTGTCGCTCAGGGGATCAAGGCAACGACGATGCACGAATCTCCGGGACTTCGATTTCGGCAAGCGGTGGAAGCAGAACGGCCATTGCAGGTGGCCGGCACTATCAACGCCTATTGCGCTCGCTTGGCGGAGCGGGCCGGGTTTCGAGCGATCTACTTGTCGGGAGCCGGCGTCTCTAACGCGGCGTTTGGTTTGCCGGACCTGGGCATGACGTCGCTCAACGATGTCGTCGAAGAGGCACGTCGGATCACGGGAACGACCGACCTGCCGTTGCTCGTCGATTGCGATACCGGTTGGGGCAGCCCGCTGACGATCGCTCGGACTGTGCAGGAGATGATTCGCGCGGGGGTCGCTGCGATTCATCTGGAGGATCAAGTCGATGCGAAGCGTTGTGGTCATCGTCCTGGCAAGCAATTGGTCTCGGTAGAGGCCATGTGCGATCGCCTGAAGGCCGCAGCCGATGCGCGGATGGAAGCCAGCTTCGTGCTGATGGCTCGCACGGATGCGGCGGCTGGCGAGGCATTGGATGGGGCGATCGAACGTGCGGCTCGGTATGTCGAGGCCGGAGCGGACATGATCTTCGCGGAAGCGCTCACCGAGCCGGCTCACTTTCGAAAATTCGCTCAGGCGCTGAGCGTCCCAGTGCTAGCCAACATGACCGAGTTCGGTCGGAGCCCGTTGCTGACCGTCGAAGAGTTGCGTGACCTTGGTATTCGCTTAGTGCTGTATCCGCTGACCGCTTTCCGCGCGATGAACTTCGCGGCTGTGAATGCGTATGCGACGTTGCGATCCCAGGGAACGCAGAAGGACTTGCTGCCGACCTTGCAGACACGAGCGGAGTTGTACGATGTGCTCGATTATCACACATTCGAGGCGCGGCTGGATGGCCCGTAACTTTGGAGTGCGGCAGCCCAAGCTGCCGCTTTTCAAACAGCGTTGATGTCCGCTGACGTCTTTTGAAATCCAATCGCGTTTTGAAAAGCGACGACTTTGGTCGTCGCAGTCCAAATGGAGATGAACCTTATGACTTCTCATTCAACGCAGGGCTTAGCTGGCGTCGTCGCTGGCCGCACGGCGCTCAGTACGGTCGGCAAAGAGGGCTGCGGACTGACGTATCGTGGTTATTCGATTGAAGACCTCGCCGCGCAAGCCACCTTTGAAGAAGTCGGTTGGCTGCTGCTGCGCGGTGAATTGCCGACGGCTCAGCAATTGACGGACTATCGCGCTCGCTTGCAGAGCCTGCGTGAACTTCCGGCCGCGTTGAAGGCGGTGCTCGAACAGCTTCCGGACACGGCGCATCCGATGGACGTCCTGCGGACCAGTTGCTCGGCGCTCGGTTGTTTGGAACCGGAGTCAGCGACGGCAGGAACATTCGATGTGACGGATCGGTTGCTCGCCACGTTTCCGTCGATGCTGGCGTATTGGCATTGGTTCCAAACGCAGACCAAGCGAATCGAAACGCACTCGGAAGAAGATTCGATCGCCGGACACTTCCTACATCTGCTGCACGGTCAGCGTCCGAGTGAGCTGCATCGGCAAGCGTTCGATTCGTCGCTGATCCTGTATGCCGAGCACGAATTCAACGCCTCGACATTTACCGCGCGGGTCGTCACATCCACGTTGTCCGACATCTATTCGGCGATCACCGGCGCGATCGGCACGCTGCGCGGGCCGTTGCATGGCGGAGCCAACGAGGCGGCATTCGATTTGATCAATCGCTTTACGACTGCTGACGACGCGGAGCGTGGCGTGATGGACCTGTTGGCTCGCAAAGAAAAGATCATGGGCTTCGGGCATCGCGTCTATCGCGACTGCGATCCCCGCTCACCGATCATTCAGCATTGGGCGAAACGGCTTGCGGAGGAAGTGGGCGACACGCGGCTCTATCCGGTATCGGAGCGGATCGAAGCGGTGCTACGGCGCGAGAAAAAGCTGTTTCCGAATCTCGATTTCTATAGCGCGAGCGTGTTTCACTTCCTGGGCATTCCGACTTTGTACTTCACGCCGCTGTTTGTGTTCTCGCGAACGGCCGGCTGGGCGGCACATGTTTTGGAACAACGATCGGAGAACCGCTTGATCCGCCCGACGGCCGACTACATTGGATCGGAACCGCGTGCGTTTGTACCCATCACTGAACGATAAGTGTGATAACGGCGATCGGCTCTCGGCATTCGGCTGAAAGCCGTTGGCCGATCGCCGAAAGCCGTTATCACACATTTTAGGAAACCACCAATGCCGGACGACGTCATCGAACAAATCGCCGATTACGCATCATCGCCGCTCGTGGCCAGTGACGAAGCGTTTCAAACCGCGCGACTCTGTTTGCTCGACAGTCTTGGTTGCAGTTTGCTCGCATTGAACTTTCCCGAATGCACGAAGCTGCTCGGCCCTGTCGTTCCGGGTGCCGTGTTGCCCAGTGGCACGCGAGTGCCGGGGACCGATTTTGAATTAGACCCAGTTCAGGCAGCATTCAACTTCGGGGCGATGGTTCGTTGGCTGGACTACAACGACACCTGGCTGGCGGCCGAGTGGGGACATCCCTCGGACAATCTCGGAGCGATCCTGATGACCGCCGATTGGATGAGCCGGCGCGGTGAGTCGTTGACGATTCGCGATGTGCTCGTGGCGATGATTCAGGCTTATGAAATTCAAGGTGTCCTCGCGCTGGCAAACGGGTTCAATCGCGTGGGCCTCGATCATGTGCTGCTGGTCCGGATCGCTTCGACCGCCGTGACGACGCGGATGCTGGGGGGCTCGCGCGAGCAGATCTTCAACGCGGTCAGTCAGGCGTGGGTCGATGGGGGTGCGTTGCGGACGTATCGACACGCTCCGAACACCGGCTCGCGCAAGAGTTGGGCGGCAGGAGATGCGACTCGCCGAGCGGTACAGTTGGCGCTGTGGACGATGGCGGGCGAGAAGGGTTATGCGACCGCGTTGACGACCCCGACGTGGGGCTTTCAAGACAGTCTGTTTCGAGGAAAGCCGATCACGCTGGCTCGGCCGCTGGGCTGTTATGTGATGGAGAACATCCTTTTCAAAGTCTCGTTCCCGGCCGAGTTTCACGGGCAAACGGCCGTCGAGGCCGCGCTGCGATTGTATCCGCAAGTTCGCGATCGCTGGGACCAGATCAAACGCATCCGTATCGAGACGCAAGAGTCGGCCGTGCGGATCATCGCCAAGAGTGGCCCGCTGAAGAACCCGGCCGATCGCGATCACTGCCTGCAATACATGGTGGCTGTCGCGCTGCGGCACGGCTCGCTGACCGCCGAGCACTACGAAGCCGAAGCCGCCGCTGATCCGCTGATCGACCGCATGAGAGAACGCACCGAGGTTGTCGAGGAACCACGTTACTCGCGCGAGTATCTCGACCCGGACAAACGGTCGATCGCGAACGCCGTGCAGGTCTTCTTCACGGACGGAACACAGTCGGAACGGATCGAGGTTGAATACCCGCTGGGCCATCGACGTCGCCGCGCGGAGTCTCGGCCGGCATTGATCGAAAAGTTTGTCAGCAACGCGGGAACTCGATTGTCGGAGGAGTCAGTGACGAAGCTCGCAGCGTTTTTTCAGGACGCTCGGCGCTTCGATGAGCTAACTGTTCCCGACTTTGTGAACATGACGATGCCAAATAGGTCAGGCTTTCCAGCCTGACCCGAATTCGTAATCAGACCAGCAAGGGTCAGGCTGGAAGGCCTGGCCTACGGAATGCCCTATGCCCACACTTTCCGAACTCACGCAGCAGATTCAGCAGCAAGAGGCGACTCTGCGCGAGGGTGGCGGCGCGTCTGGACAGGATCGGCAACGACGGCTCGGACGGATGACGGCTCGCAAACGACTCAATGAGCTCTTCGATCCGGGGACGCCGTTTCGAGAACTTGGCTTGTGGGCGGCGTGGCAGATGTATCCCGAATGGGGCGACGTGCCGGCGGCTGGAGTTGTTGCGGGGATTGGGCAGGTGCATGGTCGCTCGGTGATGGTGGTCGCGAATGATGCGACGGTCAAAGCAGGGGCGATGTTTCCGCAGTCGGTGAAGAAACTGCTGCGGGCTCAGCGGATCGCGATGACGATTCGTTTGCCGCTGGTGTATCTCGTGGATTCGTCAGGCGTGTTTCTGCCGCTGCAAGACGAGATCTTTCCGGATGAGGATGATTTCGGTCGCATCTTTCGGAACAACGCGGTGATCTCGGCGATGGGCATTCCGCAGTATTCGGCGGTCATGGGGAACTGCGTGGCGGGTGGAGCGTATCTGCCGGTCCTCTCGGACACGTTGCTGATGACTGAGGGAAGTCAGCTTTATCTCGCGGGGCCGGCGCTGGTCAAAGCGGCGATTGGACAGAAGGTTGATCCCGAAGAACTCGGCGGAGCGAAGATGCACGCGGAGATCAGCGGCACGGTCGATTACCGCGAACCGGATGACCGCGCGTGTCTGCAACGGTTGAGGTCGTTGATTGAGTTGCTGCCGAATGAACCAGTAGCGAGTAGCCGAACTCGTGAGAGTTCGGACCGAAGTCTCACGACTTCGGCGCCTGAGCGAGATCCGTCCGAACTCGACACGATCGTACCGGGAACCGAGCGGACGGAGTTCGACATTCACGACGTGCTCGCATGCGTGATCGATGCCGATTCGCTGCAAGAGTTCCGCGCGGACTACGGACACACGATCGTGACCGCGTTTGCTCGGATCGGTGGTCGAGCGGTCGGGATCGTGGCCAATCAATGTCAGCGTTGTCATTCGGCGACGGGCGAGTTGCAGATCGGCGGCGTGCTGTATGCCGACTCGGCCGAGAAGGCCGCGCGGTTTGTCATGGAGTGCAATCAGACAAAGGTGCCGATTGTCTTTTTCCAAAACGTGCAAGGTTTCATGGTCGGCCGGCAGGCCGAGCAATCCGGCATCATTCGCTCGGGGGCGAAGCTGGTAAACGTCGTCAGCAACAGCGTCGTCCCGAAGCTAACCGTTGTGATCGGTGGCTCGTTCGGAGCGGGCAACTACGCGCTGTGCGGAAAGGCGTACGATCCGTGGCTGATCCTCGCCTGGCCGAACGCTAAGTACGCCGTGATGGGAGCTGACCAAGCCGCTGACACGCTGCTGACTCTGCGAGTGCGGGACGCCGAACGCGGAGGACGGACGTTGTCCGACGAAGACAAGAAGCGGTTGCGAGACGAGATTCGGCAGCGTTACACGGATCAAACCGACATCCGCTACGGCGCAGCTCGCGGCTGGGTCGATGCGATCATCGCTCCGGCCGAGACACGCGATTGGTTGGCGATGGCGCTGAGTTTGATCCCGGAAGGAACGACGCGCGGCGAGTTCCATACGGGGATGATGCAGATGTAAGCGCGACACTGTGGCGAGCGGGGCGGCGTCAGGGTTATTCGTGAGCGTTACGTCGCCAGTTTCGCGGCGATCAGAATCGCCTCAATCATCCCGCTGGGATCGGCGGGGCATTGCCAGGCGATATCGAACGCGGTGCCGTGGCTGGGGCTGGTGCGGACGATTGGCAGGCCGAGCGTCACGTTCACGGCGGATTGAAAGCCGATCAGCTTGAAGGCGATGTGCCCCTGGTCGTGATACATCGCGACGACCGCGTCGAACTCGCCAGCGGCGGCTCGGCGGAAGAGCGTGTCGGCGGGCAACGGGCCAGTGACGTTGATGCGTCCGCGATTACGAACGGCCTGCACGGCAGGAGCGATGGTGCGTGACTCTTCGTCGCCGAAGATTCCTTCTTCTCCAGCGTGCGGGTTGAGCGCGCAGACCGCGACGCGCGGAGCGGGGCAGCCGATGCGGCGCGTGAAGCCGTCGATGAGTTCGATTTTTTCGGCAACGGCTACCGTCGTGAGCTGGTCCGGCACGCTACGGATCGACGTGTGCAGCGTGACGTGAACGACGCCGAGTCCGTGCGGTGATTTCACGGTGTTGCCGCTGGGCAAGTACAGCATCATGCCGAAGTCGCGCACCCCGCAGACTTCGGCGAGGATTTCCGTGTGGCCGGGATACTTCAGTCCGGCGAGATGCAACGCGGCTTTGCTGAGCGGTGCGGTCGTGATCGCGGCGACTTGTTTGGTCAGTCCGGCGTTCGCGGCGGCGACGAGGTATTCGTAAGCCGCTCGGCCAGCTCTCGCGTCGTTGTGGCCAGGTGGCACTTCGATGACATCGTGCGGTGCGGTCGGCGGATTCCAACAGGCCAGCGTGTTGAGCGGCGGTTGTTCGTCCGGCTGTGCGACTTCGGCGAGTTCGATTGTCAGGCCGCTGTGAGTGATTGCTCGTCGCGCGATTTCGGGATGTCCGACGAGGAGCGGACGGCATGCGGTGGTGATTTTGGAATCGGCACACGCTCGCACGACGACTTCGGGGCCGATGCCGGCGGCATCTCCCAAAGTCAGAGCAATCGTGGGTAGTGCGGCAGGCATGTTCGGAAAATCGTAGAGCAGGCGGCTCGCCTGCTCGTCATTGTGCGAAAACTCACAGGCGAGCCGCCTGTGCTACGTTAATCGGCGAAGACTTCGGCTCGGTCGAGCGGGATACCGACACGATCTTTTTGGGAGAGCAGCGGCTCTTGCGTCAGCGGCCATTCGATGCCGAGGGCGGGGTCGTTAAAGAGCAGCGTGCGTTCGTGTTCCGGGAAGTAATAGTCAGTGCATTTGTAGGTGAAGTCGGCGGAGTCGCTCAGCACACAAAAGCCGTGAGCACATCCGGGGGGTACGAACACCTGCTGGCAAGTTTCGTTGCTGAGTTCAAAGCCCAGCCAGCGACCAAAGGTCGGCGATGATTTCCGAAGATCGACCACGACGTCGAAGATCTTCCCGCGCAGCACCTGCACCAGCTTTCCTTGCGGATGCTGAATCTGATAGTGCAAGCCGCGCAGAGTCCCCTTCGATGAGCGCGAGAAATTGTCCTGCACGAACTCGGCGGTGATTCCCGCGTCACGGTAACGCTGACGTTGAAACGTCTCGGTGAAGAAGCCGCGTGGGTCTCCGAAGACCTTCGGACGAATCACGAGCAAGCCAGGGATTGCGGTGGTTTCGATGTGCATGTGGATTACGAGTTGGCGGACAAGTCTCTCTGGACGATGGCGGCCCATTCGTCCGGAGCGACAGGCTTGGCTTCATCAGACAACATCACCGGGATGTCGTCCTTCACCTCGTATCGCAGACGACACGAATCTTTGCGGCAGAGAAAGCTCCGCCCATCCACCACCAGCTTGGATCGGCAAGCGGGGCAGACGAGCAGTTGGGCGTAGGGTTGCAGGTCGATGGACATCTACGATCCGTCTAAGTTTTTTTCCGTACCGCGACCGTCAGGGAGCGGCCCGAGTCGGACACTCATCCGGGCCGCTCCCTGACGGTCGCGGTACGGCTTGGAAAACTAGAATCCGCGCAGCGCGCGGATGTCGTCGAACGTGCGGAGTTGATAGCCGATCTGAACGTAGTCCAGCAACCGGCAGAGACAACGGACCGCGACTCCCAATCCATCCGGGCCGCTGAAGCCGCCGAACTGGCCGCCACCTTTCAAGTGCGGTTCGACTTCCAGAAAGAAGCCGGGGGCTCCGAGCAACTTCATGCGTTTGTCGAGCTTTGGCAGATGTTCGCGCAGGTCTTTGAGCACCAGGTCGTGACCGCCATCGCCTCGATCGGCAGGGACGAAGTTCTTCAGTCCCTCTTCATCGACGGTACCGGTCCAGACCAACGACGGATCGATCTTGTAGTCCTTGATGTGCATCCAGCCGAGATAGTCGCGCATCGCGAGATACTCTTGGTAGCACTGCATTGGAATCTTGTTCTGACAGGCGACGTTGCCGCCATCGAAGATCAGCAGCATGTTTTTGCGTTTCACCGCGCGAGCCAGCTTGGCCATCATCGGACCGGTGTCGCCGATCAAATTGGGCTCGATTTCGAGGCCGTAGATCAGTCCGGCTTTCGCGCACAGGTCGGCAATCTGGCCGATCTGATCGACGGCTTGCTGGAAGTACGGCTGCGGGTCTTCGCCACGCGGTGGATAGAACGAGAAGCCGCGAATCAATCGCGTGTCGAGTTCGTTGGCCGCGTTGATCGTCGCGGCGACTTCGGTCTTGAGGTACTCCTTGAACGGCACGAACTTGTTATGCGAGCCGTCCTCTTTGTTCTGGAGCTTCACCTTGCCGATTCGCGAGCCGATGCTCGTGACTCGGACGCCGTATTCGACGTGCAACTTCGCGAGCGTCTGGTACTCGGCCTTGCTGAGCGTGACAACGTGCTTGACCTCGCCGGTTGAGTTCACGTCGATGAATCGCGGGCTGTAGTGCTTCAAGCCAACGGCGGCGAGCGCGGAGAGTTGCTCCAACGCGGTCTTATGGTTGGCGGCCTCATCGGCGAAGGCGCTGAGGATCACTTGCGGAACAGCAGTCATGTGGGAGTCCCTTGAATGAAAACCCCACCGGGCTTGCCCCGGTGGCTCGCGAGCTTTTGCACTACTTCGCGGCGGATTGCGCTGCGGCGCGTAGTGCAGAAGCCTGGAACCACCGAGGCAAGCTCGGTGGGGTGGTGAGTGTTCTTAGCTCTGCTTGGCGAACTTATCGCCCTTCACTTTGATCACGCCGAGGTCTTTGGTCTTGCCGTTCTCGATCTTGATCTTCACGGCTTTCTCGACATAGCCCGGTCGTTCGTGCCAGTAGCGGAATTCGAGTTCACCGGCCGGCAGGTTCTTGATCTCAAACTTGCCATCCTTGTCCGAGACGACGGCATACGGATGGTCGAGAATCAAGACGTATGCCGACATCCACGTATGGATGTCGCACTTCACCTGCGTGGGATTGGTTTCGGCAACGGTGACTTTCCAAGTCAGTCCTTCGCGAGCGTTCGCGGGGACCGCGAAGTTGGTCGGATCGTTCTTGAGCGGATTGGGGCGCGTGTTGTGCAGGCAGTTGTCCATCGACTTCACGTCGAGGATTTGCCCCGTCCGCATCACTTGAGCGTGCGGGATGAATCGACACAACTTTTGGTCGAGGACGACGGCATTTTCCTTAGGGGTTTTCAGGTCAGGATGAACCTTCGGTTTCTCCTTCGCCGGGATAAAGACGAAGATGTTGGCGATCCCTTTGTTGTCCTTGTTGACGACTAGGTCATCAGTCAAAGACTTCGGAGCACAGATCGCTTCCTTGGTGCTGTCCGCTTCGTCCGGCGCTGGGATATTGCCGTCAAAAATGAACTGCCCTTTGAGGTCGCCCCACTGGGCCTGAGCGGTAGAAGTCAACGGCAGACCGACTGCGACGAATGTGACAACGAACAAGGCACGTCGCAGGACAGGTTGGAATTTCATGATGGAATCCTCGTGATCGGTAATTCGGAAACTAATGGGCCACCCGATGCTGGGCGGTTCGCGAAGGCGCGGAGGGCCGATCCCCCGAAAGTAACCTCCGCTGTCAGCGGCAGCAGACTAGCGAACCGACTCGGCAAGTTGAATCGCCACGCAGCGGTCAGGTCGCTGTGACAATGAGAAACTCGGCGAACGAAGTAAATTTGGCAATCCGGCGAGACTACACCGGCTCTTTGTAATTGTTTTGATTTTGATTCATCAAACTTATCGCAACTAGTGCTCACGCAATGCTGAGACGCCGATTAATCCGGACGAGTCTGTCAGGATGGCACGCTCAAGCTCGCCGTTATTTGGCTCTGTGAATGGGAAGGGACTCCCGATGAGATTCCACATCGCCACGATCATCGTGTGTTTGGTGAGTGGTACAACGCTAGTCGCCACTGAACCGGGACGGTTGCCCCGTTCGTCTACTAACGCAAAAAAATCTCAGCCGAATCGCATCAATGGCCGGAACACGCCCCTCTTGCTGGTGAGTTCGGCAGCCTTTGGCGAGGAGCTTTGGCCGGACGAAACTCCAGACCACGGCGAGTACCAACTTGTGGCACCCAAGCAGGTCTTTGGGCCGCCTGAAGGCGAGCCACGCAAGACGCTCTTTCAATGGAGCTACGGCACTTCGTTTGAGGGGGGCATCGACCTCGAGAAAGACGCCATCCAAACCGACCGTCCCGATTTCGTCGAGGCCAGCACGACGGTCGGCAGGGGCGTGCTGCAAATCGAAAGCGGCTACACCTACACCCGCAATAAGGATGCGGACGACAACTCGATCACGCACAACGCTGGAGAAGTCTTGGTGCGGTACGGTGTGCTGCAAGATTGGTTGGAACTGCGATTGGGCGTGTTTCCGTTTAGCCAAGTCGTGGGCAATCCCTCGCCAGCCGTGACCAACAGCGGACTGGAAGATTTGTATGTGGGAGCCAAGATCGGCCTGACTCCACAAGAGGGCTGGTGGCCGGAAATGTCGATCGTCCCGCAGATGACCGTGCCCACAGGACACAACTCAGTGACGTCGAACAAATGGCTGCCGGGCATCAATTGGTTGTACGGCTGGGACGTCAACGACTTCATCGGTGTGGGAGGCAGCACGCAGTTCAACAGCGCGGTCGATGACGGAACCTCTCAAAAATATACGGAATGGGCGCAAGCCTTCACGATCAACTATGCCCTGACTGAGGACGTCGGAGCCTACACCGAATGGTTTGCCTTCTTCCCAACGGGTGCGGACAGCGAGCAGGTCCAGCACTACATCGACGGCGGCTTCACCTATCGGCCGACGCCTGACATGCAGTTCGACATCCGCGCCGGTCTCGGACTGACGGATGCTTCGGACGATTACTTCGTGGGCACCGGCTTTTCGATCCGCATCAAGTGACGCACTGAAGCTCAGGCCCTATTCTCGCATCGGCGAGAAGCGAATCAGTCTGGCGAGCGGCAGGGCGTTAGCCCTCCGAGTCCGTCGCGGTTGTGGGATTTATCGGAGGGCTGACGCCCTGCCGCTCGCCTGTTTTGGTTTTGGAATCAACATGGTCGAGCGGTATCGGCGGCGCAAGGGTCCATCCAAGCTGCTGGGAAATCATCAGAAGTGCTGGCTGTGGGGACGGAATGTCGTCACGGAAACGCTACGAGCGGCTCGCTGGCCGGTGCTGGAACTGCATGTCGCGGACAGCTTGCCTGAAGCGGAATTGGCCCTCGTCGAACAGTGGTCGCAATCCAACGACGTGGCGTTGAGCATCGAACCCGCCGAGAAACTGACAAACCTCTGTCACTCACGCGAGCATCAAGGCTACCTCGCCAAGATGGCGGAGTTTTCTTACGACCGCGTTGAAGACGTGCTGGCCGCCACCAAGGCTCCGCCACTCTTCGCGATCCTCGACGGCCTGCAAGACCCGCACAACTTCGGAGCCGTGATTCGCTCAGCACACGTGCTCGGCGTCGATGGGCTATTCGTGCCGACTCGCGGACAGGTCGAGGTCACCGCTCAGGTCGCTCGCAGTTCAGCCGGAGCCGTCAATCACATCCACATTGCAGAAGCCGACGATCTGGTCACGCTCGCCGCGCTGTTGCGATCGCGCGGTGTGCGAGTCATCGGTACGAGCCAACGCGCGGTTCACCCGACTTTCGAGTGCAATCTGACCGGCTCAATTGCCGTTGTGATCGGCAACGAAGGCACTGGCATCCGGGATGAATTACTCTCCGCTTGCGACGAACTAGTCACGATTCCGCAGTTCGGAGCAATCGAGTCGTTGAACGCTGCCGTCTCGGCGGGAATCTTGTTTTACGAAGCGCAACGACAGCGGACAGAGTCCAGCCGGAAGCCGATCACCGAAGGCCGGTAGCCGTTTTCCTTTTTTTGGTTTGTTCAACAGCATGGCCATCGAACTCAAGAACCCACACAGCGTCCTCGCCGCGATTCAAACTCGGCCGCTCGACGTGATCGACATTCAGGTTGCGACCAACGCGCCGAGCCCCGCTTGGTCGGAGGTGCTCGACATCGCGAAGGCGAACGCCATCCGAATCATTCGCGGGGGCCGATCGCAGTCGCGCGATCGGCGTGGCGGCGAGAAAGACGGCCGCGAGACCGGCATCTTCGCGAACGTGCGCGAGCGGGCTGACGTGTCGCTCGAAGAACTCTTCGCCGATGCCGCGACGCGAGCCAACGGACACGGGCTCTGGCTGGCGCTCGACAACCTGCAAGACCCGCACAATGTCGGAGCAATCTTTCGCTCGGCCGCGTTCTTCGGAGTGCAAGGAATCGTCGTCACGAAGGACCGCTCGGCTCCGCTGAACGGCGCGGTGTACGACGTCGCAACCGGCGGTGTTGAGCATGTGCCGTTCACGTTGGTCCCGAATCTGTCTCGTGCCGTCGCGGTCGCCAAGGAATCGGGCCTGTGGGTACTCGGCACGTCCGAGCACGCGACCGAAGATGTCTCACAAGTCGATCGCGGCCGCCCGTGGCTGCTGATCGTCGGCAACGAAGAAAAAGGGATGCGCCGCCTGACCACCGAACACTGCGACTCCGTCTGCCGCATCACGCCGCTTGGCGAAGTGACCTCGCTGAATGTCTCCGTAGCGACGGGCATCTTGATCGCGACGTTGTCGAATCCGTGAATCACGGTCATTCGGCCGAGTTTTGGTGAATCTTTTTTTGACGTCGTCGCGCTGCGACAATGGTTGCGAGACTGGAGACGGACGCAATGACAGCGCACTCGAAGATCCATTGCTGCACGACTCCGTGAGAATCGGCTAGTCGAACCAAACCGGGACTGATCCAGACGAGGATCGTCGCATATGCCAATATCACTCTAAAACGGATTCTGGCCTGAATCGTCGAAGACGAGCGAAGCAGAAGCGCAACGACATGTGGGAGGACCGCCACCAATAAGTACAACAACGCGACGTCTCCCGAGCGAACGAAATAGTGCGGAGGTGCGAGTGCCAAAACAGACATGGCTTTGCCTTTCACTCGTCGCCCGGCGAACCGCGCATTCGTTTGGTGTCGGAGCGGAGTCGTTTATCGTTCAAGCGGCGCGTCTTTGAACCCTTGGTCGGCTTGGTTGGCCGGCGCTTCTTCGGCGGGATCGCGATCTCTTTCAGCCAGCAGGTGAGTTGTTCGAGACAGCCGATCCGATTGAGCAATTGGCTGCGAGATTTCTCGCACGAGACCAGGATGCTGCCGTCGGTCAGCAGTTTTGAGGCGAACCGGACAGCGAATCGTTGCCGCACATCATCGGGGAGACTCGGCGATTGCAGCGGTCGCCAGCGGAGCGTGGCTTTCGAGTTCACCTTGTTGACGTTCTGCCCGCCGGGGCCGGAACTGCGAGCGAATTGGAAGGTGAACTCGTCGTGCGGAACCTGGATCCGAGCGGTGACGTCGAGCACGTCTTTCGTCGAGTCGGCGTCTTCAATTGTTTCTTTGGAAGCGGTCATGGAATCTCGCCGTGTGGATTGCAACGTGGTCGAGGTCTAAACTGCCTCGAAACCCTGAACCCTGGAGGTTTCCATGAGCTTTCCACGAATGGTGCGAGTGCGGCAGACGTTTGACGCGACGCGCGTGAACGATATTCCCGGCGAAGTCGAGCGGCAACTGGCGACGCTCGCTCTTGGCAAGACGGTTCGCCCCGGCCAGACCGTCGCGATCACCGCCGGCAGCCGAGGGATCGCCAACATTGCCATCATCATCAAGGCCGCCTGCGATCACGTTCGTTCGCTGGGAGCCAAGCCAATCATCGTCCCGGCGATGGGGAGCCACGGCGGGGGAACTCCCGAAGGACAGCGGCAGATCATCGAAGGCTACGGAGTCACCGAAGCCTTCACCGGCGCGGAGATTCGTGCGTCGATGGAAACGGTCATCGTCGATACGACGCCACAAGGCATCCCGGTTCACTTCGACAAGCACGCCTTCAACTGCGACCACGTCATGGTCGTCGGCCGAGTCAAACCGCACACCGGATTCGTCGGGCCGGTCGAGTCGGGCTTGCACAAGATGATGCTCATCGGACTGGGCAAGCACGAAGGAGCGAAGATCTATCACCGCGCGATTTTAGATTTCAACTTCCTGGAAATCATTCGCGCCGTCGCCGACGTCGTGCTGCGAAAATGCCGAGTGGTTGCCGGCTTGGCGATCGTAGAGAACGCTTACGACGAGACCGGCATGATCGCGGCCGTCCCGCCATCGGAATTCTTCCGACGGGAAAGTGAGCTGTTGACTCAAGCTCGCACATGGTTGCCGCGTCTGCCATTCAGCAGCGTGCAAATGCTGATCATCGACCAGATCGGCAAGAACATCAGCGGCACGGGCATGGACACGAACGTCATCGGCCGGAAGTACAACGATCATGCCGCGACCGATCAGGACGACGTCTCGGTCAAACGCATCTTCGTGCGTGGGCTGACCGAGGAAACGCACGGCAACGCGACCGGCATCGGACTCGCCGAGTTCACAAACTCGCGCACGATCCAGCAAGTCGATCGGAAGATCACCGCCATCAATTGTCTGACCGGAGGCCATCCGACCGCCGCGATGCTGCCGATCGCCTGCGACACCGACCGCGAAGTCCTCGCCGCCGCGCTGCCGACGCTGGGTCTGGTCGAGCCGCCGAATGCGAAGATCGTCCACATCTCCAACACGCTGCATTTGAGCGAGGTGCTCATCAGCGAAGCGTATTTGCCGGAAATTCAGAAACGATCCGATCTGACGGTGTTGTCTGGCCCTGCGGACATGGCGTTTGATGCGAACGGGAATCTGCTGCCGGTTTTCGCCAAACACTGATCGAGTCCGTTCCACCGTAGCCCGGACGCCTACGTCCGGGCCGTTCGGACGTAGGCGTCCGAACTACAATTCGGCTACTTGCCGTCGCTCTGCACGACGACGAAGGACTTGCCGGTCGGACTACTGACCAGCAGCGTAACTCCGTCCTTAAGCGACGCGGTCTTGAGGGCCTCGTCGAATTCCTTCAGCGAGGCGATCTTCTTCCCGCCGACTTTCTCGATCACTTGCCCGGCGACGATGCCCGCTTGAGCGGCGGCGCTGTTGGGATCGACTCCGCTGACCACGACTCCCGCGACCTTGTCTTCAAAGCCGAGTTCTTTCGCCACGCTCTCGGTCAATTCTTTAACTTGTAATCCGAGAGCGTTGAAGGACTCTTCCTTGGGCTGCGGGCTCTGTCGCCCACGGCCACCTCCATTGCCGGGACGGCCGCCTGCGAGGAAGTTTTCGGGCATCTCGCGCACGGTGATCGGGACTTCCAACTTCGCGCCATCGCGAACGATCAGCGCTTTGTAGGTCTTATCGATTTCCAGCCGTTCGACCACGGCTTGCAGCATCTGGGTGGTCGCGACTTTGCGTCCGTTGAGTTCCAGAATCACATCCCCTTCTTGCAGCTTGGCATTGGCCGCCGGTGAGTCCGGACCGATTCGCGCGATGAGCGCTCCGTCAACGCCGTCGAGCTTCAAGCTTCGCGACAAGGCAGAGGTCAGCGGCTGAATTTGAATGCCGAGGTACGCTCGGCGGACCTTGCCGTGCGTAATGAGTTGCTGGCTGATCCACTTCACCATGTTGACTGGAATCGCGAAGCCGATTCCCTCCGAGCCGCCACTGCGGCTGCTGATGGCGGTGTTGATGCCGATAACATCGCCATCCAGATTCAGCAGCGGTCCGCCGCTGTTTCCGGGATTGATGGCGGCGTCGGTTTGCAGAAAGTCTTCGCGACGGGCGATCCCTAGGCCTCGGCTCTTGGCGCTAATGATTCCCGCCGTGACCGTCATACCGACGTCAAACGGATTGCCGACTGCCAGCACCCAGTCCCCGATCTCGGCCGTATCGCTGTCGCCGAGACGGAGCGCCTTCAGATTCTTGGCGTCCTTGATACGCAGCACGGCGATATCCGAGTTGTCATCCATTTTGACTTCGGTGGCGACGTAATTGTTTCCGTCATGCAGTCGGACGTTGACCTCATCCGCGCCGCGCACGACATGGCTGTTGGTCAGAATGATGCCCGCTTCGTCGATGATGAATCCCGAACCCATGCCGCGCGTCGTGCGCGGAGCTTCACGCTGTCCCTTTCGCTCGCGGAAGAACTCGCGGAACTGGGGGTTCTGTTTGAAGAGTTCATTGAGCGGATTTTCTTCGTCGTCGGAATCGAGGCCGCTCATCGCGGCCGCTTTGCCCTTTGTTTCAATCGCAACAATGCTGGGCAACACCTCGCGCGCCACCTCGCGGAACGTCACCGACAATTTCCTAGCATCAGCCGCTCCCGGAGCGGCCGTCACCACGCGGCGCGGCAGCAAGTCCGAAAAATTGATCGCCAGACAGACGATCCCCACCACTCCCAAAAGCCACGAAATGTGTGTGCTGAGACGTCGCATTATGCACCTTTCCTTTTCTCCATATTGAAATTCGCCCCTCGCGAACTCGGGCTCGGCCCGCGCGTTGGTTGGCGTGTCTACGCGATCGCGGCCCGCAGCGTTGGGCGGCGCATGATAAACCGGCCTCACGATAGCCGCCAAGAATCGGTGCGGATTCGTCACGGTCAGTTGAAATCTCAACCGTAGAAATCTCAACCGTAGGGTGGTTCGAGTCTTCGAGACCCACCACGAACCGTCAACGACTTGGTCGGTCTCGAAGACTCGACCCATCCTACTCGCTACTCGGACTTCGAATCGGCGGCATCATTGGCCGGAGCCGGAGGCGACGGGAGTACTTCCGGGACTGCCGCAGGAACCGGTGGGACCGGGGTGCGAGGCGCCGGCGAGAGAACGGGAATCTCTTGCTCAAAGATCGCTTCGCCATTCGGCAAAGATGCGGGCGACGAAGTGGGTGCCGAAGGAACGCGGTGGTATTCGATCGGCGGCTTGCGGCGAAGTTTCTTGAACCAGTTCTTATCGACCAATGCTGCGGCAATCTGATCGCGCAGGCGGATCGAGTTGAGGTCGTTGCGGTTGTGCCGCAGCGACTCGTCGATATGTCGTTTGGCGCGGTTCGCGTCCCCCTCTTCAAAGTAGCGTGCGGCCCGTTCGTATTCGACGCGGGCTAAGTTGTTGCGATTGACCGGCGAGAGTTTGTCGCGGAAGTTCTGGTGCCGGCGTTCGTTCTCAGCGCGGGCAACATCGCCTTCGATTTCGGCATCGAAGTCCTGCACAATGCGCGGCGTGATGAGTACGATCAGTTCGGTGCGGATCGTTTTGTTATCTTTCTGTTTGAAGAGATTGCCGACGACAGGCAGCGCTCCTAAACCGGGAATCCGCGATTGATTTTGATTGGCCTGCTCTTCGATCAATCCACCGATCACGATCGTCGAACCGTCACGCACCATGACGTTGGAGGTGACCTCGGTGGTTTGGGATTCTGGAAGTCCGTCGCCATTGATCGACCCGTCGGACTTTTCCGGATGGATTTCCATACGGACCAGCCCATCCTGTGCGACGTACGGCCGGATCAAGAGCTTGGTTCCCACCTCAAGGAAGTTAATGTTCTCGACGGATTGCGCTCCATTTTGAGTGACGGTTCGGTAACCCAACCGCTTGCCAATAATCAACTCGGCCTTCTGCTTGTTGAGCACACGCACGCTCGGTGAGGCCACGACACTGGTTTCCGCCAGCTTTTCCAGAGCCTCCACGAAGCCCGTCAGGTCGCCTTGGATGAATCCGTACTTTAACCCGGCTGTACCAGAGAGGAACTCTCCCATCGCGGGCACGATCAAATCTGTTCCCGGGAAACCAACATTGCCATTGATCTGCGAGCCGCTGCCGCTGGTGACGAGTTGCTTGTTGCTGCCGTTGAGCAAGGCAAAGTTGACTCCCAGCTTCATTTCGTCCGTCAGCGTCACGCTGAGGATCATCGCTTCGATGACCACCTGCGCCGGTGGGATGTCGAGTTCACAAATAATGGCATCGATTTGGGCGATGACTTCCGGGAAGTCCACCACCAGCAGCGCGTCGGTCTGAGCCAAGCTGTTGCCGCCGGCTTTCGTTTTTGTTTCTTCAAGTCCCATCTCGGCGGGATTCGTCACGGCGATCAAACCACCCGGCTTCGACAGCAGCGGAGTGACGATCGTCTGCAACTCTTTGACGCTGACGTAGCGCGGCCGATAGACCTTCGAGACACTCTTGCGCGCCGCCTGTTTGCGAGCCTGCGCATCGGCGATGGTCCAGACAAAGACAAAGTTCTCCTCGCGTTCGTAGACGTAGCCCAGCGACTTGGTGATCGCGTCAAGTGCTTGTTCGGCGGTGACGTTTTGCAAATTGATGGCGGGCACACGACCGGAGACACCGCGGCCGATCAAGATATTCATTCCCGAAAGCTGGCCGAGCATGGCCAACGCTTCGCTGATGTCCGCGTCTTGAAACTCGATGGATTCAAACTTCTCGTTGTTGTTGACGGCCGGTTTGGCCTGCATCAAGCCGGGCTTTCTCGGTGGTGCCGGTGGCTCGTCTGTGAGCGGGCCCAAGGTCTTTTCTTCGGCCGCCGAGTTGAGCTTGGCAGCGCCGGGCTTCTCGAGATCGGCTGGGGCTTTTTTCCGAGACTCCTGCAATTCCTGCAAGAGCTTGTCGATCTGATCGCTCTGCTTCTGCTGTTGAATTTGTTCCAGCAGTTCGAGGGCACGCTGTTGATCCCCCGTCTTTTGTTCGTTCTGCGCCTGGGCGAGTTGCAGAAGTTGGCGCTGCATGGCAGAGAGTTGCGTCTCAACGCGCGACGCTTCGGAACTCGGCAAGACGTCTGCCGGCCGGAAGACGGCCGCGGGTTGGCTGCTGGATCGAGCCGCTTGGGGCTGACGGATCGCCTTATCGGCCGCCGAGTCGCGCTCGTCGGGCAGATCGTGCGCGGCAGAGTCCAGCGGGCGGTTGGACAACCGCGCGAGGTCCGGCTGGATGCGCGGCGGCGAACGCCTTTCCGATTTGGCGAGCCGGGCCGGTGCTGGTCGTTCGTCGAAATACGATTCGTCGACTCGTTCCATATCGGGTTGAGTGATGTTGGCGTTCGACCGTTGGCGCGGCGCAGATGTCGTGGTGCCGGCAAGCATTTCGGCCGGCGCGGCCGCAGTTACCGCGGCGAACGAGACGTTGCGCGGTCCATCGGTGGTTGGCTCGCTACTGGCACGCGGTTGTGAGCCATGCGTCGTGAGCACCCACGCCGAGAAGCCCACCACGAGGAACGTGGCGAGGCACATTGCTCGCGAGGCTGTCTTAAGAGGTGTATTCGCCATGCCGCCGTCGTCCCTGACTGGGCCTAGTCTGGTCTATTCTTTTGACTCGCCGCGCGAGTCCTTCAACGTTAATTGCCAACTCTGCGAGCCATCCGTCAGCGTCACCGATTTGCGTGTCACTGACTCCAGCCGCAGTTGTTTGTCATTCCACGGCACCATCTGCCCCTCTTGGAACAGCCGGTTGTTGATCATCGCTGCTCGGCGAGTGGGGCCCAGCAGCGTGCTCTTCAGCGTAAGTCCATCAAGCTTCTCAATCGGCGGAGGCTTCAGCTTGGACGGCGGTGGCAGAGCTTCGGCGAGCGAGTCCTCGACAATCTCCACCGGCAGTGGCATCGAGTCATAGTCCAGGCCGAACGGTTTCTCGGGGATCTCCTCGGCGCTGACCGGCTGCATCAGGGGATGTTCGCGAAGCAACTTGCTGATCACCGCGCTGTCGTGCGGTTGCTTGTCCGTCGTAGTGGGATTCGGTGTGGAACTGGTTGAGCTTGTGCCTGCGGGCGAACTGCTCGTCGCCGTCGCTGCCGGACTGCTCGCCACCGTGGCAGGCGCGGGCGAGGTGGCGCTCGTGCCTCCCGAGAACGCACTCAGCAATGGCGGCAGCCAGAAATAGAACCCGACGAGCAACAGCAAGCCTAGCACGCCCGTCTTGGCGGCGCTGGCTTTCATGTCACGCGCGAGTTGCTGAAAAAGTTTGGAGAGGTTCAAGATTTTCGCATCAGAGATTTTGGCGAGCGGGGCGGCGTCAGCCCGCCGGTCATGTGGCGAACGAACCGGGGGGCTGACGCCGCCCCGCTCGCCAACGGGTGCTATCAGGATTCATCGGCTTTAGCCGGATTCGGGCTGTCGTTCTTTTCGGCAAAACCAGCAAAGCTTGCCCGCTTTACGAAGACCGAGAAGGTCAGGTCAGCTTTCAAGGCTTCACTGGCTTGCTCAGATTCACACTTCACGTTGAACCGCTCGACCGAGAACAGTGTCGGTTGCGATTCCAGGCCATGCAGGAACTGCGCGATGCGGCGGAAGTTGCCAGAGATCGTCACCTGAAACGGCACGACTCGATACGTCTCGCGATTGATCGCCGATTGCGGCTGGATGCGGTCCATCTTCAGCCCCGCCGAGTGCGCCAGGTTGGCGACCTTCTGTAACACGCCATGCAATTCGTGCTCGTCGTCCAGCAAGCGGTCGAGCTTTCGCAACGCTCGCCGCGCTTCTGTTCGAGCTGTGCGGCTTCCAGGATGAGCGTCGGCGTGGCATCAATCGTGCGGTTCGCGATGGTGATTTCGCTCCGCGCCGCTTGGCAGGCTCGTTCGCCCGGCAGGTACACCACCAACACGAAGAAGCCGACCGTCAAGACGGTCCCCACGATTGTCAGCAGGTTGTCCCGTTTCAAAGAGTCCTTCATTGCGACGTTCCTCTTTGTGTTTGCACCACGCGCGGATTCGCCGCCGGAGCGCGATCCAGCCATGTCGCCGGTTGCCTCACCTGCAACTTGATCTGAAAGTTGCGCCAGTTCTCGTCACGCACCTGATGTTGCCCGGTGAATGCCAGCGTGACTCGCTCGAACAACTTCGTCTCGCGTAAGGCGACCAGATACTTGGAAATCGCCAAGTCATCCGGCGCGATTCCGCTCAGAGTCAGCATCGTCGTGGAACGACTCGTCGCGTTGCAAAGCTCTGTAAGGTCCGCTTCAAACGGAGGCGGCTTCTCCTTGCTGATCGGAGCTGAGGCGATAGCCGGAGCAGTGGCACCGGAAGTTTCCATCAACCCGGCTTCCGCCTGGCATTCATTCAGGCTGACCAATTCAGGCAGCGATTTCGTCACGGCCGAAAGCACGCGTGTCATCGGCACACGCAATTCCAAAGTCGTCAACAACTGAGACTTCGTTTCCAGATCCTTGAGCTCCTGAGTCACCTTGGATTTCGCCGGCACCGCCTGCATCAACCCCTGAGCTTTCGACTGCAACTCATCGCGGCGGACTTCCAACTTGTGGCGAATCTGTCGCTGCTGCCAAGTCCCCAGAACCGCCAGAGCCAGAAAGAAAAACACCATCATCCGCCGCCACAGCGTCTTGTGCTCGCGCTGACGCTGGAGGTGATAGGTGGCTGGCAGAAAGTCGATCGACGGAACCATGAGTGCTCAAATTCCAAATCTCAAATCTCGTGTCAGGCACCAACGGATCGCAGAGACAATCCCAGCGCCGCGGCCCAGCGGCCCGGGTGTTCGGACACAGATGGAGCTTCTGGCGGCTGAGTCAGAGACAAGAACGGATTGCCGACCTCCACTGGATACGACAGCGAATGGCCGATGTATTCCGACAACCACGGACTCGCTTCGCAGCCGGTGACGATCAGCTTCGTGGCTTGCTGGCCGCGAAACGTAACCATGAAGTAACGGAAGCAGAGTTCCAACTCAGAGGCGAGCGCTTCCAACTGCGGCCGGATTGCCTCGATCACCGAGCGATGCACATCACTCTGTGAATCCAGCACGGCCGAATTGGTGACGGAGGCTCGTAACCGCATCGCCTCCGGCAGGTCGAGTTCGAGATGTTTCGCGACCGCTTGATCCATCTCGCGTCCGCCGCATCCGACATATTTCAGAAACAGAATCGTGTCGCCATCCACGATGAAGACCGTCGTGAGATGATCTCCCAGATGCAGATAGGCCACGCGATCGTTGTTGTCACTGTGACCATGCCGGAATGCACGCAGCACGGCACAAGGCTCGACGTCAATCGCCACGGGAACCAGCGCGGCGCGTTCGAGGATTCGCAGATGACGCTGCAACACCGTCTGCTGACAGGCCATCAACACCACCTCTTGTTTGACGTTGGCGTCCTGTCGAATCTGCCCAGCCTGCAAGTATCGCAACTCGGCGTTCGCGGCCGGGAACGGCGGGCGTTCCTGAGCTTCGAAACGCACGACTCTTTCTAATTCCTCAGGCGGCAACATCGGCAGCCGGACGCTTTGCAGATGTAAGTCACCCGCCGGGACGCAGCTCACCACTTGTCGCCCGCGAAAACCGTGCTCGCTGGTCAACAGCTTGAGCGTGGAGGCCACTTGTTCGTCGTATTGCTCATCGCTCAGTTCGCCGCGAGCGGGCAGCGAACCCTGAGCCAGCGCGGTCAACTCGGCGCGTTCGGCCGAACCCGATACTTGAACCATCGTGGCAAAACGAGGACCAAGGTGCAGGCCGATCGCCGTACCGCGCGGATGTGAGAAGGAGAGCTTCATGCCCTCAACATAGGTCGCGTTTTGGCAACATGCCGACCGAAATCATCAGGCGAGCGGAGCGGCGTCAGCCCCGCGGGGCATTCGCTGCGGCACCGGGGGGCTGACGCCGCCCCGCTCGCCAATACGCTTCAGGGATGATCTCGCTAAAATCGCCACAATCGGAATGACCGGCTCGCCCATCACCGCTGCTGCGGAAACGCCGTCCCAACGTATCGCGCCAGTGCCGCCGTGCTGAAACCGGTCGCAGAGATCGAGATGAACTGGCTCTTGCCGTGCGGATCGCCGTTGTCGAAGAAAACTTGCACTGGCTTGGCACGAGACTGCACGAACCAAGATCCGTCGGCGTGTTGTGTCTTCGCCAAGTATTCGACCGCGCGGCGAATCGCCGGCGTATCTGCGGGCACCTCGTTGTCGAGTAGAGCAAACAACGTCAGTCCGGTCGAATAGGCTTCGCTGTCGAAGTTTTCTTCTGCGTTCCAGCCGCCGTCCTCGCGCTGCTGTTTCACGATCCTGTCCACGATTCGAGCACGCTCATCGGCCGGACCGTCAAACCACTTCAGCCCCCACAGACGGAAGGCCAAGTCTTCCTGCAAATTGCACGGTTGACGGTCGAGCCATTCACGGGCACGTTGCTCGGCAGCACGAGCGGCGACCGACCATTCGTCGTTGAACTCCGGCGCACCTCGCAAGACTCGCAGAGCGAGGACAGTGTTGCTGACGACGGATTGCTCGGCCGGCGGTCGAATCACACTCGGCTTCCAACGTCCGTCTTGTTCCTGTCTCTGAATGACGAACTTGGCCATCGCCTGCCGCATTTCGTCGAACGCGGGACGTTTGGCGATGTCGAACGTCCAAGCCGCGTAGCCGACCGTCAGCGCCGCGCCACCGATGCCGCGTCCTTCACGCAACGACTCGAGCCGATCCACGAAAAACTTGTGAGTGAACTGCAACGTGTTGTCGAAAATCGTCTCGTCAATTTTCACGCCGATCCGCCTCGCCTCGGCCATGCCCAAGAGCGGCAACGTCTGGTGATGACATGCGAAGCAATCCCGATGCTCCGGATAATTCTTCGCCGCCTTCTCAAGCAACCGCACTCCGCGCTGCACGGAGTCGGTGAGCTTCTCGTGCGACAACAACTCCTCCGCTGCTACCGCGTGATAGCCCCACATAGCCACCAGAACGAAGAGAAAACCTGTCTTCATTTTCCGCCCCTCATTTTTCGCCGCCCCTCGTCCCGATTCCAACAAAGACAAGCTGACGGAAAATGAAGGGCGAAAAATTCGGACAACTCATTCGCTCCAACCGTGAGCATCCCGGACCTTGATCATCGCGCCGAGAATCGTGTTCCAGGTGGCCGGATTCTCCAGCGTCGAATTCGGGAACATGCAGCCGTCCCAGCAGAGATGCCGGATGCCACGGTCCTTCGCACCCTTCAGCCAGTAGCCGGCGGTCGCCGTGATATCGAGCTTGCCGTTCGGGTCATCCGCTCGGCAGTGCCGCCCGGTCTTGTCGTGCGAGCCGGAGCCATGCACCGTGCCGTCGTTCTGGGCGACATGGAAGTCGATCGTCCACGGTCGCAGCGCATCGGTCAGCTTCGTGTACGCCGCCTCGAACTCGGCCTGGGTGTAACCCTCTTTGAGCAGCGCGTGCTCCGGAGCGTTGTAGCCCATCAGATACAAATACGTGTGGGCTTGATCCGCTTGGAACCCGACGGTGCCCGGCATATCGGTCTGTTCGAGCAGATCGACCATGTTCTTCCACGAGTGCATTCCGCCCCAGCAGATTTCTCCTTCCGCCGCGAGTCGCTCGCCATGCGCGGCCGCCACGACACCCGCCTCACGGAATGTCGAAGCAATCTTCTTCGTGTTGCCAACCGGGTCTTCCAGCCAATGGCTCGGCCCGTCTGCCGCATCGACACGAATGACTCCGTACTTCCGCACGCCATGTTCGTTCAGGATGCGAGCGATCCGACACGCCTTCTTCACCGCCAGCACGAACTTCGCCCGCTGTTCCGGCCCACCCATCGCGCTGTCGCCGACCGTCCCCGGCCAGACCGGAGCCACCACCGAACCGACCGCCAAACCCAGGTTCGCGATCTTGTCCGCGATCCGCTTGATGTCATCGTCTTTAAGGTCGATGCCGATGTGCGGATCGAACAGAAACAAATCCACGCCATCGAATTTCTGTCCGCCGACATTCGCCTGAGTCGTCAGTTCCAGCATCCGATCGAGGCTGATAAACGGCTCGGCACCCGGAGAGCCTTTGCCCACGAGGCCCGGCCACATGGCGTTGTGCAGTTTTGGATAAGCGTTGCTCATGGTTGATCCTTCGCGAATTCTGAGACGGGAATGAAAATCGAAGGGCGATTTGATAGCGACTCTCCCCGCTGTTCGCGAGCGTTCAGCGAATTCGATCGTCATTCGAGTGTAGGGTGGGTCGAGTCATCGAGACCCACCAATTCGGCATCAATTCGTGGTGGGTCTCGATGACTCGACCCGCCCCACGGGAATCAGCCTTTGCGAGATGACATCCGCGATCGAACCCGATTGAATACCGTCATCGCATCCGTCACCGCGAGGTTCCCGTGCCGCATCATCGTTCCGTGCTCATCTGCGAAGACGAAGAGGTCATCCGCCGCTCGCTGGCCGAGCTGCTGGCGAGCGAAGGCTATGTCGTCTCGCAGGCAGATAAAGTCGCCGACGCCGTCCAACTGGCGATGAGCCACGACTTCGATGTCGCCATCTGCGACGTGATGCTCCCCGACGGTGACGGCATCGACTTGCTCAAGCGGTTGATCCGTCTAAATCCGCGGACGTCCGTGCTGGTCATCACCGCCTATGCAACGGTCGAGAACGCCGTCGAAGCGTTCAAAGCCGGAGCCTTCGATTACCTCGTCAAGCCGGTCATCTTCGACGACCTGCTCAACAAGCTGCAGCGCCTGTTTCAATTCCGAGCACTCGATCTTGAGAACCAAGCCTTGCGCCGCGAACTCGCGCGGCGTGAAGACTTCGATCAGATCGTCGGCTCCAGCCAACCGCTCGCCGATTTGCAGGACGCGATCCGCAAAGTCGCCAAGACGAACGCCAACGTGCTGCTCGTCGGCGAGTCCGGTACCGGCAAAGAACTGTTCGCTCGCGCGATCCACAAAGCCGGGCCGAAGAGCCACGAAAAGTTTCTCGCCGTCAATTGCAGCACGCGGCCGGTCGAGTTGCTGGAGGCGCAGCTCTTCGGCTCGAAGCTCGGTTCGTCGGCGGATCAGGTCGGCATCTTCCAGCACGCCGGCGAGGGAACCGTGTTGCTCGATGAAATCAGCGAGCTGCCGCTGAGCACTCAAGCCAAACTGCTGCGTGCGATCGAATACCAGGAGATCCTGCCGCTCGGCGGTTCCGATCCGGTGCGAGTCTCTGCACGGATGATCGCGACGACCACACGCGATCTTTTGCGCGAAGTCGCCGAGAGCCGTTTTCAAGACGACCTCTTCTATCGGCTCGACGGCGTGAAGCTCACGATCCCGCCACTGCGCGATCGCTCCGAAGACATCCCGGAACTCGTCGAGTTCTTCATCGGCCGGCACTCGAAAGCCATGAATAAACGCGTCGCCGGAGCCACCAGCGAAACGGTTCGCGTGCTGATGTCTGCTCAATGGAAGGGCAACGTTCGACAACTCGACAATGCCATCGAACGCGCGGTGCTGATGTGCGACGGCCAACATATCCACCCAGACGACCTGCCGCCGGAATTACTCGGCATCACTCAGCCATTGCCGGATACCGACGACCTCCGCACCGCCCTGCGACACTACGAGCGGCTGCACATCTCACGAGTCCTCCGCCAATGGCCCGACAAACGCGAAGCCGCCAAACGATTAAAACTCGGCCTCTCCAGCCTCTACCGCAAGATCGAAGAACTAGGAATCGAAGTGTGAATTCAGTCTTTCACCCCACTGGGCTTGTCCCAGTGGCTCGCGGGCTTTTGCACTACGCCCGTCCGAGTCGATTCAGCAAGTAGTGCAAAAGCCCGCGAGCCACCGGCACAAGGCCGGCGGGGTTTGTGGGCTTCGAGGAACTTCCCATGCCAACTCTCTCCGACTTCACCCGCCGTCACTGGCTGCAATCCTGCTCCGCCGGACTCGGCTCGATCGCGCTCACAAGCCTTCTCGCCGACGATCAATCGCCGAGCGGTCAAACACACTTCTCGCCGCGAGCCAAGCGGATCATCTACCTGTTTCAATCCGGCGCTCCTTCGCAAATGGACCTGTTCGATCCAAAACCAAACCTCGCCGATCTGCGAGCGACTGAACTCCCCGACTCAATCCGCAAAGGCCAACGGCTCACCGGCATGACCAGCCGCCAGGCGAGCTTCCCGATCGCTCCGTCAATGTTCAAATTCGCGAAGCACGGCAAAGGAGGCGCAACGATCAGCGAGTTGCTGCCTCACACCGCCAAAGTCGCCGACGAACTCTGCTTCATCAAGTCGATGCACACCGAGGCCATCAATCACGATCCAGCGATCACGTTCTTTCAAACGGGCAATCAACTCGCGGGCCGTCCGAGCATCGGCAGTTGGTTGGCCTATGGACTTGGCAGCGAGAACGCCGATTTGCCGGCGTTCGTCGTCATGATCTCCAACGGCAGCGGCAACCCGGCCGATCAACCGTTGTACGACCGCCTATGGGGCAGCGGCTTTCTCCCCTCGAAGTATCAAGGGGTGAAGTTCCGCAGCATCGGCGATCCGGTTCTGTATCTTTCGAATCCACCGGGACAGGACGCGGCGACCCGGCGACGAGTGCTTGATGATCTCGCCGAGTTGAATCGCTTAAAGCTCGACGAGTACCGCGATCCCGAAATCGCGACGCGCATCAGCCAGTATGAGTTAGCGTATCGGATGCAGACCTCCGTCCCCGAACTGACCGACGTGTCGAGCGAACCGGAACACATCTTCGACCTCTATGGCCCCGACGCTCGTAAGCCCGGCACTTTCGCCGCGAACTGCTTGCTGGCTCGCCGACTGGCCGAGCGTGGCGTGCGATTCATCCAGCTCTTCCATCGCGGCTGGGATCAGCATCTCAACCTTCCGAAAGCGATTCGCGGCCAGGTTCGCGACACCGATCAACCGTCGGCCGCGCTGATCCTCGACCTCAAACAACGCGGGTTGCTCGAAGACACGCTGATCGTGTGGGGCGGCGAGTTCGGTCGCACGGTCTATTGCCAAGGCAAGCTGACCGCCGAGGACTACGGTCGCGACCATCACCCACGCTGCTTCTCGATCTGGCTGGCCGGAGGCGGCATTCGCGGCGGCTACTCACACGGAGCGACCGACGATTTTTCTTACAACATCACCGAGAACCCAGTTCACGTCCACGACCTGCACGCCACGCTGCTGCACTGCCTGGGCCTCGACCACACTCGCCTGACCTTCAAATTCCAAGGCCGCTACTACCGCCTGACCGACGTGCTTGGCGAAGTCGTGAAGCCGCTGTTGGCGTGAGTAACAGTGAGCGGCACGGCGCTAGCCGCCGGTTTTTCGCATGGGAAACCGACTCCACGACACCGGTGGATAGCGCCATTCCGCTCAAAGAACAGCTACTTACCCATCGCTGCCAGCACTTGCTCGGTGATCGCCTTCACGAGACTTTCCACATCAGGCGAGTTTCCTGCTGCGACACTGCCTCCCGCGTAGGTCGGCTTCTGCAAGTAACCGGGATACGTCGGGGCCGGCTCGAACGCACACGGTTGCGGCATCTCTTCTTTGTAGCCGTCGCGATACGCGCCGTTGCCGCACAGGTCGCAGTCCTCGACATGAAACCGCGGGTCGTCGAAGCCCAGCTTCTTCTTCAGGTCGAGCAACTCGCGCGATTTCTGTTCGTTGAGGTACGTCACACCGCCAAGCTGTTTCGACAGCAACAGAATCCGGCAATAGGCGTCGAGAATTTCGGTCTTCCAATACGCCTGCTCCAACGTCGGCCCGAAGCTGATCGTGCCATGATTGGCGAGGATAATCGTGTTCGTCCCCGGCTTGAGAAACGGCAACACAGTGTTCGCGAAGTCCTGGCCGCCTGGCGTTTCATACGGAGCGATCGGCACCTCGCCCATGAAGACTTCGATCTCCGGCAGGATGCACTGCGGGATCGGCTCGCGAGCCACCGCGAACGCCGTCGCGTGAGGCGGATGACAATGCACGCACGCAACAACGTCCGGTCGAGCACGCATGATCGCCAGGTGCAGCAGGATCTCGCTGGTCCGCTTGCGAGTCCCCGCGATCTGCTTGCCGTCGAGATCGACCGCACAGATATCTTCGGGCTTCATGAACCCTTTGCAGATCATCGTCGGCGAGCAGACCACTTCGTTCGGTCCCACGCGAACCGAGATGTTCCCATCATTCGCCGCCGCGAAGCCTTTCGCGTACACGCGACGTCCAATCTCGCAGATTTCTTCTTTGATGCGGCGATCATGAATGCCGCTGTTCCAGTTATTGGCCATGTTGTCCTCATCTGTAGGTCAGGCTTTCCAGCCTGACCCTGTTTGATATTTCGGGTCAGGCTGAAAAGCCTGACCTACGGGGAATTCACTTCTCAATCACCACGCGATCCAAGATCGCGGCTGAATACGCATCAATCGGTTTCAAATTCGGAGCGAACGGCGCTGCCGCCTCCGCTCCTTCGCTCACGGCAATCAAGGTTCCGTTGTCAGCTCCCAGATCGTCGTAAATCACAAACGCTTCGTTGCGCCCGGCGTCCTTCGACTTTCCAGCCGCAACGTTTTGAATTCCTTCTTGAGTCAACGGCACGCCGATCAACCACTTCGCCCCGCGTAGGCTCGGATGACACACCGACAAAGTGCAACGTCCGATGACTTCCGCGATTCGCATGGCTCGTCTTTCGTAGGGTGGGTCGAGCATCGCGAGACCCACCGCGGC
>SXGS01183224.1_pt1 | contig 45138 bp, 42 predicted proteins | sample 3174681 | NCBI WGS metagenome assembly SXGS01 (sample SAMN11356861, study PRJNA531348) | freshwater metagenome | isolation source: freshwater sample F1-80 | place: China: Fuxian Lake, Yuxi | collected 2017-12-25 | reverse complement strand
AGCGACTTCGACTGCTTCCGGTCGGAACAATAAGATACCGGCGTGGGTTTCGCACCCACTGGATCACCAACACTTGCACGGCGCACACCCGAAGCGTTAGCGAGGGCCACAGCATTCCTCGCTAACGCTTCGGGTTGGTATGATAGCTCCTGCCGGTCGTCTTAGCGTTCGCGCGGCCCCGCGTGATCGCTATACGAATCACAGAGCGTTCTTGAAACGCCGAATCAACTCCTGCTCCATGAGTGTGTCCCGGCCGCGATAGATCCAGGTCGGGTCGTAGAAGGTAGAGTCAATCACTTCGGTTTGCCGTTCCACGGAGTTTTCGCTGCGGAACGTGGCTCCGCCCACGGTCGAACGGATCGGTTTGGGCAGATCTTCGAGCTCTTTGCGGACGATGAATTCGACGAAGTAGCCGCCATGATCGGCCGGATTCGGATCAGCAGTTTGAATCTTGACGGTCACGCGATGGCGATAGGTTTGAAAGGACGCGAGGAATCGCTCGTAAAGATCTGGGCTCCCTGGCGTGAGTAAGAAGCCAATTCCCGGCGCAACGCGTGGCGCCGCTTCGATATGCCCGCTATAGGAATGTGGTTCCACGATGTCGAAGCCGTAATCACCCACCACCTGCAGGGCCGTCTCGAACACATGCCGATAAGCCTTGGCCGGCTGCGCAATGTAGACCGGGTTCTCGTACCGGATCGGATTGGCCCCGATCGGTGTTATGGGCGTCAACTCCATCGCCGGCTGCAAGTTGGTGCAACTGGCGCCAAGCCCAGTCAGCGCCGCCAGTGCGACGAGCCGCAATAATCGCGTCATAAAAGTACTCCCTATCGCAAGGGCGAAGCTTATGCCAAAGCGTCGGGGAAATTGCAAGAGCAAACAGGAAAGAAGTGCTGAGTGAAATCCAGTCAGAGGATCGTCGCGTGACAGACAAGCTCAGCACTCAGCACTTCTTTCCTTGAGCTTGTCCCCTTCATACATCAATTCAATTCACCGAGGAGCCTCACGCATGTTCAAAGTCGATCATGACAAAGCCTTTGCCCGTCTCATGCGCTTCCTGGCCGTCGAGGGCATTACTGGTCAGGAAAAAGCCATCGGCGAAGACGTTGCCCAGGTGATTCGCGAGATTGGCATCCCTGGCATCTCGATCCGCTTCGACGACGCCAATGCCAAGATTCCCCTGCCCACGCAGACCGGCAATCTCATCGTCACTTTGCCCGGAACCGCGCCAGGCCCGCGCCGGCTCTTCTCGACCCATTTGGATACCGTCCCGCTTTGCGCCGGCGCAGTGCCTTTGCGCAAGGGAAAACGCATCGTCCCGCAAGGCCAGACCGCGCTCGGCGGCGACAATCGCACCGGCGTGGCCGCTCTCGTCACCATGCTCGCCGAGTTGCATGCACAGAACATTGCCCATGCGCCGTTGACCGTCCTCTTCACTGTGCGCGAGGAAAGCGGCCTGTGGGGAGCGCGCACTCTCGATCCCGCTGACCTCGGCAATCCCGTCATGGGCTTCAATATCGACGGCGGCGCGGCCCAGACCATTACCATCGGCGCCGTCGGCGCGGACCGCTGGGAGGTAGAAATTCTCGGTAAGGCTTCGCACGCTGGCGTTCACCCCGAACGCGGCATCTCCGCCACCATCGTTGCCGCCCGCGCTCTGGCGGACGTTCACAAGGCCGGCTGGTTCGGGAAGATTCGCAAATCGGGTAAGGAAGGCACGTCCAACGTCGGCCCCGTCGGCGACGCGATCGGCAGATCCGCGGGGCAGGCGACCAACGTTGTCACCGACTATGTCAAGGTGCAAGGCGAATCGCGCAGCCATGATCCCAAGTTCATCACCGCCATTACCACGGCATACCGCTCCGCGTTTCAAAAGGCCGCCAAGGAAGTGCGCGACGACCACGGCAAAAGCGCCAAAGTGAAGTTCAAGAATCTACGTAGCTACTATCCGTATCACTTGAAAGACAACAGCCCGGTCGTCCAGGCCGCACAAAGCGTCGGTGCGCGTCTCGGCTGGCAGACGACGCTCAAGCTGTCCAACGGCGGCCTCGACGCTAACTGGCTCGTTCGCCACGGTATTCCCGCGATCACGTTTGGCGCCGGGCAGCACGATGTCCACACGATCAACGAATACGCCGACCTCGGCGAATTCATCGACGGCTGTACGTTTGCCCTGGCGCTGGCGGCGCAATCGTAATGCCATTTGCGGTTTTGGCGCTCGGAGTGAAGCGCCAATTGCCTGGTCCTGCACCGCGAACGCTAAACGGCCGGTCAGCTCTTCTTGACGCATTTGGCGGTCTCGGCTATCGTACATTCGCTGACTTGCCGAGTTTTTTTCCTCAAGAACGAGGATCGCATGACGTTTCTCAAGGAACGCCCTTTTTTCTTGATGTTCGCAATCCTGGCGCTGGTCGGCTTCGCGGCCGACCAGGCGAGTAAGTACGTCGTTTTCGCGAAGCTCTATCCGGCGCCGGGCCAATTCGGGATCGAACAGGAAGTGATCCCCGGCTATTTCAAGTTGTTGACTAACTGGACCGGCAATTCCGATCCGGGCGACCAGCCGCTCTCGGGCTTGCGAACCATCGGCGGCGAGCGTCTGCCGGAGTTGAATCGCGGCGCTCTCTTCGGCTGGGGCAATAGCCGGGATGGCAGCGGCGGCTGGAACAACGTCTTTCTCTTGATCAGTTTCCTGGCGGCCGGCTTCGTGATTTTTTGGGCTGCTCGGCCCGCCGTGGCCCACGATTTTTTCCTGAGCAAGGCGCTGGGCTTGATCCTCGGCGGCACGCTTGGCAACTTGTATGACCGTGTCGTCTTCGAAGGCGTGCGCGATTTCCTGCACTGCTACATCAAATTTGAAGGGGACGCGCAGCCGCGCATCTGGCCCGACTTCAACATCGCCGACGCTTGCCTTGTGGTCGGCGCCGGCATTTTGCTCGTGCACTCGTTCCTGGTCAAGGAGCCGGAACCGCCGACCGCGACGCTCCAAGACGCCACGGTCGCAGTGGCCCCTCCCACGACGATTCCGGCCGTTCCGAGCGACACCGCCATACAAAAGTGATTCGCCTTGTGAACCCGCTCAGCAAAACGCTGATCGCCTCTCTGGTCGCCGTGATGACGCTCTTGTTTGTCGCGACGACGTTGCTCCCCTACGCGCCGGCACGCGTGGAAGCCCGGCAGTACTTCTCGACCGACGAAATCGACCTCGCCCTGGAGTACACGTTCCAACGCCGGCTCTTCTTCTGGGGCACAACCGCCGTCGAAATCGCGCTCCTGTGCGTATTCGCGCTGACGCCAGTTGGACGCCAGCTCGGGGATCGCTTCCTGGACTGGACCGGACAGCGCCGTGTGCCCGCAGCGCTCATGTTTGGCCTGGTCTTCTTCATTCTCGATCAACTTCTTTATCTGCCGATCAGCGTCGCGCGTTTCTATCATGCCAAGGACTGGGGCATGACCAATCTCGAACTGGCGGACTGGCTGCGCGATCGCGGCATCTCCATCGGCATCGACCTCGTTTCCAGGGCGATCATCGGCGCCGGCCTTTACACGTTATTGATCGTGTTGCCGCGCACCTGGTGGCTGTTGGCTCCGCTCGGCGGCGGCGCGCTCGGCGTGACGTACGCGTTCCTGGCGCCGATCCTCATCAACCCACTCTTCAACGACTTCACGCCGCTTGCAGAGACCGAATGGCAACACCATCAACCGCGCGTACGCGCCTTGATTGACGAGGCCAAGGTTCCCGTTGAAGAAATTCTCGTGATGAACGCTTCACGCCAGAGCAACCACACCAACGCCTACTTCGCCGGTTTCGGCTCCACGCGGCGCATCGTCTTGTACGACACGCTGCTGAAGAAAAGCTCGCCCGAAGAAATCGAATCGGTCCTCGGGCACGAACTGGGCCACTGGATGCACGATCACATCGTCAAGGGCCTGCTGCTCGGCCTGCTGGCGGCGATCGTCGCGTGCCTGGCGCTTGATCGCCTGCTGCGCGCGGCGGTCGGGCACGCGCCGTGGAACCTGCAAAGCACCGCCGATCCCGCGGGAGTGCCGCTCGTGCTGTTGATCGTTTTTGTGGGTTCGTGGGCGAGCGCCCCGCTGCAGAATGGCATCAGCAGGCATTTCGAGAGGGAGGCCGATCAAGCCTCACTGAAGCTGGTGGGCCTGCCGCAAGTGTTCATCGACATCGAGATCAAGATGGCGCGTATCAACATCGCCAACGTCGCGCCGACGCCGTGGAACGTCTGGCTCTTCTCCTCTCACCCGCCGACGCTCGAACGCATCCGCATGGCCAACGAGTGGAAGGAACGCCATTAGCGGATGCCGTTTAGCGATCGCAGAACGCCACGCGGCGGCTCCCTCCGATCAGCGTGGCAAGCGAATCAACCCATACCCCGTCTCATGATCGTGTCCCGGCGGCCCGAGATCGAGCGCCCCTTCACGCAGCCTGCGTGTGACTTCTAGCGCGGGCGCATTTGGCTGACTCGCCCACACGAGCGCCGCGAGTGCCGCAGCTTGGGGGGCCGCCGCCGACGTGCCAGTAAATGGACGCTCGCGCAAGACGCTCGGAAACGGCACGGCCGCGACGAAATCGGGCTTCGGTTCTTTCGAGTTCGGCCCGCACGAGCTGTAGAAGACGCGCCGCCCCTCGCCATCCACCGCGCCGACCGCCTGCACCTCGGCGCCGTCGCCCGGAAACGGGATGCTCCCCGGCCTCGTTGCGATCTCCAATGACGCGCCGAGCGCCACGAGATGAAACGATTCCATTCGCGCGGCCGACGGCTTATCGATACAACGCACCCTGATTTGATAGGTCGCGCCCGCCTCCGGATCAAAACGCACGACCATCCGTCCGCACGTCTTCGTGGCATCAACGTGCAATTTCGATCGCCCAATGAGCGCGCCCGTTGCGCCGTGATGGATCGCCAACTCGAACGCGCCGTGCGTCGGTCCGTAGAACTCGACCGCGACGCGTTCCTTGCCCCACGGCGTCAGCGTATTGACGGCGGTGTTTTCGCGCCATTGATGCCAGCCGTCGTCATTGGGGGAATACATGCCGCACCAGTGGCGTTGCGCGGTATTGCCCGCGCTGGCGAAGAAAAGCACGCGGCCAGCCAGCAACTCGGTGAGAGCGCGATGCACCTCGCCGCCACCTTCGCCGTCGGACCAGCTCGGCATGATGAGTGAGCACGTCAGGATTTTCGCCCCCTGCTCCTTCGCCCAGCGGACCGCGTCGAGAAACGTTTGAGCGTTGTCCGGCTCCCAGTTGACGAGCAGAATGTCGGCCTCCGGCGCGATCGCGTGCAGCACTTCGGCGCAGAGGATGCCGTGCTGGCTGTCGCGCGCTTCGAGATTGCCATCGAGGCGGAACGATTGCGTCTTCACGCTGGCCGGGATGCCTTTGCCGAGGAACTGGCGATAATTTCGAAATCCGCTATCGAGAACGGCGATCTTGACCCCCTTGCCGCGGCGGGCGTCTTGATGCCAGCGTAGAGCGCCCAAGTTCGTCAGATGCTGGCGGCGCTCGAGCGTCGGCGTCTCGCTGGGCGCGGCTTCATGCGTCTGCTCGACCGACACCCCCGGCGGCGTCCGCGGCGTGCAGGCTGACACGGCAAGCAGCAAAAAAAATAGCGAGCGGAGAGGAATGCGCGGCATACGCTCTCTCGGTGGGATGGAAAACTGACGGCTCCTCAAGTATCGGCCAATCGGCCCACGCGTCGGCAACGATTCTCCCGTGCCTGCTCGCTCAGTGACGGGAAGCTACGGAGGCTATGAGGAGCAGCGAGCGGGGAGAAAGTGACGGAGCCACAAACCACACGATTTCAATCGTATGCCAGGTGGAATGGCATAAATTCCATTTTGTGTAGAAAAAATCAATAATTCATTTGCAAATGAGCAAAAGCTTACCTATACTCGATTGAGCAGTTATTCTAATTTTAATGAGTTGCACCCAAGGATTTAATTCGGGAAGTTCCTCGCCCCTTTTTTTTATTTATTTTCTTATTTAAGGGGATCGGTCATGAGACAGAAAGGACGCAAGCGACGCCACGCATTCACGCTGATTGAGTTGTTGGTGGTCATCGCCATCATCGCAATTCTCATCAGTTTGCTCGTGCCGGCGGTTCAGAAAGTGCGTGAATCTGCGGCGCGCGTGCAAACCAGCAACAACCTGAAGAACATCTGCCTGGCCTTTCATGGCTACTCCGATACCTACAAGAGCCTTCCGTTTCCGGGGGATTTGACTCCTGTAGCTTCCAAAGAAGAAACGGGAGGTTGGGGATACCAGATCACGCCGTTTATCAGTCAACAACCCATATTCGATGCGCCGCGTAGCAACGTTTCTATCGCAGTCTTGATGTGCCCCGGACGCGGTCGATCAGCTGCGGACTTCAATTCCGATTTCACCCTCAATGGCTCGCTGTACACAGGGTATTCGGGAACTTCGATTCCAAACCCTCGAATTACGATGGCGAGTATCATCGACGGCACTTCCAACACGATCTTTGTTGGGGCTAATTACATAAAGACCGCTGATTATGGTCTACTTACGACACCTTATAAATTCGACACTTCTACCGTTAACTTAAGCTCTGGGAACAAAAGAGATAGTACAGCGGCCGGCCGGCAATGGGGTGGTGTTTATTCGGAAGGTTCGTTCATGGGCATGGGTGACGGGACGGTTCGTAATTTCCCTTATAATTATAAGGGCGGTAACACTGCTGGTACACCTGATGGATCCCTCGCGAACCTGATGACCACACAAGCTAACGATATCGTGTCTCTTCCGTAACCGCTGCGGATCAAGACTGAATTCCCGAGGACAGCATTTCCCACCAAATGCTGTCCTTTTTCATTTCCCGCGTATTTTCAAGTAGAGCCGTATTTATCCCGGCGGCCAAGCAAAGCGACGTCCGCCAAGTTGGCTTATCAATCGCTTGCTTGACGCCCTCGGAAGCGCAACTATACTGCGCTCGGGCGGAAATGACACATTTGCCTCACTAGCCCGCAGCGCTAGCAAGGGCAACCACGGACATCCCTTGCTGGCGCTGCGGGCTAGTGAATGAGTCAATCCTGACCGCGTGCAGTATACATTGGGAAGGAATCCCTCAGGCCGCAGTTCACAGTCCATTCACCTCCCAGCGTTTGCGGTAGCGGCGACGGACGTGTTCGTTGGCGTCCTTGTTGTTCGTGACCTGCATCTTGGCGGCGTCCCACTCCAACGTCGTCTTCGTGAAACGCGTCGCCAGGCAGCCGAGCAGCACCGACTCCGTGAGGTTGCCGGAGTAGTCGAATGACGTCGACGTTCGGCCATTGCCGCGGACGGCTTCGACGAATTGCAGATAGTGATTCTGCCCGCCGGGCTGCGGCATCTTGTAGTCGGCGAAGCGCGCTTCGGGCAGCAGGATCGGGGCGGCAATGTAGGGCGAATAGAGGATGCCGTCGGCGCCGATGTAGAGCGAGCCCTGGCCGCTGAGATTGCGTTTGCCGATCAGATTGCGCACTTCCGCGGGGGGGCGGGCGGCGCCGTCGTACCAGGTGAGACTGACGCGATCGGTCGTGACTTTCGTGCCGGGGAAGGTGTAGCGCACCTGACAATCGAGGCCCCAGTTGTGCGCGTTGGGAGCGCCGCTCTCGGCCCGCACGGAGAGCGGAGCGGTCAAGGCCAGAGCGGTGAACACGGGGTCGAGAATGTGGCAGCCCATGTCGCCGAAGGTGCCGGTGCCGAAGTCGAGGCGTTTGCGCCAGTTACCCGGATGGTAGTAGCCGCCGCCGAGGAAGTTGCGTTCGGCGGCGACGCCGAGCCACATGTCCCAGCTGAGGTTGGCGGGAACAGGGTCGTTGCGGTCGGGGCGGGCGGCACGATCGCCCCAGGTCTTGTCGCTCCAGCTATGGACCTCGCGGACTTTGCCGATCGCGCCCCCTTGGATGGCGGCCACCACCGTGCGATGCACTGCGTGCGAGTGGATCTGGATGCCCATCTGCGTAACGAGCTTGCGCTCGCGGGCCACGCGCGTCAGTTGCCGGGCTTCGTAGATCGTCTGCGTGAGCGGCTTTTGCGTGTAGACGTGGATGCCTTGCTGCATGGCCCGCATGGTGATCGGCGCGTGCATGTGATCGGGCGTCGACACATTACAGGAGGTCAGGCCCTTTTCCTTGTCGAGAAGCTCACGCCAATCTTGATAGACGCGGGCATTCGGAAATCGCTTGCGGACCTCGGCGGTGCGATTGTTGTCGACCTCGGCAACCGCGACGAGGCGGACGTGCTTGCTGGCCGTCAGCGAGCCGATATCGGCGAGCGCCATGCCGGAGGCCCCGAAGCTGGCGTGATTGAGCGTGTCGTTCGGGCCGGCTTTGGCCATGTCGCTGAAGACGAACGGCACACCGATGCCGGCGGCAGCCATGGTCTTGAGTGCGGCGCGGCGAGAGAGGCGGGAGTTGGATGTCATGGGAAGGTCTCTTCAAGCGTGTGGGTTGATCTCCGGTATTACTATAACGACGATGAACCGGGATCGCAATGAAAAAGGCCCAGTCCGCGTGGACTGGGCCTGTGCAATTGATCCGTTCTTGATTAGTCGCGGCGAATCGGCACGGGGACCGCGCCGGGCGGGGGCGCTTCGATTCCGCCAGGCGCAGGCGCCGGTTGCGGGGCCGGGGCGGGCAGCGGCTGGATCTTGATCGGCAGAGGCTGGACCTTGCCCTTGATCGGCGGCACTGGACGGAACTTCGGATTCGGCAGCGGAATCGGCTGAGGGTCGAAGCCGGGCTGGATCACGCCGATTTTCGCGTTCGGGTCCACGACGAGCTTCTGGATCACGTACTTCGCATTGTTCTCGGCGAGCCATTTCTGCATCGCCGTCGAGATGTCCTGCTGATTGCGAGCGTTGACCGGATTATAGCCGTCCTTTTGCGTCACGCCCATTTGATTGAATAGCTCGAACGGGTTCGGAATCGTCGCATTGAAGCGGCCGATCTGCCAGTCGCCTTCCGCGAGCGCTTTGAGGATCAACTTGCTCTCGGCGCTGTCGATGGGCATCAGCTTGACGGCCTGGCCGGTCGGGTTGTTCGGCATGCGGTACTTGGCGATCAGCACTGCGGCGGCGACGTAGCGATCTTCACGCGTGTCGGCCTTGAGCGATGCGATCGGGTCGCCCATCACCTTGGCGAGTTGCTTGGCGGTCTTCACGTCGGCGTCGAAGTTCGGGTTGTTCTGGCGATTGATGAAGCTGTTATACGAGGAGGCCAGATAGAAGTTTTCCTTGTGATGCTTGTTGAGCATGAAGATGCCGTCCTGGCCGACGTCGAGTTGGACATTCTGGATGAAAGGCCGACGACCGAAGGGAACCGGTTGGCCCGGCTGAATCGCGGGGAGGGGTTGAATCTGGATCCCGCCGTTGATGCCGCCGGGAATATTCTGTGCGATGAAGCCGACGCGAACCATCTGCGTATCTTTCTTCAGGCCATGAATCGCCTCCGAGACCTGGACGACGGCGACACGATACTTGGCGTTCGGTTGGCCGGCGATGGGGCTGGCGTCCACGTCCATCGGTTCGATCGCCACGACACGGCCAACGAGGACCGCGTCCGATTGCGTCAGACGGCTGGCGCCCATGGAGGGGCCGCCGAATCCGGGCCGCGCAACGACGATGTCGGCCTGGCCGATCTGGACGCCGGGCTGCACTTGCACCTGAATTTGGACGGGCTTGGCTTGAACCTGAACGGCGGGCTGAGCTTGAGCTTCGACCTTGACCTGATAAGCGGACGCGGCTTGCAACATCAACGCGACGCTCGCACAAGACAGCGGGAGAGAGAGGGACCACCTACGCATGAACAAACTCCTTACAACTTGGAAACGATCGTTTATTCCCTAAGACGAGTCAGAGGGGTCGTTTGATTGGATGTTCCTGTGATTCTATGGAAAGCCCGGTTCCGCAGACAACATTTTCGCCGCTGGAAAGCATACTCATCATGGCTTCGTCCCTCCCACAAGTCAAACTCAAAATAGTCCGCCGATCTTCTCATCCGTGGATCTTCCAGAAGATGGTCGAGAAACCTGGCGACCGCATTCCCCCTGGCAGCGTCGTTGATATCGTTGATCGAGATGGTCAATGGGTTGGGCGCGGTTTCTTTAACTGGCACTCGCGCATCGCTTTGCGCCTACTGACGGCGAACGCGGATGAGGCTGTCGACGTCGATTTCTTTACCCGGCGTATCGTGCGCGCGCTTGAGTTGCGGCGCAACCTGCTCAAGCTGGATGAGGTGACCGATGCATGTCGGCTCGTTCATTCGGAAGGAGATGGGCTAAGTGGGCTGATTGTGGACCGCTTCGGGGCGACGGTTGTGATGGAGTTCTTTTCCGCGGGCATGATGCGGCAGCGGCAAGTAATCCAGGAGATCCTCACGCAACTCCTCCCCTCTCCCCCGGTACTCCAGGGGAGAGGGGCCGGGGGTGAGGGGGCAGAAGTGCAGGAGAAACCGCAATTCTACTGGTTCGCCGAGGAGCACGTTCAGAAACAGGAGTCGCTCGATTTCCACGCCCCGGAACCACCGGCGCCGAGCGTCATCACCGAGCACGGGCTGCGTTTTCGCGTCGCGCCGGGGAGCAAGCACAAGACCGGATTCTTCACGGATCAGCGCGACAATCGCAAGACGCTGGCAAGCTTCTGTGCGGGCAAGCGCGTACTCGATCTCTGCTGCAATACGGGCGGGTTTGCCGTCTATGCGAAGGCGCTCGGACAGGCGGAGGACGTGGTCGGCGTCGATCTCGACGAGCAGGCGATCGCGTTGGCGAAGCAGAACGCCAATCTCAACCAGGCGAAGATCCGTTTCGTGCAAGGAGATCTCTTCACCTGGCTGCGCGACACGCGGCCATCGGGCGAGCGTTACGACGTGGTCATTCTCGACCCGTCGAAGCAGACGCGCGACCGCGACGAGATCGACTTCGCGCTGAAACGCTATTTTGACATGAACAAGCTCGCCCTGCAAGCGGTCGCGCCGGGTGGGATCTTCCTCACTTGCTCCTGCACCGGGCTGATCAGCGAAGAGATGTTCCTGGAAACGCTCCGTCGCGCGGCCTGGCAGGCGGGGCGCACGCTACAAGTCTTGAAGCTCGCCGGCGCGGGGGCGGATCACCCGGTCCTCGCGCACGTTCCCGAAGGTCGTTATCTGAAGGCGGTTTTCTGTCGCGTGTTGGAGTGCTGAGCTTTTGGTTTGCCTTGAGATCAGTCCCGAATCATCGGCACTCGCCGTCAAGCACTCACTACCCAGCACTCAGCACCAAAAAAAACGGCCAGGAACCTTTGCAGGATTCCTGGCCGCGGGGTCGTAACGTGACCGATGGACCGATCACGCGGAACGCTTCCTTACTTGGGCAGAGCCTTGGGCGGAACGATGGGTTCCGAGGCGGGAACCTGTCGCGTCGAGGCCGCGTTGCCCGTTGTCGTGCAGGGGTCGCAGGCAAAGCGATTGCGGAGCACGCGATGCAGCAGGTTCTCGCGGCAGATGTCGCTGCAGGTGTCCTTGCACGAAGTCGTGCACCCGGCCAGACCAGCGGGCCGGCGTGAGGCTGCACAGCAACCCGTGCTGCTGAGCGAGGCGAACGAGCGTTGATGCAGGCCGCTCATGACGCAGTGCTTGGGATCGCAGCCGTCGTTGGCGCCGCGATGGCCGCCGAAGGACCACTTGCGATTGTTGCAGGCGTCGTTGCAGGCGATGCCACGGCCATGGAGCCCACCGCCGAGCAGGTGGCCGCGGCCCGGATCGCCGGCCTTGTCATGACAAGCCGGACCTTTGCACGGATCGATGGTGACCAGGCGAGCGCGACGAACACAGACGGTTTCCGGCACGCACACCTTGACCTTCTTGGCAACCGTGCACGGGACGTTCTCGGTGACCGTGACTCGGACCTTGCAGTTGACCGAGTAGGGAACCTTGACGCATTCCGTGTAGGCGACCTTACGCGTGACGGTTTCTTTCACTTGCTCGCAGACGGTATAGGGAACCTTCTTGGTGACGGTATGGGGGACCATAACGCACTTCTGATAGGGGACCTTCTTGATCGTCTCCTCGGTAATGGTTTCCATGACCGTGTACTGGACCTTTTTGACCAAGCGTTCTTGCACCATCCGCACGCTCGTCGTGGTGTTGACGACCTTGAAGCTGGCGCCTTCCTTGAAGGTACGGTCCGGACCGGCGGTGCCGTGGCCTTCGCCCTTGGCATCGACATAAGCGCCCTTCGCACAACGCGAAACGGTGTAAGGAACTTGCTTCTTCTCGATCGAGGTTACCGTGCGGCAGACCGTGTAGGGAACTTGCTTGCGGGCGAACGCGCCTTCCTTGAAGGTGCGGCCCGGGCCATCGGTATCATGGCCGGCGCCCTTGGCATCGACGTAGGCGCCGCGAACCGTGCGGCGGACGGTGTATGCGACGTTGCGCGTCTCGTTGTAGTGGACCTTGCGGCACACGGTGACCGGAATCTTTTCCGTCACGCAACGAGCGACAGTGGTCGTGCAGGCGACGGTTTCGGTGGTGCACTTGACGCGCCACACCTTGCGCGTGGTCGGGACGGGAGCGCAGGCGCTTCGGGTGGGGCCACAGGCGTTGGCGTTATGGTGCTTGCCCAGGCGATCAAGCAGGTGGAAGGTCTTGCCGGCACACGGATCGAAGCACGGGTCGCAGCAATCGGAGTGGCGGCCGACGAGGCGAGAGCCGCCCTGACCGAGGTTGCCGCGGAACAGGCCGAAGTGGCCGCCGCCATGGCACGGGTCGATCGGTTCATCGACGCATTCAACCCAGCGTTTGGTGATGGTCTTGGTGGTCGGAACCGTTTCGCAAATTTTCCGCGTCACGGTCTTGTAGCAAGTTTCCGTCACGTCCTTGCAGACGGGAACGCACACTCGTTTGATGCACTGCTGCTCGATGCACTTGGTGACCTGGCAGCACACGTCCTTATGGCACGTCTGCACGACTTGCCGGGAAACCTTCTGGCACACTTCCTTCAAGTGCGTTTCGCAGATTTGCTTCTGCACGTGGCAGTTCTTGGTGTGGCAATGTTGTTCGTACACCGGCTTGCACACCGTGTAATGGCAATTCTTCTCGCAAACCTTCGGCACGCAGCGGCGCACGACGCACTTCACGTCCTTGGTGCAATGCTGAATCTGCTTGCACATGGTCGTGCACGGGACTTCCTTCCAGCACGTTTTCTGCACTGGGCGGTAGCATTCCTGGACCACGTCCTTGTACTTGGTGACGTGGCAATCCTTGTAGTACGTCTTCACTTCATCCTTGAAGCAGGTCCGCGTGACTTGTTTGTTGACCTTCTCAACGACGGTCTGATACGTGGTATGAAACCGCTTCTCTTCGACGGTGTCATAAACCAGCTTGAAGCAAACACGATTTTGCTGCTGACACGACGAGTAGCAGCTTTGCGCGTCGCAATTCGCGTTTCGAAAAATTGAAAATCGTCCAGCGCCGCAATGTTGTGCGGACGCGACCTGGACCCCGCTCAATAGGGCGGCCAAAGCTAACAACAGCGGCGCTCCCTTGCGCATCCTCATGATTTTACGCCTCCTCATCGGCACGAGAGCGGGTGGCGAAACCCGTCCCACTAGGTTGGAACCGGCAACGTAAATGAAGGGAACCCAAAACGTCGCTTTTTTCTCGGTATCCATACCGAACGAACGTTGCGGGACCCCAACGATGGCTTGTCGCGTCCTTGACCCCTTGTCTCGGCACGCCCTCAACCATTCATCTTGTTTATCGGCTCATACTTCCCAACTCGATTACCGCACTCCGTCTTTCTACGCCCCCGTCCTCCACCGTTTTTTCCGAGAGCGCCGCTTGTGCGGAATGTGTCTGTCAGTTAACCTGGCGAATATGCACAAGCTTCTCGTTAGTCCGAGTCCGTGGTCCGTGACACAGTCTTGCCGCCACGGGTCACGACCGAAAACTCCCAATCTGCCGAAAAATCCGCTTGACATGGGGCACGAAAAGTGCGACGGATGAAGGTAGAAATATCAAGTGCATTCTCTGTCGTTGACCCAATCTCCGAGCGTGATCCGACTCCTCTCCCTCGGACCGCGTGAGAAAGGATCTGCCCTCCATGATTCATTACACCTGCGATCTATGCGCCGGCGACCTCCAGGGCGACCAACGCTATGTCGTCAACATGGATGTGTTCGCGGCTCAGGACCCCGCAGAATTGACTGAAGATGACCTCGATGAGGATCACATGGAAGAGGTCAGCCAGCAGATCCAGGAGATGGAAGAAAACGCCGAGGAGCCCGATTTGTCGCCGACGACCAAGCAATTCCGTTACGATCTCTGCTGCGCGTGCCACAAACGCTTCCTGCGCGATCCGTTGGGACGCGAACTGTCGAAGAAAGTTTCCTTCAGCAAGAATTAACGCCGGTTATTCCCGGTTTGGCGCTCCTAAAGGCGCCCATTCAGCGCCCCGCGAACAGCACCTGCGTCCACCAGAATGGCAGCAAGGCGTTGAGCACGCGCGGAATGTCGCTGACGGAAACCTTGCTGTCCCCGCTTTGCCGACGCCGATGTCGGACGCCCACTTCCGCGATCGCCAGACCGCGCTGGCGCGCCCGCGTCAGCATCTCGGTATTGACGAAGAACCCATTCGTGGTCGGCAAGATCTGTTCAAGCGCTTCGCGGCGAAACACTTTCAATGCGCAATCGATGTCGCGCACTGTCGTGCCCAGCAAGACTTTCGCAAGCAGGTTATATCCGCGCGAGTAGAATTTGCGCAGCCAGGGATCCTTGCGTTCAACGCGATAGCCAACCGCGATAGGATGCGTCCGCGTCAATGGCAGAAGCTGGGCAAGATCGTCGAGATCGAATTGACAGTCGGCGTCCGTGAATGCGATGCGCTTTCCGCGCGCGGCGGCAAACCCCGTGCGCAGCGCGGCGCCGTAGCCGCGATTGCGTTCATGCCGCACCAGTCGCACGCACGGTTGAGTTCGCATCGCCTGTGCGACGATTGTTGCCGTCTCATCGTTGCTGCCATCATCGACGACGATGACTTCGTACGAAAAACGCAAACGCCGCAGCGACGCATCAGCCTCGGAAACGGCCTGGGCGATAACGGCTTCTTCGTTGTAAGCGGGCAGAATCAGTGAGAATTCACACACGTCATCCATGACAGGTCCTCTCTAAAAACAACGCCCGATCATGCCCGAAAGCGGAAGGGCGTGTCAAGACAAAGGTCGCTCGCTTTGAGAGCAAATGATGGGATACTGCGACCCGAGAAGATGAGGTGATTGCACCTCAAGAAATAGAGAAAATCATCATGCCCCTCCCTTCGTTCCCGCCTTGCTCCATGATGATTAAGCATTATCCGTGCGTGGCGCCGGAATGAGTGGAAGTGCGATTCGGGTTTCCCAGCCCCCCCTATTTCAGATGGAGTTCACGCAAATATTGTTCAACGATCAAAATTTGTTGGCGCAATTGCTCGTTATCATGTCGGAGGAAGTCGCAGGCCTCGGCGAGGAGTCGCTGAAGGCGACGCGTGGAACGCAACTCGACCTGTTGTGGCCGATTGAGATGAAGAAGCTCGATATGGAATCGTCCGGTCACAGTCAGCGGTTCAAGAAGGCTCGATTGTTCGTTCTCGTGTAGATGTCCGCCAATGTCCTCAAATGGATGCAAGACCCGAAAGCCGGCGTCTCGTTCGTGAGCAGTGGGAAAGAAGTCGGCTTTGTAAGTATTGCAGCGGAAGCAGCAGTAAATCAGGTTCTCTTCTGAATCATCTCCGCCCGCACTCACCGGGTGGTAGTGGTCCACAGTCAACTCGCCACCCGATTCTGCTTCCGAGACACCGCAATAGCCGCAGCGAAATTGATAACGCTCGCGCAACATGGCATGTTTTGGGTGGGCCATGTCGTCATTCCTTGACGCCCAGCGCCTCGCGCGTTTCTCGACTGAGTGATCGTTCGACGAGTTGGATCTCAAGTTCGAGCTCGGTCACGCGAGACCGAAAATCGGCATTGGTCTTCGCAAGTTCAGATGCTTGAGTCCGCAAGTACTTCAATCGAATGAGATCGATCTTGAGGGGCGACGCCTCACAGTCCTGGCGGCAAAGTTCTGCATCGTAGGCATGTTGCTCCGCACTCGATAAGGTCTCACCTTTCGCCTTGCGCAAATGAAGCTGCCACCATGTGTGCGGATCGATGTTCTGCATGAATTCCTCCTTCCGTATCGGCGTAGAATTACTGCGACGAGCCTATCAATAAAGCATATCGCATTCCGAGCTTGCTCTCAATTCGAATTCTGTACGCCGAGCGATCATTGTAGTGATCGCCGTACCGCCTCCAGCACGCGCGATTGCGCCTCGGCAAGTGTCGTGTGCAGCGTCGCGCCGGAAGCCAATTTATGACCGCCGCCGCCGAATTGCTCGGCGATCTTGGCGACGTCAACCACCCGAGAGCGGAAGCTGACTTTGACGCCGCCGGCGGGTTGTTCCAGGAAGAGCATGCCAACCTCGACGCTAGCGATGCTGCGCGTGTAGCCGACGGCGTCCTCAGTGTCCTGCGGGATGGCACCGGTCTTGGCATAGTCGTCTCGGAACACTTCGGAGTACGCAACCTTGCCGTTCTCGATCACGCGCAGCCGTTGCAGCACCAGGCCGAGCAGGTTGACGCGGGCTGCGGTGTTCTGCTCGTAAATCGCATCGTAGAGATAGTTCGGATCGGCGCCGGCCTGCGTCAGTTTTTCGGCCAACGCGAAGGTGGACGCCGTCGTGTTCTTGTGGCGAAACCAGCCCGTGTCTGTTGCGAGCGCTGCAAATAGGCACGACGCTGCCCGCCGCGACAAAGTTTGCCCGAGCGCCTGGGTCGCTTCGTAGACGAGTCGGCCGGTCGCCTCGGAAGATGTGTCGAGCAACCGGGTCGCGCCCAGTTCGTCCTGGGTGAAATGATGATCGATGACAACCTTCTTCGCCTTTGAGGTTTTCATCCAGTCGCCGAAATCGCCGAGTTGGTTCCACGTCCCCGTGTCGAGCACGGCAATCACTTCGACCTCGCGATGGGCGTCCCCTGGCGGCGTGAAACGCCCGATGCGTCGCTCCGGATCCATGAAATTGTAGCGCGGCGGCCAAGAGCTCGCGATCACCATCTGCACGTCGCGGCCCATGCCTTCGAGCACGTCGGCGAGCGCGAGCTGCGAACCAAGCCCGTCGGGATCTGGGCGAACGTGCGTCGTGATGAGAAAACGCTGATGGGTGCGAACGAGCTCGACAAACGGGGACCAGTCGATGGACATGAGTTTTCCCAAAGAAACTAGAACCCCCGTGAATCGCTGCATTCATCCACGGGGCTTGGCGGAACTCTCATTGTATCACATTCATTCAAATCGAGGCCGTGAGCCTCTTGACTTTGCAATAGCAAAGTGATATCATATAGATATTAAAAAGATTGCACCCGCAAAGGAGCCTTACCATGAATAAAGAAAGATCGGTCCATCTGACCAACGGCTACGTCATGCTCGTCGTCGTCCTGGCCATGTTCCTCTTCAGCATTATCCTGTTCCTGGGCGGCATCGTTATCCTCGAAGGGGCGAAGAACGCGCTCGGCGGCTGGAGCATGGTCGCCGGTGGGCTTCTTTTCGTGGCGTCCATCCTGACGGCCACGGGCTTCCTGACGCTGCAACCGAACGAGGCCTGTCTGTACACGCTCTTCGGCACTTACTCCGGCACGATGAAGGAGAGCGGTTTCTGGTGGACCAATCCGTTCATGCTCAAACGCAAGATCTCGCAGCGCTCGCGCAACCTCGAAGGGACCAAGCTCAAAGTCAACGACAAACAGGGCAATCCGATCGAGATTGCCGTCGTCGTCGTCTGGCGCGTCGAGGACACCGCACAGGCTTGCTTCGATGTCGATGATTTCGAGCAATACGTCCGGATTCAGAGCGAATCGGCCGTGCGCCATCTCGCCAACTCCTACGCTTATGATCATGGCGAAGAGAACGAGATCACGCTGCGCAGCGGCATGGAAGAGGTCTCCGCCGCGTTGAGGAAGGAATTGCAGGAACGCCTGTCGAAGGCTGGCGTCCACGTCGAGGAAGCACGCTTGACCCACCTGGCCTACGCTCCGGAAATCGCTCAGGCGATGCTGCGTCGCCAGCAAGCGGAGGCCGTCATTGCAGCGCGCAAAATGATCGTGCACGGCGCCGTCAGCATGGTGCAGATGGCGCTGCAGGAGCTTGTGGACAAGAACATCGTCGTCTTCGATGAGGAACGCAAGGCCGCGATGGTCAGCAACCTTCTCGTGGTCCTCTGCGGTGAAGCCGAGGTGCATCCGGTCATCAATACGGGGACGCTTTACAACTAGCCGAGTCTTGGTTTAGCGTTCGCGCGGCGCCGTGCGAACGCTAAACGATTGCCAGTTAATTGACATGAAAGAACGTAAAGCCTTCCTGCTGCGCATGAATCCTGCTCTTTACGCTGCGCTTGAGGTGTGGGCCCAGCAGGAGTTGCGCAGCCTGAATGGGCAGATCGAGTACCTGCTCAAGGAAGCGGTGGCCAAGCATCGCAAACCTATCGACGAGAAACCGAAGAAAGACAAGGAGGAATGAGGGAACGATGCAATTTGCCACGATTTCTGTGGTAAGGAAGGGCTGTTCAACGGCTTCATCGCCGCTTGTCCCTGAACGCAAGGTAATCGTCTGACAGTTCCCAGATTCCTTCGGCCGTCCGTCGTAACGGTCGGCCGTCTGCGACGCCGGGGTCACGGTAATCACGCAGCAACAGGATCAAATCGGACAGTGCCGCCGGGTGCGTGAAGACGTAGCTGTGGCTCATCAGGATGCCTGAGACCTTGCACTCGACGAAGTGCACATTCGGCATCCTGGCGAGAGTTCGCCGCATCTTCGGGCTGAAGTCCTTGGAGGCCAGCATGCCAAGGCGGCGCCGGCTCGCGAACACGACGTCGGAGAGTTCGATCGCCTTGTCGTGTTCGGACACGTAGATCGTCGTTCGTTTAGCCGCCGACAGCATGCCTTCACCGACGAAGCGCTGCATGAATACTTCTTCGTCGATGTCCGGAGCGGCTAACACGAGATTTTCGAGCTTCAATTCTTGCTGGGTCGATTTGCTTTGGGCGTGGCAGGCGATGTGCAGTTCGCGCAGAGCCGAGATCGTCACATCGACTCCTCGGCTATGGGCGACGAGGTGAATGCGTTCGACGTCGGGACACTCCGCGACGAGCTTGATAAAGCGGCGCAGATGCGAGACGGTGAACTCGCCGGATTCGCGATCGTAAGCGTAGCCGCGGATGCCGCCGTGTCCTGCGGGCCAGGTGTAAGCGACGGGTATGCCGACGCGGCCCATGAAGTGCCAGACCTCGGCCGCGCGAAAGACGGCGTCGTCGAAAGTGTTGTTGAAGCCGTGGACGAAGATGTAGACATCCTTCTGCGCTGTTTGCTCGAGTCGGGCACGCAGGAGTTTGTGTAGTTGCTCCTTCTGCGTGTCCTCTTCCATACTTCTCAGCGTCGCCAGTTTGGTCCGCGGGTCCCTCTCTGCCGGATCGAGGGACGGCTTGAGGACGCCCAGTTCGCGCACGCTGGTAACCCTCACCTCGTGTTCGCGGGCGCGTTTCGTTAACGTGCTATCGCGTATCAGCTCTTGCCAGGTTGTGTCCGGACCTAAGTTTACCTGGGCGAGGCCAAACGCAAGCTGGCCGGCCCGCGCCGAGCCGTAGCGTGGTTGGGCGTTCACCGTGGCGGCGATCTCTCGGTCGGTTGCGTAGATGATGGGCGCCTCCGGGGTCCGGCAATCCGCGGCGCATTCCTCGTAGACGCCATGCGGGTTGCGCCCTTGCAACAGATTCGGCGTCGCCACCAGATAACGGTGGCACCCCGCCGTTGCCAACGTGAGCAGCAGAAAGAGCCAGGTTGCCGTTCGATACACGCCCATCGTGACGCACTCTCGCCAGATTCCGCCATGACTGGCAAAGGTAATAGCCGACGGCCGTGGGCAAATCAAGAGGAGTTCAGCCCACGCCGCAGTTGCAACCCGCCTTGGGGTCGGATAAAGTATCATCAGCATCCCGCCGACGAAATTTCTCTTTCCATGCGAATCATCATGATGCGACATCTTCGCTTCCTCATGTGTGCGATTTTCTTCGTATTCCCGGCCACGCTCTTTGCGCAGTCGGCGAAGACGGTCGAATTCAACCGCGACATTCGGCCCATCCTCTCGGAGAACTGCTACACCTGTCACGGGCCGGCGAAATCGACGCGCAAGGTCGATCTGCGTGTTGACACCAAGGAAGGCGCGTACACCGTGGTGACGCCGGGCAAACCGAAGGACAGCTTGCTGTTTCAACGCATCACTTCGATCGATGTTCACGAACGCATGCCCCCGTCCAAGACAGGCAAGAAACTAAGCGAGCAGCAGATCGAGTTCGTGCGCCGCTGGATCGAGCAGGGCGCGCCGTGGCAGGAGCACTGGGCGTTCATCGCACCAAAGCGACCCGAAGTGCCCAAGGCGAAAGGCCAACGTAATCTGGCTGGTGATTGGTCCCGCAATCCGATTGACGCTTTCATTCTTGCGCGGCTGGAAAAGGAAGGCCTCCAACCATCACCGGAGGCCGATCCACGCACGTTGATTCGGCGTGTGACGCTGGATCTGACGGGCGTGCCGCCGACGGTTGCGGAGGTCGAGACGTTCGTGAAGGATTACGCGAGCGCCAAGCCGCAAGCGGCGTATGAGGCGCTCGTCGATCGGTTGCTGGCGTCGCCTCGCTACGGCGAACGCATGGTGCTCGAATGGCTCGACGCCGCCCGCTACTCCGACACCAACGGCTACCAGACCGACGGCACCCGCGCCATGTGGCCGTGGCGCGATTGGGTCATCGATGCGCTCAACAAGAACATGCCGTTCGATCAATTCACGATCGAGCAGATCGCCGGCGACATGCTGCCGAAACCGACGATTCCGCAAAAGATCGCGACCGGCTTCCATCGCAATCACATGCTCAACGGCGAAGGCGGCCGCATCGCCGAGGAGTCGCGCGTCGATTATGTCGTCGATCGCGTCGATACCACCGGGGCCGTCTGGCTTGGCCTGACCGTCGGTTGTGCGCGTTGCCATGAGCACAAGTACGATCCGATCTCGCAGAAGGAGTACTACCAGCTCTACGCCTATTGGAACAGCATCGCCGAGGTAGGCGGCGTCGATCGCCGCAATGGCACGGGAGCACCGATTTTGGAATTGGCGACCGACGAACAGAAGGAGAAAGTCGCCAAGATTGAGAAAATCGTCAATGATTTGCAATCTTCGTTTAGCGCGCGCGAAAAAATCATCCTCGACGAACTCAAACAGAAGGTGAAGACGATCCCAGACAAGAAGTCGCCCGATTATGCCAAGCTGCTGGCGAGCCATCCGCAGAACAAGGACTTGCAAAAACTGCAGACCGCTCTCGACGCCGAGAAGAAGATCCTGACGGCCGCGAAGAACAACGTCATCATCACGATGATCATGGAAGAACGTAAGGACCCGCGCGAGACCTTCGTGCTCGAACGCGGCATCTACAACAAGTACGGCGCCAAGGTGAAAGCGGACATCCCGAAGGCCCTGCCGCCGTTGCCCAAGGACGTGCCGAACAACCGCCTCGGCCTGGCGAAGTGGCTCGTCGCGAAGGACAACCCGCTGACGGCGCGCGTTGCTGTCAATCGACTCTGGCAGCAATACTTCGGCATCGGCCTGGTCAAAACGTCGGAGGACTTCGGCGTCCAGGGCGAATTGCCGAGCCATCCGGAGTTGCTGGATTGGCTGGCCGTCGAATTCGCGCAACAATGGAATTTGAAAGCACTGCATCGTTTGATCGTCACCAGTGCGACTTACCGCCAAAGCGCCAAGGTGACGCCCGCGACGCTCGAACGCGATCCCGACAATCGTCTGCTCTCGCACAGCCCGCGTCTTCGGCTCAGCCCATTTCAATTGCGTGATCAGGCTCTGACCTTGAGCGGTCTGCTCGTCGAAAAGATCGGCGGCGCGCCGGTGAGGCCGTATCAACCGCCCGGCCTGTGGGAGGATTTTAGCTTCAACCAGATCAAGTACGTGCAGGACAAAGGCGACAAGCTCTATCGCCGGAGCCTCTATACCTTTTGGCGTCGCTCGATCGGTCCGCCGAACATGTTCGACACGTCGTCGCGCCAGGTCTGCACGGTCAAGCAATCGCGCACGAACACGCCGCTGCACGCGTTGATCCTCTTGAACGACGTAACATTCGTCGAGGCGTCGCGCGTCTGGGCCGAGCGCCTCATGAAGGCCGAAAAGTCGCCCGGTCCCCGTTTAGCGCTCGCATGGAGCCAGGCCACGGCCCGTCCTCCATCTCCGACCGAGCAAAAGGTGTTGCTCGCCGGCTATCAGCGCGTGCTCAAGCAATATCAGTCGGACAAGGCCGCCGCCGAGAAGCTCGTCAGCGCCGGCGAATGGCCGCGCGACAAGTCGCTCGATGTCGCCGAACACGCGGCGCTGGCGGCGATGTTGAACATGATCCTGAATCTGGATGAGGTGATGACGAAGGAATAGGCTGCGGAAAGGCCCAATCGTGATACCTGAATTCAACGACATTGGCGATTTGCCAATCGGGATCCATTCGGCCACGTTGCGGGAGGTCATCGAGCGATTCGGCAAGGACTCCGCGCAACGCCAGATCGTCGCACAGCGGCTTGAGCGGATTTATCACCTGGTACTGCAAACGGGCCATCTGTCGCGGTTGCTCGTGTTTGGCTCCTTCGTCACCAGCAAAGTGGAACCGAACGACGTGGATGTTGTTATCATCATGGATGACGACTTCGTTGCGGACCCGTTCAGCGGCGACACGAGGCTGCTTTTCGACCATGCGGTTTCCCAAGCGCACTTTGGCGCCAGCATCTTCTGGGTGCGGCAATTCGCGGCATTGGGCGATCCGAAAACGTTCGTCGAAGATTGGCAGATCAAACGCGACGGCACTCGTCGCGGCATCGTCGAGGTTATCCCGGAGGCAATATGATTCAGAACGACATTGAACTGCAAACGACTTTGGAGCGCATTGCGCGATTCCAACAACAGGTCGTGCATCTGCGCAAGGTCGAAACCAATCCGACCAACTACCGTCTTTCCGCGTCGGGATTTCTCGCGGAGATCGACCGCATGCAGCTCGATGTGCGCGAATACCTGACGTTGCATCCGTCGGACTTGAAAAAAGGGGCATGACAGACAACAAATCGCGAACAGCCGTGCCACATGACGCAGGACGCAGTCGAGCACGCGGCATTGGCGGCGATGTTGAACATGATCCTGAATCTGGATGAAGTGATGACGAAGGAATAGTGCCACCATCTGACTAACCCTGAGCGCAAGCGAGGGGAAAATGTTAGCATAGTAACAAACGGACTCCCATATGCACCCCACCCTCAAACACGCCATCCATCAAACTCGCCGTCAGTTCCTCACCGGCGTTAGCGGCACCCTTGGGCTTGCGGCGCTGTCGTCGCTGCTTGGCGAAGCCCAGGGACAACCGTCCCTGGGCGTTCAGGGATTGCCGCACTTCGCACCCAAAGCGCGCCGCGTCATCTATCTCATGCAGACGGGCGCCCCGACGCACGTCGATCTCTTCGACTACAAGCCCAACATCTATCGCTGGCGCGGCGAACTCCTGCCGCCATCCGTCCAGATGGGCCAACGGCTCACCACCATGACGCAGAATCAACGGCAGCTCGTCCTGCCCGGCATCGCGCCGTTTCGGCAGTGGGGACGCAGCGGGCAATGGATGTGCGACTTCTTGCCGCACACCGGGTCGATCGCCGACGACATCTGCATGATCCGCTCGATGCACACCGACGCGATCAATCACGCCCCGGCCGTCACGCTCTTCCTCACCGGGGCCGAGCAGCCCGGCCGGCCGAGCATGGGGGCCTGGCTCAGCTATGGCCTGGGCAGCATGAATCGCGATCTGCCGACGTTTGTCGTCATGACCTCGCAAGACCGCGAACTCTCGTGCGGGCAGATCTTCTACGACTACTACTGGGGCGCGGGCTTCCTGCCGTCGAGCTATCAAGGCGTCAAGCTGCGCTCCAACGGCGATCCGGTGCTTTACCTCTCCAACCCGCAGGGCGTCCCCGCGCCGGTGCGCCGCAGCCAGCTCGACGATTTGGCGGAACTCAATCGCCTTCGCCATCAAGAGGTCGGCGATCCCGAAATCCAGACGCGCATCGAGCAGTACGAGATGGCGTATCGCATGCAGACATCCGTCCCGGAGCTGACCGATTTCCGCAACGAGCCGCGCCGGATATTAGAGATGTACGGCCCCGACGTCGAACGCCGCGGCAGCTTCGCGTGGAATTGCCTGATGGCGCGGCGGATGGCGGAACGCGGCGTCCGTTTCGTCCACCTGATGCACGCCGGCTGGGACCAGCACAACAATCTGCCGACGCAGTTCGCCGTCCAGTGCCGCGATACCGATCAGCCGTCGGCCGCTCTCGTCAAGGATTTGAAGGAGCGCGGCATGCTCGACGACACGCTGGTGATCTGGGGCGGCGAGTTCGGCCGCACCGTCTTCGTTCAAGGCGACTACACGCAGCCCCGCTTTGGCCGCGACCATCACGGCCGCTGCTTCACGATCTGGATGGCGGGCGGCGGCATCAAGGCTGGCATGAGCTACGGCCGCACGGATGACTTCTGCTACAACGTCGTCGAGAATCCGGTCAACGCCTACGACTTCCAGGCTACGATCCTGCACCTACTCGGCATCGACCACACGCGGCTCACCTATCGCTTCCAGGGCCGGCAGTATCGCTTGACGGACGTGCATGGCGAGGTGGTGGCGCCGATTCTGGCGTGAGCCAAGGTCTTCAATATGCGTGAATGGACACGGGCTTGCGACGGCCAGGACGAGAAGGCGCCGGATCGGCTCGAGTACGTGGGCGAGGCCAAGGGAGTGGTGTCGCAGGGCAACGACGACGAGCAGGACGTTTCGCCGAACCCAGCGTCGCACCGGATTGCCGCCGGCCGCCCAGGTCAATCGATCCCATGGCGGTGCCAGCGAAACTGAATAAACAAGAAAGGCAAGGGTGCGTGATGCCGATGATCTTCAGCGACTTTCCCGACATCGCACGCGCGAATCAGTTCGCGGATGAAGTGGCGCGGGCATTCGGTGTCGTGGCCGCGGCCTACGCGGACGTGGTCGAAGCCGCCGACAATACGCCGAGTTCCGGGGCGTGCGTCATCCTCCAGACCGTGTACCGGCATGTCGAGGGGCCGGTTGCAGTCGTCACCCGCACCATGGACGAAAGAGAAAAACGCATCGAATCGCTTGCGGCCCAATTCGGCGGAGTCTTTGCGGGAACCTGAAACCATTCGTCGCGAACTTGTGGGACGATTGCTTTTCCTGCGTCCAGACAGCGAGGCGTTTGTCAAGCCGACGCTGGGCCGGCCGAAGAAGCTCGTCGCGGCGTCCACGAAGAAACCCGCAGCGAGGTAATCGGATGTCGCCTGTAGGATGGTCGTGTTCTGGTGGAGCCTATAAAGTCCACCACTCTACCATCTCATACATCCCCTGTCCGGCTTTCTTGAGTTTCCCTTGCTTTACCAGTTCGTCCCAGACGGCTTTCCCAAACTCGTTCGGCGGCACAATGGCTACGATGGACGCGGAGCCGCCGCTCGTGGTTGGCCGCTTGCTCAGTTTCGAGTCATCGTCCAGTTGGGTGAGCTTGAGGCGTTTCTTGAAAGCCTTGAAAGCATTTCTCAATTCCTTTTCGGTCGGTGGTGTGGGATCAGCCATGCGTTTTTCCTCCGAAAATTTTCCGTCAAAGACACTGTTTGTGGCGGGAACGATTGGGCAATTGCTTGCTGAAGTTATCTGGGCCTTTGGGCCAATCTGATGCCGCTCATGTGTCGACTCACTCCTAAGCACGCACAATCGGTCCGCCATCCCCCTTCTTGGTCGAGGATTTCCGTCGCTTCAGGATCGCCTGGTGCTCGAATCATCGTTGCAACATGGATCGGCTTCAAGATCAGGTCCCCTTGCGATACGCTTCTCTGTCTTCCTTGGCAAATTTCTCCAGGGCGTATCGGAGCATCGTTCTGGGCATTTTACGACAATGCTGCTTCAGAAAGAATTCCAGCGGCGAACGATCCCGCTCACCGACTTCCCGCAGCATCCACCCTGTCGCCTTGTGGATCAGGTCTGCGTCGTCGTCCAGCAGCATCTCAGCGATCTTGAAAGTGTCAGCAAAATCATCATTCCTGATAAAGTGCTGCGTGGCAACGATGGCGATACGGCGTTCCCATAGGTTTGTCGATCTTGCCAGGCGATAAAGGGGCTTGCGGCTCTTGTCGATCAGATATGCCCCGATCAGGGACGGTGCTGAGGCATCCACCAGATCCCAATTATTGACGTGCTTGGTATTGACAAGGTAGAAGTCGTACATCTCCTTCCGAGCCGCATCTTTCGCCTTCCGAAAAGCAATGACGAGGATCAGCAGGGCCAGCATTCGTTCCTCGTGGATGCCGGAACGGAGGAGCGTCTCGATTTCGTTGATCGGCAGTTCTCGATGTTCCTTGGACAACCGATGCAGAGTGGCGGCACGCAGGCCGAGGAAAACATCGGCCTGGGCGTGTTCCTTCCTGAAAAATCGAGCCGCTGATGCAGCCACGGCAGGATCGGCGAGGCTGCGGACCTTGTGCTGAATCTGTTGGGCATTCATGTTGCCAACGCCTTCTGGAGCGGACAATTCTCCCCGACCGGCTCGCCACGACGATACCGTTCCAGCAACTCGTGGGAACGACTTGCCAGCATCCGTCGGATTTCTCGCCGCTTTCCCTTCACCCTGGGAATCACCATGTCGTCATAGCCAGTCGTCTGGTGCCGCATCCAGGCAAGCACGGCAGCTTCTGCCCGCTGCTCGATAGGAATGCGCTTGGTTCTCGCGACCGTGCCGCTGCCAACCGGCGTGGCATGATCGGTGACGGCTCGTGCGATTCGGTTGCCAAGATCGGCATAATTTTCATGAAACGCCAGGAAGCTGGCCACGGCCCCAAGGAAATCTTCGACGTACTCGGCCTGGGCCTGCACACGTCGGCGAGCATCGGCTTCCTTACGTTTGGCGAAACCATCAGTGGCTCGCTCGACTTCAAGTTCAACACGGACGCGGTCGATGGTCGCTGCTAAGGCCCACACGCCTTTGGAGAAAATTTTCCGGCCCTTCCTCTCGGCCACAACCCAATGATCTCCTGCCGCCTTGACACGACGAGTAAGGGCGGCGTCACCAGGAGGAATCAGAGTCCACCCTTCCGGTGCGGTCAAGATTGAGCCATCGGCGGCTCGGACGGTGTTCGGAGTAGGGCCAGGAGAGAACGTAGCCGTCATCCATGATCTCCATAACGCACTCCCAGCCATAGGGTCGGTTCATCTGGCGTCGTCCAATCGACCCGATGCTTTTTGTATGCTGGAATGTTGATGTAATCGCCTGGCTTCATCTCGACCATTGCATTCTCGAACTGTAATCTGGCCGCCCCCTTCAGCACAATCACCCACTCATGCCGCGGTTGGTCGTACCAGAAATCTGCGGGGGAGGCGTGGCCGTGAGAGATGATCCGTTCGATACGCACGTCGGCGGCACAAATGAGCGTCTGGACAACCTCCTTGGGCAAATGCTGCGGGAGTTCGTCGAAGATATTCGTGATGCAGTCCCCGACTTGCTGGCTGCTCGATTCCAACCGTTGAAACCGAGGCTGTTCCACGCCATCGACCTTCACCGTTTCCATAAACATCGTTTTTGGGCGCACCCAGAGGCCGTGATCGCCATATTCTGGGCGATAGACAACGAGTTCCTCGTGCGTCTCGCTGTGTCGAGCCACGCCGAGGACGATGTATTCGTTGCCCTTGTAATGGCGATAGCAACCAGGAGTGGGTTCGTTCATTTTGGGATGCTCCCAGGGCCAGCGCTCACTTTGGGTAGGTTGGGTAGAGTTGCGCCAGGCTCGGTGGGTTCATATACCGTTCTCCGTGGGCCCCTTTTTGTGTTCACGGAGGACGAACCATGGTCGAGACTCGAAACGTCAAGCTGGATGAGATCGTCAAGTACTTTTACGAGCTGGAGGATCCTCGATCCGAAACCAACAAGAAACATCCGCTCGTCAGCGTCGTCGTGATCGCGGTGTTGGCCGGGTGCGGGGGACCGACCACGATTGCCAGGTGGGCGAGAACCAAGGAGGAGTTTTTGCTCGGCGTGCTCGACCTGCCTCACGGCATTCCGTGGTGGACGCATTGCACGATCAGGCCAAACCGGCGGGAAGAAATTGAGGTCTTCAATAGTTTTGAAACCAGATCGATCGGCTCGATCTCTTGATCTGCGACGAGCTCGGCTATCTCTCCTTCAGCCGAGCCGGCGCCGAGTTGTTGTTCTATGTGTTCGGGTGTGCATCTTTACTTTGGTAACTTCCCCCGGGCTTGGTATTCAAGCTCGGACCGCTTATTGAGATGAAAACCTTTCCTTCTCCACGGGTAGTCTGGCGTTGGTTTGGCATGGGCGGGCTCTCGTCCACACATGAGGGCCAAATTTCCCACCCAAGTACCAGCTGCACACCCGCGCTTACCGTGCTCGGCGCCAAAATATCGACAAAATCAACGGGCTGCTATGTAACGAGCGGCAAAATCGGCGTCCCACGCTGAATGCGATACGGCCGACCGGTTGCGTCACGGAATTCGGCGTGTGGACCGACGCCGAGCTGCTGGAAGATCGTCGCCGCCAGATCCTCTGGGGTGTAGCCGCCGCTGACGGGGACGCCGCCGTGGCGATCCGTCTGGCCGATGATTTGCCCGCCACGAATGCCGCCGCCCGCGAAGAAGCACGGGAAGACGTCGCCCCAATGGTGGCGGCCGTCCGTGAAAATCTCGCCCGAAACATTCCGTCCGCCGACGGTGATCGGCGAAATCCGCGGCGTGCGGCCCATCTCACCGCACATGACGATGAGCGTCTCGCCCAACAGGCCACGCTGCTGCAAATCGTCCAGAAAGCCGCTCAGGGCGTGATCGATCGAAGGCAAGAGTTTTCCCTTGAGATCGCGGAAAGCGTTCTGATGCGTGTCCCAGCCGCGCAGGTTGACTTGCACCATGCGCACGCCGGCCTCGACGAGCCGACGCGCGACCAGGAAGCCCTGCCCCCATTCCTCTCGGCCATAGAGATCGCGGATGCGCGGTGATTCCTGCGTGAGATCGAACGGGTTCTGCCGGCCGGGGCGCGACGCGGCCAGGATCAGCCGCATGGCGCGTTGGCGCTGCACGCCCCACGATTCCAGCGGCGCCGCTTCAAAGCCGCGCCTCGTCTCTTCGAGTTGTTCGAGCAGCCCCGCGCGATTTGTCAGTTGCGGCACGCTCACGCTCAAGCTCTCGCCGAGGTTCGGCAAGTGAAAGTCGGGATTGCGGCAGCTCGTGTTGTTCCACCAGGCGCCGGGTTGCGTGCCAGGTGCGCGGGCGGGATCGTTCGGATCATCGTGGCTGAAGCAATTGGGACACGACCCCGCCGCATCAGGCGCGCGACACACCGGCGCGAGATCGACGCCCCAGCGATCGTAGCGCGGGCCAAGGATGCCAGAGCCGCGGCCCGGATAGCGCATCAAATTCGTGCGCGGCAATTCGATGACGCCGGGAAGGATCGTCGCCGGCGCGGTCGGCACGGCATACGCGATCAACGAGCCGATCGATGGCCACTCGAAGCGGCCTTGGCGCGGATTGACGATCGACGCATTCGAGTCGCCGACCGGCATCTCCGCGGTTCCCGTGTGCAGCAAATACGTGCAGCTATTGTGCTCATTGCGAAACTGGCGATCCGACGGATGATGCATTGTGCGAACGATAGAGAAGAGATTCGCACGCTGAGCCAGACGCGGCAAATACTCGCAGAAACGCACACCGGTGAGCGAAGTTTGCGTCGTGCCGTATTCGCCACGGATGCCGTCGGGGGCGTCGGGCTTGGGATCAAACGTCTCGTGCTGCGAGGGACCGCCGGACTGGAAGATGAAGACGACCGACTTGGCGCGCGGCCTCTGGTCGTCGCTGGCTTGCGCTTCGAGTCGCAGCAAGTCGGCGAGCGACGTGCCGAGCAGGGCCATGCCGCCCACCTGCAAGAGCTTGCGTCGGCCCAGGTTGGGATGATCGGAGTGCGTGCAGCCTTGCCGGTGCGGGCTTTTCATGATGATCCCTCGAAGGTTGAGGATGAATTGTATCAGCGCCGCGTATCCGATGCGAGTGAAATTCGTGGCATACGACTCCGATCGTGTGGTCCTCCCCACGCGCCACTCGCATCACACGATCGGAGTCGTATGCCACGAAATTGCTGGCATTTCGACCCGTCCTCCGATTCAATAGAGGCACGGAGGATCGCCATGAAAAAAGCATTCGATCATATTGGCATCATCACGCTGGAACCGCATGACGGGGAGAGTTGGGTCGCCGACAGCGCGGTATGGGTGACGAACCCGCGTTTACATCCGCAGCGCATCGAGTACATTCGCCCCAAGCAAATGCCGGACGTGCCGCGCGCACAGGTCGGCCTATGGAAACTCTGGCACTGGCCGCACGTGGCGTATCGCGTGGAGAATTTGCGCGAGGCGATCGCCGGCGCGGAGGTCGTGCTTGGCCCGTTCCATCCGGCGCCGTTTCTGGAGGTCGCGTTCGTCCACGAGAACGGCGTAATCGTCGAGTACATGCAGTATCGCGAACTCGACCACTGGTTTGGCCAACCGAATCCGTCGGGCTTTCAGCACGTGCTGTTGGCGTAGTGCAAGCGTCTCGCTTGCACTACGGGCGCAAACAAGCGAGGAATTCCATGAGAAATCAAAACCTTGTCGCCGCGTTGCTATTCACACTTGCCGCGCCGGCGGCCCGCGCTCAAGATGCCGGTGTCGAATTCTTCGAACGCAAGATTCGCCCGATTCTCGTCGCGCATTGCTACGAATGCCACGCGGCGACGGCCACGAAAGTGCGTGGCGGCCTGCTGCTCGATAGCCGTGCCGGCATCCGCAAAGGCGGCGTCAACGGCCCGGTCCTTGTACCGGGCGATCCCGACAAGAGTCCGCTGATCCAGGCGGTGCGGCATCAGGGCGGCACGAAGATGCCCAAGAACAAGCTGCCGGCCGCGCTGATTGCCGACCTCGAAGCTTGGGTCAAAATGGGAGCGCCCGATCCGCGCGACAAGGGGCCGACGCCGATCGTCGCGAAATCGTGGGACGAGATCGTGCGTGTGCGCCGTCAGTGGTGGAGTTGGCAGCCCGTCAAGCGACCGAGCGTGCCGACGCCGAAGCAGGTGGACTGGTCCGCAGGCGCGATTGATCGCTTCCTGTTGCAGGCGATGGAGACAAAGGGATTGACACCCGCGAAGGACGCCGATCCGCGCACGTTGATGCGGCGCTTGAGTCTGGTGTTGACGGGGTTGCCGCCGACGGAGGTCGCGGTTGAGGAGTTTGCGAAGGCGTGGGATACTGCGAGCGCTAAACGGGGAGAGACACTGGAAAACCTTGTCGATCGGCTGCTCGCGTCGCCTCACTTCGGCGAACGCTGGGCGCGGCACTGGATGGATGTCGTCCGCTTCACCGAAACGCACGGCAACGAGTGGAACTACGAGGTACATCACGCCTGGCGCTATCGCGACTATCTCATCCGCGCCTTCAACGACGATGTCCCCTACGATCAATTCGTGCGCGAACACCTCGCGGGAGATCTACTGAGGGATCCGCGTTTCTCTCTCCCCTCTCCCCCCCGGGGGAGAGGGGCCGGGGGTGAGGGGGCCACCCGCTTCAACGAATCCATCATCGGCACGGCCTTCTATCGCTTCGGTGAAGTCAATCACGACGACTGCCTCGGCCTGCCGTCGATAGGCTACGATCTCGTGGACAACCAAATCGACACGCTCTCGAAGGCGTTTCAGGCGACGACGATCGCCTGTGCGCGTTGCCACGATCACAAGCTCGACGCCATCTCGACACGCGATTACCACGGTCTCCTGGGCATCTTACGCAGCTCGCGGCAAGTCGCGCATACCATCGACGCACCGGAAGTCAACGCGCAGATCATGCGCAAGATGCGCGACACAAAGGATGCGATACGCGAGGAACTGGCGAATGCGTGGCTCAAGGAATTCGACTTGACTCGCGTGATCGACGCCCTCAACAACGTGAAGGACGACAAGCTTCCCTTCGAGAACCCGCTCGCGCTTTGGCGTAAAGTCGCCGGTAGACTCAAGCCGAATGACAAGGCCACTTTCGCCCCTGCCTGGAACGCGGTGGCGGCCGAATACCGCAAAGAACGCGCCGAGCGCAGAAAGCATGACGCGCAATTCACCACGCTGGCTGATTTCCGCACGCACGTCTGGCCCGAATGGCAACGCGATGGCCTGGGTTTGCGAGACGACCCGTCGAAGAGCGGCGATTTCACGATTGCGTCCGACGGACGCGTCGTCGCCGCGCTCTTGCCGGCGGGCGCGTACACGCACGCGATTTCCGAGAAGCTCAACGGCGTATTGCGCTCGCCGGTGCTTTCGTCCCAGCACAAATTCATCAGCTTCCACGTGCTCGGCGAACGCGCGTCGGCGGTGCGGCTCGTGTCGAATAATTGCCAGCTCAACTATGCCAACTATCGCTACCTGACGAAGAGTGAGCCGCACTGGATTACGTTGCCGATCCCGGCGAATGCCGACAGCGTGCGCGTCTATGCGGAACTGATGACGAAGTTCGACAACCCGAAGTTCCCCGATCAGCTCGGCACACTGGGCGGCGACAAGCTCAACTATCGCATCCCGTGGGAGCAAGCGTCCAAGGACCCTCGCTCGCATTTCGGCGTCACGCATGTCGTCTTGCACGATCAGCCGGCGCCGCCCAAGGCCACGCTGGCGCATCTCGATGGACTCATCGACGGTCCGCAGTCTATCGATGCTTCAGGCTTTGCCTCATACTGCTCGCAACGCCTCGAAAAAGCGGTCCTGGCGTGGCGAAAGAACAACGCCACCGACGACGACATTTCCTGGCTCGACTCGTTCCTGCGTTGCGGCGTCCTGAGCAATCGCGCCGTCGCGACGCCAAAGCTCGAAAAGTTGACCGCCGCGTACCGCAAGCTCGACGCAGAGCTGGCGTTGCCGCGCATCGTGCCGGGGCTCGCGGACTTTGGGCCGGGCTTCGAGCAGCCGATCTTCGCGCGCGGCGACTGTTTGAAACCCGGCGACAAGGCGCCGCGGCGTTATGTCGAGGTCCTACTCCCCTCTCCTCCTGGGAGAGGGGCCGGGGGTGACGGGAGCGGCCGCTTAGAGCTGGCGAACCTGATCGCGTCTCCGGACAATCCGCTGACGGCGCGCGTCATGGTCAATCGCATCTGGCATCACCTTTTCGGAATGGGCCTGGTTCGCACAGTGGACGATTTCGGCCACGTCGGCGAATTGCCGTCGCATCCGGAGTTGCTCGACTATTTGGCGTCGGAATTCACGGCGAACGGGGTGCGTAAGCCCCCTGGCACGTCCAACGCACCAGGGGGCTTACGCCCCCCGTTCGCCGAAAGCTGGTCGATCAAGAAGCTGATTCGTGCGATCGTCCTGACGCGCGCATTCCGATTGGCGCACACGCCGGACGCCGCGATGCTGGAAGCCGACCCGGAGAATCGCCTGCTCGCGCGTTATCCGGCGCGGCGCATGGAAGCGGAGGCGATCCGCGATGCGCTGCTGTCGACGTCGGGCCGGCTCGATCGCACGCTCTTCGGCCCGAGCATCTCCGCCTATCGCGAGAAGGAGTACGCCGACCGCCGGCTCTTCCAAGGCCCGCTCGACGGCAACGGCCGGCGCAGTATCTACATTCGCGTGACGTTGATGGAGCCGCCGAAGTTCCTGGAGGTTTTCAATTTCCCCGGCGGCAAGGTCTGCCAGGGCCGGCGCGACGTCGTCAACACCCCGGCACAGGCTCTGGCGCTGCTGAACGATCCGTTCGTGCATGGCCAGGCCGAAGTGTGGGCGAAGCGTCTGCTTGAACGCACGGACGACTCGATCGTCGGCCGTCTCGACGCCATGTTCGCCACAGCCCTGAACCGGCCGCCGCGCGCCGACGAGCGGGAACGCTTTCAACGATTCGTGACCCGGATCGCGGAATTGCACGACGTGCCGCGCGACCGCGTGCTGAGCAGCCCGGCGATCTGGCGCGACGTGGGGCACGCGATTTTCAACTTGCAGGAGTTCATCGCCATTCCGTGATCGTGCCGTTGGCTTTGTCCTTGCGAAGCTAGCGATCTTGCCATGCTGGGCGTGATCCTGATTATGCAATACTCACGGCGGAAGTGATTCGGCAAACCACTCAGGTTTCCGGTACAATAGCGGACAGAAGGGAGAATTTCATCGCCCTGCGCGATTAGTTTCGGACACCGAATGATCCATGCTTCGATGTCAGCCTTCCATTCATCACTTTTTGATGGAGGACGCCATGTTCACCTACATTCGATTGCCTTCGGGATTTTGGAAATGGACCCGTTGGACGCTGTTAGGCATCTCCGTGCTGGCGGCGGCGACGGTCGGTCTTTGCTATTTTCTCGAAAACTACGATCCGGACTATCCCTGGTCCGGCGCATTGGGGCGTTCGCTCAAAGCCAAGGGCGTTTGGCCAGGCAAATATCAACACGACGGCGACTGGTGGTACAGTGTCGTTATCCACCTCAACAATCCAAGACCTGCCGAGAACTTCACTCAAGACGAGATCGACGCGATCGCGGGCCTGAAGCGCATCAAGCACTTGCATATCACCGGCACATCGGCGCAGAGCATGGTCAATCTACTTGACACGATTCGGGAAACAGAAAGCACATCCTCGATCGTGATCTACCAGACCGCCCTTGACGATGCCTCTGTTGACGTTCTCAACAAGTTCACAACGCTCAACATGTTGAGCTTGCAATCCCAGCCCAGCATGGGCCGTGTCCTAGCACGCTTGGAGAACCCCGCGATTCGAAACTTGTCGGTGGGATCGTGGGACCTCGATGATGAGGCGTTCACTGGCTTGAATCCCCAGTTGCGCCTCGAAACCCTGAGCCTCTTCTGTCAGAACCTTACGGGAGAGCGATTTGACAAGGTTGCGGCGCTCAGAACGTTGAAGAAACTCAATCTGCGAGATTGCGCCATCGAGGGCGATGCGTTGGTGCATCTGAAGGATCATCCGCATCTTGAGTCGCTCTCGCTTTGCAATCTCCAGATTTCCGGTCGGGATCTACGCGAGATCAAGTCGAACAAGATACTGAAGACGCTCTATCTGGAAGGGCGCTTCACGGCGAATTCCGCGCTCAAGGCGGTCGGCGACATGGAGAGTCTGGAAACTCTGATCCTGATGAGCCAACTGGGTACCGAAAAAGCACTCGTGCACCTGAAAGGCGCCAAGAGCCTCAAGGTGTTGCATATCAATCTACCCGTCACGGAGGTCGGCATTCGACATCTGGCGGAAGTCCCGCGGCTTGAGGAATTCAAGGCTCACGTGCGCCTTACGAAACCGGTGATTCGCGAACTGACGCGGTTGAAGAATCTGAAGGTGCTTGATCCAGATTTAGGCCCGCCGTTCCCGGCGCCGGAATCTGAGCTTGGACAGGAGCTCCGTGCGGCGATCCCGCACCTTCGGGTTAATCGAATTCATTGGCGGGAGCCGTCCTAGAAATTTCGACCGACGCAGCAACACGGCGAGGAATTCATGAACGCAACCGACGACAAGACGATCTGTCCGGGATATACTCCCAGCCCGTTCTCGCGCCGCGACATGCTGCGATCCTCCGCGCTCGGCTTCGGGTCGCTGGCGCTGTCCAGCATGTTGGCGGATTCCTTCGCCAACGCTTCAGGCTCTGTGACGCATCACCGCGCCCGAGCCAAGAACGTTATTTTCTGTTTCATGGACGGCGGTGTCTCGCATGTCGATTCGTTTGATCCGAAGCTCGAACTCGACCGACGCGACAATCAGCTCTTCACCGACTCGCGCAATCCGACCGCGATGGGCAATCGCCGCTGGCTCAAAAGCCCGTGGACGTTTCGGCGCCGCGGGCAATCGGGGTTGCCCATCAGCGATCTGTTTCCGCACATCGCGTCGTGCGCCGACGATCTCGCCGTTATCCGCTCGATGAAGGCCGACTTGCCGTTGCACTCGACTGGCGTGCTGTTCCTGCACACCGGGTTGAACAACGCAGGACGGCCGAGCCTCGGCTCGTGGGTCAACTATGGCCTCGGCAGCGAGAACCGCAACCTGCCTGGCTTCGTCGTCTTGAGCTTCGGCGTCGTGCCGTGCGGCGGCATGGAGAACTACTCCAGCGGCTTTCTGCCGGCCAATCATCAGGCGACCTTGTTTCACGCGGAGGGGGCGCCGATCGACAACCTTCGGCCCCCGCTTCCTAACGGGCGCGGCTCGGCGCAGACTTCGATGCTCGATCTGCTGCGCGGGCAGGACGCCGACTTCGCACGCTCCACGGGCATGGAGTCCACGATCCGCAACTACGAACTCGCCTATCGCATGCAATCGCTCGTTCCCGACGTGCTCGACCTGGCGCGCGAATCGCAAGCGACGCAGCGGCTCTACGGCATCGACTCCAGCATCGCGAGCAAACGCCTCTACGGCATCCAGTGTCTAAGGGCACGCCGGCTCGTCGAATCGGGCGTGCGCTTCGTCGAGATCACCTGCCCGCCCGGCGCCTCCAACGGCACCTGGGACCAGCACGGCGACCTCAAGCGCGGCCACGAGAAGAACGCCCTCGACACCGATCAAGCCATCGCGGGCCTCATCAAGGACTTAAAATCGCGCGGCCTGCTCGACGAAACGCTGATCCTCTGGGCCGGCGAGTTTGGCCGCACGCCGCACTCCGCGGGAAGAGACGGCCGCGATCATCATCCGGAGGGTTTCTCGATTTGGATGGCGGGCGGCGGCGTCAAGGGCGGCACGGTCTACGGCGCGACCGACGACTTCGGCATGCACGCCGTCGAGCCCGTCGTCACGATGCACGATCTGCACGCGACGATCTTGCACCTCCTGGGGTTGGATCACGAACGCTTGACCTATCGTTTCGGCGGGCGTGACTTTCGACTCACCGATGTGCATGGCAATGTGGTTCACGACATTTTGGCATGACCGAGCAACCTGCGTGGGGCAAAACATGTTGAAAAATTTCTGCATCGCTCTGGCCTTTTTCGCCTTCCTCCAAATTGCGCCGGCGCAGGAGCCGGTCCAAAAGAAGGTGCTCATCATCGGCATCGACGGCTGCCGGCCCGACGCGCTCTTGAAGGCGAAGGCGCCGCACCTGCACGGCCTTATCAAGAACGGCGCTTTCAGCGACAAAGCCCAGACCGGCGACATGACCGCCAGCGGCAGCGGCTGGGGAAGTCTGCTGACGGGAGTTTGGCGCGAGAAGCACGGCGTCAAGGGAAACGACTTCAAGCTCTCCAATTTCGACAAGTTCCCCCACGTCCTGGCACGCATCAAGAAGGCCAAGCCGGAGAGCTTCGTCGCGTCGGTCGTCCACTGGGATCCGATTCAGAAACTGATCGTGCGCAAGGCGGACATCACCGTCGCACACAAGACCGATCCCGAAGTCGCCAAGGTCGCGTGTCAAATTCTGGCCGAGAAGAATCCGGACTTGCTGTTCGTGCATCTTGACGACGTCGACGGCGCCGGGCACAAATTCGGCTTCGATCCCAAATTGCCGCGCTATCTGGACGCCATCGAAAAAGCGGACGCATACGTCGGCGCCATGCTCAAAGCCGTCGAAGGGCGAAAGACGTATGCGCAGGAGGATTGGCTCATTGTGGTCTCGACCGATCACGGCGGCACGGAAAAATCGCACGGCAAGAACATCCCCGAGCATCGCACGATCTTCCTCATCGTCAGCGGCAAGTCGGCAGCGCGCGGCGCCATCGAGCCAGCGCCCGGGATCGTGGACATTGTGCCGACCGTGCTGCAACATCTCGGCATTCCCGTCGATCCGCAGTGGAACCTCGACGGCAAGGCGGTCGGGCTGAAAGCCTCGGAGTGATTAACAGTTGATCCACATATCCACCGGACTTGCGCATTTTTTCCAAAAATTCACTTGCAAATTGGGTGGAACCTGTCGTACATTTAATGGCGAATTTTTAATTTTCTGTTGGGCGAAGGTAAGAGGAGAATTTCCCCGTCGTTTTTTCTTTCCTTTTTTTTTAGGAGATCGCTCATGAGCCCTAAAGTCCTGAAGGGTCGCCAGGCGTTTACGCTGATCGAATTGCTGGTGGTTATCGCCATCATCGCCGTTCTCATCGCATTGCTTGTGCCTGCGGTTCAGAAAGTGCGTGAAGCGGCAGCGCGCACGCAAGCCTCCAACAACCTGAAAAACATCGGCCTCGCTTTCCACAGCTATCACGACGTCGTCCTTTGCCTCCCGTGGCAAGGAGCCGTCGCCCCAGCTAGCGCAAACCCAGAAAACGGCGGTTGGGGATACCAGATCTCGCCATATATCGATCAACAAACTGTTTTCCTAAACTCAAATACCACCGCCCCAGCCGTAGCGGTTGCTGCCTTTTTGTGCCCTGCACGCGGCCGCCTTGGTGTGGTTGGTGGTGTAGGTTATAATACCGATTTTGCCTACAACTGTGGGCTCCAGGCTGTTGGAACCAACATTAGCGCAACCCCCGGTACCATCAACCCCAGAACAGTCTTGACCGACATTCGGGACGGCACTTCCAACACACTTTTTGTCGGCTACAGAAACATTCAAACCAGTGCCTATGGTACCATTACTGGCAATTATTCTCATGGCACCACAGCAGTGGTGAGCATCAACAGCCACGCCAGAGACAGCACTGTGGCCACCAACGGATGGGGTTCTCCCTTCGACGTTTCGATGCAATGCATGGGTGATGCAACGGTTCGTTCTTTCTCGTACAACTATACGGGCGCCGGTCCTGGCTTGAACAACTTGATGACCAAACATGGTTCTGATTCCGTGAATCTGCCGTGATGGTTGCTGATTAGCTTGATGTCCTCAGGGCAGCATTCTCCACCGAGTGCTGTCCTTTTTCATTTTCTGTGTGTCTTGAACAATGCCGTATTTATCCCGGCGGACAGGCAAAACGACGTCCGCCAAGTAAATGGAAATGCAAGTGCGGCACGACCTGCCCGCCGCCGTCCTTACAGTTGATGACGATGCGACACCCGTCCTCCAACTGCAGATGTTGCGCCAGTTTGACCGCAATCACATGCAGATGCCCGATGAGTTCGCTATCCGCAGCCGTGATGCCGGCATGCGTCGAAATGACTTTGATGAGCACATGGGTCGGCACCTGCGGCTTGATGTCGCGGATCGGTAGGCAGAGTTCGTCCTCATATCGGCTGGTAGGCGTCTTTATTGTTGGTAGAGCGCCTGTTCACTCGTTAATTTTTCGCCGCCAGAACAGGTGCCACTGGGAGCGTTCGCTTTTGTAGAGGGGCCCGCATGTGGCACACGTTGTCCGTGCCCGGTTCACGCCAACGCATGCCGGCCAACCTGAGGCGTTGCGCCACCACCGTTTTGCACGCCGACTCCACCGAACCCGAACCGATCAGCCAGCCCTTGGCCAAGTAGGTCGGGTAATCCATGCGCTCCACATGATTGCGGAGATAGCCGAGCACCTCGGCATGCTTGGCACGCAACGCGGGCCGACGTTCCGGCAACGGCAGCGCCCGGGATCGTGGACGTTGTGCCGACCGTGCTGCAACATCTCGGCATTCCCGTCGATCCGCAGTGGAACCTCGACGGCAAGGCGGTCGGGCTGAAGGCGTCGGAATGATCAACGATTGATCCCCATATCCGCTCGGCTCGCCCAAAAATGATTGGCCATCCGCTTGGCGAGAAGGTAAGTTGTCACCAAGCGAGTAGCTGTCAAGAAGGAGAACAACGTGGGCAAGAAAGATCGCAAGAAAGAGGGTGAGATCGACAGCGCGAACAACGAATCGGGCCGAAAGAAGCTGAAACGCCAGAAGTACGAGGAGAAGCTGGAAGAGCTGCACCTGGAGTTGGTCAAGATGCAGTACTGGCTCAAGGCGACCGGTAAGAAGCTGGTTGTCCTCTTCGAAGGGCGGGACGCGGCCGGCAAGGGGGGAGCGATCAAGTGCATCTCCGCGCCGTTCAATCCGCGCGGCAGCCAGATTGTTGCGCTCGGCACGCCGACCGCGACGGAGAAATCGCAGTGGTACTTCCAGCGTTACGTCGCGCACCTGCCCGCTGCCGGCGAGATCGTGCTGTTTGATCGGAGCTGGTACAACCGGGCGGGCATCGAGCGCGTCATGGGTTTCTGCACGACGGAGGAGTATACGGAGTTTCTACGCTCGTGCCCGGAATTCGAACGCATGCTCATTCGCTCCGGTATCACGCTGCTGAAATACTGGGTCTCGGTCAGCGACGAGGAGCAGGAACGCCGCTTTCACGATCGGGCCGGCAGCCCGGCGCGGCGCTGGAAGCTGAGCGACATGGACATCCAGTCACGCGAAAAATGGGTGGAATACTCCAAAGCCAAGGACGAGATGTTTCGCCACACCGATATCAAGCAGGCGCCGTGGTACACCGTCGAGGCGGACGACAAGCGGCAAGCGCGCCTCAACTGTATCGCGCATCTCTTGAGCATGGTCCCCTACCAGGACGTGACGCCGCCCCCCTTGAAGCTGTCGCCTCGCCAGCCCGCGGACGTCGCCTACGTGCGGCCGCCGAAGTCGGAGCAGAATCTCGTTCCGGACGTAGAGGTTTGACATATCCGCAATCTTTGCAGTTGGCGCTGGCGTTATTGGATGCCTTCGGCATGGCGCTGCGTTTGGTGCAGCGCAGCGATGAGTTCGCGGATCAGCGCGTGGCACACAGACAAGTCGTTCGGCAGCGGCGGCAGATCGTTGCCCGGCGAAGCCGAAGCGTCGGCCGGCGTCGGCGGGGAGTTGACAGTCGCGTTGGAACGCTTCGTGCTCATATAAGAATAAACACCGAACGATGAAATACGTATCGCTGAATTGTGCGAAAAGCAAAAAAAAAAGACGCGTCGAGATTCGACGCGTCGAGCTGGGGCGATGCTGGTTTAGGATCCCGCGCTCGCCGGCGGCCGCTGATAACGTTGGCGGCGCTTGACGCCATTCAAATCGATGCCGTCCAAGAGCATCGCCAACTCTGCGGGCCGAATTGCGAGGCCATGCGCGCCGACCTGGACGCGCTCGCCGTCCGCGGCCGGGAACACGAACGTGCCTTCTTCGAGCCGCTTGTACCAGATCGCCAGGCCGTCCGCGTCCCAGTACAAGAGCTTGAGCCGATCGCCGCGTCGGCTGCGAAAGACGAACAGATCGCCCGACAGCGGATCCTGGCCGAGCTGCTGCTCGACCAGACCGACGAGCGAATCGAAACTCTTGCGCATGTCCGTCGGGAGTGTAGTAGCGGATATGCCACAGCTTCGATTTCTTCCGAATCGCGCCGGGAAAACCAACGTTGACGCGCTTGCCCGTGGCGGGATCGACATGGTAAGCGGGACGGAAGATTTCGGCCATGATGCGTTTCCTTTCTCAGAGAAGGCCGGCCACCTCGGTAGGGTCTCTGAGTTCCCCACGTCGTCAGCGCGCCCAAAGCTACGATTCAAGTGATCATTCGACGCATCGTCTGGCAACTGACGCGGTCGGCAAACAAGTAGAGCTTCTTTTCCTTGATGCGGTTTTCCTTGTTGCCCCGGGCACAATACTCTTGCTCGTACAGCGTCTTGGCGTCGAACGCTTCGGAACTCAGCGATGTGACCACGAAGCGTGAATTTTCACCCTTGGTCAAATGCTCGGCCTTCCCGACGACGCGACGTTCTCGGCTCCAGGTCTTTTGGGTCTGGTAGGTGAAATCTTTGAACACGCGTGACGCTTCCTCGGTGGCCTCGACCTGGGTCTTGGCCTGATGCATTTCGCCGCCCTGAATCCGCTTCAAACGCGTGTTTTTCGCAAGCACGTAGAGAAAATCGACGCGGTGGTCTTCGCACCAACGCAGCAAATGTTCGCGGCAGAATCCACTATCACCACGAACCAAAATCTGCACGTTCGGCCACACCTGACGCAGATGGGCCACGAGGCGTTGCAAGTGTTTGAGCAGGCCGACCGGTTTATCGAGGTTCGATGGCCGCAACAGTGCCAAGAGCAGCCTCAAGAGCCCGGAAGAACCGGAAGACAAGCTGCGAAAGCAATTGACCACTCCCACGCCCGGCGAATTCTGTATGACACCCGTGTTGTAAATTCCTTGACAGACCCGCCATCGCGCGCGATAATCCGGCGTTGGCGATACGGATTTTGAAGTGAGATTCTCTGACCAGTCGTCTGCAACTTGTAGCAAGAAAAATGGGGGGAGACCATGTTGACACTGGGGTGCGATCAACACCGCTTGTGCGATCGCATGCCGCGGCGTGCTTTCCTGAAGATAGGCGCCCTGGGCGGCCTGATGTTGGCCGACGTGCTCCGCCTCGAGGCTGAGCAGCCGCCGGCTCGCACGAACCGCAAGTCGGTGATCTTGATTTTCCTGGAAGGAGGCGCCAGCCACCTCGATACTTATGATCTCAAGCCCGCGGCGCCCGCCGAATATCGCGGCGAGTACAGCCCCATCCGCACCAGCGTGCCCGGGTTCGAAATGTGTGAGCTCATGCCCCGGCAGGCGGAAATCGCGCAACATCTGAGCGTGCTGCGCGGCGTGCGTGCGGCTTCCCCCGATCACGTCTACGACGAAGTGTTTACCGCGTTCCCCAGAGGAACACGGCGGCCCGCCTTCGGTTCGTTGGTGAGCCGTTTCAGCTCGGCGCCCGCCTCGGGGCTGCCGGCTTACGTCGGCCTCAGTCGTCCCTTGGCGGCCGAGCAGCCGTTGTATGCCGGCGCCAGGCACGCACCGTTTCGGCTCCGTCAAGAGGCCATCGCCGACCTGGGCCGCTCGGTGCCCTTGTCCGATCTTCAGGACCGCAGGGCATTGCTGCAAGGCTTCGACACGTTGCGGCGCGATCTTGACGACGGCGCCATGGCCGCCATGGACCAGTACACCGCGCGCGCCTTCGACATTCTCACGGCCGACAGGACTCGCGAGGCGTTCGATCTTGACCAGGAACCCGACCGAGTTCGCGCAAGCTACCCCACGGGCATCGAATACACGCCTTACTCGCGTCCATCCACCTGGAATGCGAGCAATCTGTTATTGGCCCGCCGTCTGGTCGAACGAGGCGTCCGCGTGGTGACCACATGGCTTAGCTCCTGGGACCAGCATGAGCGTCTCTTCCGAGCCATGGATGGGATGCTCCCCTTGCTCGATCGGAGCATTGCTGCCCTGGTGACCGACCTCCGCGAGCGCGGGCTGGATCAGGATGTGGCCGTGGTCGTCATGGGCGAGTTCGGCCGGACGCCCAGGATCAACAACAACGCTGGTCGGGATCACTGGAACGAAGCCGGCTGCGTGCTGCTGGCGGGCGGCGGCCTGCGCATGGGACAAGTCATCGGCTCTACCGACAGGCGCGGCGAACGCTCGCGCGGCCAGCCGATCCGCTATCAGAACATCTTCGCCACGCTATACCATATTTTGGGGATCGACCCAGCGCAGACGCTCCCCGACATGGGCCGACCCCTGCCATTGCTCGAAGACCGTACGCCGATTGCGGAGTTGGTTTAGGCGATGGGGCAGCGATATTCTTCCAGATGAGACGGTTAGAGATCAGGGGCGGTCATGCTGCACGGTCTGCGGCATCGGGGTATTGCGCACGCTCTGGCAAGCACCCCGGCGGCGAAACGCTGCCCCATCCATTTGCCCAGTTCCTGCGCCGCCTTGGGCTGCGCGACGGTTCAAACTACTTGCCGGCGCGCTCGCGCACGCTGAGGACATACGTCCCGGTGCTGCCGTCGAAGCTGGTGACGATGAGACGGTACGTGGCGGTCTCGGCCGGGATGAAGACCAGGAAGGAGTTCAGGTCGCCACCGGAGTCGTCATCGCGGGTCAGTTCCTTGCGCTCGGCGTCTTCGAGACGCAGGAACGGGTCAAACTTGCCGCCGCCGACTCGGTCCAGGGCGACGGCGTAGCGTTTGCCTGCCGTCAGTTTGATCTCGTGGACCTGGCTCGGTGATTCCTTCAGCGCGCGGTCTTTCGGATCGGTCGTGAGCAAATCGGCTTTCATTTCCAGTACCAGCTTGCCAGTGTCCGCGTCGATCTCGGCAAGAAGCTTGGTGAAGTCGGCGTTCTTGCGAAACGGCTCAAAGTCACGGTGCGTCTCGAGCTGTTTGCGGTTGACAGGCAGATCAAAGCAGCCGCTGGCACGCGCTGCGTGGAGCAATTTCAGCGCCTGCTCGGTATGCTTTGCGGGCAGCGCGTCTGCCACGCCGGCCATGTAGCCGTGAGCACGGGCGGCAGCGAATTGCGCTTCCCCCAACGCGTCCTTCAGACCGGCGAGGTACTCGGTCGTAGCGGCGGCATCATCGAGCTTTTTCATGCGCGCCAGTTCCTTGGCCCGCAGCAGAAGAAGTTCACGCGTGGTTTCGGGCGGGTATTTCAATGCCGTGTTCAGGTCAGCCACAGCTTCCTCGACGCGCCGGCAGACCGCGACACGGTATTCGAGGAATTGGGGCCAGCCGGCGTAGATGGTACCCTTGAGCATGCCGAGTTTCTGTGGTCCCTCAAGCACCTTGAGGGCCTCGGCGAAGGATTCCCGCGCCTGGGTATGATCAGGCAGCTCAACTGCGGTCGTTGCCAGCTTGAAATGGAAGACCGCAAGAGCCGCCTGCGCCGTGAGATCCTTGGGATCGGCATCGGCCCGCTTCTTGAAGATGGCCAGGCTGTCCTGGTAATAGCCCTGCGCCGCTTGCGTCTGGCCGAGCCGAAGGCTCACGTCGCCGAGATTGTTGAAGGAAATGGCCAGGTCGCGCTGGGCCTGAATGTCCTTGGGATCGGCGTCGGCCAGCTTCTTGCGGATGGCCACGCTGTCCTGGTAATAGCCCTGCGCCGCTGGCGCCTGGCCGAGCTGGAGGCTCACGTCGCCGAGCTTGGTGAAGGAAACGGACAGGTCGCGCTGGGCCTGACTGTCCTTGGGATCGGCGTCGGCCCGCTTCTTGTGGATGGCCAGGCTGTCCTGGTAATAGCCCTGCGCCGTTTGCACCTGGCCGAGCTGGAGGCTCACGTCGCCGAGCTT
>SXGS01030367.1_pt1 | contig 45177 bp, 33 predicted proteins | sample 3174681 | NCBI WGS metagenome assembly SXGS01 (sample SAMN11356861, study PRJNA531348) | freshwater metagenome | isolation source: freshwater sample F1-80 | place: China: Fuxian Lake, Yuxi | collected 2017-12-25 | reverse complement strand
GCCTCGTCGAACACCAGCGTGTTCAGCGCGTCCAGCTTCAGGCTCTCGCGCCGGATCAGGTCGAGCAGCCGGCCCGGCGTGCCGACCACGACGTGAGCGCCGTACTCGAGGCTGGTCATCTGCGCGCGCGCCGGCGTTCCGCCGCACAGCGCGAGAACCTTGAGGTTCTCCTCCGTGCGCGCGAGGCGTCGCAGCTCCTGAGCCACCTGCTCCGCGAGCTCGCGGGTTGGGCACAGCACGAGCGCCTGCACGCTCGCATGGCGCAGGTCGAGCTTCGAGAGGAGCACCAGGCCAAAGGCGGCCGTCTTCCCGCTTCCCGTCTTCGCCTGCACGATCAGGTCGTGACCCGCTAGCCCGAGCGGCAGGCTCGCCGCCTGTACCGGCGTCATCGAGTCATAGCCCAGCCGCACGAGATTCGCGAGGCTTGCCGGTGAGAGCGGGAGGGAGCTGAACTGCGATTCTGAGCTGGGCTGTTCCATGGGGCACTCAACACGGTACGGCTTGGGGGGCCAGCCTGTACCCCATCTCGCGAACACGCTTCGCAACCGACACGCCTCAGCGCCCGGTCGAGTCGGGAGCAGCATCGCGCCCACGGCCATCGGCGTGGCGGTTCCACCCTCCGTTGGTCACCCCGCAGCTTCATCGGCGCGCGCGCCACCGAACGCTCGCGCGTCCACGAACTCCCGCACGATCGGCACGTGGCGATTACCGGGACGGGTGAGAGCCTCTTGCACACTCAGGCTCACCGCAGCGACGTCCTGCAAGTGCGCTCGCACGGCGGGGCGCTCCCGGAAGCGGGTCGTTCCAAGTTCGCGCTCGATCCGCTCGAGCGCGCATTCGGCGTCGACGACCTGCAAGTGCGCGCCGGATGCTCGCCGACGTCAGCCCAGCACGGATCCCGGCGGAGCAATTCCTGTCAGCCACAACCAAGGGGGGCACCTGACGAGAAACCTGCGCCTCCCCGTCCCCTGTCCGGAGCTCGATACCCACTGGTGGCACTGCGGAGCATCCTGTGCCATCCCCCGTGCGCCCGCCGACGCGTATGCGTCAAGCCTCGCTAGCTTTGAAATTCAAATGCTGGACGTTGCGTACCTCCCGACTGCGGCCGGGGCCACTCGATTGAGCCGACGCTGGCGAAAACCGCCCGGGCAAGTGAGCCGTTGGAACTTGCACGCACTCTGCCTTCATGCGCAGCCGAGCTGGTCGTTTCCTCACCGTCTGGACCTCAAGACCGCGCTGCCCATCGAAACCAGCGTGCCTTGCCGCACCGTGCAGCGCTCGGGTCGCAACATGGAGTCGAGGGGAGCGGAGCGTGGTCCTAATTGGTTGTGCTAGAAGGTTCGCGGCGTGGTTCGGGACGCTCGCTCAACAGGACTGCAGGAAAGGCAGGTGGGAACGGTGCGCGACGAGATCAGTTATTTCTGTGACTCCTGCGGCGAGGAGATCGTGATCCCGCTCGACTACTCCGAGGGCGGGGTGCAGGAGTTCGTCGAGGACTGTCCCGTGTGCTGCCACCCGAACGTGATCCGCGTCGAGCTCGACGAGCACGGCGACGCGCAAGTGGACAGCGACCACGAGTAGCGTCGAGCTCGAGCGTTCGACGTGCTGTGTGCACGATTCGTGCGCGTCGCGAGCATCAGGCCCGCGCTGCGTCCGTAGCGCCCTGAGTCAGCACGGCGCGAGCGTTCCCGCCCTCGACAACATCGGCGGCCTCGCCGCCGAGCCGCGCGCTCGATCGAGCCCTAGCCCGCAGCAACGTCGGCGCATGCGGCGGCTCGCTCCCTGCACCGCGCCCAGCAGAAACACCTCATCAGCTACTTCAGCGCGCCGTGCGCTGAGACAGCATCGAGTGCGGCGGAAGTCCGAGATTCATCGAAGGCTTGGCCCGGCGAGATCGTGACGACGGCCGACGAGTCGCGTGCTGACACGGAGGTGCGACGTGAGGAGGGCGGCTCAAGGAGAAGCTGCGTGGGCATGGCTCACGTGGCCTGTGCGACGGAGTTCCAACGGAAACGCTATTGAAAGAGCGCGGAGATCCGCCGCCATGAGTGGGCAGCTCGCGAATTCACGGTCGCCGTTTTCCAACTGAGTGGGCAGCAGATTTCGAGGACGAGTCGGGGAAGTCATTGCCACGGGGACCACGGACAGGCCGAGACTCTTCGTTCGGCTTCGCTCGGCAATGGGTCGCGCCATGTCAACGTTGGGTAGTTCTCCCCCGCTCCCCCACCGAGCAAGCGCTGCCACCGCGATGTCAGACGACTCGAACATTCGCCACGAGCCGCACGAGAAGCCGCCGCACCTGCTGGCGGCTGCGCTGGGCGGGCAGGTGGTCGCGTCGATCGTGGCCGGGATTCTCATCACGCCACTCACGGGCGCGCGGGCCGCCGGGCTGTCACCGGCCGAGACCTCGTGGGTGGTGTTCGCTGCGCTGTTCGCGCCGGGTATCTCCACGTGGCTGCAGAGCTCCCGCATCGGCGTGATCGGCAGCGGCTAGGTGCTGTTCGTGGGCTCGAACGTCGCGTTCGTGTGCGTCGCGACGGCGGCGTGCAAGGCGGGCGGAATGCCGCTGCTCGCCACGCTCGGGGCGCTCTCCGCGCTCACCACCTTCCTCTTCAGGTGGAAGCTCGTAGCCCTGCGGCGATTGCTGACGCCGGCCGTCGGCGTCACGGTGATGATGCTGATGGCGCTCTCTGTGGCACCGGTCGTGTGGGGCATGCTCGCGCGCGTGCCTGCAGGGTTCGAGACGGGAGTAGCCGCAGCCACTGCCGTTCTGTGCACGTTCATCCCGGTGATTCTCGTCAGCCTGACCGGCAAGGGCATGCTGCGGCTGTGGGCGCCGGTCATGGGCGTGCTGACCGGTTCTGCGGTCGGCTATGCGTCGGGAATGGTGCAGGCCGATGCGGTGCGCAGCGCCGCGTGGATCGGCTCGCCGGCGACCAGTTGGCCCGGTCTTTCATTCGAGTTCTCGCCAGCTTTCCGGGGCCTGCTTCCCGCCTTCGTGCTGATTTCGCTCGTGGCATGCCTCGAGACGTACGCCGACGACATAACCGTGCAGCGTGCCTCCCACAGGACGGAGCAGCCGATCGACTTCCGCGCGGTGCAGGGAGCGATCAACGCCGACGGCACGGGCAGCTTTCTCGCCGGGCTGTTGGGCACGGTGCCGAACACGGTCTATTCGTCGAGCGTCGCGGTAATGGAGCTCACCGGCGTCGCGGCCCGGCGCGTCGGCTTCTGGGACGGGCTGTTCTTGGTGATGCTCGCGTTCTCGCCGAAGATCACCGCCGTCATCGCGGCGATTCCGAGCATCGTCGCTGGCTCGTTCATCATGGTGCGGATCGCGCTGCTCTTCGGCAACGGCCTGCGGTCGGTCACCGATGGCGGCCTCGCCTTCGAGGAAGGCCTGTCGGTCTGCCTCGCGTTCTGGGTCGGCATGGGCTTCCAAGGAGGCCACCTGTTCAACGCTCGCCTGCCCGAGTAGGCCCGAGTGTTTCTCTCGAACGGCACCACCTCCGGCGCGCTGGCCGCGATGGCGATGGTGGCACTGTTGTCCCTGCGTCGCCGCAGCCGAGACCGCATTTCGCTGCCAATGTCGCTCGCGAGCTCTCGGAGGTGCGGCTCGTCGTGCGCGCGTTCAGCACGTGGCTCGGCTGGGATGAGCACTCCGAGAGCCGCCTCATGCTCGCCTGCGAGGAATCGATGCTGTACCTGCTCGAGCGGCGTGCGAGCCGGGAGCCCGCGACCGCCCGGGTGCGCGTGCACATCATCTGCACGGCGGTGGAAGACGAGGCGGAGGTGGAGCTGATCTGCACGCCAGCGAACGTCAACTTCCAGACGGCCATCGCAACGCTGCCGAAATCAAGCGAGTCAGACCTGGAGGCGGACCTCTCGCTGCGACTCCTGCGCGCCATGACGCGAGACAACCGGCACATGCTGAACCACGGCATCGACTCTTTGACTCTGCGCGTCGCCAGCCACGACTGAGCGCGTGAGCACCGGACGCGCCCGCGAAAGAGTACTGCCGCGCTGCACGCTGCGCTCGGGCGAGTCGATGTCGGGCTTGGGCGTCAACACGGGGCTCGTGGGCAGCCCCACGCCACCGAGGCCGTGCTCTCCATCGTGGTGATGGTCGCCGGAATCACCGGACCGAAGCGACCCGGCAGCTGTCTGCGTCGGGATAGCCCGCGAAGAGCTCACTGTCGGTCCCTGCGAACGCCGCGCGGGAATGCCGTCGCGTCGGAGCCCGCTCACTCGCCTGGTTGTCCTTCTCGGGTTCCTCGAAGATGCTGCCACCCGTCGACTCTCGGATCCGGCGAGCTGGCGAGCGCGATGCACCGCGGATTGAGGCGGTGCCGGTTGCGAACGGCGGGCGCTACAGTTGCGCGTGATGAGTACCAACCAGACACCCCGCATGCCGCGACAGATCCCGTTCATCATCGCGAACGAGGGCTGCGAGCGCTTCAGCTTCTACGGGATGCGCAACATCCTGACGATCTTCCTCGCTTCGACGTTCTTCGCGACGTTGCCGGCGGCCGAGGCGCAGAGCGAGGCCAAGGAGATCTTCCACGTCTTCGTGGCGGGTGTGTACTTCTTCCCGCTGCTCGGCGGCTGGATCTCCGATCGCTTCTTCGGCAAGTACCTGACGATCCTGTGGGTGTCGGTCGTGTACTGCATCGGTCATGCGTTGCTCGCGGTCTACGAGAACGAGCCCAAGGGCTTCTATGCCGGCCTGTTCCTGATCGCGCTCGGCTCCGGCGGCATCAAGCCGCTCGTCTCGACCTTCATGGGCGACCAGTTCGAACGGTCGAACAAGCAACTCGCCAAGGTCGCGTTCGAGGCCTTCTACTGGATCATCAACTTCGGCTCGTTCTTCGCATCGCTGTTCATGCCCAAGCTGCTGCAGGGCGCGGGGCCGGCGGAGTGGTGGGGCTGGCCGGCGGCGTCGGTGGCGTTCGGCATCCCCGGCGTGCTGATGCTGATCGCGACCGTGTTCTTCTGGGCTGGCCGCAAGCGCTACGTGAAGGTTCCGCCGGCGCCGCCGGACCCGCATTCCTTCGCGAACGTCATCCGCACGGCGCTGACCGCGCGCGGCGGCGTGACACCCGGCCTCGCGCTCGCCATCGCAGGCGGCGTGCTCGCGCTCGGCTCCGTCGCGATGATCTGGGTGCTCGGATGGAAGATCGTGATCGCGCTGTGCCTCGCACTCGTGCTCGTGCTGTTCGGAGTCGGGCTCGGCGCGTGGATGGAGCTCGATAACGCGCGGGGCAAGCATCCCGACGAAGCCGTAGACGGCGTGCGTTCGGTGCTGCGCGTGCTGGTGATCTTCGCGCTCGTCACGCCGTTCTGGTCGCTGTTCGATCAGAAGGCCTCGACGTGGGTGTTTCAGGCGGACGCGATGACCAAGCCCCTGTGGTTCAGTCCAGCGCAGATGCAAGCGCTCAACCCGGCGCTCGTGATGCTGATTATCCCGTTCAACAACCTCGTGGTGTACCCGTGGCTGCGCAAGCACGGCAAGGAGCCGAGCCAGCTCGGGCGCATGGCGCTCGGCATGGCGCTCGCCGGCGTGTCGTGGATCGTGGTCGGTGCGATGCAGCTCGTGATCGACGGTGGCGAGGCGCTCTCGATCGCATGGCAGGTGCTGCCGTACATCCTGCTGACCGCGGGTGAGGTGCTGCTCTCCGCGACGGGTCTCGAGTTCGCCTACAGTCAGGCGCCGGCCTCGATGAAGGGCGTGATCATGAGCTTCTGGAGCCTCGCGGTGACCGTCGGCAACCTGTGGGTGCTGATCGTCAACGTCAGCGTGAAAAACGACACGGTGCTCGGCGCCATCGAGCAGTCGGGCATGGGCTCGATCGCCTTCCAGATGTTCTTCTTCGCCGCCTTCGCCCTCGTCGCCGCGCTCGCCTTCCATCTCGTCGCGAAACGCTACCGCGTCGTCGACAACTATCGGAGCTAGCTGGATATCGAGCGCTGTGGCTGCCTGCGAAGCAACGCGCCAGTCGCACTTTTCGCGCGAGCAAGCGCTGCGCAGTGCTGCCAGCGTCACGCTTGCGGGCATGGCCGAGCTCTCGTCACCTCGTGGCACTCGCGATCTGCTGCACGGGGCGTTGTGGCTTCTCCAGCACGTCGTAGCGGCAGTCGCAGCAACCGCACCGCTCGTCGCCTAGGTTCACTATCACCCTGACGGACAGCCGTGGAGCCAACGCGTGCCGGAAGGTCCTGACGCGGTGGTGTCGGGCTGGGATTACAACCTCGGTCGGTCCGGCCTGCGTGTCGAGCTCGTGGCCGAAGCGCCGACGCACTGGGTCGTGCGTCACGTGTTCGAGAGCTCGAGCGCAGCCGGGCGCGTCGAAGTCGGCGATCACATCGTCGGCGTCGCAGGAGGACGCTTCGCGAAGCCGCACTGCAACGGCTATGGCATGGACGTATTCGGTCCGCAGGGGCCGCTGCTCGACCTTGCGAACGCGCTGGAGGCGCGCCAGTCCAAGGTTGGCGAGGGACGTCTAGAGCTGCTGCTGGAGCGCAACGGCAGGCCGCTGTCCGTGACGCTGGCCATCGGGACGCGCGACGGAGAGTTCGCGCCGAGCTACCCGGCCGAATGCAGGAATAGCGAGCGCATCCTCGCCGAACTGCTCGAGTACCTGCTCGCGGCACAGCGCGACGACGGCTCGTTCGGCGACTCCGTAGTCGACACGTTCGCGTCGCTGGCGCTTCTCACCAGCGGAGAGCGCAAGCATCTCGCCGCGGTCGAGCGCAGCGCGCGCCACCACGCGCACACGACCAAGGCCGTCGATCAGGACAGCCTGATCAACTGGCGTTACATGACGGCGGCCATCGTGTTGAGCGAGTATCACGCCCGCACACGGGAATCGTGGGTCGTACGGGAACTCGAGGAGTGCGCGACTTCCTCATGTCGTCGCAGTACATGTCGCTCGCGCAGGTGAACCCGCGCGTCAGGGAATCACACCCCGACAGCTACCCCACGAGCTCGGGCGAGCAGCATGGCGGCTGGGGCCACAATCCGGGCTTTGAGGGCTACGGACCAATCGCGATGCTCACTGGGCAGGGCGTGCTCGCGTTGTCGCTGATGCATCGCTGCGGAGTGGAGGTCGATCGCGAGCGCCTCGCCGCAGCCACGGCCTTCCTCCAGCGAGGCGCGGGCTCGAACGGCTACGTCTGGTACGGCGACGAGGTTGCGGGCGATCAGGATTGGGCCGACATGGGGCGCACGGGCGCCGCTGGCATCGCGCTGCACATGCATCCATGGCCCGACGCGTCGATAAAGTCGCGCGCGCGCAGGCACTCGCGGCTCATCGGCGAGCGGCCGGAGAGCTTCCCGGATACGCATGCATCGCCCATCATGGGGATGGGTTACGCAGCACTTGCCGCGAACGTCGACGAGGCGAGCTGGCGCAAGCTGATGGATGCCAATCGCTGGTGGTTCACGCTGGCCCAGTGCACGGACGGGACCTTCTACTACCAGCCCAGTCGCGACAACACCGGCTACGGCTCGGATTCGCGCTTGAGCGCGTCCGCAGTCGCGGCATTCATCTTCTCGCTCCCCAAGCGCAACCTCCTGATCACTGGTGCGAAGCGCGGGCCGTAGGCGCGCGAGCCGCGCGCGCGGGAGCGGCAAGGCTCGGCGCGTCCGGGGGCGCCCGACACCGTCGGCCGCGCCCGCGCGGGATCCGGGGCAGATCTCGACCGTGGAGGGGCTCGGAGCGGGAGCCGGTGCTCGATCGACGGCGGAGCCGATTTTTTCGAGCAAGATCAGCCCGGGCGTTCCTGAAGGAATGCCCCCCACGAGAGCGCGGAAGACCCGCAGCACTCCGGGGAGCGGCCTCGGGAGTTCCTGTTCCCCCAGACCGTGGTCGGCCCGCCCTTGAGCGACTCCCGAGACAAACTCCCCCCGGGACGTTGACCCGCTCCTTCACCCTGCGCCTGCCGCTTGCCTGCCTGTTGTTCGCCGCCGGGACCTCCCCACGCGCCCAGAACTGGATCTCGGACGGCAATCGGATCGGAGCCCGCCACGGGGCTGCGCTCGGCGACAGCACGCCCTCGGAAGGTCGCGGTGCCAGCAGCTGCACGCTCGTCGACAATGTGGCGAGCCTCGCGGGTGGCGGTACGTTCGGCTGCACGACCTCGAGCTCCATCCTCTAGGCCAAACCAGCCTCAGGCGCTCGCTGGAGTCATCACGACCCACAGCAACGTGCAGGTACGGACGGGCGTCAATCCCACCAACACCCCAGTCGCACCGCGCCTTCGTCCGGGAAGGCATCTCCGACAACAGGAGCGGCATCGTCCACCATGTCGAGGAGGACTTCACCGCGCTGCCGCGCAACGTCCTCGGCGCCTGGGCCGTCTACCGCCTGCACCTTTGGGGCCCGTGGTACTACGTCGAATTCAGCTGACGAAACCCCGCGCGCTCGCTTTCGCTCACTGCGTGTAGCCGAGCGCCTCAAGGCTCGTGTTGCCGCGCTGGCGACCCTCGGCGCGCAGCCGGGGCTGCGCTGTCCAGCCCTCGAGCTCGCGCAGCACCTCAGAACCATCGGAGGGTGACGTCGTGAGCGTGGGCACGCCGCGCGGAGAAAGGCGCCAGCACTCGCGTTGGCCGTCGTCGCGACGGATCAGTTGAAACTCGCGCCACAATGCCGCGGTTTCGTGCACTGCCCGCTGAGGAGCATGGCGCACATGCCACGCCGATGGGTAGTGCTCCGCAAACACGGGGCGGTCGCCCGAGGAGCCCGCGAATAGGTCCCGACCCGCGCAAGGCTCGGGTCGCGGCAGATCGAGCGCCGCGAGAACGGTAGGCGTCACATCCACACCGCTGGCGAGATCCTCGACGACGCGGCCCTCCTTCTGCCCTGGGAGCTTGACCAGCAGCGGCACGCACAACTCGCCGAGCTGCACGGACATGCCGTGCTCAAGATTGCCCCGTTCGCCGAACTCCTCGCCGTGGTCGGAGACCACGACGATGAGCGCTTGGTCGTACAGACCCATGCGCTTGAGCCGATCGAACAGCTCCCCGACCTGCGAGTCGAGATAGGCGATCGAAGCGTCGTAGAGCGCGAGCAGCGCGTCCCGTTGCGCGTCCGCGAGTTCCATCTCGCCGCGATACAGGCGCGCCCTCCACGTGTAGTAGTCCCACTTGCGCACGGACGCGACGCCCGCGGCGAAGCGGGACCTCCACGGCTCGGGCGGGGAATAGGGCATGTGCGCGTCCATGTAGTTGACGAACAGCGCGAGCGGACGGCCGTCGGGACGCACCGCATGTTCGGTGACGCGCTCCTCGAGCGCGGCGTCGATCTCGCCGGCCGTGCGGTACATCACGTCGAACTCGTGCGGCTCGAGCCACTCGTACAGCAGCTCGTGCAGCAGCCTGCGCGTCGTGCAGTGCGCGACCTTCGGGAATGCGAGCCTCCGGACGCGCGCGTCGTAGCGCTCGAAGCCCTGCGCGAGCCCGTGGTTCGGGCCGAGATATCCGAAGTTCGAAACCACCCCCTCGGTCGCCCAACCCGCCGCCTGCAGGCGCTCGAAGAGCGTTACGTGCTCGCGCCGCAGCGGCAGTGCGTGCGCACGATCCTTCACGGGGATCGCGTCGTGCTCGCGCGGATAGAGTCCCGTGAACATGCTCGCGTGGCTCGGTAGCGTGAAGTCAGCCGCTGCATACATGCGCGCGAAGCGTGTCGCGCCCTCGGCAAACTCGCGCAAGCGAGGCGTGGTGTCGCGCTCGTAGCCGTAGACGGACATGTGGTCCGAACGCACGGTGTCGAGCGAGAGGAAGATGACCGGAGTCCGAGACGTCACGGTCGCGCGCGGCAGGGATTGCTCGAGCACATCCGTGCCGAAGATGCAGCCACCGAACGCCAGCACGAGCGCGGCGCTCGTCGCGGCCCAGCCCGTCGCAGCGGGTGACTCGAGGCGTGCGCGCAGCAGCGTCGACACTGCCAGCACCAGCAGCACCCAGGCGGCCACAAGCGCGCGACGTGTCATCCAGCTCTCTGCGGCCAGCGCATCGACGGTGAGCCACGGCACGGTGAACACCAGCACGAACGCGGTCCACGGGGATGCGAGCCCCGCGAGCCAGCGCGCGAACCGAGCGTTCGTCCACGCGGCCGCGAATGTGACGAGCAGGACCACCGAGAGCACGAGCGTGTCGCGCAGCTCGGCACGTCCGGGCTCCAAGTCACGCGCCTGCAGCCAGAGCACGGCGAGCAAGGCGGCGAACGTCGCGCAGCTCGCGCTCGCCGCGAGCGGATCCGTCCCGACCCGACGCGCGATGCTCAGGGCCCAGCGCGTCGTCGAGGCGGCTGCAAGCGCGCCGAACGCAGCGCAGAGCAGGGCGTGAAGAGCGATCGAGATGGCGCTCTGAGGCGCATACTCGAAGCCATCCGTCGTCGCTCGCGCCAGCCACGTCCCGAGCATGGCCTCGCACGCGGCATACATGAGGCCCACGCGCACCCCGACGAGTGCCGCGGATCGCCGCGATACTTGCGTGCAAGCTTGCATCGGGATTCGAAGGGTGTGCGTCGGCTGCGAACGGACTGGGCCTGACATGGGTCAGGCTAGGGCAGCCGATACCCCGCGTACAGTCGTTTTCGCGGACTCGCCAGTCGGACGCGCCGGGGCGGCTTGTTGGCTCGCACGAAGTCGATAGGATCAGACTGCGCGCCTTTCGGCACTCTGCCATGCGAAATTCGCTTCCCCTCTACCTGGCGTCGATGGCTCTCGGCGCGCTCGCCGCGTGCGGCGACACTGCGGATCCTGCGCCGACAGGGCCGAGACCCGTGAGCGATGCGCGGCTGCCGCAGTCCGAGGTCGAGAAGCTGCGCGAGCTGGGCTACTCGGACTTCTCGCTCGAGGAGGCGGACGCGAACCAGTCGGGAGTCGTGCTGTACGACGCAGATCGCAGCCAGCCGGGCTACAACCTCGTGAGCCTCGGCAAGCGCGCGGAGGCCATCCTGGTCGACGCGCAGGGCAAGCTCGTGCACAGCTGGCGCGACGCGGACGGACGGAACTGGGATCACGTCGAGCTCTGTGACGACGGCGATCTGCTCGTGGTGGGCTCGAGCAAGGGACAGCGCAAGCAGGCGGCTGCGGCTTGCGAGGACCACTACCTCGCTCGCTACGCGTGGGATGGCAGCCTGCGCTGGAAGAGCGCCCAGAGCGCGCACCACGATGTGCAGTTCACGCCGCGCGGCCAGCTGGTCACGCTCACGGCCATCCAACGCCACCTGCCGAGGCACGACAGCAAGCACGACGTGATCGACAATGCGATCGAGCTCTACGACGACGCGGGCCGCCGCCTGCGGTCGATCTCGCTGTACCACCTGCTCGCCAAGGCTCCCCAGCCGCTCGAGTTCCTGCAGGTCAAGCCCAACCCGGATCCGCGCTTCCCGATCGTCGACCTGATCCACGCCAATTCCGTCGAGTGGATGAGCCGCACGGAGCTCTACGGGAAGCACCCGATCTTCGCGCCCCAAAATGTCCTCGTCTGCATGCGCCACCAGGACGCCATCGTCGTCGTCGATGTCGAGGCGGAGAAGATCGTGTGGAGCTGGGGCCGCGGCGAGATCTCCGGCGCGCACGACGCGCGCGTGCTCGACGGCGGCCGCATCCTCGTGTACGACAACGGGCTCGAGCGCGGCTGGTCGCGCGTGATCGAGGTCGATCCGTGGACCGGCAAGATCGTGTGGGAATACCGGGCGCCGGATCCCAAGTCGTTCTTCTCCTCCGGGCAGGGCTCCAGCCAGCGGCTCGCCAATGGCAACACGCTGGTCGCCAACTCGCTCTCGGGACAGGCGTTCGAGGTGACGACGGCGGGTGAGCGCGTGTGGGAGTACCTCGTCCCCCATTTTGACGACAAGGGACGCCGCGCGACGATGTATCGCATCCGTCGCTACGCGCCCGAGTACGTCGAGCGATTCCTCGCGCAGTCGCGCTAGCGCGTCGCGGGCTCGATCGGCTCGAGCACCACGACCTCGCTCACAAGGTGCGGGGGCCACCACTCGAGCACGTTGCGCACGCCGGGGATGCGCCGCACGATGCGGTAGTTCTCGAGAATCGCCGCCTTGACGCCCGAGCCGCGATCGCCGAAGTCGTAGCGCGTGCGGGGCGTGTCGAGCTCGCGCGCGAGAATGCGCGCGTAGCTGCGCGCGCGAATGCGCTCGATCGTGTCCGCCAGCGCCGTGCGCGTGATCTCGGTCTGGTTGGAGCCGACATGCAGCGATACTGGAGCGGAGCGGTCGCGCATGAGCACGCCTTCCCGCAAGTAGATCCAGCTTCCGGCGTCGAGCAGCACCTGTTCCACGGGGAGCCCCTCGAACTCACGTTCGATCGCGGCGACATAGCGCGGGAAGTCGCCCGACAAGACGTTCTTGGGCGCGCGGTAGAGCTGCAGGGCGCCGACGGCCGCGACAGGAATCCCGACCTGCGCGCCGAGCAGCACGAGGCGCCTCCACGCCGGTTCCGCCGCGTCGCCGTCGCGCCATGCGAGCGCGAACGCCGCCAGCGACCATGTCGAGAGCAGCAAGGCCCCCGGGCCGATGTGATTCGAGACCACCGCCACGCCGCTGGTGTAGATCTCGGCGCCGAACAGTCCAAGCGACATCAGCCATGGCCACAGCAGCCTGCGCGCCTGCGGCCTCAGCACGAGCGCGACGCCGCCCGCGAGGCCCAGCGCCAAGTAGCCGGCGGCCGCGAACCCGTGCTCGAGCACGCGCTCATAGGAGACGTTCTTCAGGCTGAGCGAGACGAATGTCCATTCGAGATAGGGGTCGCCCCACGCCCACCAGCTGGCCCCGACGACGAGGCCGGCCAGCGCGCCCGCGCAGAGCCCGTACGCGACCACGAGAGACCACCGCAGGCGCCGCTCGAAGAGAAAGTGTGCCGCGAAGAGACCGGCCCAGATGAGCGCGCTCTGCTTGACCGAGAAGCCGACGACCGGCAGCAGGACCATCGCAAGCGCATGCCAGCGCCGCGGCGCGTGCGCGTTCTCGACGAGCAGCCACAGCCCACAGACCGAGAGCAGCAGCACGAGCCCGTCGTTGTGGAGCGCGTGCGTGTACAGGTTGAAGCGGCCGTCGGTGGCGACCAGCACGAGGAACGCGGCCGCGAGGATGCTCCACGGCCACATGGGCGAATGCGCCGCCGGGCCGCTCGCGCGCAGGATCGAGCGCATCGCGGCCGTCGCCACGACCACCGCGCCGAGCACGTAGCTGAACTGCACACAGCGCAGGAGCGGAATCGAGGTCCCGTCGCCGAGCAGGCTCGCGATCGAATAGGTCAGGACCTGCGTCCCGCAGGAATAGGGAAACGAGTTGTTGTCGGGGAGCGGCGTGTAGAGCGGTTCGCCGAGCCTCAGCTTGATCAGGTCGGTGACGAAGGGGCTCTCCGAGAACCCGAGCAGGTCCACGGGCAGCAGCAAATAGGGGCGCAGGTGGAACAGGTCGCACAAGGCGAGCGCCGCGACCAAGCCCGCCGCAGCCGCGACTGCCAGCAGGCCGATGGGCACACCGTTCTCACCGCGACGCGACGCAAAGAAGGCGAGCCCTGAGCCGAGTGCGAGCAGGCCCAGTCCTGTGGCGCCGAGCGTCGCGCCCGAGGTGCCGTGGTGCGCACCGTACAACGCGAGGAATCCGCCGACCGCCACGAAAGCCACGACCGCGGCCAGCGCGAGCTGTCCACGCGGCCCGATGGCGCGACCCGCGCTCTCCCTTCCCTCGCTGCGCATGGCTCGAGAGTACGCCACCACCGCGGGTGAATTGAAGGGGGGAAGCGGGAGCGATGCCGCGATGGACGTGCCTTCCGGTCGGCGACTCGCGCGCCGCGGGGCCACGAGCTTCGCAAGGCCCTCCATCCTCGTCAGGAATCCCGGATCCACCGCCTCCGTGCCGATCCTTGTGGCCCTCTGGACCGTTGGATGGCCGCTGCGCCTCGAACTCGCGCCTTGTCGGGCACCGTGAACGTCGCTCGCGTCCCCGACGCCCCCTCTGCGCACGCTCCAGCTTGTCGCGTCGGCCCGTCCCCCGTCGCAAATCGCTCGAGCTCGGCGGTCGCTGGTCGAGCACGCGAGATTCCTCTGGCGCAGGAGCGACCGTGATGGGTGAGAGGAACGGTGGCGGACTCATGGGGCGGGTTGACGATCGCTGCCAACGCGTCGGCTGGCCTCGCGTGTCGCGCGGGCGCGGCGCCTGGCGCTGGACCGATACAGAGCGCTCCCGTTCGCGGCGGAGGCCGCGGCGCGGCGACCGTCGTGGATGCAGCAGCAGGCAGTCGTGCAGGTCGAAGGGCGTGGCGCAGCCTTGGGGTGCGACCCTGCTGTCGCTCATCACGGAGGGCGCGCCGTGAGGCGGCGGCGTGGCTGCACAGACATGTCCTGCCAGTGGGACGCGACGCTTGCGTGAGGGAGCGGACGCTCGCCATCGCCTGCGATGCGCTGCAGGGCGCGTCGCTGGCAATCGAGCTCGCGGAGTGCCTCGCGGCGCGTCAGGGCCCATGGATCGCGCTGGGCGAGAGCCCTCGACTGGACGAGGCGACGAGCGATGCGACGAGCTCCCGAGCGACGCTCCCGGTCTCGGCGAGCGACTCGGCGCCCGCCACGCGTCACCGGATCGCTGGCAAGGAGGGCGCGCCCGGGGCCGAGGGGCGGATTTCTCGCAAAAAGGCGCCTGGAAGACTGCACATGGCTTGTCCGGAGAGGCGTGAGGAGCGCCGCTCGCGCGCCCGACCCGAGCCTCCAACCAGCCACGAAAGGACGTTTACCGTGATCCGCGCGCTCAAGACCCTTGCCACCTGCCTGCTCGCCGCCATCGCTGGCGTCGCCAGCTCGCCGCTGGCCGCGGCCCAGACCCCCTATCCCACGACAAGCCAGTTCTCCATCACGCGGGTCGAGCGCGAAGTGCTGGTGTTCCACAACGACCTGCTGCAAGGGCCCACGGAGGCGCAGCCGTACTTCAATGCCTTCGCACGCTTCGATTCCGCCACGCCGGCCCACACTCACCTTGGTCCCGTCTACAACCGCGTCCATGTCGTGCGCGGCACATCGGCCACGCGCGCGCGCCGCGTCTCGAAGCTGCGCGAGATCACGAGCCACCCGACGACGAAGGCCGTGGACCTGCTCTTCATCACGCACGAGCTCGGCAAGAGCTACGTTGCGTTCGCCGACCAGCGGGCGCACATCATGATCGTGCGGAGCGACCTCAAGGACGGGTTGACCTACGAGCAGAGGTCCAAGCTGCGCGTGGTCTACTCGACTAACTCGTGGGGCTCGGTCAATGCGATCCACTGGCTCGACGCGGGGTTCAAGACGACGTGCTGCCCGCTCTAGATCTGCGCGGACACCGCCACGAGCTGCGAGCCCTTCCTCCGCGCCTGGGCCAGCGGCTTCGCTCTCGACACGGCCATCAGCCGGGCCAACGACGCCAACCCCCTGCTCCTGCGGGACAACGCGGCCAAGGTGCTGCTCCGCTCCTACAACGACTCGACCATGGCCAACCTCCTGTTCGCTTGGACGGAGGTCGACAGCACGCTCAGGCCCTTCGAATACAACGCCGACGCCTTGCGGCTCACCATCCACCGGATGATCCACTTCCGCTAGCGAGTGCTCGCCGGAGGCGACTTCCCGATTCAGGCGCTCGTGCTCGCCTCCTATCGCCACGACGACAGCAGCCAGACCGCGTAAGCCAATTCGACCCGCGCCATGCCGCCATGAGCGAGTTCGAGCGCCAGTTCTCCACGCAACAGGATCGGATCGAGATCGGCGCGTGACGCAGCAGTGCGGCCATCGCCGCAGAGAGCCCCGAAGATCGCGCGCTCATCGGTAAGCACACCCGGACAGACGCCGAGCGACGGGCGGCTCACTGCCCGACGGCGCGGCTCACGGAACGCCACCGGGCGCAGCATCCATGAAGAGCAGCAGGCCGCTGCCGCCAGCGACCTGCTGCCCTCCATCCGCGCGATGAGTCGTCGCTGCGTGCGATGCCGTCTGTTAAAGGCCAAACGAGATGCCAGCGCGGACAACCCAGATGCTCTCGAGCTCCACTTCGTCGTCCGGGTCGGAGTCAGCGGTGACACCGCTGGCATCGAAGGTCTTGCCGAAGCTGTTGTAGAGTCCTTCGAGGCGGAGGGTCATGTTGGGGCTCATGGCCCACTCCGAACCTCCACCCACGGCAAATCCGAACTGATCGAGACTCAGCGAACCATTTCCATCGCCGTCATCCTTGACGTTGTAGTCGCCGGCCACATAGGCCAGACCGGCGGTGCCGTAGAAGAGGAAGTCGTTGGCGACCACGCCGCCGCGCACGCGAGCGCTGCCGAGGAAGTCCAGCTTCGCGTTGGACTCCTCGGAACCGTCCTCAGGCTCGAACGAAGACTCCTCGAGGTCCGCCCACGCAATGTCGGCCTCGAAGCCGAGCACGTACTGCTCCATGCGGTAGTTCCACCCGAAGAACCTCCGAGCGCCGCGCCTTCGCTGTCGAGGTTGCTCAGCACGATGTGGAAGTCCGGCGGAATCTCGTTCAGGTCGCTGCTGTCGTAGATGCCGTCGTAGCTGGAGCCGGCGAGTCCGACGGTAGCGCCCGCATAGAAGCCCGACCAACGGTCGAGCACGGGGCCTTGGACGACGGGCGTGAGTCCGGTCCACGCAAGAGCGACGGGCGCAACGGGCTCGAGCTTGGACTCAGGCTCCGCGAGAGCGGCGGCAAGCGGCTGAAGCGAGCCCTTCAGGGTCGTACCCAGGGAATCCTCCGCGCGGGGGTCCGGACTTGCGCCCGTGGCTCCCGCGGTAGAACCGAGCATCAGAACTGCGAGCCAGTGCATTCGATGGAGCATGGTGACGGGTGGAGTTAGATGTCGATTTCGTCTCAATAGATCGAACACCGGTGTGTCAGCGATTTTCCCGCCCCATCGTCAAGCGGCCCGACTGGACCCGGGCACTTGAGTCCCTTGGACGATTCCTGCGGTCTGGGATCTCCGAGCCAATCCCGTGCGCAGTGGCCGCTCCGCAGGAGTCCGTCTACGGACATGGCCGTCCTGTGCATGAAAGCAGTCAGAGCTACCGGACCATTCCGCAGTTCATGACGTCCGCGCGGTGCTGTGCAGCGTTGATGACTGGGCTGAAGGCGGCATGTCGAGCGCGGCGCCGAAGGTTGGAGATAGGGCCTGCTGTTCTATGGCCTGTGCGGGCCGAAAGCGGCGGCCCGGGCGCCGGGCAACACGAGCACTCTGTGCGTCCGCTCTCCGCTCCGGCGAACAGTCGTGACCAGCTCCGGCGGAGCGGCGGGCATCTGCACGGGCGCGCTCACGCTCGACTTCCAGAGCTACCTCGCGGCGCACCCCACGGCGCTCGGCAGGCCCTTCCAACCGGGCACGATCGTCAACCTGCAGGCTTGGTTCCGCGATCCCGCGGCAGCGGACACGACGAATCTCTCGAACGCGCTGCAGTTCAAGACGTGCCCGTAGGATCGCGAGCGACGCGCGGGCTTCAGCGGACGCTGAGATGCACGCGGATGTCGTGCTGGGCGAGCTCCTCGAAGTAGCGCAGCGCGGGGACGCTGACTTCCAGCGGGCGGGCGCCGGGGGCGACGAGACGGCGGGCTTGGAGGTGCGCGACGAGGGCCGCGGGGAAGGCGGTGGCGCGCTCCATCGCGGTGAAGCCAGTCTTGGGGTCGTGGCGGTCGAGGAGGTCGTATTGCAGCTCGAGCGGGCGGCCCGCGTGCGTGCCGCGCACGGAGACGCGCAGCAGCACGACGTCGCGCACGTCAGGGAAGGCGAGACGTTGCTCGAAGAGTTCCTGCGTGAGACGCAGCGGCTCGAGTGCGGTGCCGTCGCGCGCGGCGAGGTGCTCGTCCATGAAGCCGAGCTCGAACAGAGTGCGGATCTGCGCCCAGTGACCGGGGTAGCGGATCGTCTTGTAGTCGAAGGTCTCGAGCACGGCCTTCCACGTCTGGGGGCAGGTGCTCGTGCCGCCGCTCGTCACGCAGGCTTCGAGCGGGCCGAGCTCTGACGAAGTGAACGACTCGAGCTCGGTCAGGGTCGGAACGCTCACGAGCTTGCCGTCGCGCAGGAACTCGGCCTCGCCGCGGTACTCGTTCCACAGGCCACGGAAGTTGAAGACGAGCTTGTAGCCGAGCGGGCCAACCGGTTGCTCGGGCAGGCCGCCGCAGCGCACGTGGACGTGGCGGGCGCGATCCATCGAGGCGATGCCGTGCGCGGCGAGGTGATTTCCGAGGCCGGGCGCGAGGCCGCAGTCGGGCACGATGCTCACGCCCGCCTTCCTCGCGCGCGCGTGCAGCGCGAGCTCCTCGCGCGTGACAGCCGTATTGCCACCGAGGTCGAGGAACGACACGCCGCTCTCGATCGACCACGCGGCGAGCTGCGCGTTGAAGCGGTAAGGAACGGCCGAAAGCGCGACCTCCGCGTCAGCGAGCGCAGTGCGCACCTCCGCGCGGCGAACCACGTCGCAGCGCGCGGCCTCGAGTCGGCACTTCGAGCGCGGCAAGAGCTTGCGCAGTCGCGCCACTGCGCGCCGGGCGAGCCGCTCGTCGCTGTCGACGATGCGCACTTGTTCCGCCGCGCCGTTCTTCGCGAGATCATAAGCGAGCGCGGCGCCCTGCCGTCCTGCTCCCAGTACCGTGTAGCGGTGACCCATGAGCCTCACTATCGGCATCTGGCGGCCGCTCGGCCAGTCCTCTACGCTGCCTGACCCTTCCGCGCTGCGGAGGGCCCGAATGGGCGGGCCCTCGCGCCGCGCAAGCCCGCGAGGAACGACATGTCGGAACAGCACATCACGCCGCGCGCGAAGGACTACGCGCAGTGGTACCAAGACGTCATCGCCGCCGCGCAGCTCGCCGAGCCCGCCAATGTGGTCCGCGGCTGCATGGTCGTGCGGCCGCACGGCTGGGCGATCTGGGAGAAGCTTCAGGCCGAACTCGACCGGCGCTTCAAGGAGACCGGCCACCAGAACGCGGCCTTCCCGCTGCTGATCCCGCTCTCATTCCTGCAGAAGGAAGCACAGCACGCCACGGGCTTTGCCATGGAGTGCGCGGTGGTCACCCATGCGGGCCTGCGCAACGTCGACGGCAAGATCGAGCTCAAGGGCGAGCTCGAGGAGCCCTACGTCGTGCGTCCGACGAGCGAGACGATCATCGGCCACTTCTTCTCGAAGTGGATCGACAGCTATCGCGACCTCCCGATGCTGCTGAACCAGTGGTGCAACGTCATGCGATGGGAGCTGCGCACGCGGCTTTTCCTGCGCACGGGCGAGTTCTGGTGGCAGGAAGGCCACACCGCGCACGCGTCGCACCAAGAGGCGATGGAAGAAGTGATGCGCATGCTCGACGTGTATCGCGAGGTCTACCACGACGTGCTCGCGGTGCCCGTGATCCGCGGCCGCAAGACTGCGAACGAGCGCTTCGCGGGCGCGCTGGAGACTTTCTGCGTCGAGGCGATGATGCAGGACGGCAAGTCGCTGCAGGGCGCGACGAGCCATGACCTCGGCCAGAACTTCGGGCGTGCCTTCAACGTGACCTTCCAGAACAAGGAAGGCATGCGTGACTTCGTGTGGCAGACCTCGTGGGGCTCCTCCACACGCATGATCGGCGCGCTGATCATGGCGCACTCCGACGACGGTGGTCTCGTGCTGCCGCCGAAGCTGGCGCCGATCCACGTTGCGATCGTGCCGATCTGGAAGAGCGACGCCGAGAAGGCGCAGGTGCTCGAGGCGAGCGACAAGCTCGCGCGCGAGCTGCGCGCCGACGGGCTGACGGTCAAGCTCGATGACCGCGACGCGATGCGTCCCGGCGAGAAGTACTACGAGTGGGAGCGCAAGGGCGTGCCCGTGCGCCTCGAGGTCGGACCGCGCGACGTCGCGAGCTCGACGGCGATGGCCAAGACGCGCATCTCCGACGCGAAAGACAAGGTCAAGGTGCCCTTCGAGGACATCGGCGTGCACGTCGGAAAGCTGCTCGATGACATGCAGCGCCAGCTCTTCCAGCGCGCGCTCGCGTTCCGCCAGTCGAACATGACCAAGGTCGACTCGTGGAGCGACTTCGAGGCCGTCTTCGCGGACCAAGGCTCCAAGTTCGTGCTCGCCCACTGGGACGGCGCGACGGAGACCGAGCTCGCGATCAAGGAGGCCACCAAGGCGACGATCCGCTGCATCCCGCTGCCGGACCAAGGCCTCGACGATGGCGCCGGTACGTGCGTCAAGACCGGCAAGCCCAGCGCGCAGCGCGTGCTGTTCGCCAAGAACTACTAGGCGCTCCGCAACACGTCTCGAGGCCGTGCGGCGCGTCGGCGTCGCACGGCCTCGCGCTTGTCTGGACCTAGAGCCACCATGCGAAGAGGTGCGAGAGCTCCTCGCGCAGGCGCGCGTGCCACGAACGCCTGCGCCACGTGGCGAGCTCGATGCGATCGCAGCTCACGAGGTCGTGCTCGAACTGTACTTCGACTGTTCCGGCGAACTCCTCGTCGAGCACCTGCACTCCAGCCTCCAGATTGTGGTGGAACGAGCGCTGGTCGAGGTTGAAGGAACCAACGGTCGCCCACGCTCCGTCGATCACAGCAGCCTTCGCGTGCATCATCCGGTCACGGTACTCGTGGATCTCGACTCCCGCCGCGAGCAGCTCGTCGTACACGTAGCGACTCGCGTGATAGACGATGCGTACGTCCGAGTCCTGTGGGACGAGCACCTGCACGCGCACGCCGCGTCGGGCTGCGCTGGCGAGCTTCCGGCGCAAGCCTGCGTCCGGCAGGAAATACGCGTTCGCGATGCGAATGCGCGCGCGTGCCGCGTCAATGGCGCTGTCGTAGGCCTCGCGCATGAACGTGCGGCGGACACGCCGGAACTTCTCGTGCTTGGCGTCCCACTCGACGTTGGCGCACACCTCGAGCATCACGGGCTCGAGTCCGCAAGTCGAGGTCCGCACGCCCGCCATGGGCACGGCCCCGCTGCGATTCCATGCGCCCGTGAAGGCGTTTTGCAGCGCGATGGCGGCGGGCCCCTCGACGCGCACCTGCAGGTCATGCCAGCCCGGCACGCGCTCGCCATTCACGACGTGGTCGGTGTAGTCATCGCCGATGTTCATGCCACCCGTGAAGGCGATGGCGCTGTCGACGACGAGGATCTTCTGGTGGTTGCGCCGATGAAAGCCCCAGAAGTCGGGCGAGAAGGGTGACGCAGGGCGAGGCTTGCGGCCGCGCGCGATCTCGTAGCGAGCGTGGAGCTCCTGCAGCTTCTTGAGCAGCCGACGGCGCGCGGGGCGGACCGGGTGGTAGATGTGCACACGCACCCCATCGTGAGCGAGTTCGTCGAGGAACTCCTCCCCCACCGAATCGTAGGAGCCGACCGCATCGAACATGAGCCGCACGTCGAGTCCCGCGCGTGCCCGCTCCCGCAGCGCATCGCCGAAGCGTCGCCCCGTCGCGTCCGAGTGCAGGATGTAGGTCGTGAGGAAGACGCTGCGACGCGCCCCGGCGATGGTCGCAAGCATGCTCGCGTAGGCGTGCTCCCCGCCGACGAGCAGCTCGACCCGATTCCCGCCGCACAGGCGCTCGGGGTGGCGAACGTAGGTCTTGGCGGGAGCACTGGAATGCACGACGTTCTCGGCTTACCCGATCCGTCCGCCGCCCTCAAGGCATACTTCTCGACCCATGATCACCGTCCGCAAATCCGCCGAGCGTGGAGCTGCCAACTACGGCTGGCTCGACACGCGCTACACCTTCTCGTTCGCAGACTACTACGACCCCGCGCACATGGGCTTCCGGGCCCTGCGCGTGATCAACGAGGACGTGGTCGCGCCCGGCGCAGGCTTCCCCACGCACGGGCATCGCGACATGGAGATCGTGACCTACGTGCTCGCGGGCGCGATCGAGCACAAGGACAGCCTCGGCACCGGCGCGATTCTCAAGCCGGGCGAGCTGCAGCGCATGAGCGCCGGCCGCGGCGTGCAGCACAGCGAGTTCAATCCGTCGCGCAGCGAGCCGCTGCACCTGCTGCAGATCTGGCTCTTGCCCGAGAAGAGCGGCCTCACCCCTGAGTACGAGCAAAAGGCTTTTGCGGAAACGGGGCGGCACAACAAGCTCGGGCTGCTCGCGACCCGCGGTGCGCGCGACGGCGCCCTCGGCATCCATCAGGACGTCGCCATCTACGGCACGCTGCTCGACAAGGACGCGCAGGTGACGCACGAGCTCGCCAAGGGCCGTCATGCGTGGCTCCAGCTCGCGCGCGGCAAGGTGAAGCTCAACGGCGTCGAGCTCGCGGCAGGCGACGGGGCTGCCGTGAGCGCCGAGTCGAAGCTCGATATCGCGGCCGGCGAGGCGGCCGAGTTCCTGCTGTTCGACCTCGCCTGAGACGGGCGGCGCCGGTCAGGAGCCCGCGTCGGGCCTCACCACGCGGATGCGGTCTCCAACCCGCATCGTCCCGTCGTGCTCGACGTTGCAGAGCACGCCACGGCCGCGCTTGCCCGTGCGGAAGGCGCGCGCGATGCGGCGAGTGTGCAGCTCGCCGAAGCGCGCGATGAAGCTCTTGCAGGGCCTGTGCGGATAGGCCGTCACCCGCAGCACCGCCGTCCCGATCTCGAGCAGGGTTCCGGGCGGCAGATTGGCCTCGGACAGGTCGAGGTCGACCTGCAGGTTGTCGCCGGTGAGCGGGCTGCGGCTCTCGTCCCCGTCCGCGACGGACCGCGCAACGTGGATGTTGATCAGCGAGACCTCGCTCTCGGGCGCGCTGTGAACGTGGACCGGCCAGCTGTCGCCGCTCACGCCCTGCCCCGCGCGCACCTCGAGCGCATCCGGAGTCGCGCGCTCACCCGGACCCGTGCGAACCACGCAGCGCAGGACGCGTCCATCGTCCCGCGGCGAGCGCGGCAAGGCGTCGTACCAGGCATCGAGTTCGAGGTGCGGATCGAGCATCGGGTCGCGAGCATAGCGCCGCCCCGAAAGCGCGCTCTCGCATCGACCGCGCGTCGTGCGCTAGAGTCTCGGCGCCCCGCATGCGCGTCACAGTCCTGATCGACCAGTGGTCGGAGAAGTCCGAGGACCACGACCCCGTCGCCGACCAGGTGACCGCCGCCCTGACCGAGGGCGAGCACGAGGTGTCGTACGTCGGCGTGCACGGTGATCTGCGCGCGCTGATCGACGACCTCGAGCGCTTGAAGCCGGAGCTGGTCTTCAATCTCAGCGAGAGCTTCCGCGACCACCTGTTCGGCGCGGTGGGCATCGTCGGCGTGCTCGACCTGCTCGGCATCAAGTACAGCGGCGGCGGCCCCGGCGAGTTCTACATGCAGCAGGACAAGGCGCTGACAAAGAAGCTCCTTGCCTTCGACAAGATCAAGTACCCGGAGTTCGCGGTGTTCTCGCAGGACTCTGACTTCGAGACCGGCGGCAACCTGCGCATGCCGCTGTTCGTGAAGCCGCTGCGACAGGACTCCTCGATCGGCATCGGCAAGGACGCGCTCGTGGACAACTTCCGCGACATGATGAAGCGCATCCTCTCGATCCACGACAAGATCAACGACGCGGCGCTGGTCGAGGAATACATCGACGGGCGCGAGATCTATGTCGGCGTGCTCGGCAATTCGATGCCGACGGCGCTGCCGCCGATCGAGATCGACTTCTCAGGCCTGCCGGAGGGTGCGCCGAAGATCATGTCGAGCCGCGCGAAGTGGAATACGCGCAGCGCCGAATACAAGGGCACCAAGGCGGTGCTCGCGGACCTGCCCGACGAGCTCAAGGCACGCCTGCAGAAGGTCGCCCTCGACGCCTACCGCGCCCTGCGCGTGCGCGACTACGGCCGCGTCGACATGCGCCTCACGCCCTCGGGCGACATCTACGTGCTCGAGGTCAACGCCAGCTGCTACCTCGAGAAGGACAGCGAGTTCGCCACCTCCGCCCGCGTGGCCGGGATGAGCTACGTCCAGCTCATCAACGAGATCGTCGACCTCGCCGTCGAGCGCCACGGCATCCGCTGAGCCAGCGCCTCCCGGCCGGCTTCAGGGCAGGTAGCTGCCTTGGTGGACGTGGTTCATGCCGAGCGCGGCGACGAAAGTGGTGAGGGCGAGGGTGGCTTCGCGCTCGCGGGCGGGGTCGAGGACGAGACCGAGGTCGTCGGAGCGCTGGGCGAGATGGCGCACGAGGGCGCGGGTGCGCTCGGGGAAGTGGCCGGTCCAGCGATAGACGTAGGCCATCAGCTCGCGCTCGAGGGAGCGCACGAGCTTCGACGCGCTCTGGCCCTCGCGGCCAGCCTCGGGCGCGAGCTCCTCAAAGATCGAGCGCAGGGCGCCGTCGAGCCCGTGCGGGAACTCGCTCTCGGGCTGGGCCATGTGGCCGTAGTACTCCTCGAGCGAGTAGCCGAGCTCGCCGACGTCCTCCTCGGTGGTCGCCTCGACGACCAGCGGCTCGCGCGTGCGCAGCTCCCCCATCACGCGCTCGCAGTACTCGAGCTTGGCGAGCGCCTGCGGCTGGTCGGAGTACTCGTCGCGCCAGTCGTGGCCGGGCAGCATCCAGACGGCGAACGACTCGGCCCAGTCTTCGTCAGGGTGCTTCTGCGCGTACCAGCCGGGTAGGTGCCGCACGTAGCGGCGGCTGAAGGGCGACGGCCGGTAGTCCTCGAGATAGGGCTGCGTGATCGGGCCGAAGAGCCGCACCCACTCGCCGTCGTCGTAGAGCTTGAAGGCGTAGTTGATCACGTGCCCCAGCTCGTGGCGCAGGTAGCGCAGCACGTCCTGCTTGCCGTTGCCCTCGAGCATCAGGCCCTGCTTGGCGTGCAGGTCCTTGAGCGGATCCTCGGCGAGATAGAACGGGATCGCGATCGCGATCGTGCCCGTGACGACGCCCCACTCCGTCGAGAGATACAGGCGCGGCCGCACCTTCAGGCCGAGCACCTCGACCTCGCGCTGGAACTCGGCCACGACCGGCTCGAGCGGCGTCCCCTCGATCTTGAGCCCCAGATCGCGGATCGGCCGGTTCGACCAGTTGTGCTCGCGGAAGCGGTCGTCGCTCGCCATCGTGCGTCAGGCGAGCTCGCGCAGCTGCGTGAGCACGCGGCGCGCGGCGCCGGAGTCGAGAGCCTCGGTCGCGGCCGACACGCCATCGGCCAACGTGGGTGCACGACCGGCCGCCTTGAGCACCAGCGCCGCTGCGAGCAGCGCGGCGCAGCGCGCGGGGCCGAGCTCGCCCGCGAGCACCTGCGAGGTCAGGTCGCCGCTCGCCGCGACCATGGTCTTGTTGTCGCCGGTGCCGTAGCCCTCGTCGGGCGGCCCGAACATCGGCAGCTCGGGCTCACTTTCGCAGTTCAGGCCGAGGTCCGCGGGCTCGATCGTCAGCGGGACCTGGAAGCCCTCCGCGAGTTCGATGCCGCGCGTCTTGCGCCGCACGGACGGCACCACGCCGCCCTCGGGTCCCTGCACGGCGAGTGCGCGCGGGTGGCCGAGCGCAGCGAGCACCTCGACCGCCGTGCCGAGCACCGGGCCCTGCTGGGCGCCGATGACGATCGAGCACCCGGGCGGGGCGATGAGCTTCTCGACCGTCGCGAGCGGGGTGCGCACGCCGATTTCCGCTCGCACGCGCCGCAGCCCCATCAGCCCCGGCAGGAGCCCCGAGGCCGAGACGGCCGCGAAGCGCGTCTTCTCGACCCACGACTGTGCCTCGGCGGCGTCCCACGTCATCTCGACGCCGAGGTGCTCGAGCACGCTCGCGCCGGTGAGGCCGCGCTTGGGCGGGACGCAGCGATCGGTCACGAGCAACACGTTCGCGCCCACGGCGGCGGCGATCAGGCAGCCGGCGACGTCGAGCGGCGGGAACGAGTCGGAGCCATCGAGGGGCGCCGACACGCACACGAGGTCTTCCATGCCGATGCAGGGCAGTGTGGCGTGGTCGCGGGCCGCCTTGGCAAAGGCCGCGAGCTCCTCGACCGTGACGCCCTTCCAGCGCAGGGCGATCAGGAAGGCGCCGACCTGAATCTCGCTCTGGGTGCCCGAAACGATCAATTCGAAGGCCCGGTAGGCCTCGTCCCGCGTCAGGTTGCGGCCGTCGCGCTTGGCGGAGCCGAGCAGACGCAGGAGATCGCGGAGGAGCATGGGCAGAATCTAGATTCGGGTAGGTGCTGGCACCGTACCGGCGCATCCGGCCCGCGGCACGGACCGCTGGTACCCTAGCAGGAGGGGCGCAGCCGGCAAGGGGGCCAAGGGCCTAACAGGAGCGCTCCCAGACGCCGTTAGGCGGACGTCGGGGGCAGCTTATGGAATTCGACGCAAGAGCCTGTACCACAAAGACTTGCGGCATGGGCTCGATGTGGATAAGCGGTGGGTAGCCGCGGGGCAATCGGTGGGCAGCCCGCCCCCGAGCGGGACTCAACCGTCCTTGGGCTTCTCGGCCGGCTTGTCCTCGGGCTTGTCCTCGGGCTTGGGGGACTCCTCGGGCTTGTCACCCGGCGTCTCTTTGGCGCCCTCGTCGGGCTTCTCTTCGCTCTCGCCCTTGTCCTGCCGGGCCCCGGGCGCGAGTTGGTCGCTCGGGCGCGGGCGGATGTGGGCGTAGAAGAGCTCCGCGGACTTGTCGTAGGCGATCTTGCCCTCGATGACCGTGTACTGGACCAGCGACTGGTAGTGCATCACGTCGCCGTCGAGCACGAGCAGGTCGCAGTCCTTGCCCTTCTCGAGGCTGCCGACCTTGTGGGACACGCCGAGCAGGCGCGCCGGCACGATCGTGATCGACTCGAGCGCCGCCTGATCCGTGAGGCCGCCGCGCACCGCGAAGCCCGCCTCGATCGGCAGGTGCAGGATGTCGCGACCAGCGATGCCGCCGAGGTCGACGCCGGTGGCCGAGGGGATCACGCACACCTGCACGCCGGAGCGGTGCAGGATGGCCGCGTTCTCGATGCTCGAGCCGCCGTCGCGGACGAGCTGCTCTTCCTTGTCACGGCGGTCGCGCGGCGTGATGACCGCGTAGGCGCCGGCGCGGCCGAGTTCGTCCGCCACCGTCCAGCCCTCGACGCAGCCGTCGATCACCGGACGGAAGCCGAAGCGCTGGGCGAGGCGCGCGATCTCGAGCAGGTCCTCGCGGTTGGACGCGTTGAAGCGCGCCAGCACGCGGCCTTCGAGGATCGCCTTGGCGGTCGAGTCGACGCCGCTGGAGCCGGGCTCCTTCAGGTCCTTCTGCTCGCGCTTCTTCTCCTCCCAGTCGCGGTACTCGCGCAGGTAACGCGCGGCGCGATCGAATTTCTCGACCCACTCGCGCTTGCCGCTGGGGTTCGAGTTCGAGAAGGAGAGCGTCGCGAGGTAGCGCTCGCGCAGCACGACATTCTTGATATCGCGTCGCTTGAGCTTGAGCGCGGTGTTCGACTGCCCGGCCGTCGTGATGCCGCTCGCGAGCGCGAGCAGCATGCGCTGGTTGTAGGGATCGACCGAGTCCGCGAAGTCACCGGCGGCCATGCCGAACAGGCCGTTGGAGTTGATCGCGACGAGGCCGGGGTAGACGCGCTGGCCGGTGGCATCGAGCGTCTTGGCCTCGGCGGGGATCTCGACCTCGTGGCCAATGGCCTCGATCACGCCGTTCTTCGCGAGCACCGTGGCGCCGCGCAGCACGGCGCCGGTCCCGGTGTAGACGTCGCCGCCCGTGACGGCGAACCACTCGTCCTTCTTCTCGTCCTTCTTGTCCTTGGCGGCCTCGTCCTTCTTGTCGTCCTTCTTGTCACCGTCCTGCGCGAAGGCGGGCTGGGCGAGGAACGACAGGGCCGCGAGGGCCAAGGCGCCGAGGGCGCGGAAACGATTCGCGAGCTTCATTCCTTCACCTCCCCGGACACGAACTCACCGTCGAGCATGACGGCCATGACCTGCGTGCTCGGCTCGAAGGGATCGCCGTTCAGGAAGAGCAGGTTGGCGACCTTGCCCTTCTCGAGGCTGCCGAGCTGCTTCTCGAGCTTGAGCACCGCCGCGGGCTCGAGCGTGACGCCCTTGAGGGCGACGTCGCGGGCGAGACCTGCGCCGATCATCTCACCCACGTGCCGCAGCAGCGCGGCGTGGTCGCCGGCCGTGTCGTTGCGCGGCTTGAAGGCGATCTTCGCGCCGCTGGCGGAGAGCTCCGCTGCGAGGTTGCGCTGGCGCATCGTGCCGGGCACGAGCGAGATCTGCGGCTCCATCACGACGCGCACGCCGCGCTTGCCGATCTCCTCCTTGATCTCGTAGATGTCGATCTCGCGCGTCATCACCACGCGCAGCGAGAAGTCGAGCTTGCGCTCGCCGATCGCATCGACCCAGTGCGCCCAGTCCGCGGCCTGCGCGATCGAGACGAGCATGCCGAGTTCGCCGTCGCGCACCTGCAGGAACGGCTTGATCTTCGAGTCAGCCTCGGGCGGCACGAAAGCCTTGGACTTGTCATCCTTCTTCTCTTCGGGCTTGGCCTCGCCTTCCTTCTTCTCCTCTTCCTTCTTGTCGGCGGGCTTGCCCTTGGAGTCCTTGTCGAACTTCTCCTTGGCCTTGTTCACCTTCTCGTCGTGCTCGTCGACCTTCGACCACACGTCGCGGACCTGCTTCTTCGCCTGCGCGTTGGCGCGGAAGTACACCTTCAGGTAGGCGTCCTCGTCGACGAGCATCTCCGCCAGGGTCGCGCCGTGGGGACGCAGGGCCGAGGCGTGGCCGGGGAAGCCCGTGCCCGGGGGATACAGGCCGATGGTGGTCACGCCCGCCTCGAGCACCTCCTTGTAGTCGGGGTGACGCGGGAGCACTTCCGGCGTCGGCGAGGCCTCGGGGCTGAACTCCTGGCCCGAGCGGCCGTCGACACCGAGGCGCGTGTAGCACGACACGAGGCCGGGCATCACGACCCAGTCGGGACGCTCGAACACCGGGATGCCGCGCGCCACGGGCAGGTCGGCGCCGATCTCGACGATCTTGCCGTCGTCCACGAGGATCACCGCGTGCTCGATGGCCGCGCCGGAGACGGTCTCCGCTCGGCCGACCTTGATGGCGAGCAGCCCGCCGGAGGGCTCGTTCACGCCGCCGAAGGCGGGTGCGAGCGTCAGGATGGTTGTGAGGATGGTCATGACGTTCTCTTCTTCTTTCGCTCGCGCCTAGAACCGCTGACGGTCCCGGGCGCGGTCGTACTCGAGGGTGCCTTCGATCCAGACGGACTCGACGCGCGCGCGCGGATCGAGCGGATCGCCGCGCCACAGGACGATGTCCGCATGGCGGCCGGGCTGCAGGCTCCCGACCTTGTCGTCGATGCCGAAGGACTTGGCCGGGTTGACCGTGCAGCCCTTGAGCATGAGGTACGGATCGGCGCCGTAGCGCGCGCCCATGGCGCCCTGCAGGAACAGCTCTTCCTGCGGCATCACGGGCGCATCCGTGTTGAGCGTGATCAGGTGGGCACCGGCCTTGGCGTAGCGCTCGGGCGTGCCGACCCACTCGCCCTCGGACTGACGCCAGTCGAAGGTGCGGGGGCCCAAGTTGACCGGTACGCCGACGCGCGCGGCGTAGGGCGCGACCTTCCAGCCGTCGAAGCAGCCGTGGCTGAGCACCGGCCGCGTGTCGGGGTAGCGCTCGCCCCACATCTCGATCGTGGTGTGCACGGCATCGCTGCCGGCGGTGTGGATCAAGACCGGCAGGTCACCGGTGACGACGCGCTGCAGGTTCGTGAGCGAATTGTGGCGTCGGCCCTGCTCGTTGGCGGCGATCGCCATCTCGAGCGCCTGCGAAATGGTCCACGCCATGCCGGTGCGCGTGGCGCCGAGGTCGACGCGGCGCTCGGGGTTGTAGGCCTGCGCCACCTTCATGCCGCCCGGATCGCGCAGCACGCAGCTCTCGTAGCCGCCGCTGCAGCGCGTCTTGTACAGCACGCCGAAGCCCGAGTTGTTCGTGCCGCTGCCCGGGATGCCGAACAGCGTCGTCACGCCCGCGGAGCAGGCGCGCTGGATGTCACGGTTGCCCGGCACGATCGTCGGCGACGTGCGGTACTCGGGGTTCATGGAGAGCACCATGTCGTTGATGTCTCCCCAGCCGCCGGTCTGGATGTGCGAGTGCAGGTCGATCATCCCCGGCGCGGCCCACAGCTCGGGCGCGTCGATCACGTCGTAGCCCACGGGCAGCTCGACACGCGGCCCGGCGTAGTCGATGCGACCGCCGCGCACGACCACGAGCCCGGGCGCGAAGACCTCGTCGGCGTCGTTGAGCGTGAAGAGCTTGCCGCACGCGAGCGCGAAGCCCTGCTCGCCCGCCGCGAGCGGTTGAATCGCGCCGACGCCCTCCGGCGCGGACGCAGACGAGCGACGCGGGCTCGCGCAGGCGAGCGCACCGAGCGCGAGGCCGAGCAGCGTGACGTGGCTCACCATTGGCGCGGCTCCTGCGGCGCCTTGTAGGCGAGCTGGCCCTCGATGTACACGCGTCGCACCCAGCTGCGCGGGTCGGCCGGGTCCCCGGTGATGACCACGATGTCGGCGTCCTTGCCGCGCTCGAGGCTGCCGACGCGCGCCGCGATGCCGGCGACGACGGCGGGCACGATCGTGAGGCCGCGCACGGCCTGCATCTCGCTCCCGTCGAAGCCGTACTTCATCGACACGGCGGCCTGCAGCGGCAGCTCCTCGGCCGGCACGACGGGCGCGTCGGTGTTGAAGCCGATCTTGGACAGCCCGCGCTGCTGGTACTCGCCGGCGCAGGAGAGGATCGCGCCGTCGGTGTAGTGACGTCCCTCGGGCGTGTCGACCTCGCGCGGGCCGACGATCGCGGCGATGCCGAGTCGCTCGGCTTCCGGCGTGGCGAGGAAGCCGCCCCACTCGCCGTGGTCGATGAACACGTCGAGCCCGAACTCCTGCTTGAGGATGCGGATCGTCGCGTGCACCAGCTGGTACATCTGCGTGTGCGTCGAGATCTGCGCCTCGCCCGAGGCGAGCGCGCGGAAGGTCTCGTACTGCGGGTCGACGTTCGGGCGCTCGCCCTTGCCGCGCTCGTGCTCGCTCCAGCGCCGCGCGTAGCCGAGCCCGCGCCGCACGCTGGTGCGGATGTGCCAGTTCATCATCGACCGGCCCATGCCGTAAGCCCAGCGCGTCGGGTTGTCACCCTGCGCCACCTTGAGCGAGCCCGGATCGCGCAGGCGCGTCTCCTCGAACGTGTCGAGGCCGGTCTTCATGAGAATTCCCTGCCCGCCGATGTTCGTGCCGGAGCCGGGGATGTAGAGAATCGTGGTGACGCCGGCCGCGAGGCAGCGCAGCAAGTTCGGGTTGCGCGGCACGACCGAGGGCGAGACCCGCAGGCCCTCGTTGGTCTGGTAGACCATGTCGTTGATGTCCTGCGTGCCGCCGATGTGGCTGTGCAGGTCGACCATGCCGGGCATGAGCCACGCTTCGCCGAGCTCGACGCGCTCGTAGCCTTCGGGCACCGCCTCGACCGCGCTCGACACGCGCTCGATCTTGCCGTCCTTCACGAGCACCAGCGCCGCGTCGACGACTTGCTCGCCGTCCCACGACGCGACCAGCGCCTTGGCCGCCGTGAGGGCGAGACCCGGACCGCCCTTCTCGCCGGCGCGCTGCGCCCACGACGGCGACGCGACGACACCGCACGCGAGCCCGAGGGCCAGCGCGGTGCGCGCGATCGCGGTCGTGGCGCGGCGCGAGAGCATCAGAAGCGCCGGGGCTCCAGCTTCGGGTCGTACACCACGCGACCTTCGATCAGCACGAGCTCGACGTGCGAGCGCGGGTCCGAGGGATCGCCGGAGATCACGACGATGTCCGCGTCCTTGCCCTTCTCGAGGCTGCCGACGCGGTGCGCGATGCCCGCGGTGACGGCCGGCACGATCGTGTGGCCGCGCACCGCCGTCATCTGCGAATTGTCGAGGCCGTACTTCACGTTGACCGCCGACTGGAGGAACAGCTCCTCCTGCGGAATCACGGGCGCGTCCGTGTTGAAGCCCACCATCTTGTGGCCCTTCTCGACATAGCCCGCCGCGAGGCCCTGCACCTTCTCGGGGTTGCTCGAGACCCAGTCGATCATCGAGCGGCTCGGCACGTCGACGTTGCGCGGTCCGAGGATCGCGTTGACGCCCATCTGCTGCGCGAGACCGGCGTAGATGTAGCCGCCGAACTCGCCGTGATCGATGTACACGTCGACCCCGAACTCACCCTTGATCATCAGGATCGTCATCATCACGACCTGCGCGACCTGCGTGTGCGTCGACACCTGCGTGCGCTTCGCAGACAGATCACGAAACAGCTCGAGGCGCATGTCGCGCTTGGGCTTGGGACCCTGACCGGCCTCGAAGGCCTCCCAGCGCTTCGCGTAGGCGAGACCCTGGGTGAACATGTGCCGCAGGTGCCAGTTCTCCCACGTCTTGCCGACGCCGAAGAGGTAACGCTCGGGGTTGCCCCACTGCGCGACCTTGAGCGAGCCCGGATCGCGGATCACGGCCTCCTCGTACTTCGGCAGGCCAGTCTTCAGCAGGATGCCCTGCCCGCCGGCGTTGGTGCCCGAGCCGGGGATGTAGAGCACGCTCGTCACCGCGCCGCCGAGCGCGCGCTTGAACTCGCTGTTCTCGGGGATCACCGAGGCGCGCACGCGCACCTCGGGGTTGGTGACGTACACCATCTCATTGATGTCCATCGACCCGCCGACGTGGCTGTGCAGGTCGATCATGCCCGGCATGCACCACAGCGCGCCGAGATCGCGCACCGCGTAGCCGACCGGCACCGCCGCGCTCGCGCGCGGGGCGACGAGCTCGATCTTGCCGTCGCGCAGGAGGATCACGGCTTGGTCGACGACCTGCTCGCCGTCGAGCGAGGCGACCAGCGCCTTCGCCGTCAGGAGCGCGAGACCCGGACCGCCCTTGACACCCGGCTGCGGCTGCTGTGCCGACGCGACCTGCGCGCCGAACACGAGCCCCGCGAGCACCAGCATGGAACGCATCATGGGAGTGTTCTCCAGAATGGGTCCGCTCAGCGGACCTCCTCGCCGTTGACGAAGGTGCGCACCACGCGCGTCTGCGGCTCGAGCGGCGGACCGTCGAGCAAGAGCACGTCGCCATCGAGGCCGGCCGCGAGACGGCCGACACGCGAGGCGACGCCCATCATGCGCGCCACGTCGGCCGTGAGCGCGCGCAGCGCCACGTCCGGGCTCAGCCCGCGCGACACCGCGTAAGCCGCGATCACCGGCAGCTCCGCCGCGCCTTCCTCGGCCGCGCTGTGGAAGCCGATGGGCACTCCGGCGCTGGCGAGCTCGACGTAGCGGTTGCGCAGGCCGTTCAGGCCCTTGCCCTCCTCGGTCGCGAGCACCTGATGGCTGAGCAGCACGCCCGCCACGCGTCCGCGCAGCTTGTCCGCGATCTTCCAAGCATCCTCCGCGCTGACGAGCACAGGCTTGATGCCAGCCGCCTCGAAGGCCGCGACGCAGGCGAGGATCTCGTCCTCGCGATCGACGTTGACGAGGATCGCCGCCTCGCCGCGCATGGCGCGACGGAACGGATCGAGGCGCGGGTCGACGCCCGGCGAGCGCGGCTTGCCCTTGGGCTCGGCCGCCTCGACCACCTTGGCCTTGCGGAGCTCGGGCGCCTTGATCTCCGGGAGCTCCTTGCTCGTGCGCTCGAGCGCGCACTTCGCGTCGCTCGCACCGATGTCGATACGCGCCTCGAACTTGCCGCCCTTGGGCTCGCCCGAGAGGTACACGAAGCCGCGCGTGCCGAGACCGGCGACGGCGAGCCGCTTGTCCTTCCACGTGCCGCCGAGCTGTACCAGCGTGTTCGACACGCTGTCGCAGCGCAGCGCACCGCTGACCGTGTCGCCCTCGAGGCGCAGGCGCAGCGTGAACGACTCTTCCGAAGCGCCGGGGAGAGCCAGCTTGCCCGACCACATGCCCGTGACCGGGTCGGCCTCCTCCTCTTCCTTCTTGCCCTTCTTCTTGTCGTCCTTCTTGTCTCCGGACGACTCGTCCTTCTTCTCCTCGGAGGCGGCGGGCTTCTCGTCCTTCTTCTCGCCTTCTTTCTTCTCGCCTTCCTTCTTGTCGGCGTCCTTCTTGTCCGCCGGCTTGTCGTCCTTGGGAGCCTCCGCGGGCGGCGGGACCCACTTCTTCATGGCCTCCTCGTACTCGGCCCACTTCTTGGCGTAGTCGCGAGCCTTCTCGAGGGTCTCGCGCACGCGCTGGCCGCTCTTCAGACGGTTCTGATCGGTCCACTGCACGCGCAGCGCCGCCGGGTCGGCCACGATCGCGGCCTCGACGTCCAGCGCCGCCGGCTTGTAAGCGAGCATCGGCACGCCGGCCTCGTTTACGCCGCGCGGCGACATCACCACCGTGGTGACGCCCGCCTTGGCAACGCGGCGATCGGTCTCGTCGCCGCTCTCGACGATGCGCGCGAGCTTGAAGTCCGTCTGAGGCACGCGGCCGGAGCCGTCGAGCCCGAGGAACCCGAGCGCGTCGATCATGCCGGGCATGGCGACCGGAGCGCGCACGACCGTCGCACCCGGCGGGTGGCTGACGCGGCGGCCGAGCTCGGCCACGCGCCCATCGCGCAGGAGCAGCTGGCCGGGGCGCAGCACCTCGCCGTCGCCGACGTGGAGCTCCTCGACCTCGACCACGACCGCGTTCGACGCACCGTTCTTCCACGCCAGCTCGCCGCCGATCCAAGTGGCGACCACGCCGGTCGTCGCCGCGAGCGGCGCGCCGGTAAAGACGCACCCGTCGCCGCGCTTGCCGACCGTCAGGCTGCCGACCTCGGCCTCGACGCCGATGGCCTTGGCGGCACCGAGGGTGATCGCGCGCAAGGCCGCCTCGGCGGAGAGACCGCCGCGCGACGCGAGCTGCGCCGCGAAGCGCAGGTCGCCCGCGCGCAGGCCGGAGTCCGTGGCGATGGCGAGCTCGACGCCCGCCGCCGCGTACTTCGCCGCAGCGTCGTAGACAGGCCAGTTCGCTTCCTCGCCCTTGCCGAAGTCGCGGCCCGCGGTGTCGGCAGCCGCATCGACCGTGACGATCACCGGCACCTTGGCCTCGGCGACGTCCTTGGCGAGCGCCGTGGCGCCGCTCGCGCCTTCGAGCACCAAGGGCAGCTTCTCGCGCTTCGACCACTCGAGCAGCACGCGCACTTCCTCGGGGCTGTCGGCGCCCATGCGCCACGGAGTCGACGCGCTCATCAGCTCGCGCAGGACCTCGGAGGTCTGCGGACCGTAGCGCCCGTCGTCCTTCACGCGGCCCTTGGCGCGCGCGAGCAGCTCGTCGAGCGCAAGCACCGCACCCATGGCCGAGCCCGGCAGCTGCTGCTCGACGAGGCCGAGCCCGACGTCGATCGTCGCGGGCACCGGCGGTTCCCAGAAGCCCGGGACACTGCGCGCGGCGCGCGTGATCGTGCCGTGGATCGCCGCGCTCTCGTCGAGCACGCGCTCCTCGCCCTCGCCGCCGAGCTGCACCACCGCGCCCTGGCCGCCGACCAAGCGCGCGCGCGCCGGCGCGACGTAAGCCGTGGTCACGCCGCCCATCAGGTCGAGCAGGTACGCATTCGAATAGGTGTCGAAGTTGTCGATCGCGCGCACGGCCGGATCGGCGGTGCGCGGCGAGCCTTGCGCGGCCCCGTAGGCCGAACCCGCGGACACGAGACCCGGCGCGAGCACCGCGTCGGGACCGTAGTCGACGACGTGCGCGCCCGCGGGCACGGTGACGTCCTTGCCGACCGCGACGATGCGGCCGTCCTTGACCACCACGGCGCCGCCGCCGGTGATCGGGGCCGAGCCGTCGACGGTGTGGATCGTGCCCGCCTTGAGCACGACGGTGCCGCCGCCCGCGTGGGCGAGCGAGGCGAGCGCGAGGGCCGCGAGTACGGCGGCCGCGGTGCGTGCCGTCCGAATCACTTGTCGTCCTCCGCTTCGCCCTTGTCCTTCTTGGCGCGCTCTTCCTCGAGGTGCTTGGCGTGCTCCTCGGGATCTTCGCCCTCGCAGCACACGACCTTGCGCGGGTCGCCGAGCAGCGATGCGCCCATGACCTGCGTGTTGGCCGGGGCCTGACCGCCGACCAGATGCCTCACGCGCGCATCCTTCGAGCGGTCGTACACGTCGCGGCCCTCGACCACCACGCGCTCGACCCACGAGGTCACCGAGAGCGGATCGCCGGAGCACAGCACCACCGTGCCGAACTTGCCGACCTCGAGCGTGCCGAGCTGCTTGCCCAGCCCGAGGATCTCGGCCGGGATGGTCGTCACCGCGGCCACGGCCTCGGCGCGGGTCATGCCGCGACCGACGCACTGCGCGGCCTGGAACCACAGCGACTCGGTGGTCGGGTTGGCGCTCGCGAGCGCGAAGCGCACGCCGGCCTTCTTGAGCTCGCCGGGCACGAACACCTCGCGCTCCTCGCCGGTCAGCGGATCGGTCTCGACGTAGACCGAGCTGCCATCGAGGATCACGGGCACCTTCGCCGCCGCGATCGCGCCAGCCGCCTTGTAGGCCGCGGGCGAGAGCACCAGCGTGGTCTTGGCGAGGAAGCCGTTCTCCTTGGCGACCTCGAGCGCGGTGTGCACGTCCATCGGACGGCCGCAGTAGAGGAAGGCCGGCAGCTTGCCCTCGACCAGCGCGAGCAGCGGCACGAGCTTCTCGTCGATCTCGCCGCGCGGCACGAGCTCGAGGCCCGTCACCTTCCACGCCGCGCCTTCCATGGCCTTGCCCTTGGCGTTCTCGCCTTCGAGGTCGCGGCCCTGGTACAGCGCCTCGCGGCGCGCGCGGTCGTTGCCTTCCTTCTTCTCGGCGACGAGCTGCTCGAGCGAGCGGCGCAGGTCACCGAAGGCGCGGCGCAGGGTCTGGGCCTGCGTCGCCGCCGAGAAGCCCGTCTTGGGGCTGGCGGAGAGCTTCACGCCCGAGGGCGTGCGCACGATCATCTCGTCGACCGTCAGGCCGACCGGGCGCACGATCACGCCCTGACCGGCGACCACGCAGTTGTTGCCCTGCTGGATGTTGATCGTCGTCACGCCCCAGCGCAGCGAGTCCTCGAAGTAGACGCCCACCGGGTCGATCGAGTCGCGCACCGATAGGACCGGGGCGATGTCGAGGTTCTCGTTGGGGCGGTCCATGCCGCGCGCGCTGTGGGCCTCGACGTAGCCGGGGATCGCGACCAGATTCGGCGCGTCGATCACGACCGCATCCCAGGGCACCTTGACGTCCTTGCCGATGGCTGCGATGCGACCGTTCTCGATCACGATCGTGGCCTGCTCGAGCTCGGGCTGGCCGGGACCGGGCAGGACGCGACCGGCCTTGATGGCGAGCTTCCCGTCGGCGGCGGCGGCGGACGCGAGCAGGCAGACCGAGAGCGCGAAGGCCGCGGCGCGAGTGAGGGTGTGGTGGAGCTTCATGGTGGATGTGGGAGCGAGTGGGGCTACTTGTTCTGGGTACGCGGATCGAGGACGAGGCGCCCGTCGACGAGGACGCCGATGACGGCCGACGTGGCTTCGAACGGAGGTCCGCTCCAGAGCACCAAGTCAGCGTCCTTGCCGGATTCGAGGGAGCCCACGCGCTTGTCGATGCCGGCGATCCGCGCGGGGTTGATGGTCACGGCCGCGAGGGCCGCGTCGAAGGCGAGTCCGCCGCGCATCGCGTGGCCGGGCTGGTAGCACAGGCGCTCGGAGGCAGCGCGAGCACCGTGGCCGGAGAGCGCCACGGTGACGCCGCGCTCGGCGAGCACCTTGGCGGTGTCGAGCGCGAAGAACGAGCCGTCGCCGCTGCGGCCAGAGGCGCTGAAGGGCGGCAGGATCGCCGCCGTGCCGCTGCGCACGAGCAGCTCGGGCTCCTTCCACGCCTCCGCGGCCGCATCGACCACGAGGCGCAGCTTGCCGAGGCCTTCGCGCGCGAGCTCTTCCTTCAGGAACACCGCGGTGCGGATGTCCTGCGTGGTCCAAGTCTGGATGAACACGGGCAGGTCGCCCGCGAGCGCCTTTTGCAGCTCGAGCGTGCCGGGGCCGGAGAGGCTCTTGTCCTCGCGCGCCATGGCGGCGTCGAAGAAGGCCTTGCGCCACTCCCACTCGATGCCCATGCGCGTCGTCGGGCGACGCGAGTAAAAGTCGTCGGGACGGCCGAACGCGGGGTGGTTCGACTGGCTCGGCGCGGAACCGATCGCGCCGTAGAGCGCGCTGTCGGCCTTCACGGTGCGCTTCTGCGCACTCTCGCCCGCGGTCTTCACGACCACGGAGAGCCCGCCGACGACCTGCCGCTCGAGCGGGTTGATCATCACGGTCGTGACGCCGCTGCGCGCCTCGCGCTTCCAAGCCTCGTCGAACCAGTCGAGCGCGGCCGCGATGCGCCTCTCGGGCGTGATCTCGCGCGACTGCTCGATCGAGCTCACGTCGCGCTCGAGGCGCACCGACAGGTCGATCAGTCCGGGCGTGATCGCGTAGCACTCGAGGTCACCGCCGCCGCCCTTGGAGACGGAGCGGATCTTGCCGTCCTCGACGGTGACGCTGCCCTCCTCGATCACCTTGCCGGTCGCGGTGTAGACGCGCTCGGCCGAGATGGTCCACGAGGTCTGGTCCTTCGACTCACCCGGCGCGACGAGCGTCGCCGCCGCCACAAGAACGAACAGGCTCAATGGGCACCCCCGTGGCCAGCGCCACCCTTGGTCTTGTGCTGCACGCCGCCGATGAACACGCTCTCGACCTTGCTCGTGAGCTGGAGCGGATCGCCGCTCCACAGCACGATGTCCGCGTCACAGCCCGCGGCGAGCTTGCCGACGCGCGCGCCGACGCCCGCGACCGCGGCGGCGGTCGTGGTCAGTCCTTCCCAGGCCTGCGCGGGGTCGAGCCCGGCGCGCACGCACATCGCCGCGCTGATGCGCAGGAGCGCTTCGGGCGAGGCGGGCGACTCGAGGCCGAACGCGACCGGCACGCGCTCGCGACCGAGCGCGACGACCGACTCGAGCACGCGCGCTTCCTCACCGGGCCTGAAGGGACCGACGACGACCGCGAGGCCCGACTTCTTGATCTCGCCCGCGAGCTCGCCGGCGAGCGGCGCGCGCAGCAGCGCACCCGTGAGCTTGTGCTCGCTCGCGAGCGCGACCGCGCGCTGGATCTCGTCGCGCGAGAGAGCGTCGAGATATACGGGGAGCTTGCCCTCGGTCACGCGCTCCCACACGCCGGTGGGCTTGGCGAGCTCGGTTTCGATCAGCTCGAGCGCGGCCGCATAGCTCGTCGGGAAGCGATTCGCGCGCAGCGCCTGCGACGACAGGCCGAGCTGCAGGTGGCCGTCGCGCGCGAGCGTCGTCGCGCCGTCGGTCTTGACCACCGTGGTGATGCCGCTCGCCACGTTGGCGGGACTGAGCGCGACGACCATCGTGGTGATGCCTTCCGCGCGCGCGCGCGCGAAGTCCGCGTGGCCGAGCGCGACCACGTCGGCTGCCCGCGCCTCGGCGGTGAACGGACGCTTGGGCTCGAGGCCCTCGCCGCCGAGCCCGCTCCACGTGCGCGCCACGACGAGACCGGCGCTGGCCCAGCCCTCGTGCACGATCACGTCGGGGCCGAGCTCGCCCGCGCCCTTGGCGTCGCCGGCGTAGGTGACCTTGCCCTTCTCGACCTTGACCACGCCGCCGTCGACGACCTTGTTGCCGTAGAGCCGCAGGTGCGCGGCCTTGAGCGTGAACGTGTCCGCGCTGTGCGCGGCCGGGGCGGAAGCGGGCGCGAGCGCCGCAGCCGCGAGCAGGAACGAGAGCATCACTTCTTCACCTCCCCGACGACGAGCTCGCCGGCCGAGAGCACGTAGCGGACCGAAGTCGTGGCGGCGAAGGGATCGCCGTCGAGGACGAGCACGTCGGCGCTGCGGCCGAGCTCGAGCGTGCCGAGCTTGTCGGCGACGTCGAAGACGCGCGCGGGGCGCGTGGTGAGCGCGGCGAGCGCGGTCTCGCGCGGCAGGCCATGGCCGACGGCGAGCGCCGCGAGCAGCGGCAGGTCGCGCGAGGCGAGCGGATCCATCGCGCCGCTGCCGAGCAGGACCTCGACGCCGGCGTGGTCGAGCTCCGCCGCGAGGGCGAGACTCGCGCCGCGATATTCCGGAGCGCGCTGCACGCCCATCGGCACGGGCCACACGATCACGGGAATGCGGCGCTCGACGAGCAGCTCGGCGCACTGCGCGGCTTCGCTCGCGCCCGCGAGCACGAGGCGCAGGCGCTCGAAGCGCTTCGTGCCCTCGAGCAGCGCGCGGATCTCGAGCGCGCGGTGCACCTCGACCACCAGCGGCAGCTCCCCGCCGGCGACGCGCGCATAGACCTCCTTCTCCTCGTCGAAGCGCGGGGCCTTGGGCTTCTTGTCTTCCTTGTATTCCTTGTCCTTGAACTCGCTGCCCTTGTCCTTGGCTTCGGTCTGGGCCTTCTCGCGGTCCTTCTTGGCCTTCTTGAAGCCCTCGTCGAGCTCCTTCTGCTTGTCCGCGATCTTCTTCTCCCACTCGGCGAGCTCGTGGCGGTACTCGTTGGTCTCGACCAAGTAGCCGTAGCCGTCCGCGAGCGCACCGACCATGCGGTCAACCGCGGAGACGCGCTCGAACACGTCGAGCGCGCGACCGTCGCGCGAGACGCCGATGGCAGTGGCCGAGCACGCCTCGGCGATCACCGTGGTCTCGGCGAAGTTCTTGGAGGGATGGACGCGCAGCACTGCGCCCACGCCGCCCGCGCGCGCGCCGACCGTCGGCTGCAGGCGCACGGCGGTGACGCCGGCGGCCAGCAGCGCTCGCTCGTGGCGCGTATCGACGTAGCTGTCGACGGCGTCCACTGCGCGCGTGGCCGGGCCCGCGCGATCGTCGAACTGCGCGTTGGGCTCGAGCGCGAACGAGGACCAGCTGTCGATGAAGCCGGCGCAGGCGACCTTGCCTTCGATCAGCAGCGCGTCCTCGGGCAGCTTGATATCGGTGCCGACGGCCACGATGCGGCCCTCGTGCACCCACAGCATGCCGCGTTCGAGCACGCGACCCGGCCGAAGATGCAGCTGCTCGGCGCGGATGAAGAGATCCTTCGGAGTGGCGGCGCTCTCGTCCCCAGGGACGAGCGACGGCAGGGCGGCGATGCCGAACGCGAGGAGGCTCGGGATGGCTAGCAAGGCACTGGCTCCGGGGCCCGCATCGCACGGGCTCTGTGGGAGCCGTGCGTAGAGGGCGGTTCGTCGCGGGCCAGTCCCGAGGCGGGACGAGCGCGGGGCGGGGTTGGTGGGGCGGTCGGGACGTTTAGCTCAGGCGCAGCTCCGGGGGAGCGGCGCAGTGAGGGCTGGGGATGATAGAGGCGTCCGGGCGTCCGGAGGCATGGAAAGCGCGCGCCAGAGGCGCCCGTTGCCTCCGATTTGCCCGCGTCTTACGGCGCAGGCTCGCGCGCGCCCGCGCCGCGAGAGGCAGAAAGGAATTCCTCCTTTCTGGCCGCGACGGGCCTGCTTCGAGCACGCTCCCGCACGCCGGGCGTTCGTCGCCCCCGTTCCCTCGGCTCGCCCCGGTTGAACGATGGACACCGCCCTCCGATTGCGCAGCCGCTACCTGCTGGAACCCACGTTCTGGCGCCCGCGGCTCGAGCAACTGCGTTCGACGCGTCGCTCGCTGATCTTCACTCCCCGGCCGGACCTCTCGAGCCTGCTCGTCGAAGTCGACGAGTGGCGCCTGCGGGCCCATGACGGCGAGCGCCTGTGGGGCCTGCGCATCCGCTCCTTGTTCCACCCGGACCCCTTGGGCGCGACCGTACGCCTCGTGACCGCGCCCGCGCGCCCCGAGATCGATGTGGCGGCGGTGGCCGAAGGGCAGGTCGAGTGGGTGCTGCAGGTGGCGCCGGGACGTCGACTTGAGGATCGGGTGCTCGACCTCGTGCGCCTGCGCGAGGTGGCCGCGGAGTTGGCCGAGGACCCCGACGGTGTTCGCTTCGCCCACCCGGAGGACGCCATGCCCGACGAGGTCGCCATCTGTGCCGGATTGCACCAAAAGGGCATTATCTAGCCATCTAATTATCATTCGACCACCTTGGACCGAACTCGCGGAGCGCCGAGGCCTCGGGGCAGGCCTCTAGTCTCTCGATTTACTCTAGAGATCCAATAGAGAAGTCGATGTCACCTCTCTAGCCGTACTTCAATGCGAGAGCGCTGGCGCTGACTGGCCTCGAATTCGAGCGCCGACAAGGGTTGGTAGCTCGGGAACGGGTCAAACTCGATGCGGTAGCGCCCACCTGCGGGCAGCCGGGCCCGCCGCAAGACGGTCGAGGCCCGCAGCGGCACCTCGAGCGGCTGCTGCTCCTCCGGCCGGAAGAAGCGCACCCGCCAACCCTCGGGGAAAGGCTGGGGCACTCCGTTGTCGAGCAGCACGATCTCGAGCTCGGTCTGCCGGGTGGCCGGAACGGAAGCCTCGCTCGAGCCCGCGGGCAGCGGCACGATTGGCTCGGGGAGCTCGATCCCGTCCTCGTCATCAGGGAGCAGCACCACCGCGCCGGGCACGCTGACGATGCGGTAGCCGTCGAGGTCGGACGCGTAGGAAACCGCCTCCATGGTCCCGATGGGCTGGCCGTCGCGGCTCGCCGCCCAGTAGAGCAGCGCTGGTCGGATGGGTGCGCCGGTCTCGGACTCGTGCAGGCGCACGACGAGCTGCGCGGGAGGTGGGGCGACGACCTGCAGGTCGGCGAGGCCGGCCGAAGGCAGTTCGAACTCGACGCGCAGCGGCGGAACCCGGACGCCGAGGCTGTAGCGACCGACGTCGAGGCCCGGGTGGGAGAAGCGGAAGACGTCGAAGCCCGAAACGCCGTCGGCGGGGTCGACCTCGAGCTCGATCCGCCCGCGCTGCCCGTAGAGCAGTGGCGAGAGGGCTTGGACATCGACCTCGGGACTCTCGAGTTCCCAGCCCTGTGGAACCAGCAGCAGGCCGGACACGGAGGCACGCTGGACGTTGGGCTGCGGCGCGACCACGAGCGTCGCGTCGCTGACACCGCCCGGGGCGACGGCGACCGTGACCGAGCCGAGTTCCGTGACCTGGCCCGGTCGCCCCGGCTCGGCCGTGAGCGTGTACTCCGCCCCGGCGAGCCCGTGGAGAACGAGCGTGGTGGGCGCCGTGACGGACAGCGCCGCCAGCGGTCGGCCGTCGGGTCGGCCGTCGGGGGGCTGGGAGCGCCGCAAGACCACCGCAACGGGGGCCTCGGCCCGCACATCGCCCTCGACGCGCAGCCGCAGCTCCCCGCCGGCCGCGAGTTCCACGGTGCGCTCGGTTCCGGCCCCGACCTCGACCGCGATGGGCGTCCACGCGTAGCCCGCCACCCCCACGAGCAGCTCCGCGCCACCGGGTGGAAGCTGGGTGAGGGCGGCGAGGTCGATCGGCGAGGACAGGCCCCGGCCGACTCGCGCCGAGTCGCGCAGGGCCGGATCCAGCGGGGCCACCGCCAGCGAACGGCCGAGGGAGCGCAGCAGCTCGACGCCATCGAGCTCGACTCCCGTGCGCGCATCCACCACATGCAGCAGCGTCGGCCGCGCCTCGCGTGCGAGAATCTCGAGGGCGCCGTCGGCTGGAACGGGACGCGCGGGAACGAGCAACACCAGAGCCGCGCCATCGACGCGAACTCCGGTCACCTCGACGTAGGCCAGCCGGGTCGCGCAGGCCGCGGGGCAGGCGCTGCGCCAGCGGCCGGACTGGGCGCGCACAGGCACATCGGCGAGGTGTTCGCCGCCTGCGCCCTGCAGCACCAGCACGAACTCGCCGGCGGCCGCCGCGTCGACGCGCCCGCTCGCGCGCTCGACCACGAACGTCCCGGCGAGCGCGCGGACAGGCGCCCCCGCGTCGGCAGCCTCGCCCCGGCCCGCGTCCGTAGATCCCACAGGCCCAAGGCCGGTCTCACTGCGCTCAGCCGAGACCTCCAAAGCGGCCGCCTCGTCCGCGCCCGGCGCGCGCTCGGCCACGGCGGGCGCCAACTCCGCTGCGCCTTCCTCCCCACGCGGCCAAAGCACCGCGGCGACGAGCGCGAGCAGCAGCAGGCAGCCAACGGCGAGCAATGCTTGTTTCATGATCGCAGCCCCGGTCGCACACCATGGCGGGTCGCGAAAACCGCGTCCAGATTCTCAGGACAATCCGGTACAATCTTGCGCAGGGATGTCCGCTCCGACCGACACTCCTCGGCCCGACCCCTCGGTGGCAATCGCCCCGGAGGAGCTACTGCGCCGTAGAGACGCAATCCTCAGCGGCGTCGCTCGCGCCACTGAGGCCATCGCGCAGTCCTCCCATTGGTGCGAGTGCGCGCAGGAGTTCCTGCGCATCACCGGCGAGGCCACGGGCGTGAGCCGAGTGTACCTCTTCGAGATCCGGTCGGACGCGGAGGACACGCTGCGCGGCTACCAAACCTTCGAGTGGGCCGCCCCCGGCGTGACGCCCCAGATCGACAACCCGGACCTGCAGGGCATCCCGTTCGAGGCCGCGGGCTTCGGCCGCTGGATGCGCGCCTTCGAGCGCGACGAGCCGGTTTTCGGCGACATCGCGGACTTCCCACCGGAAGAGCGGCCGATTCTCGAGTTGCAACAGATCCAGTCCCTGTTCGTGCAGCCCATCCGGGCGGGACGACGCCTATGGGGCTTGATCGGCTTCGACGCCTGCGAGCGGCCCCAGCGCTGGGAGCGGGTCGAGATCGACGCCCTGCGCATTGCCTCGGTCGCCTTCGGCGCGGCCATCCAGCGCGAGGAGCGCGAAGCGGTGCTGCAGCAAATGCAGCGCCTCGAGTTCCTCGGAAGCGTGGCCAGCGGCGTGGCCCATGACTTCAACAACGTGCTGACGGTCGCCTACGGGGCCGCCGAGATGCTCGTCGAGAATCTGCGTGCCAAGCGTGTGCTGGGCGCCGAGGAACAGCCCTTAGTCGAGGCTCTCCAGCAAGCTCTCGTGCAGGGTGCCGGCCTGACGCGCCGCCTGCTGCAGTTCGGTCGCCAGCGCAAGGGCCAAGCGAACAAGGTCGATGTGTTCGAGCTCCTGCGCTCCTCGTCCCCGCTCCTGCGCCAGATCCTCGGACACGGCGTCGGCCTCGACCTGCGCTGCCATCCCGGAGTGCCGTCGATCTACATCGATCCGGTCGAGTTCGAGCAGATGATCATGAACCTCGTGGTCAACGCGCGCGACGCCATGGAGTCCAAGGGCACGCTGGTGATCGACGTGGACAGCCTGACGACGACCGCGGAGAGCGGCGGCCCCGACTCCCTCGCGCCGGGGCTCTGGGTTCGCATCGTTGTGCGCGACACAGGCGTGGGAATGTCCCGCGAGGTGCGCGAGCGCATCTT